>Ga0180431_10001380_pt1 | contig 34045 bp, 37 predicted proteins | sample SS_ome_11_FD_132459 | JGI IMG/M metagenome (GOLD analysis project Ga0180431, IMG submission 132459) | Hypersaline lake sediment archaeal communities from the Salton Sea, California, USA - SS_1_MS_1 metaG | ecosystem: Environmental > Aquatic > Non-marine Saline and Alkaline > Hypersaline >... | reverse complement strand
GAATATCAACAGGCAGGTGCCAATGATCCCTCCGAAGAAGAGGTGGGCGAGGGGATGCATCATCGACCCCGGGCTCACGTTTCTGATTAATTTTACCGGGCGCCGTGTGGGAGACGAGAAGAGACGGGCTTACCAGTCCCCTCCTGGACATTGCTCAACATTTAAGAGAATAATAGAGGGTCCTTTGGCTGAGATGCCTATCCAAGATATCATCGTCGTAGGCATGGGTAGGATTGGGCTCCCCACGGCTGCGTGTCTTGCCGATTCCGGGTATCATGTAGTCGGTGTGGACATCGACGATGAAAAGGTGAAATCGATACGGAAGGGCGGAGTAGATCAAGCCGAGCCGGGCCTATCGGAGCTCCTGAACAGGGTCCTTGATTCCGGTTCCCTGCGGGTGGTGGCCGATCCCGAGGGAGGTGACGCCTTCGTCCTCTGCCTGCCTACCCTGCTCAACGAGGATAATACCTGTGATCTCTCATGCCTGTCGGCGGCCATGGATTCCCTATCCGGGTTGCTGGAACCAGGAAATCTGGTCGTCCTGGAATCCACCGTTCCGGTCAACACGACCCGGGACTTCCTCGTTCCCGGATTTCGCGACCTCGGGGTCGAGACCGACGACATAGATTTCGCCTACGCACCCGAGAGGATAACCTCAGGGAACATGCTGGATGAGCTGCGGAATCAAGACCGCATCATAGGGGGGATAACGAGAAGGGCGGCTGAGAGGGCCAAGATAGTATATTCCAGCTTCGTGGACGGGGAGATAGTGCTCACCGATGCGTCGACCGCCGAGCTGGTTAAGCTGGCCGAGAATACCTACCGCGACATCAACATCGCATTTGCCAACGAGATCGCACTCTTCTGCGAGAGGGAGGGACTGGACGCGCAGGAGGCCATAGCGCTGGCGAACAGGCACCCCAGGGTCAACATTCACAGGCCCGGACCTGCCGTCGGGGGACACTGCATACCCGTAGTGCCCTACTTTCTGGCCCAGAACACCACCTACGACGTCATGATAAGGGCCGCTCGAAGCGTGAACGAATCGATGCCGAGACACATCGCCAACCTGGTCCTGAGGGCGGTCAGCGGCGTGGAACACCCCGTTGTAGCCCTGATGGGCGTGGCCTACAAGGCCGACTCCAGCGACCCCGTGAACAGCCCCGCCATCCAGGTGATGGGGCACCTGACCGGGGAGGGACTTGAGATCCTGCTCTATGATCCACTCGTTCGACATCCCGATATCGATATTGCGAGTCTCCGCAAGGCGCTCTCGGCCGACTGCATAGTCTTCCTCGTCGCCCACTCAGAGTTCAGAAAGCTGGATCCCGTGAAGCCAAGGAGGGGTATGGGGACGTTGATAGATGCGGCGGACTGCATAGACGTGGCGGCATGGGGCGAGGAGGGCTGGCTGGTAGAGCCGTTCGGAAGACGGAAAACTAGGGCTTGATCCTGGCGAAGCTCAACATGAGAACCAGATCACGATCCTGATCCACCTGCGCCACCACGAACTTCTTCTTGACACTGGCCGCAAGCCTGCCCGCGCGTACGATCTCGGTGGGGGTGATGCTGGCATCGCTCTTGTAGACGTGGATCAGGAACGGCGCATGGTCTATGCCGGGGCCGTACTCGTAGACGGCGAAGTCCACGCCGAACTTCATTCCTGACTTGACTATCAGTCCCGACTCCTTTAGCATCCTGTACACCTGATAGCGTTCCCTGAAGTTCTCCTCCTCCGAGGCCCTCTGTTTGAGTTCCTTCAACGCCGATTGATCAAGGTCCTCCAGTCTCACCCTTCCCCTCTCGGCCAGGTACAGGGCCTCGATATACGACAGCGTTATCGGCCGGCTGAAGTTCATTGCCCGTGGTTTCCTCAGCCCGATGGGCTTCCCGAAGTACGCCTCCTTGTAGAGGCTCAGCGCTCCCTCGTGATCCCAGACCACAAGCATGGGGCCGACAACCTCCGCGATGTCCACCCTGTCCGATCCCGCGAGGTCCACTGCCCTGGTGGCGAACTTCTTGATCTCGTAGTAGGATACCTCCCCCTCCTCGTCCACGAGGGCCAATATGATTCCCTTCTTGAACCTCGCCCCCAGGGATAGCAGATCCTGCAGTTCCCCCAGAGGGATGCGCTGGTTCCGGGAGTAGGAGACCACCAGGTGTGAGCTCGGCCTGTCAGGCTTCTCGTAGAAGAAGAGGTAGGGCATCTTGCGCATGCCGGCCTTTATCTTCCTCCCCTTGGAGCGCATATCCCGATACACGAGATATCTAAGGAAGAACAGGTCATCTGAACCCAGCCCCCTATGCAGTATCTGGTCGAACGAAACCTCCTCTTGACCGTCGTAGATGCGAAGCACCCCACGCCTCTGCAGATGCAGCGCGGAGACGTCGGGTAGAACGAGGCCGCCATCCTCCGAGAAGCCGTAGCCCAGTTCCGCAAGGGGTTCCCCTCCCGCTACGAACACGCCGTCCTGGCGGAGTTCCGCAGTGTGGACCTCGGGGATCTTCTCCTCATCTTCCTCATCCTCGATGCCCTCTACCTCGTCGTCTATCTCCTCGCCATCATCCTCTTCGCCGACGCATTGTGACATAATGAGCACCTTTAGGGGAACATGAGGGTCAGAATTCGTCAACCAAGCGGCCTGAAATCCTAGAAAGACCCTTGGCGTCTCATTTAGGCTCAGAATCACGTATTAAATCTTTTCTGCCGGGAAAATACGGCCCTTTCGGAGAGATATTTCAAGCGGATTCAGGACCCCTGGTTGAATGAGGATAGCGATAGTCGACACGGACCGCTGCAAGGGGGGCAAGGACTGCCCCTACCTATGCCTCAAGTTCTGTCCCGGGGTCCGGATGGGAGACGAGACCATCGTTATCGACGATGACACCGGCAAGCCGACGATAAGCGAATCCCTGTGTTCGGGCTGCGGCATATGCGTGAACAAGTGCCAGTTCGGCGCCATCAACATAATCAATCTGCTTGAGCCTCCGGATGAGGGTGAGGTCCACCGCTACGGTCAGAACGCGTTCCGCCTCTTCGGCATGCCGAAGCCGAGGGGTGGAAAGGTGGTGGGCATCATCGGGCAGAATGGAATCGGCAAGACCACGGCCCTCAAGATCCTCTCCGGGGAGATGAAACCCAATCTAGGGCGCTACGATGGGCCCGATGCGAACTGGGGAGAGGTCGCCGATTTCTTCAAGGGGTCCGAGCTGCAGGGGTACTTCGACTCCCTCGCCGGCGATGAAATCGAGGTTGCCATGAAGCCCCAGTACGTCGGCCAGATTCCCAAGGTGGCCGAGGGAACGGCTGCCGACCTACTCGAGAAGGCCGACGAGAGGGGGATTTTCGATCAGATAGTCGAGGGGCTGGACTTCGAGGAGGCCCTGAAGAAGAACGTTGCCAGCCTGAGCGGCGGCGAGCTCCAGCGATTGGCCATAGGCGCCGTCCTGGGCAAGGATGCGGACGTATTCTTCTTCGATGAGCCAACATCATACCTCGATATCTATCAGAGGCTCAACGCCTCGAAGATGATCAGGGAGCTGGCCCGCGGGGGGAAGTCCGTGGTCCTGATCGAGCACGACATGACCTCTCTCGACTACATGAGCGACTACATCCACCTGCTGGTGGGCGAGCCGGGGGCCTACGGCATAGTCTCCGACATCAGGTCGGTGGGTGCGGGGATAAACGCATATCTCGACGGTTTCCTCTCCCAGGAAAACCTCAGAATCCGCAAGAAGCCGGTGAGGTTCAAGATCCACTCCCCGTTCTTCATCCAGGAGGGGGAGGTACTCACATCCTTCACCCGTATCAGAAAGGACTTCGGGGCGGAGTTCTCACTGGAGGTCGAGCCCGCCGACATACACAAGGGATCGGTTATCGGGGTCTTCGGTCCAAACGCGATAGGGAAATCGACCTTCGTCAAGATCATCGCCGGCGAGATGAAGCCCGATGAGGGGGACGTGGCCCACAACGTCAAGGTCAGCTACAAGCCGCAGTACCTCGTCGTCAAGGACGACGAGCTGGTTTCCGAGCTGCTGCGCAGGGTCGGGAAGACGAAGTTCGGGACTTCCGTATACAAGACCCGCGTTCTCCGTCCCCTCAACATCCCCAGGATGCTGGACCTGAAGCTCTCAACCCTGAGCGGGGGCGAGCTCCAGAAGGTCGCCGTGGTCGAGGCCCTGACCAAGGAATCCGATCTCATAGTCCTCGACGAACCGACGGCCCACATAGACGTCGAGGACAGGCTGACAATCTCAAAGGTGATCAGAGACGTGGTGGAGAAGGAGGAGAAGGGATGCATCGTGGTCGATCATGATACCCAGTTTCTCGACGTTGTCTCCGACACCCTCATGATCTTCGAGGGGACACCGGGTAAGTGGGGCAAGGGAACCGGGCCACACGAGAAGCAGGAGGGGATGAACAGGTTCCTCAGGAAGATGGAGATAACCTACCGCAGGGATTACCGCACCGGCAGGCCGCGGATAAACAAGGAGGGCAGCAAGCTGGACAAGGAGCAGAAGCGGAAGGGTTCCTACTACTACCTACCTATCTCCAGCAGCTAGTCTATTCCCAGGACCGCCGGGACCTCCGAGAGGGAGAAGAAGTAGTTCGATTCCTTGTTCAGGTTGTAGTCCGTTCTCAAGAGGTACGCATCTATTCCCAGCTTCTTGCTCGGAACGATATCCCTCTCGTAGCTGTCTCCCACCATTATGACGTCCTTGTTGCGGGCCCCGAGCTTGAACATGGCGTACTTGATAGGTGCCAGATCCTCTTTCTTGGCCTGGACCAGCGACGATGTCACGATGACGTCGAAGTAGTGTCGAATGCCGAAGTGGTCGATGATCCCGGTGAGACACTCCTGAATATGGTCCGAGACCACAGCCACCTTGACATCGTTCTCCGACAGCTTCTCCATCACCGGAATCAGCTTAGGGTCGAGACGCAGTTCCTCGTCAACGTATTTCTCGATCTCCGACATTTCGCCGTTGACAAGATACATGTCGATGATCTTGTTGCGGACTATGTCGGGATGTAGGCCGCTGGCTGAGCTCCACAAGGTCCCATCCGCATCGAAGAAGACAGCCTTAGTCATCCCATCCCGTCCCTGTCATGATCTCCACAAAAATATTACGATTGATCATTCTATTGAGAATCTGATCTGACGCCCCCAACGATCGTAGCCCTTCACCTTGCATCTAACGTACGGGTTGGCCATAATGAAGTGGATTATACCCCTCTTCTGAAAGAAATGAAGGTCCGCAGTCGAGGGTATGGGACTGGAACTGGGATGGCTGTGAACCGACCCCACGGTCTCCGTTGTCGATGGCAGCATGCCTATCTTCATGAGGACATTGTCCGTTCCGAGAAGCACCTGGGGAAGGATGAAGCCTCCTATCTCCAGGGAATCGTTCTCAAAAGATCCCTCAAGAAGAGCTCCAAACTCCCTCGGGTAGGCCCTGCTGGCGGCTCCCAACAGCTCGTCAAGGAGATCTCTATCCAGGATTACCCTGCGAATGGATCTCTTCTCGCCTGAGAAGAGCCTGTCGAAGACGCCGGACATCTGTCATTGCTAAGCCCCGGGCTAGATAAATCTTTGATGATCGATGGCTGACGAATCCTGATTACTGCTATTCTTAGCTCGACTCGGTCTCAAAGGGCCACGCGAGAACCCCGCCTTCCATCACCTTGACGTTCTTGAAGCCCCTGCCAGTGAGTATCCTCGCTGCCTCGTAGCCACGCAGGCTGATCTTACAGAAGGTGATGATCTCCCCTTCGGTCGGCAGCTCCTCGAGGCGGTCCCTGAGTGCCCCGAGCGGTATCAGGGTGCTTTCGGGAAGATGCACCGTATCGTATTCATCCTGGCTCCTCACGTCCAGGAACACGAAATCATTTCCGCTATCGAGCTTCTGCTTCACCTCCACGGCGGAGATGCCCTCAAACATGCCATCGAGCTTGTTTCTCATCACATTTGCCAGATTTATCAGCGGATCCATCGCCGAGGAGTATGGTGGGGCATATCCCAGGTCCAGGTTAGCGACCTCGTCTATGGTCATCTTCCGGGCTATCGCGGTGGCGGCGATATCCATCCTCTTGACCACGTCGCCCGGGCCTATCCCCTGAACTCCCAAGAGCCTCCTGCTCTTCGTCTCCACTATAGCCTTGAGCACGATAGGCTTTGCGGTGGGGTAGTAGTGTGCACGGTCAGGGGATGCCGTTACTACCGTCGTGGTCTTCAAGCCTAGCTTCTCGCAGCCACGGCTCGTTAGCCCCGTTCTGCCCACGTTTTGGTTGAAAACCTTGAGCACGTTCGTTCCAACGATACCGCGGAAGGTCTCCTCGCCCCCCGCAACGTTGGTTCCGGCCACCCGGCCCTCCTTGTTGGCCACCGATCCCATTGGCCACAACATCAGCTCGCAGACGAAAGAGGCCAGATGCTCGACGCAATCGCCTGCGGCATAGATGTCGGGGTCAGATGTCTGCATGTGCGAGTTGACCTTGATTCCACCGTTCTCCCCGATATCCAGGCCGGCCTTTCGGGCAAGGTCGACAACTGGACGGACGCCAACCGCCATGAGAACAAATTCGGTATCGATCTCCCTCCCATCAGCGGTGACTACCTTTCGGACCTCCCCGTCATCGTTCCCCTCCAGACGCTCAACCCTGCTGTTCGTGAGTATCGTGATCCCCTGCTCCCTCAGGTTCTTCTCCAGAAGCAGCGTAAGGTCGTCATCGAGGAGACCCGGAAGCAGGCGGGGCTGCATCTCGACTATGGTCGCGAGCTTACCACATTCCCGGACGGCCTCCGTCATCTCACAGCCGATCAGGCCCCCTCCCACGATGGTCACCTTACGGCACGCGGTGGAGAATGCCTCTCGAAGCCTCGCAGCATCATCGGGGTCCTTGAGCTGGGTCACGTTCTTCAAGTGTGCTCCCTCCACCTTCAGCTCGATTGGAGCCGAACCCGTTGCGATAACCAGCTTGTCGTACGGGATCTCCAGCTTCCCATCGTTTTCGAGTTTCTGGCAGTGAACGACCTTCCTCTCCCGGTCGATCTCGAGGGCCTCGGTCCGGTTCAGGGCCTTTATGTCCTTGGCTTTCGCGAAGAACTTCGGGTCCCTCAACACCCCGATGGGGGTTGATATGAGTTCCTTCTCTTCCTTCACCACGCCGGATATCCAGTACGGGAGTCCACAGCCGGCGTACGAGAGTATCTCCTCCTTCTCGATGATGGTTATCTCGGCCTCTGGATCGACTCTTCGGGCGCGGGCAGCCGCCTTCGGGCCAGCGGCGACTCCGCCGATCACTACAATCTTCCTGGGCATTCCTGGCAAACTCCTTCATGGCTGCTGATCGAATCGTTTAAAAAGTATTGTGGTCCCTGTCGCAGCTGCTTTCTCCTACCCGCCGGCTGAACCGGCGAAAAGAGATTAGTAACGACTCGCCTCGCCACCCCTATGGACCCAAGGATCAGAAACCATGTACGCGAGATCGACCGCTGTAATCAAAGGGGCGGCAGGATGCTCTCAATCCGGGATCTGATCGACGCCGGAACCGTCAACCGAGAGATGTCCAGTTACCTGATTGCGGCCGTCGGGAAGGGGAGTTCATTCCTGGTCGGGGCTCGCCCCGGCGGCGCGGGCAAGACAACCGTGATGGCCGCCCTTCTCAACTTCATCCCGGATATAGAGATCATCCCCACTGAGAACTCCCGGGTGATCGCCGAAGGCCTCGAGGACCCGGATATGAAGTGTTACGTGGCTCACGAGATCGGCTCGGGCCACTGGTATGCATACATCTGGGGAAAGGATGTCTCGGACTTCCTCGATCTAAATGAAACCCACATGGTTGCCGGGAACCTTCACGCGGACGACATATCCGATGTGCTTGGTGCCTCAGGGATCAACGAGGATAACATCACAGCAATCGATGTTCTCATCTTCCTGAGAATGGAGAGGGGATTACACTCGACACGGAGAAGGATCAACGCGGTATTCGAGAACGAGGGAGGACACGGGGAGGATGCTTTCAAGCTAATCTATCGCTACGACGCCGAATCGGATGATTTTGTCAGGACCGCGGACTCCGAGATCGTCACGCAGGAGGATCTCGAAAGATCGCTGGACATCGTCGCTCTCCTGTACGAGCGGGACCTGAGAACCATAGAGGAGGTAAGGTCCATGGTTCTTGAGAAGCTCGACGCTGAGTGAGCTGATGGTTTTCCTCACCTTTTAACGAGCTCGTCGGCAACGTCCCCCAGCCCCAGGGACTCCAGCTTCCCTCGGGTTGGGATCCCGTTCCTGTCCCAACCAGATAGCTCGTAGTACTCGTCCAGCATTGTGTCAAGGTCAACCACCATCCCCTTGCAGGGACCCACATCGTGGGGCTCCTCAAGGCATCTCTCGGGAAGCGTATCCTCTCCTCGACTGAAGCCCTCTCTCACGTTGAAGGCTCTTGTCAGGTTGTTTATTCTCTCCCCGACCCTCAGGAACTCCTCCATGCTGTAGTCAAAACCGGTAGCGGCATTGACCATCTTCAGAACCGTATTCTCATCGTATGCAAAGGAGGACAGGAGGCATAGCCCCGTGGAATCCCAGACAACTGCGATGTTGTCCGTGCCAGCCTTGACCTCGGATGCCTTTCCCTCGGTGGTTCTGGGATCCATATGATCCCAACCCATCATCTCCTTTCCCGCCGTCCAGGGGCGGAGGTGGCATGCCCCTCTATCCGATCTCGCGTAGGAGAGACCCAATCCCTGGGCCGCCCTGGGCATGTAGGCCGGAAACTCCAAGCCCTTGGTGTGCATGGCGAATCGCTCGGACCCGCCCCCGATCTCCTCGGCGGCCCTCTTCACGCCGTTGCCCACGAGCCTACCAAGGTTCCCCCTGAGCGTTCCCCCTCTCTCAACAGCTTCCACCATCGCCGGCGCATTTCCGAATTCGAGTTCGATCCCGTCCGTGTCCGACTTCGAGATAAGACCTCTCTCGTAGCACTCCATTAGGAAGCCGATCGTATTGCCGGTTGAGATGGTGTCGATTCCGTAGTAATCCGATAGGTAGTCCGCCCTGGCGATCGCCTCGCGGTCGCTGATATCGCACTGCGGGCCGTAGGCCCAAACCGTTTCGTACTCAGGTCCCTCGGTGACGGTTCCAGTCCACCTCCCGGTGGTAACCACTCCCACATGCGCGCACCGGATCGGGCAGTTCCAGCACGGCCTCGCTCCGGGCCCCTCTCTGGGAACCCACATCCTTTCCGCAAAACTGTCTCCGTTAACCTCATCCACCCTGTCGAATGAACCGGTCTGGAAGTTCCTGGTCGGCCATCCCCCCGCCTCGTTTATGCCGTCGATGATATTGGAGGTCCCACGGATAACCAGACCCCCGCGTTTCGATCTGCTGGTCCGGAAGTCCTCCGCTATCTTCTGATACGCCTCCTTGGTGGCCTCCCGGAATGCCTCCCGGTCAGCGATCAGATCGCCCGGCCGCTTCCTGTCGCCAGTCACCACGACCGCCTTGAGCCCCTTGGACCCCATGACGGCGCCGGCGCCACCTCTACCAATCGCCCTGACCTCGGATATCACGCTAGCAAGCAACGCTCCCCTCTCGCCAGCGGGGCCGATCTCGAGGACTTTGGGAATCCGATCCCTAGAGTGCCTATCCTTGAGAAACCGCTCGGTGCTGAAGGTATCCGACCCCCACAGCCAGGAGGCATCCTTGAGCTCGCGATCGTCGTTGTCGATTACGAGGTACTTGGGCTCATCAGATCGGCCCTCGATGATAATCCCATCATATCCGGCCCACTTCAGCTCGGGCCCCCAGGAACCACCGCAGTGGGAATCAAGCCAGGTCCCGGTAAGCGGCGATTTGGTGCACAGGCAGAACCTGTTGCCGGTCGGAGCTCGGGTTCCGGTAAGGGGCCCTGTCATGAGGACTATCTTGTTTTCCTCCCCCAGAGGATCGAGCCCGGGGGGGATCTCACGATACAGAATGCCTACCCCGTAGCCCTTGCCGCCCAGTAGAGATCTTGCGGTCCGAGGATCGATCGCCTCTTCCTCCATCGACCCACTCGATAGGTCGACACGTAGCATAGTCCCGTTGAATCCTGAAAATCCGTCCTTCATCTTGATACCGCTGTTTCCCGGTGGATATTAACTTTTTGGAGATAGGGAGATAGGGATAGGGGCTTGGATATCAGTAGGTCAGAGATTCCTCGTACATGACCAGAAAGAGCTTGGCTACCATGAACGCCAGAGCCAGGATGATGGCCACGATTATCAAGATCATCAGAGCGCCTATCTTGCCCTTGGACCCGAACTCGGCGAAAACCCGGGCCTCCTCCGCACCGGTGCCGCTGAAGACCCAGCTCAAGCTCTGACCCTCGCTTCCGACGGGGAGAAAGGTTACGTTTGTCGTCGGCAGGTAATTCAGAAGGGTCGTTTCGCTGGGCAGATGTAACACCACCTTCGTCTTGTTGCACTTCAGGTTGCAGCCAGAGGTGACGAAGGAGAAGCGCTTGCGTTGGGCACTCCCTATCAGGAACGGATTGTAGTAGTCCCTCACATCCTCCACCATATCTAGCAGATGGATCGCGACCCACACCGAGACATCCTCGTCGCATCCACTCATATCGATCGAAATCACGGTCCTCTCAACCGTCAAGTCATAGTCGATCTCGTGTTCACATCCATCCACCGAGATCATCACCCTGCTTTCCCATTCCAGGATCTCCTCTGGACTCTCAAAGATCTGGTCCACCCCGAACGGGTAATTCATCTTCACACATCCGCTCCATCCATCGGCATCGGTGATGGCCAGATAATGCTCAAGATCGATGCCGGTGGAACCATCGAACTTGATCTCGTACTGTTGAAATGAGGCATGCGGCTCGACTGCCCAAGCTCGAGTGCTGAGTACGGCTAGTAAAACTGCTAGGGCCATGAGGGCCGACCTTCCCAAAGCCTTCTCCCCTCGAATGTTTGGTGCTAAATGAGATAGCGGTACTCCCTGAAATAGTAGACATCATATCTTGTTCGATAGCTTTTCAACCGCCTCCAACAGGGCCCCCTCCTCGAATATCAGGGCTATTACCGGGATTCTGACCACCTTCTCCAGGGTATTGGCGGCTATCGGCCCGCATATTATTCCCTTCATCTTCTCCCTCTCGGCCCGTATTCCCTGAATGATCTCCTCCTCGATCGTCATCGCGGGATACTCCCTTATCAGAACCGGTTCCTCTCTCCCCGGGAGCTTCACCTGACGTCTCAGGGTGTCAAGTGCGCCTCTCGCGGTAATGACGCCAACAGCGACCTCCCTGTCCATCTCATCGATGCTCCTCATGGAAGAGACGATATTCCTCAGGCTGGAAAGCATGAAGTCCTTTCTTGTTCCGGACAGGATCTTGTAGAGGGTGTTCTTTGGTACCTTTGGCGATCTGTCGCAGAATTCCTTCGCGGATAGATTCCTCTCCGCCAAGAATGTCTTGATCGAATCGACCATCTCCTCGGTCGATTTCATCGAGGCGAGGATAACTCCTTCAGCGTCCAAATAGCTTTCCTCCTAAGGATAATACGCCTTTTCTTCCTTAAAAGTCTTTGCCTCTTAGGGTTATTCGTATTCCTTCAGGGAAAACGCTTTTATGCGCCCGGGGTCTCCCGTCTACGGTGATTGTATGGACCTGAAAAGCCTTGCTGCGGCCATGGGTGCGATTGCGGTAGCCACTCTTGCCGCCGCCTGCATCATGACGTCCGAGAAGGCGTCCATAAGATACGGGGGACAGTATTACCCGGGCGAGTTCCTGCTCCAGGGGCTGGGGCAGGAATTCTGGAATAAATACGACCTGAATGTCACTCACATCATATTCAGTTCCGCGGGTGACAGCAACAACGCCTTGATAGCGGGCGATATCGATGTCAACTGCGGGGCCGACAGTAGGACCGTGGCACTTTTCGGCGCCATACCCGACCAGGCCCTGGTTATCGGCACGGTGCAGAGGGGAAACAGATACTCGACTGTGATTCCGGTGGACAGCACCTACGATAGCTGGGATGACCTCAAGGGAAAGAAGGTCGGCATCAAGATGGGCACCGGCGCCGAGGGCGTGCTCAGAAAGTACTTCGACAGGGAAGGTTTGGACTGGAACGAGTACGAATGGGTCAACCTCGAGGTGGAGAACATGATCGCAAGCCTCGAACAGGGAAGCATCGAGGCGTTCCATGCATGGGAGTTCACCCCGGGAATCGCGGAAGCCAAGGGCGTTGGCAAGATACTGAGAACCTACGGCGACGTGGCCTTGGTGCCGGCATCGATACACACCACAAAGGATTTCGCCGAGAATAACAGGGATTTACTGGTGAACTTCCTCGCAGCTCACCTCGAGAAGGCGGACATGATCAAGAACGACCCGGAAGGCGCGGCCGAAATCGCATCCGACGCCGCTGCCGATATGGGACTCGAGGTCTCCAAGGAAGCATTCGTGAAGGTATTCGGCCGGATAGACTTCCAGATAGAGTTCAACGAAACGGTGATCGATGCGATAAGGGACACGGCCGATTTCCTGTATGAACAGGGAAAGATCGACTCGGTTCCAACGATAGTGGCCGATCCAAGCTTCCTCGAGGAGGCAAAGGAGATCTACGAGAAGAAGAAGTAAAGTGATATCAAGATGCGGGAGAGTAGAGCGGGAGGGATATTGTACGAGCTTGCCTCCTTCCTTTTCCCGCTTCTTCTATTTGTGGCACTTTGGGAGATCTTCGCCCATACCGGGCTAGTCAAACCCATACTACTTCCACCACCCTCGAAGATACTGAAACGGCTATTGATAGAGGCCGGTAAAGGCGCCGGCGAGATCGGCCTGGCTGACCACCTCCTCAACAGCCTGTACAGGCTGGTGATCGGCTTCTCAACCGGTGCGATGGTCGGAGCCCTATCGGGCCTGGGAATGGGCATGAACAGATGGATCTACGGATACCTGAACCCGGTGATAACCGTCCTGATGCCCGTTCCAGGTATAACGTGGACGCCGATCTTGGTTTTGGTTCTCGGTTTTGGGGACCCAACGCTGATCACGGTGACCTTCATCGCCAGCTTCTTCCCGGTGGCCTATAATACCGCTGCCGGGGTGCGCAGCGTGAAGAGGGACCATATCTGGGCGGGCAAGATCATGGGCGTCGACAGGATGGGCACCGTCTTCAAGATACTGATACCGTCGAGCGCTCCGTACATCATCACCGGGCTGAAACTGGGACTGGCTCGGGGATGGAGGACCCTCATAGCGTGTGAGATGATCGCCGCCGCACTTACCGGCATAGGATTCTGGATATTCGATGCCAAGGAATACCTGAAAACGGACGTCATCTACGGTGGCATCATCGTCATGGCCATGGTTTTCGTGATCATCGACAGGATAGGCTTCGGCTACCTGGAGAGGCAGACAATAGAGAAGTGGGGGATGTCCGCTGACATCGGATGACAGCGTCGCCAGGGTGAAGGGAATGCTCATCTTCATCCTCCCGCTGGCCTCTCTGGTGATCATATGGTGGACGGTCTACTGGATGGGCCTCATACGCGTCCTGCCCTCACCGATAGAAGTCGCGGGGACCATGGTCTCCCGGTGGCGAATCCTCCTCCGGGACCTGGGCTCGAGCGCGGTTAGGATTGCTGCGGGATTCTGCCTGGCCATGGTGATAGGTATTCCGGTCGGCCTTCTAATGGGCACCAACAGATACGTCCACTTTCTGCTCAGACCGATACTGACGCTTCTCCTGCCGGTTCCGACACTGGCTTGGGTTCCCATTCTGCTGATCATGTGGGGTGTAGGCGATCAGACCATCATATTCGCGATCTTTCTGGGTGGCTTCTTCAGCATAGCCTACAACACCGCAACGGGTGTCCGCGGCATAGACCAGGACCTCATACTCGCCGCCAGGATCATGGGCGCATCCAGGAGGGAGCTATTCGCCAAGGTCCTCCTCCCGGGGTCGATGGTATCGGTCCTGGCCGGACTCCGATTGGCCATAGGCTACTCCTGGAGAGCACTTGTGGGGGCCGAGATGCTGGCGGCGGCAAGCGCGGGATTGGGGTTCAGAGTTTTCAACTCCTGGAGGTTCGTGGCCGTCGATGTGATGTTCGCCAGCCTGGTCATAATAATGGCAATAGGATTCATCATGGAGAGATTTCTCGTTGAACCTCTGGAAAGGCGCACGGTCAAGAGATGGGGAATGATCAGGGTATGAAGCAAGGGATAGCGGCTAAGCTCGAGGCAAGACATATACGGAAGGAGTTCGATGACGGCGATTCGAAGTTACTCGCCATAGAGGATATCAACCTATCAGTCAGGGAGAGCGAGTTCTGTGTCATAGTTGGGCCCTCGGGGTGTGGCAAATCCACCTTTCTCTATCTCGCCGCCGGGTTCGAGAAGCCGACCTCGGGAGATATCCTGTTAAACGGAAAACCGGTGAAGGGACCGGGCCCGGATAGGGGATTCGTCTTTCAGGAGTTCGCCCTATATCCGTGGAAGACGGTGCTGGGTAACGTCAGCTTTGGGCTGGAGATCCAGGGCATGAAAAAGGAGGAGGCCAAGGAGACAGCTGAGAAGTACATAGAGACCATAGGCCTGCAGGGATTCGAGAATGCGTATCCCCATACCCTGTCTGGAGGAATGAAACAGAGGGTGGGCATTGCCAGGGCTCTGGCTTACGACCCCGAGGTGCTTCTCATGGACGAGCCCTTCGGCTCCCTAGATGCACAGACCAAGAAACTGATGCAGCAGGAGTTGCTGAGGGTCTGGTCCCAGACCAGGAAGACCGTCCTCTATGTCACCCACAGCGTTGTCGAGGCATCCTTCCTCGCCGATCGGGTCGTGGTCCTTACAGCGCGACCATCGAAGGTGAAGGGCATAATAGACATCGATATACCGCGTCCCAGGAGTTACACCGACGAAGACTACCTCGATGTACGGGAGCGTATACTGGGACTTCTGGACGAGGAGGTGGCTCGAGCTTACAGGAAGGATCAAGCGGGCCCCGAAAGCACGCCTCCGGAACCATCATAGAAGGAAGGATAGCTCTCGTTCCACTACGCTGTTCTCGAGCTTCTCGTAGCGCTCCAGGCTGCCAACGTCATACCAGAAGGAGTCGGTCAAGTATCCCTCGACCCTGTCTCCCTTCTCGATCAGCCTGGGTATCACCTCGCCGGTAAGGTCGATGTTTAGCTCCTCGCCCGAGCTCCTCTTCTCGGCCTCTATCTCCTTGACCACATTCATCGATCTCTTGTTGACCGCGAATATGCCCATGGCCACCGGCTTTCCCAACATCGGCTTCTCAACGAACCCCCGTAGCTGGTTATCGGAACCCAGATCCGCCACGCCGACCCTGACGGGGAAATCTCGGGCCAGAACGACGCTACATGCGGAGTCCTCCTCCAGGTGCAGCTTCCAGAGCTTGCTAAGGTCCACGGCAGAGAGTATATCGCCGAAGTATACTATGAAGTCGTCCTCCAGCTGATCTTCGGCGTTCAGAAGCGCCCCCGCCGTTCCAGTGACATCCTGATTGTCTTGGATGAAGTTGAACTTCGCGTTGAAACGACCGCCCTGGTTGAAGTAGTTGGTTATCTGGTTCGCCCGGTAGTTTATGAGCATGATGATATCGTCGAAGCCATGGTGGGTCAGGAGTCTAACAACCCACTCAAGCAAGGGTTTCTCCTGATGGCCTACCGGGACCATGGTCTTCTGGAAGTAATATGTGAGTGGCCGGAGCCTGACCCCCTCGCCGCCGCACAGAATTACCGCCTGCATAGGAATAACTGAATCCCGCAACTGAAAAACCCTTTTTCAACCGCCATTTTCTCCCTGTTGCAGCCTTACCACAATGCTTCAATACAGATTTATTCTATAGACCCGTCCTCGAAACGTGGGCGAAATCCAATCCGAAGCCGAACTGCTGCCTTCCGCGAGAGCTCTTCTGGCCGATATCGCCCCCGGTCATGGAATGGCCGAGGAGGTCGAGTCGCCGTGGGGGATACCTGATCTCGTGGCCTGGACACAGTTCAAACCCACAGGGAATCCCCTTGGTCGAAAGTCCCTCCAGATCCTCAGCGCCGTTCGGAGGGAGGGCCCCACTCCCCTCAGCCGGCTCTCCGAGAGGCTGGGCTTGACCGGGATCACCCTCGAAAGGTTGCTGAAGGTTCCAATCGAGAGGGGGATGGTGAGTATGGAAGACGGTGTTGTCTCCGTCTATAGTGTTCCAAGGTCATCGATTGGCCTCACCGCGGTAGAGATGAAGCTCCGGGACTGGAAATCCGGCCTGAAACAGGCGATAAGGTACAAGACCTTTGCCGACCGGGTGTACGTATTCCTGGGCTACGTGCCGTCGACTCTGGACCTAGCGGCCTTCGCAGGGGAGAAGATCGGTATCGCCGAGCTGCAGCCCTCGCCGAGGGTCCTTCTCGATGCCGGGCCCGTGGCCGATGAGAACGTCGAGGCCGCACGGGTGCTGGTCCGGGAGGCGATAAGCCGGAAGCTCAATCCCCATTGAACACCTGATTCAGGTATTTCAGGCTCTTCTTCGCGATATTCACGGGTCCGGGGGAGAAATCGAACACCTCCACCGATACATATCCATCGTACCCCGTATCACGCAGGGCCTTGGCAATGGGCCTGAAGTCCGTGTCTCCGAAGCCTGGTCCCAGCTTGTTGGCATCGTTGGCGTGCACGTGTCCGAACCGCCCCTCGGCTCTGCGGATGATTTCCGGGATATCCTTTCCCTCGGTGCTCATGGCCTTGACATCCAGTATGGCCTTGAATCTCGGATGGTCTATCTCGTCCACCATTCTCAGCGCTTCATCAACAGTGTTTATGAAATCCGTCTCCTCGGGAGCGAGGGCCTCGATGCAGAGTGTAACCCCCTTCTCCTCTGCCGTGGGTAGACACCTCTTGAAGGAGTCCTTGGCCAGCTCCCAGGCGCGTTCGTAGGTAATGCCCTCTACCACGTTCCGCTGCTTGGGAGACCCTATGACCATCACCTTCCCTCCGATATCGCCGCAGAATCTGGTCAGCTCCTGCAGATACTGGTAGGTCTCGCGTCGAATAGACTCGTCAGGGTGGTTGATGTACAGCCCCTCGGGCTTGACCAGCAGCCAGTGGAGTCCTACGATATCAATACCTATCGATCCGGCCTTCTCGGCGATGTCCTTCCTGCCTTCGGCCGAGACCTCCTTCACATTGTTGCAGATTGTGAAAGGCGCGATCTCAACACCGTCATAGCCTATCGATTTGGCCGACTCCATAACGTCTTCGAGGTTCCAATTCTCAAACATCTCGTTGCAGATCGAGAACTTCATCGTATCTCCTTCCCTCGACCTTGGTAAGGGACGTGATTAATGTCTCGTCCTCGTCACGCACTCCACGTCTTGCGTGCCGATTCGACCATCAGGGTTATCGATTCCGCCGGGGTCCGGGGGGGAACCTCGCAGCCTGTCGAGAAGACGAAGAGACCCTCCCTGCCGTCCTCCTTCACCGCTTCCACGATAGAGGTCGTCTTCTCTCTTACCTCCTCCGGCTTGCTGAAACGCACGACCGACGGGTCTAGATTTCCCTTCAGAACCCCGCGCTTCAGATGGGCGAGGGAGTCCTCGATTTTGACCTTGTGGTCCACATCGACTATGTCCACCATCTCATCGAGGTCCTGGAGGATGGGGGTCGTATCCCCGCATATATGCATCTGGGACATGGCGCCGTACTTCTCTATCGAGCGGGCGAGCCTTCGGTCGTATTCTGCCAGATTTGCCCTGTAGATCTTGGGGGAAAGGACATCCATTGAGGATGACGCATTGCCGATGGCGATCACGTCCGACCCCTCATCTATCAACACCTTCGCGAACTCCTCGCTCACCTTCAGGCACTTGTCCAGCAACGGCTCGACCTTCTCGTCCCCCCGCATCAGATCGATGATCATGTTCTTGAATCCCCTGAGCTGAGCCGCCAGTTGGTATGCGCTCATCACCCATGATATCACGGCGTAATCCTCATTCGCGAGCCGTCTGACGGCCCCGATCTTCATGGGGAATCTGCCGTCGCTGGTGACGTCCGGAATTGGGATTTCGTCGACGGTCATGCTATCAAGGGCGGGCTTATCGAGCTTGGGGAAGTCGTTCTCGGGCCTTGTCGAGGTACTTCCCATGGTCTCAGCCTCTATCAGCACGTCGCTGGCTACATTCACTGAATCCACATCGAAGGCCCTGGCGCACTCCAGTTGTGCCCTGGCCATGTCCTCGGCCCTCTCGCAGTAGCTCTTTATCGAGACCCCGGCGATCTCACAGGCGGTCGCTTTGAGAAAAGGGGCAACGGATAGCTCTTCGATTTCCTGTTCGGTACATCCAGCAAGGAACCTATCTCTGGGAGTCAAGATCTCTCACCGCGCCGTTCCCGTAAACTAGACTTATTTCTTTTCATGGTTTCGTCCGTAGTCAAGTTCTAGCCTTACGTACCCTTCTCGGGTATTGGATCCCTCGACCGAGAAGTTCAGATGGCTCATACGGCCGACGTTCAGTATGCTCTCCGGTGAGCCCCGTCTCTACTCGAGATACGGGGATGGTGTTATCGTCGAGGCTGGGCACTTTCTACTCCGGCGAAAGCACCTGTCACGTGTCCTGAAAGGCGAGATCGTCGCCATGGACCCGCGCACGCCCGTGTTTCAGGGTACGCCGGGAACCGTCGTCAAGCCTGGTACTGACACGCTGCGTTCCAGCTACCTGAAACTTGCCAGAACCCATGGGGGACCAATCTGGAAGAGGATGTCTAACCTGAATCCCCTCCGCCCCTCCGACATGTCAGATGGGTCGTGCGGTGAGATCGCGAACCGTCTCTATGATCTGAACCTCAAGGCGGGGTGCCAGATTCTGCTCAGCCCATATTTCTACTTCCAGGACCTGGAGGATCCATGGGCGGTGCTCAATCTCGATTTGTTCGAGGCGACCATGGACCGCTGTGACCGAGAGCCTGTCCTGATGGTGCTGGCCTTCGATCACAGACTACTCGCCCAAAAAGCGAAACTCATGGAGCTGAAAGACCTCGTTGCCGGCGAAGCCGCCGACGGTTACGCGATTTGGCCCGTGGGGCTGGACGAAACCTCGGCGACGCCGGAGACGCTCTATGGCCTCGCGGTTCTGACGATCGAACTGAACAAGCCCTGTCTTCTCCTTTATGCCGGCTACATATCGATGCTGGTGGCCGCAATCACAGGGGCCTGGTTCAGCAACGGGGTATGCTTCTACGAGAGGAGAGAGCTGGAGGTCGCTCAACCCCTGAACTTCCGGCCCAGCTGCGGATACTATCTCAGGAGGCTGCGCCAGAGGGTGGACCCCGTCACTGCCGTTGTTTTCTACAGAATGCTCCGCCACCTTGATCTGGAGCCCTCCTTCTGTTCCGCCTGCGATCGGAACATCGACGGAAACGGATTCGAGGGCATCGCGACGATGCCGGATCTTGACCTGCTGGAGCACAACCTGATAGCGCGGAGGAGAGAGATGGAGGCTATGTCCAGCTCCTCCGATATCTTGACTGAATGCCTGGAGAAGATGAACTGGGTGCTGAAACACAAGGAACAACTCTCCAGAATCCGGAGGCTGGGCTTCTTCGAAACATGGTACCGGACCGCCCGCAGGCTGCTCGAGGAGCCCCCACACAACAGATAATAGGTTATCCCGGGAACCGCGTCCATGCACGCCATGGTTGTGGTCGGCACGAGGCCCGAGATCATCAAGATGGCCCCGGTAATAGCCGAACTCCAACGCAGGGGCCTCGACTTCGACCTGATCCACACCGACCAACACTATGACGAGAACCTCTCTGGCAGCTTCTTCAAACAGCTCGGGCTTCCCGAGCCCGATCATCACCTGAACGTAAGGTCTGGGACCCAGGCCGAACAGACGGCCAGGATCCTGCTCTCCCTCGAACCGATAATCAGTGATCTGGAACCTCAATACCTACTCGTTGAGGGGGACACAAACACGGTCCTCGGGGCAGCCATAACCGCGGTGAAGCTGGGGGTCGAGGTCGGGCATGTTGAAGCGGGGCTCAGAAGCAGGGACCTCCGTATGCCCGAGGAGCACAACAGGCGGATCGTTGACCATGTTTCATCCCACCTCTTCGCACCCACCGAGAGGAGCGCGCAGAACCTGAGGAAGGAGGACGTCTGGGGGCGGATAGAGGTCACTGGCAACACCGTTATAGACGCCCTGGATGTATTCGTTGATCGCGCCTACTCAGAGTCCGGGTTCAGGCGACGTCTCCCCTTCAGCAAATACGCCCTGGTCACCGTCCACAGGGCCGAGAACGTTGATGATCCCGCGACTCTCTCGACAATCGTGACCATGCTGAGGGATACCATCGAGTTGCCGGTGGTATTCCCGATACACCCCAGGACCGTTCAGCGCTTGAAGGCTATGGGCGTCTACGAAGAGATCAATGGGAGGGATGACATACTGATAACCCCTCCCTTGCCATACTTCGACTTTCTTGCCGCGATGAAGGGCTGTGAATTCATCATTACCGACTCCGGCGGGGTGCAGGAGGAGGCGACACATCCCAATATCCGGAAGCCGGTGCTGGTCGCGCGCCTATCAACCGAAAGACCCGAAGCGGTAGAGGCTGGATTCGCGAAGGTGGTGGGCTTCGACCTTGACAGGATCTCGGGGTTGATCAGGGACCTGGAATCATGGATCTTGCCCGAGAAGTCACCTTTCGGTGACGGAAAGGCTGCAAGAAGGATAATCGACGCGCTGCAAACCCCCGATACCCCGATTGAGGAATCAAGATAGGCGCTTTCCCCGACACGCAAAAGATTTTAATCTGATCGCACATCGCTATTAAAGAGCCTAAGGGATTGCCCGAGGCTCAAGTTCGTACTAAAGAAGTCGGCCCCAAGAGGAGATGTGACTATGGGATTCTTCGATGCATTCAAGTCGCCTGAGAGTCTGGAGAAGGAAGGTAAGCTGAAGGAAGCCGCCCACAAGTACTGGAAGAAGAAGGAGTATCAAGGCGCGGCCAGGTGCTACGAGGAACTGGGCTGGTATGACTCCGCCGCCTGGGCTTGGGAGGAGCTCGAGGCGTGGGAGAAGGTCGCCGAGAACAAGGAGAAGGCGGCCGAAGAGGACAGCATGTACTGGAAGGATGCCGCCGAGGCCTGGGAGAAGGCCGATCGCTTCAGCGACGCTGCAAGATGCTATGAGCAGTACGCAAAGGAAGAGCCGTGGTACTGGGAGAATGCGGCGGAGAGCTGGAAGAAGGCCGGAGATGAGGACAAGAGCAAGGAAGCGTGGCTCCAATCCGCCAAGTATTACGCCAAGGAGGCCGTTGATGACGAGGGAATCTGGTGGGAGGATGCCGCCAAGGGATTTGAGAAGGCGGGGCAGAAGGAGAAGGCCCTCAAGTGCATGAAGTACTACCTCGAGTACTGCATCCAGCAGTCGAAGAAGGAGAAATGGTACTACAAGGAGATAGCACAGGTCCTTGAGAGATTCGGCCAGAAGGAGAAGGCCGCCGAGTACATGAAAATGTACGAGGAGTATGAGAAGGAACGCAAGGAAAGGGCTCTGAAGAGGCTGGAAGAGGAGAAGAAGGCCCGGGCCGAGCAGGCCGCCGACATTCCCCCCGCCGAGTAGCCAATATCGTTTCGTTCCCCGGGACGATATGCTCTAGTATGATTTCACGCCAACTAGTTCACGATCCTATGCAACTTCATGATCCTGATCCGTTCGAACTCAAACAAGCACTAACCGCCTTCTGCAGGGGCAACCAGACCCTGCCAGAGATCTGTAACGACCTCGGAATAAGGCCCGGACCGGTCTATGACGAATACGTCAACGAGCTGAAGGAAGGCAAATCGGTGCCGGTCGAACACAAGGTACGTCTCGAAATCGAACAGCACGCGGGATTCGACCGTGTCTACAATGACCTGCCGATACTCATCGAGGAGATCTCCAAGAGGTTCCCGGACTGCTACCTCTACGAGTTGGCGGACTATGAACCACTACCCGACACTGAATGGGTTGTGTTCTTCGTGCCCTCCCTCGGCTTCGTCAAGCTGTACACGTCACTGTTCTACGAGCTGGGGTGTTACATCGAGGTGATAATTCCCGATTCATCCAAGAAGGCGGCGGCCCGGGATCTCGCGCAGGAGATACGCAGCGCTCTGAACAGGTTCTACAGGTCCAGAACCGATCGGGAGAAGAGCCTCTCGCACGGATAGGAGTGGGGCCGCCCGGATTTTCATGGCCTTTTCGCCAATTTGAACCGGAGTCACGAGGACCCGAACCTCGAAGGATGGACCAGGCTACCCTACGGCCCCTTACTCTCGGGAGAGGGAAGGTAGCGGGTAAAAATCTTTCCGGCACTTCAGATGTACATGTTCGTGTCGGGGAGACCGCCCTCTTGCCCTTCATCGCCCGCCTGAGCGAACCTCTTTGCCAGCGCGTATAGGGTCTTCTGCTTGACCTTCTCCTGGTCCCTCTGCTCGTTTGTCTCCTTCTTCAGATCCTCCTCTATCCTTTCGAAATCGAGTCCCAACCCCGATAGCTCGGATATCTTCTTCAGGACGTGCCTGACCGCGTCCACATCCATGGTGGTGGAGTGATGGGACATCAGAGCGGTACCCAGGAAGAACACTGACGGTATGCCCGACTTCATGGCCAGCATGGGTAGCGCCGCCTGGAAACCCTGACCCGCGTTGAGGACCTTCGTGATCCCCTCGACCTCCTGTATGTCGTCGATCTTCGCTATCCCATGGGACTTCATGTACTCATCGGCCTTGGCGCCGTTGGGACGGCCAACGATCTCCGGCATCTCCTCCTTGTCGGTCACCCCGAAACCGCCAACGCTCAGCATCATCGTGCTATCACTGATCTCGTTCATGATATCAAAGAGCGCTTTGCTTGCGAAGTGGGATTCCCAGGAGGCGGGCTGCCGCGGCCCGAACGCCACCAGAATCGGCACATCGCCGCGGTCCGTCAGGCGGAGCTTCACCCCCGGGCTCTCGAAGTATCCCGTATCCTCGCTGACGATCGGATCGGACAGCATGCTCAGCGAGCTAATCTCACCGATCTCCTGGTAGCCCAGGCTCTGCTTGTGAAGGTAGAACCCCGACATGAAGGCCACGAGACCTATCCCCGTCCCGGTGCATACGACCGCCAAGAGCTCGTCGTAGCTTGGCAGATCGTCCGCGATCTCTGCTATGGTGTATGGAACCTGTTGACCGTAGATTGTTGGTTCAGACATCGGGTGGCCTCCGTTTCTCGAAATAGTTCCCTCGAGGCCTCAAATATATTTCTCGACAGGACGGGGAGCGATCTTGATCCCCAACCGAGTGTCAAGCTGATAACATATTATAGACAAGTTGAGCGCCCTCGGTCGGGATACAATGGATCTTCTGAAGAAGAACCAGGACGTGGCCGGATACAAATCCGTCGTTGATGACCCCGAGATCTGCAGCTATCTGAATTTCGGCGTGTTGAATCTATCTGACGGGGATGTTTACAGGGGTGAAACGGCTGGGAACGAGACTTGCCTGGTCATTCTCGGCGGAAAGTGCGATGTGATTGCAGGCGAGGAGGAATGGAAAGGGATCGGGGAGAGAGGCGATGTGTTTGATGGCGCGCCCTACTCGGTCTATCTCCCAAGGGACTACTCATTCAGCGTCACCGGGATCGGGAAATGTGGGGTGGCCATCTGCAGTTCGGCAGCTGAGTCCAAACGCGATCCGAGGTTGATCAAGCCCGAGGACGTCAAATGCCGGGACGTCGGCAAGTGGAACTGGAAGAGAAGGGTGTGCGACATAATGGGCAATGACTCGGAGATACCCGAGTCCCTCATCGTTGGCGAGACCTATAATCCTCCCGGGAACTGGTCCAGTGCCCCTCCTCACAAGCATGACGTGGACGACCTTCCCCGCGAGTCTAGCCTCGAGGAGATCTACTTCTACAAACTGAAGCCGAGTCAGGGATTTGCGCTCCAGAGGGTTTACACCCCGGACGGCGAGCTCGATGATGCCTATGTCGTGGAGGACGGCGACACGGTGGCGATTCCTCGGGGCTATCACCCCGTTGTGGCCGGCCCCGGGTATCAGCTCTACTATCTATGGATGCTCGCCGGTACCAAGAGGATCATGTGTCCGAACGATGACCCGGACCACGCCTGGCTCAAGAACTGTGAACCGCTGATCTCCGAGATAAGGTAAGCCCGAGACTCGGACCTAGACTCTCAAGGAGCCGTATGCTTCCTCGAAGGCATCCATGGTCCTCTCGACATCCGCCAAGGTCGTCGAGCCCATATGTGCGATGCGGATCATCCGCTCCTTGTATTCGTCGTGGCCCGTGGCAACGACTATGTCGGAATCCCTGTCCATCCTTGCTTGAATCTCCGAAGCCGAGACCGACCTCGGGATCTTCACCGCGGTGAGTGTTCTTGAGTAGTTCTCCTCAAGGGCCGGGAATAGCTCCAGGCCTAACCCCCGTAACCGCTGCCGGGCCATATGGGCCATCGATCGGTGCCTATCGAATCTCTTTCGGAGTCCCTCGTCCATGATCTCGTCGAGCGACGCTCTAAGTGCGAATAGCAGGGTCTCGCTCTGGGTGAAGGGCGTCTGTCCCCTTCCCCTCCGGTCGCGAGCCCGGTACCGCCTGAGGTCCAGGTAGTAGGAACGGGGCTTCGCGGCGTTGATTCTTTCCCAGGCCTTCTCGCTCACCGAGACCATGGACAGCCCCGGCGGACAGGCGAAGGCCTTCTGAGTGCCGCTGACACAGATGTCTATTCCCCAGGAATCGGTCGGGATATCGTCACCGGCCATGGAGGATACCGCATCGACTATGAATAGCGCATCCCTTTCCGCGAGGAACCGGCCTATCTCCGAGAGGTCAACCCTCACGCCGCTCGAGGTCTCGTTCTGCACAACGCAAACCGCCCTTACATCCTCGTCGTAGATAGACTCTATCTGAGGCACAATGGGGACCTGCCCCCACGGCAGCTGTATATCCAAGACGCGGCCGCCGTAGGCGTCCACTATCTGCCTGAATCTGGCGCTGAACTTGCCGTAGACCGGCACTATAACCTTATCCCCGGGCGATAACCAGGATGAGATGGCGGCGTCCATCCCCGATGTCGACGAACCGGAGAGTATGTGAAGATCGCTCTCGGTCTGAAAAACCCTCTTGACGTCCTCCCTGATCCTGTAGACGAATTCGCCATATTCATCGGTCCTGTGGGCCCTCATCTCCGTGGACAGTGCCTCAAGAACGGATGGGGATAGGGCGGTGGGCCCAGGGATCATCAGAAGCTTGCTCATCGGTTATCGCCCATCGAGGCGTGAGAGTTCTTTTAAATATTCGCGCACCAATCGGTCCCTGAGACAGAGGAAGTTGAGCCCCCGGTTCGCTGTGAAATCCGCGCTGCTCATATTCTCGGCATACCTGGTTCTTGGCCTTCTACAGGCACCGTCCTATCTCAAGATAGACCCGGAGGCAACGATATGGGAATCAATCACATCGGTGGTGATATTCTCCGGAATCATCCTCCCGGCGGCGTACTGGGGGGCGAGAATCGACCCGGAGTCGCTGCCCATCCTCTCCGGGCTTCTGGGTAGAGAGGCACCGGACCGGAGGAGGTGGTGGGTATCTCTGTCATACGGATTGGCCCTGGCCGCGATCGCCTTCCTGATCAACATCTCCCTTTCCCTGGCCTTCACCGAGTTCTGGGCAGCGCCGACCTCCCAGGACTACATCCTAGACTTCTCTATCCTTGACAAGGTGGCAGTTGCCCTATCATCCGGGATCTGGGAGGAGACGATCTTCCGGTTCTTCCTGATCTCTGCACTGGTACCTCTGATCCGTTCCCGAATCGGTTCAGCGCTGGTCGCCAACTCGCTGTTCACGGTCATCCACGTTGTCCTGCAGGACCCACCCTATAATCTCCCGGCATTGACCGTCGTTTTCATTATTGGACTTGTCTACACCAAGTGTTTCCTCGACAGGGGCGTAGGTTCGGCCGCTACCTGCCATGCCGGAATGAACCTCCTCTCCATGGTTCTGGGCCCGGGCATGTGACTCAGCTAGAATATTATGACCAGCGCATCGAAAAGGGCGGACCCGACCGAGTGAGTTATCCAGCTGGGAAGAAGGGACCTGGAACGAAGATTCGCCCAGCCGAACACTATACCCGCCACTAGGGAGTAGGGGACCTCCACCGCCGGCTTGCCCACGTGGAGGTATGCGTAGGGAAGGCTCTGAAACACTATCGCCCCCCAGCGTGAACGTTTGGCAAGGGTGAACAGGATCAACCCCCGATAGAAGAACTCCCCCGCAAACATTATCCCTGATATGATGAGCTCGTTGTATGCGAACTCCGCCACGGTAACGTCCAACCCGTAGTCCCATATCGGGTAGTATCTCGTCATCTCCGGGAACATGAGCCCGGCCACCGACATCGCAGCGGCGGCTCCGAGCAGGGCCGTTGTCATCCACAGGGTTGTCCTCCTATCCCCGAGACCGATGCCGAGGTCGGAGAAGATGTGCCCGCGCCGGAGCACCCAGAGGAGCGACAGTGGGATCAGCACGTAGAAGAGAAGGCTCTCCCCCATCCTGGCCAGCAGGGTCCGGGAAAAGACCAACTGATCCGCCATAGGGACCGCGAACGTAAGACCGATCACCAGTATCTCGTGCGGCTCCCACCGCAGCAGCAGCGATGCCGTCAGGCCGCCGGCCAGCCCGGCCAGAAGGACGTAGCTACGGTAGTTGTAGCCTGGGAAGCTGACCTGAAAGGAATAGAATGCGCCGAAACAGACGAGACCGGCGACGGTGAGGACGGTTGCGAGGCGGGGCATTCAGCATGTGTATCTCGCGGGCCGGATAATTGTGTTCCCTTTCATGCAGTCAGAGATCAGTTTTCATGCCGCAGAATGGACAGAACTGTGCGTTCTCCGGGAGCTCCTCCCCGCAGTTCGGACAACGACTGCCGGCGTATTTCGTCATTCTGTAGATCTGCACGTAGAAGAAAACGAAGGCGGATATGGCCGCCGCCACCAGACCAAATACCACAGAGAGAAAGATGAGGGCTATGGTGACAATCGGCCCCGGAGCCAGCGCGCCGTAGAGCAGGTAGCCGAAGAAGACGCCGGATAGAATTCCGATTACGATGCCCGCGATCAGAGGCCTGAAGTAGTGTCGGTTCTCGATGTAGTGGCGCAGGTAACTCCCCAGCCGCACTCGGATCAATCCGATCACACACTCATCTGAACGAGGTTCTACTCCCCTTCCTGGGATTCCTCCGCGGGTTTCTTGTAGTTCTTGTTGAGACGGTACTGCGGCTCGATCCTCTTGATCTGATCCTCGTCCTTATAGACCTTCGCAGAGCCCTTGCTCACGCCCCACCCGAAGTCGGAGTGAATCCCATCAACGATGGTCAGTTCGTCCTTCGAATTCAACTCCGCTTTCAGAAGCTTCCTGACCTCCTCCAAGGGAGGCGTGGCCTCGCCCTTGTGGACTACCGTGAACTGGATCTCGTCTCTGTCCAGGACCTGGTTGGTTTTCCTGTCGGTGATCTCAATTTCCATCTGTTGGCACCCTCGTTCTTTCCAGGATCGATCTCGCAGTTCCCTTGGAATTCTCGTCAACGGCAACGGCAACGATCCCCCTTTCAGGTTGACCGTAAAAAACCAGGGATCCGACCGGAGCCGCCTCGATTGCGGGTAACCCCAGGAGGTCCTCCTCACCCAGGATCTTGAGCGCAAAATGCCCTGAAATGCTTATTAATCTTTTCAGCGCCTCACAGGCCTCCGCAGAAATGACTCCGGGTCGATTCTCGACCCTTTTCATCTTGTACCCGGAGATCAGTTCGCGGGGAAATCTATCGTGGTGCCTGGCCCTCTTGTCATCGAAGATCACTATCTTGGGTTCAAATCCCCTTCTTAGCAGCGAGGCGGAGACCAGGTCACCGACCGTGATCACCATCCCCTCGCAAGACCGGGCCATCTCCAGTGCGGAATCCTCGTCTATCACCGGACCGAGGGGCTTTGACAGCTTTTCTCTGATCTTGGGGTCCTGGAAAACGTACTTGACGATCAAAATTCCCACTCAGGAGACTCTAAGTGCGTACTTTCCCTTCTTGGTGATGTTGAGCTTATCCGCAACCGCTGACTTCTCGGGATCCATGATTACCAGAAGTCCGTTCCACCTGGTTGAGAATGAGGTACCCTTACACACCGGACACACGCTTCCCTTTGTTATGATATAGTAGCAGTCCCTGCACGCTCTTCCACGCATCACTGAACCTCCCTTTTGTCCTCATCAATCCATTCAAGTTTGCCCAGTCCGGGCTGACGCATCGTCAGGGCGATCTTGCCGCTGATGGTTGGGCCGCCCTTTATGCTAACGGCGACTATCCTCGCCCTGACCAGGTCTCCCTCGCGCAGGACCCTGTTGCTCTCCTTACCGAGGAACCTACCGTTCTTCTTGTCGTGGATGATGAAGTCGTCGGTTATCTGGGACACGTGAACCAGGCCGTCCAGAGGACCCAGGCGGACGAACGCACCGAAATCGACTATCTCCACCACCTGACCCATGGTTATTTCCTGAAGCTCCGGCCTGTAGGTCAGTATCTCGAACTCGGTATCATGGTAAGTGGCACCATCTCCGGGCGTGATTATTCCCCTTCCGACGCTCACCACCCCTGTGACACAGATTATCAAACCGAGGTCCTTATCCAGGATCCCCTCGTAGTCCTCCCGCAGCAGCTTGGCCACTACCTCCTTCCTATCCTGGCCGAATAGGTTCGGTGGGACTCTCACCGTGTCCTTCAGTCTCACTATCTTGTACATGCCTTCACCTGCCAACGGGAACAACGTGGTCAAGAATCACTATAAGAAGTCGAGGTGGGAATTTCTCCGAACCCCGATCACCCTCACCCCACGGGCTTTTAATATGTTTTTCAGATCGCGATCATTGGTACAGACCACAACATCGCCGTTTAACGATTCGACAAGGGCCAGAATTGCCTCATCTCCGTAATCGCCCTCAACGGGAACGACCTCGATCCCGGAGGTCAGGCCCAAGGCCAGACGCGCCGCCGCAGCCGTCTCTCCCCCTCCTTTCGAGATCTCGGATAGCTCGCGCTTCACCTGTTTGGGGATCACTAGCCTGAATGTCCTTGGGATAACCCTTTGCAGCTCCTCCAGCAGGTCGAAGGAAACCCTGTAGGCATTCATAAAAAATTGGCGTCGAGGACCACAGTTGGCTCGCTACTTGACGGTACCATATCCAATCAACCTCCACCGGTAACCTATTCTGCGGCTTATCGCCGCCCTCGAGCCCTCCGAAGTACACACCGGAAGGTGAAGCTCGATCGTGATTCCGGATCCGGACAGCTCCTTCACCACGCCTGCCGTTCTGGCGGTGCCGACATTGAGCATCAGGAGCTCGTTCATCTTTATGGGTTCTACCTCTATCTCCTGCTCGGTACCTACGACCCTGTCCATGAGGTCGATATCCAGGTCAATCTCATGCCAGACCGAAGGAAGGTCGCCTGGGTGACCTGTGACATGACCAACGAAGGCATCGGACTTGGTCAGAGACGGGTCCAGCATCGTGGCGATTCCGATAAGACCGCCGGGCCCCGCTTCCTTAACACTTTCGTTTCCACGCATGATAGAGGATATCTTGGTCCTGACGGGTTTCCACACCGTCCTGCCGCCCTCCTCTCTGCGCAGCCCGGGCAGGATCTCGATCTCGTCCCCCTTCCTGAAGGCGCCCTGGGATATCGTACCGCCTATGACTCCTCCGATCAACTTCTCGGGCGAGATCCCCGGCTTGTTGACGTCAAATGACCGGGCTATCATCATCAGCGGGGGGAGGTCCTCCGATCTCTCCGGTGCCTGGAACTTCTCGTTCATGGCCTCGATAAGTACGTCAACATTCGCCTTCTGTTGAGCGGATACAGGTATGATGAGGGGATCGGGGATGCTGGCCGTGGAGAGGAAATCGCTGATCTCCTCGAAGTTCTTCTTCGCCTCCTCTGCGCTCACGAGGTCTATCTTGTTCTGTACGATAATTACGTCCTTCACCTTGAGGATCTCGAGTCCTCTCAGGTGCTCCTTCGTCTGGGGCTGGGGGCAGGGCTCGTTCGCAGCTATCACCAACATCGCCCCGTCCATTATGGCGGCTCCTGACAGCATGGTTGCCATCAGGGTCTCATGGCCCGGGGCATCGACGAAAGACACCTTCTTGATGGGCACGGTTTCGCCGCCGCACGAATTGCACTTCGGCTCCGTGGTGTAGCATTCGGGTTCATCACAGTTGGGACATTTTCTCAGGGTGGTATCGGCGTACCCCAGCCTTATCGTTATACCCTTCCTGAGCTCCTCCGAATGGGTGTCTGTCCAGACACCCGACAGGGCGGCCGTCAGGGTTGTCTTTCCGTGATCAACGTGTCCTACCATTCCGATATTGACGTGAGGAAGATGGGCTTGCTTCTTGCCTTTTTTCGCTATCTGAAGACCTCCTATTCTCCTTCCTTCTTCAAGGCCTCCTCAAGAGGGGTCTTCCCCCTCTCGGTAATTGAGAAGTTAAGCTGTTCGATGTTTTCGTCCACTAGCTCCCCGGCGACGCTCTTCCTCTTTCGAGTACCGCCCTTTGCCCTGGGATAACCGGGGCCCCCTCTGAGCAGGAGGGAGATCCTGCCGGTTCTGTGTATGCCTCGTCTCATCGGGAAACCCTGTTTGTCCGTTCCACCTCTCAATTTCAGGGTATATCCCGACAGCCCGATGAATCCTCCATCGACCTCTTCGCCCAATCTGGTCCCCATCAAAGCCCCCATTTTCGATGGATCGAGTTCTGACTGGTGGCTTTTGCCTGTTTCTGAATCATTGATGACGATTTTTGGCAAGAAAATCCTCCCAAATGCTCCTTTTGGAGCTCCAGAAGCCTACCGACCCCAGAATGGGTCGTTTTCCCTTCTCAGCTCCATGAATTCTTTAAATGTTTTCATTTCCGATGGCGTAAGGGTATCTGCCAGCTTCTCCTGAATAAGTTTCGCGTCCTCCTCCGGGATATCCGCGTAGAGCACATCACCCTCGTTCAGATTCCTACCCACCACCGCGCCGGTTATCGAAACAGCGACCTCCATGCCCTCCTCCGCGACCCTGAGGGACTCCGATTCGGACTGGATCTCCTTTACTGATCCGACCTTGAACCCTTTCGCGTTGACGAGGTTCCTCCTGGGCTTGATCTGGCCTGAGAGTACCCTGACCCCGCATATCGCCGGCTTGGATTGACGGAAGACGTAACCGGGCATCAGCTCTACCTTGCACGGCGTGACGACCTTCTGCTTGAGGAGCTCTACCTCACGTTCCTCCCATTCCCGCTTCCAGTCATCGTACTCCTCGAACATCTCGAATATAACGTCGTGAATGATCAGTTTTATGCTCCGCTCCTCGATGAAGGACCTCGCGTCAGCGTCCACGGGAACGTTGAAACCGAAGACCACCCCCAACAGTGGATCCTTCCTGGAAACGATCTGGGCATCGATCGCGTCCCGCTTCGATATCGGGCCCACGTCGGCGAGCCGCACCGGTACATCCCTCTCCTTCAGCTGCTCCACGATGGCCTCAAGGGTGCCGAGAGCATCGGCCTTGACCACGACACCGACGTCATCGGTTCTGACACGGATCCCCTTCACTTCCTCCCGTATCAGCTCATCGATCTCCTCCTCCATTCCAGGGGGGACCACGAAGAGCGGAGATCCGCCCATTGCATCCTCCAGACCTGGTGCCACTATCCTAACCCCCGCAGCTGCGGTGACCTGCTCGGTCTGAACGAACTGCTCCCTGGGATCCCTCATCTCATCCAGGGGTTTTGGCAGGAGGAGCGCCCTTATCCGGGTGTGAATTATCTCTCTCCGTCCCGGAAACGCGATGGCGTCATTCTTGCGTATGATACCGTCGTAGACGATGGCATCAACGGTGGTCCCGGTTCCCCGGGTCTCCTTGACCTCGAGCACGGTCGCCCTCCCAGGTCCTTCGACCTCGATTCGAAGGGATTCCTCGAGGTACCGTTGTGTTATGCCGGCCATCAGGACGATCAGGTCCTGGATTCCCTCCCCGGTCTTCGCCGAAACGGGTATGATGCATATGTCACGGGTGAAATCCTTGACCCTGTCGAATCTCTCCGACCTGTATCCAAGGTCGTGCAGTTTTCCTATGATTTTGTAGATCCTCTCGTCGAGATCCTGCCTCGGCCTCTCCGGTTGTTTGCTCAGTGATTCGGTAATGCTGGCGTCTGGGACGGCTCTCCATCCCGGTATCTTGTCTATCTTGTTCAGGGCGATTATGAACGGTGTCTTGAAGATCCTCAGTATGTCCAGCGCCTCGCGGGTCTGGGGCTTCACCCCCTCGTTCACATCTATTACCAGAACCGCGAAGTCGGCTATGGAACCTCCCCGGCGCCTGAGATTTGTGAATGCCTCGTGGCCAGGGGTGTCTATAAATAGAAGTCCCGGTATCTCGAGCTTGAATCCCCCCTGTTCCATGAGGTTCCCGCTGATCTCCTCTATGACCTCGATCGGGACGTAGGAGGCACCGATAGCCTGGGTGATAGCGCCTGCCTCCCTGGCCATCACTGTGGTTCCCCTTATCTTGTCCAGTATCGCGGTCTTACCATGATCAACGTGGCCTAGTACCGATATCACGGGTTGCCTGAGCGCCATATCTAGATAGCCCCTTTCCCCTTGAAACCCTCATATCTCGTAGATAGATGATGAGGGTATGGAGTATTCGAATATCTCTTCCTTCTCGAAGAAGAGATCTATCTCGCGTTCCGCCGATTCGGGGGAGTCGGATGCATGAACCAGGTTGAAGATAACAATTCTGCGCTCGAGGGCCAGATCGCCGCGTATGCTTCCCGGACTAGCCTCCGCAGGGTCGGTTGAACCCACCATCTTACGGACGGCCGCCACCGCCTTCCTTCCCTCGATCACCATCGCAACGCTCGGAGCGGAGGATATGTAGTTAACCAGAAGCTCGTAGTAGGGCTTTCCGACGTGCTCTTCATAATGAGTCTGCGCTTTCTCCTTCTCCAGCCAAATGAACTTCAGCCCCGCGATCTTGAGGCCCTTTCTCTCCACCCTTCCGATAATCTCCCCCATAAGGCCCCTCAGGACGCCGTCCGGCTTGATCATGAGAAAGGTTCGCTCCGGATCGGGCAAGAATCACTCCTCCTCTTCCTCGCTATCCGAATCCTCTTTCTCGCTCGCTTTCTCCGGCTCTTCTTCCTGGGGCGGCTTCTCGGGCTGAGGTGGCGTGGGGCCTTTCTCGTAGGACTTCGTCCATTTGATCCTTCTCGCCGTTCTGCCCATCTTCAGCATGCTTCGTTCACATTTCTGGCTACAGAAGTAGAAACGTTGGTTATCGTTACGCACGAACATCGTTCCCGTTCCAGGCTCGATGTCCTTCCCACAGAACGAACAACTAACTTCAAGTGGCAACTGTACCCACCCCTCACGGAGCCGATATCTCTCTCGCCTCTCTCTCGCTCTCACGCAGCATGAGCACGTCACCGATTCTTACAGGGCCCTTCGTATTCCTTCGGATTATCCTGCCTTTGTCCCGACCTGCCAGAATTCTACACCTGACCTGAAGAACCTCGCCGTACACGCCCGTTCTACCCCGAACCTCTATGACCTCGGCTGGAATTGCATCGGTCGTCTCTTCTGACAAGTTAAGTCACCATCATTTGTGGCCGGCTTCACTTCTTCTTCGAGGACTTGGACTTCTTCTTCGGCTTTTCCTCTTTCTCAGCTTCAGTCGGCTCCTCTTCCGGCTCCTCTTCCGGCTCCTCTTCCGGCTCCTCTTCCGGCTCCTCTTCCGGCTCCTCTTCCGGCTCCTCTTCCGGCTCTTCCTCAGGCTCTTCCTCAGGCTCTTCCTCAGGCTCTTCCTCAGGCTCTTCCTCAGGCTCTTCCTCAGGCTCTTCCTCAGGCTCTTCCTCAGGCTCTTCCTCAGGCTCTTCCTCAGGAAGTTTCTCT
>Ga0180431_10001379_pt1 | contig 34055 bp, 37 predicted proteins | sample SS_ome_11_FD_132459 | JGI IMG/M metagenome (GOLD analysis project Ga0180431, IMG submission 132459) | Hypersaline lake sediment archaeal communities from the Salton Sea, California, USA - SS_1_MS_1 metaG | ecosystem: Environmental > Aquatic > Non-marine Saline and Alkaline > Hypersaline >... | reverse complement strand
TGCAACACCGGCAATCACGCGACCTCAGACTGTCACCACTGCACCCAGCATCGAAGCCCTGCCGGCGCCTGCTCAGCCATTTCCGCCTGCGGCTGGCACTGAACCACAACCTCCCAGCATTGCGGAGGTTCCACCTGACAACGCGGCCGGCACGACTCATCCAACCGCAGGGCAGCCCACTCAAACAGACTCACCGGCGCGTGATGTGTGGCTTGATGGTGCTTCGCAGGATAATACATCGCTTCCTGCTCCGCCCTCCTCGTCGGCGCCAGCCGCAATGAGCAAAGCCGATACCAGTGAGATTGCCGCTGCTACTATCCGGAAAGCCGCCTTGTCCGACTTTCGTGCCAACGATCGTACTGATCTCAGTGCCATCGTCGCCCAGCGGGTCTCACAGGCTGTGGCGGCTCAGGCCAGAGAGAAGACTTCCGACAGGGTGGGGGAGATGCTCAAACAGCTTGCCATGACCGGAGCCGGGACGCACCTGGAGCCGTCTGCCGAAGTGGCGGTGGGGGATGCTTGGGCGTCCTCACCAGCAGCCGGTGCTCGGCCGCCTGCTCAGCCGTTAAATACCGCTATATCTGAGCCGCCCCGCTTCGAGCAACTCACCATCGAGCTATCTCCGCCGGAGTTGGGCAAGGTCCACATCCGCTTCCAACTAGACGGGGATGCCGCCCGCGTCGAGGCCCACGCCGACAACTATGCCACTGCGGTGTATCTGAACAATTCCTTCCGGAGCCTCGCGAACAATTTCGAGCAGCTCGGTCTCAGGCTCAGCGGTCTGACGGTGAGCTATGACAGCATGGATGGCTTTGCGCGAGATCACCACGGCGAGGGACACTCCGACGCAGGCGCAAGTGAAAGCTGGAGCTCTGCCACCGATCTCTCTGCCTATCTGTCGAACCGTTCTATGGGGGGGCAAGCGCCGCTGTTGCCCGAACAAATCGAGGCCCGGATTCTTCAGGCGACCACCGTGGCAGAGCGGCCTATCGTCCATCGCGCACACGGTACGTCCGCCCGGCGCGGAGCACTCACCGCAGTCGTGGATGCAATTGCCTGATAGTACGAGCGACATTGAGGCGCACCCGAACCATCAATAGAGTGCCGTACTGACTGGAGCTACGATCATGCTCATCAATCCCACTGCAGTCACCTCAACCACCGCGACCCCATCATCGGCTGCTTCCGGTAAACAGATTATAACCGGCGACGACTTCATGACTTTGCTGGTCGCTCAGTTGACAAATCAGGACCCGATGTCTCCTATGGACAGCGAAGCATTCATCAGCCAGTTATCTCAGCTTGAGATGGTCTCACAGTTGAGCGACATCAAAAGCATACTACAATCAACGGGCAGCTATACCGACCTCGTCAGCACTCTGGGCCGGACCGTGTACTGGACCGAAGTGGACGGCTCCAGCGCCAGTGGTGAGGTTACTGCTCTCGTCGAGTATGCCGGCGCATTCATGCTCCACGCCGGCGACCGGCTGCTCAATTTCTCAGACATTCTCATGATCGAGTGACACTACCGGGTGCTCTATCCCCGCTGAACCATGCCCACGGGAGATGATGAACAATGGCACCGAAAAGAGACCGGAGCGCGACCCATGACGCCGCCGGGGTGTGTGTGCCAATATTGCCCACAAGCACCGACGCTCTCGAAATCCCAGAGTTAGAGCAGGAGGCGGTGTTGCTGGAGAAGCTGGCGCGTCTCGGTGTGGGTGGCTGGGACCTCCGCCACGCCTTCGAGTTGATAGCCGAAGAGGTCGCCCGCTTCATACAACATGACGCCGCCACATTCCTCACTTACCACGCCGATCGCTGCGCCCTTGTGGTTCAGGCTACCGCGCCCATCGGGAGCGGGCGTCTCGTCGGCGGCATCCAGGTGCCTTGTGACGGAGCCATCGCCGACCTCATCAGCGGTTCCCTTTCCGCCGCCGTCTGCATGGACACCGCCAGTTCCTGTTGCGCCCTCGAGTGTGATCTCTATCGCGCCGGGCTGACATCTTGCATCACAATACCGCTGTGGTTGCCGGCCCGCGACGGAGACGAGCCCCGCCTCATCGGGCTTCTGAGCCTCGGCAGTCGTCGCCGAAATCACTTCACAACTGCGGACCGGGCCGTGCTCTACCGGCTCCAGCGACCGCTCGCCGTCGCCATCCAACACCTCCTCGCAGCCGAACAGACACACACACCCCACTTCTTCGAGCGCACCGCGGAGCTCAACAAGATGCGCTCCATCCACGAGCTCAGTGGCGGTATCGCTCACCGCCTCAACAATGTTCTTGCTGCGGTCCTTGGTAACGCTCGCCTGGCGATGGAGGCCAACTCTGACCCCCGACTCGCTGAATATCTCCAACGCCTATACGAAGAGACGCTCCAGGGCGTTAGTGTGGTCCATGCGATGGAGCAGTTCGCCGCCGCCCAGGCCCCCACCACCGCCGCTGCAGTGGACCTCCACGAAGTCGTCGAGGGCGTTGCCCGCATAACCGACGGCCTCTGGCATCATCAGGTCGAGGCGCAGAGCATACGCCTCGAATGCAGCAACAAGCGCCGCGACATATCCGTCGCACTGGCCAATGCTCCGGAGTTGCGCGAGGCAACAGTAAACCTCGTCTTCAACGCTATCCAGGCCCTGCCTGCCGGAGGTACCATTACCCTAGCTGCCATCTCGGCGCCGCCTTGGGCTGCGATCGAGGTAACCGACGATGGCGTCGGTATGGAAGCCGAAATCGTCCGGCGCTGTACCGAGCCGTTTTTCACCACTCGCGAGAATGCCTACGGACTGGGACTGAGTACCGCTGCTGGTGTCGCCCGCAAGTACGGTGGCCATCTTCAGGTACACAGCGAACCCGGACGCGGCACAACCGTACGCATGATGCTGCCCGCAGCCGACCACGGCATCTGACCTGCTCTCTTGCCGTTTGTAGGGTGCAGTGCAAGCGTAGCTGGCACCCCTGTGCCGCGCCGGACATCCCAAAACACCCCCAAACAAATCAGGAGGTAGTCTGTGAACAGGGCACTATTCGCCGGCCTCGCCGGCACAATGAACAATCAAACTCGTCTCGACATCATCGGCAACAATCTCGCCAACGCTAACACCATCGGCTTCAAACAGAGCCGGGTCACATTTCGTGACACCTACTACCAGACGTTGCGTAGCGGTTGTGGCTCCACCGCCGAAAGCGGAGCCGTAAACCCGATTCAGGTCGGCAGTGGGAACGCTCTTGCCGGTGTCCAGACCCTCTATACCCAGGGATCCCTGGGCAGTACCGGCCAGGCCCTCGACGCCGCCGTCGAAGGCAATGGAATGTTCGTCCTCAGTGACGGCGAGACGCAGTGGTTCACCCGTGACGGCTCCTTCGCACTTGATGACACTTACACACTCGTCTCGTCACACAATGGCATGAGAGTCCAGGGATGGCTAGCCGACAGCGGAACCATAGACACCACTGCGGCGCTAACCAATCTCGAGTTCCCCATGGGGCAGATGACCGCCGGTGACGCCTCCACCGAGGTGGCCATGGGCGGCAACCTCGACGCGGGCGCCACCGTCGGTGACAGCATCGTCACATCCATAAATGTCTATGACTCTCTGGGTGTCGCTCACGAACTCACCGTCACGATGACCAATAACGCCGCCGCCAACACCTATGATGTTGAAGTTCTCTGCGCCGGCACTACCGCCACCGGCCAGATTACCTTCGACGAACTCGGCGTACTCGCCACCGGCAGCCCGGTCAGCATCAGTTTCTCTCCCGGCGGCGGCGCGGAAGACCCCCAGGTAGTGAACGTTGACTTCTCCGCTGTCACCCAACTTGCTCATGATGGCAACGCCGCTGCTCGCCTTCAGAACGGCCGGCCCGCTGCCACTCTCACCGATGTCAGCATCCAGGAGAACGGCATGATTGTCGGCGCCTACAACGATGGCCGCCAGGTCACGCTCGGACGAATTGCGCTCGCTGCCTTCGCCAACCCGGCCGGCCTCGAACGCACCGGCAACAACCTCTACAAAGCCGGCTCAGCAACCGGCGAAGTACTTATCGGCGCAGCCGACTCCGGAGGCCGAGGCAGAGTTGTCGCTCAGGCCCTCGAACTCTCAAACGTGGACCTAACCGAGGCCTTTGTGGACATGATCAGTACTCAACGCGCCTTCCAGGCCTCGACACGAGTCATTTCCGCTGCTGACAAGCTCCTTGAGGAAGTCATGCGCCTCGCCAACTGAGCCGTATGACGTGAACACTATTTTGTCCAACAGCTAACTCAAGCCGCCGATCTGCAAAAGCCTCCCTTGCGCACATCGGCGGCACGAGAATTGTAACCCCAACAAGTGCATGATCTATCTAACACGTCTGGACAATTCCGACCTTCTCGTCAATGCGCTTCTCATCGAGCGCGTCGAGGCTATCCCCGACACTGTGGTGACGCTTACCACCGGCCGGAAGATACTTGTGCGCGAGCCGCCGGAGGAGGTAGTGCAAAGAGCTGTCGCCTATCTGCGCAGTCTGCGGGCGCCCGATGATGACCCCGAAGCAGTCATCAACATCGCCCAGGTGGGCCGAGTCACCAGGTGAGCGGAACCGCCATGACAACCACCCCCGCAGCCTGTCCATGACAGGTATGTATATGCGCGTGTTACTCCTAAGCATGCCTGCGATGAATTGCTCGCCGCGCGTGCGGCGAGTGTAGAGGGTTGACCCATGGATGTAGGTACCATCATCGGCTTGATTTGCGCCTTCGGCGCACTGGGGATCGCCGTCATTCTCGAAGGCGGCCATCTCGGCAGCTTCTTTAACGTGCCCGCCGGCATCATCGTTTTTGGCGGCACTATCTGTGCAGTCATCGTCTCAACACCCGTACCCATACTCGCCAGAGCCCCCCGAGCACTGATGCTGGCATTCTTCGGCAGCAAGCTGCTTAATCCACGTGAAGCAGTCACCAGGCTCATCGCACTTTCACGCCGCGCACGACGCGAAGGACTCCTCGCCCTTGAGTCCAGTATTGCGGAAGCCGGAGACGAGTTCCTCAAAAAGGGCCTTCAGCTCGTCGTGGACGGTACTGACGCCGAAGTCTTACAGTCAATCCTTACCTCCGAAATCCGCAACCGCAGCCATCGCCACCAACAGACCAGCGGTATTTTTGGCGCTATGGGCGGCCTCGCCCCGACCCTCGGCGTCACAGGCACCGTCATGGGCCTTGTCCACATGATGGAAAATCTCAGCGATCCGTCATCCATGGGCCCTGCTATCGCCGGCGCATTCATCGCCACTCTCTACGGGGTCGCCTCCGCAAATGTCGTCTTCCTTCCCATTGCCAATAAGCTCAAGGCCCGTAGCGACGCCGAGAAAGCCATCCACGCCCTGATGCTCGAGGGGCTTGTAAGCCTGCAGAACGGGGAGAACGTCATCACCATCGAGGAGCGTCTCAAGGCCCACTTGCCACCGACTCTCCGCGACACCGGTGAGACGCCCGCCACAGACACCTCGCAATCCTCTCCAGAGGAGCGAAACGTTGCTTGACGAAGAACACGAAGAAGAGGAAAGCGAAGAGCGCTGGCTAATCACCTACGCCGATATGATCACTCTGCTCATGGCCTTTTTCATCATGATGTATGCCATGTCCCGGGTGGATCAGGACAAGTTCGCCGCCCTTGCGACATCCGTACGCATCGAGTTCACCGGCACCGGGCTCCCCTCCGGCCCAGATGTCACACTCGTCAATCAGGGCATCGCAACAAGCCTCGGCATCGTCAACGGCACGCGCTTCGGACTTCGCAACAACGTCGAGAAGCTGTTCGACAAGACCATCAAGGACCCCGAAATGCGCAAGCACGTCCAGGTCCTCGAAGCGGATGACAACCTCGTCATCCGGCTCCTCGATGACGACGTGCTCTTCCCATCTGGAAGCGCCCGCCTCACCGAGAAAAACCGCCGCCTGGTGGCTCAGGTCGCTACCGTTCTGCATATCCTCCCTTACAGAATCTGCATCGAGGGGCATACCGACAGCGTACCCATCAATACTGACGCCTTTCCGTCAAACTGGGAGCTCTCGATACGCCGCGCCACCAATGTAGCGATCTATCTAATCCGCCGCCACAACCTCTCGCCCGACCGTATCAGCGCTGCTGGCTACGCGGACACCAAACCCGTTGCTCCCAATGACACACCCCACAACCGCCGGAAGAATCGCCGCATAGACATGGTGATATACAGCGGACACGAGCAGGCCCCGGTGGCAGACACCGCACAGCCTGCACAATTTGCACAGCCCGCGCAGATACTTGGCGGCGCCTACACCGACACGGGGCTGGCCCGAACCAACATCATACCGCCGATAGACATCACCGCACCACCATAGTCGGCCGCGGACTCCGCCCTGCCCTTAGCCGTTCCCCCCTCTCCGTCTCGGAGAGGGGCCGGGGGTGAGGCCGCCGTTGCCGTCGGAGGGGCCGCATAGCGTCGGGCTTGCGCAGCAAGACCGAGGCTATCCGGCCCAGGCTTGCCATCACGATCCAGATGTTCCCTGCATCTAAAGGAGACATCACATGTTCCGCTTGCCACGAACATCGCTGAACACGACCCGCACCCACTTCGGTGCCATCAACAACAAGTTCATCTTGGTGCTTGCATTGGTGGTGCTTCTCGCTGCCGGCGGCGCATATGTGCTCTACGGCCGGTCGGCGGCTACTCAAGATGAGAGCGAAGCAACCACCGAAGACACCGCCGGAGAAGCCGACCCGCTGGAACCCCCGGTCGTGTATGAAGTGGGCAATTTTCTCGTCAACGTCCACACCAATGATGAGCTACGCTACTTACGCGTCGAGATTGCCGCCTCGATCAGTGATTACGGCCCTCAGGAGGAAGTCGGCGGACATGGGGGGCACGGTGGCGATGATGACGACAAACTGCCCTCCCTTAGGTCCGAACATGAAGCACTCGCCCGCGATGCCATTGTCAGGATACTCTCCGCATCCGGCTTCGCGGCATTACGCACTGAGGCGGGGCGCGAGCAGGCCAAAGAGCGCATTGCGGCGACACTCACCGACACTCTCGATGGTGCACAAGTCGAGAGTGTCCTTTTCCTATCATTCGTCATGCAATAAGAGGGGCAAGGCCAGATTGGCGACAGGAGCAAAGCTTGCCAGCCTCACGGCTCGACAATCTACCGACGTTGAACACTCCCACTCCCAATGACAGATCGCGGGTGAGTACGCAAGCGGCACTCTGTGGCCGGAAAGAGAGGACCTACGCAAATGCCGTCACCAGATGCAGTAGAGCTGCCGCAGGACAAACCCGACGCCACTAGTCCGGATGAGCCGGCTGATGGCCAACAGGATGCCGCCAGCGCGCCTGCCGGGGCAGGGGTTTCTGCCAAGAACGCCTCATCGCCCGATGATACTGCTTCGGCAGACGATGCCGCTGCCGGCCTGCCCGATTGGGCCGTCAAAAAGATGCAGGAACTGGATCACGCAGACAGTAACAGTCCGGCCGAACAAGACGCTCCCGCGCCTGACGCGCCCCTCGAGGCTCCTTCTGCGCCCGCCATGGACATCGGGTCCGCGCCCGATGGCCCGCTCGTCTCCGAGGACCTCAAAGACACGGCCCCCAACCTCGACCTCATGCTGGATCTGCCTCTCGACGTGACCGTCGAATTAGGACGTGCCGAGCTGCCTCTGGCGCACGTCCTTGCATTGAATACCGGGGCTGTCATACAGCTTGACCGCCTCCCCGGTGAGCCGCTTGATCTCCTCGTCAACGGCCGGCTCGTTGCGCGCGGCGAGATCGTTGTCCTCAACGACACCTTCGCCTTCCGCATCACCGATCTCATCGAATCCTGACAACAAAACGAGCGACCCTTCCTTCGGATCGCCCGTTGTATTGCACATACTCTTCGCCGCCTTGCGCAGCTACTCGGCACAGCTACTCGATCTCTATCGAGGTTAGCCAATCACCACTGGGCGGGTCAATCTGATCCGGCTTCATCCACTTCGCATGCCCGTCGGCGAACGCGTAATTTGCCCCGCCGTTATGCCGTAGCGCCCATGCGTCGGTCGGCACCCACCGCTCGTTGGACTCGGGCCCGACCTGATGGCTGCCGTTGCTCTCGAATATGAGGATCACGCTCGATGCATCCTGCAGTTGCGCCAGTGCGATCCCCGTGTACACCGGCGTCGGTGCGCCCGACTCGTGATGTGCAACGTTCCAGCCGTAGCTGGCGTTCATACCGAGATCATTCCACCGACCGTCGAAAACGGTCGCCGCCGGCTTGTGGCTCGGGCAGATGAACACTTGGCTATTCTTACAGTACGGGTTAATCATACCCCGCCACGTCGGATCACCGGCGGTCTCGCCGTCTCCATTCCAGTCCAGATCATCATGTGGCAGAATCTCGTCGTAGTCCTGCGTGTACATTAGTGCTGCCAGCCCCAGCTGCTTCATGTTCGACAGACAACTGCTCTGCCTGGCCTTCTCCCGCGCCCTCGCGAACACCGGGAAAAGAATCGCCGCCAGAATCGCGATGATGGCGATCACTACTAATAACTCAATCAACGTAAATCCCTTGCGCATCTGTCCATCTCCTTTTGGTATTGTTTTCCGTTCTCAATTGCACTCATACGCGCGTATGAAGACAATCTATATGCTACGCTCTTGTGGCGAACAGGTCAAACACTTTGCCACCATCAGGGAGCTGTTTTTTTGCGCCATAGGGAGGACGAAAATCATCGTTGCCGTGAGTTGCGGTTTGTGGTCAGTGGCTGCCGGACAGACTCCACTGACATTCGGATGCGGTGCATTTGATCGACTCGGGGCGGTCCCACTTGGCGTGGCCATCGGCATAGAGCCAGTTTGCGCCTTCGTTGTGGCGCTTGCCGGCGGCATCGGTGTAGAGGAAGCCGGGGTCATTTGTGTTGTAGGAATGTCCGAGCCAGGCACCGCCAGTGGCGCCGATTTCACCGACCAGGATGGTGGATGCCGGGTACTGGAATTCGGCCAGTGCCCTCCCGGGTGGCGGATTGGGGTCACCGGAATCCCTGTGGACGTGATTTATGCCATAGGCGGCGTTCTGATTGTAGTCCATGGTACCGTCAAATGGGTTGGTCATATTCTGACTGGGGCACTGGAATATCTGGACGTTGCGGATGTAAGGCAGCAATGCCCAGCGCCAACTGTAGTCGGGCTCGGACCAGTAGCCGTCCGCGTCGAGGTCAAACACATGGCGCGGTAACATCTCGTCGTAGTCCTGGACATACTGCATGAACGCCAGGCCGATTTGCTTGGTGTTGGACAGACAGTTGCTCTGCCTAGCCTTCTCCCGCGCCCTCGCGAACACCGGGAAAAGAATCGCCGCCAGAATCGCGATTATGGCGATCACTACTAATAACTCAATCAACGTAAATCCCTTGCGCATCTGTCCATCTCCTTTTGTATTGTTTTCCGCTCTCAATTTCCCTCATACGCACGTATGAAGACACTCTGTATGCTACGCTCTTGTGGCGAACAGGTCAAACACTTTCTCAATGAATACAATGAATACAAAGAGACGAGCGACTCAAATAGGCCGCTCGTCACCTTGCTCGAAAATAGTGGACTGCAGGCGACTAGTCCTCGATTTCGATACTCATCAGCGAGTCACCGGTCGTCTTGTCAACATCGCCCGGCTTCATCCACTTCGCATGGCCGTCAACGAAGGCATAGTTAGAGCCGTCGTTATGCCGCTTGCCGTACGTTGAACCCGGCTGCCAGCCGCGGTCATTGCTTTCCTGCCCGATGCTGTGCGTGCCATCGCTTTCCAGAAACAGGACACACGACGCGCCGTCTTCGACTCTTGCCAGCGCTTGGCCGTACGGCGCTGTCGGCGAGCCGCTGGCCCAGTGACATACGTTCATCGCATAACCCGCATTCATCCCGAAGTCATTCCACCGGCCGTCAAACACATTGCTCGTAAGCTTCTTGCTCGGGCACATGAACAATTGCGAGTTCTTGCAATACGGCCGGATCATCCCCCGCCATGTTCCGTCACCGGCATCCTCGGCACCACTACCATTGTAGTCCAGGTCGTCATACGGGATCATCTCATCGTAGTCCTGCACATACATCAGCGTTGCCAGCGCCAACTGCTTGGTATTCGAAAGACAGTTGCTCTGTCTTGCCTTCTCCCGCGCCCTCGCGAACACCGGGAAGAGGATGGCGGCCAGGATAGCTATAATCGCGATGACCACCAGTAGTTCAATCAACGTAAAACCTTTACGCATGCGAATCTCTCCTCTCTGTACGCCTCAGATTTGTACGACTGACCGCTGTGCATTCTTGTACTTCTATACTATGATATGCCCTTTCCCGCCGCAGGTCAATATTTTCTTGCCAAGGTAACGCCACCACCCACACACGCGCATAGCCCTATATATGCTGCGCGTTATTCAGACAATACCAGTAAGCCTAAAACTATTATTACCCATCACCCTCGCACTCCAAACGATTCCTTGCCGTCTATTGACATCCATTTCACTCCCTGCAGTTGTCTCCCTTCGCCTCTACCACCAATACCTCCGGAACTCCTCCATCGCTGCACATAGGGCTTCCACATTCTCCGCCGGAGTCGGTGGGTAGATCCCACACAGCAATTCGAGGCCTCCTTGCGGCGACCCCAGCTTCCGCACTTCCTCCGCGATCAATTCTCGCACCTCCGCCGCCGTCCCAAACGGTACTACCGTCTGCCGGTCTATATCCAGCCGGATGCACATACGCCCTTTGACCTCCCGCGCCAGGGCGTCAATCCCGTTGCAGAGGTCCTGGGGGTTGATGATATCAATGCCGCACTTGACGAACTCATCCATCAACTCCATGATATACCCGTCGCTATGCAGCGCTATTAGGCATCCCGCCTCCCGACATGGCTTTATCAGCTTTCTATATGCCGGCGTAATCCATTGCGCGAAGTCCTTTGGGCTGATGACTGAGGCCGTCTGGGTCCCCAAATCCTCGCCGAATTCCATCTTATCCACGCCGATATCCAGCCACTGGCCGATGAGCCGTGAGTTATGGGCAACCAGCATATCAATCAGTTCTTGTAGGCGCGGTTCTTGCGTTGCGAAGTCATACATGAGGTTCTCGAAGCCGCGCAGGTAGTACATCCGCATGAACAAGTAGCCGTGCGGAACACCTCCGGAGGTTAGCTCCCCGCGCGCTCGTTTGCCCTCGATACTGCGCCGGTTTGCCTCCCAGTCAACCGGCCCGCGGTCTCCCGTCTGGACCGGATCGGGTGCCTCATAACTTGCCAGATCATCCCATTCGGCCAGTAGCGAGTTGATTACTACGCCTTCGATACCGTCTATATCACTGCGCCAGATGCAGCCCCAGGCGTCCTCAAAATACTCGCCCGCTCGATGTGCGGGGCCGAAGTCCCAGTTGTCGTAGTCGCGCCGTCCTTTCTCAAAGCCCGGAAACAGAACCGGGTGTTGCGCCATGACTTCCTCTACATCATCCCGCAACTGATTGTACGAGGCCCCCGAGATCACCACCCGACACGGTATCCATTCGGGGCTTTCCGCATTATCCCGTCCCATCTTGACTGTCCGCAGATAGTTCTCGCGTTCCGATATCGCCATCCTTCAACCTCCACTCGATACCTGCGCCCGCCGGTTGCCGATGTCTCTTCGCCCTCCCGCTGTTGCCTTGCTTACCGCTCTGCGCAGCGGAGGAGGGGGGCCCCAACGCTGTTCGCCTTAGTCAGCTTTTCACCGCCACTCGCAGCATATCTTTCCGCGTCTGGGCTTGCTTGACCGCCTGCTCTATCTCCGCCAACGGGTACTCCTCGGCGACCACCGTATCAAACGGGAATTTCCGCCCCTCACCGCTGAGGAAGTTCAGTGCCGTTTCGAGATCTTGCGGCGCGTAGTTATGCAGGCCCTGGATAGTGATTAGTCGTGTGATGATGTCATACGCATCGAGCTGCACCATTGCACCGGGAAATACGCATCCGGCCCACAGATAGCGCCCACCGATCCGCAGCGCATCCAGTCCCTGCGCTATTGCCGCGGGCTGGCCGCAGGCCTCAATTGCGGCATCGCAGCCATGTTCGCCGAAGATATCCCTTGCTGTCGCGCCGAATTCCTCATCCGCGAGATCGGTCACATTCAGCGTATCTGTCGCCCCGAAGCGCCGCGCCTGTTGCAGCCGCTGCCCGCTCACATCCGTCGCCAGCACCACCTTTGCACCATGGGCGGAGCACAGCGCACACGCACACAGCCCGACGAGACCTGCCCCTTGCACGAGCACTGTTGCACCCGCCTCAACCTGGATCATTCTCACTGCTGCGGCCATCGTCGCCAGAGAGCAGTTTGCGAACACCACGGTCGCATCATCCAGCTCATCGGGGATACGCAGAATAGTGGTACCGGGCACAAGATAGACATACTCGGCGAAGCCCCCATTCAGTGCCGGCTCGACTCCAATGCTTTCATGTCCATACTTGAAAAGCGACGTGCACTTTTGCGGAATCCCATGGCGGCAGTAGAAACACTCCTCGCAACTGGCGGCAATACCCCACGTCACTCGTTGCCCGATTGCGAGGGGCTTACCGCCGGCATCGTGCGTCACTTCTTCACCCAGCGCGGCGATCGTGCCACATATTTCATGCCCGAGGATCAGGGGCCCTTTGGGCTGCCTGCGCCCCTCAATAGTATGCAGATCCGACCCACAGATGGCGCTGAGGCTCACGCGCACGAGTGTTTCTCCTGCCCTTGGGGGCCGCACCGGCATCTGCACCAGTTCCAGCTTTGCCTGCTCCGGATGATACACTGCTGCCATACAGTTCTCAGGTATGGGCATCCATCCGACTCCTCACTTTTTGCCCTCTCTGCCGCTCCGCACAGCGGAGTGGGGGGGCTGGGGTATATGACCCCAACAGGGTGGGGGGGGGGAGCCCCACGGTATTGGTGTTGCCTCTCAGCCGTTCGCCATTACAGCTATTCACGCATGTTCTTTTCGATTAGTTCAATCAATTCCGGCACTTCTTCGACGCTTTCGACGACATAATCGGCGCCGGCTTCGTGGAGGCGTTTTTCCGCCGTTGCGATGCGCGCGGCGAGCTCTTCCGGCGCAAGCTGGGCCACTTCCTGCTCGGCGAGGCCGAGTTCATTGCCGGTCCGCGTGACACCGATGCTCCAGACTCCGGCATTGAGTCCTTCGTGCACATCGGCTATGGTATCGCCGACTTTCACTACTGCTGCGGCCGGATAGACGCCGGTATTCATCATATTCTGATAGATCATCCATGGCGCGGGGCGTCCGGCGGGCACATCTGTCGAGCACACGATCGCGTCCGGTTCATAGCCGAACTCTGCCGCATGGGGCACGAGCACGTCCATTATCTCTCTGAAGTACCCGGTGGTCGAGCCTATTTTGATATCTCGTTCCCGCAGCCAGGCCATTGTTTCAAGCATCCCGGTAATCGGCTTTGAGTATTGCCTGACGACCTCGATTTCCGCCTCCTTGAAGTCGGCAAACAGCGCGTCAATATCTTCGCCGGTGCAGTCCCGGCCGTACTGATTACGCCACAGTTCAGCCACTGGCGGCATTGCCATAATTGCTTCGATATGGTCGCGCTTATCCATACCCATCGGTTCTCGCGCCTGGGCCATAGTTAGTGCGATGCCATGCCGGCCGAAGATTTCGATAAACACACTTGCCGGCGCGAAACAGCCGTGATCCACGGTGGTCCCTGCCCAGTCGAAGATTGCGAGTCGCACTGGCCCTTTGTACTGCCCTCTATAACCCTGCTCCATTTTCTCGACTCCCTTATCCACATCCATCTTCCCGGCGATCTGCTGGCGGTAAAGTTAGCTGACAAGGCCACAAGGACCTTGCCAGCTATACATCTCTTCACATCCAAACATGCTACCTGCAGAAGGCGAGGAGGCGTTCAGGTACACGACTACAGCTTCTCTAAAACATCGTGCCTGCCGAGCCGCAAGAGCACATACCCCTCGGTCGTGATCAGGAACAGGAACCGGTAGTCCATATTGATACTGCCCTCATAGACCTCTTCGTACTTCCGGACCCGCTTCACCCGCAAGGACGGGTGGGCCACATTATCGGCCAGATACTGGAGTTTCCTGTCGGTCTGCTTTTGCACCTGAGGCGGCAGTTTCCGGTAGTCTTCAAGGAACCGCCGGGTCCTAATGAGCATCATCGTGTAGCTCTTCAATCAGAGCCTCTACGCTGTCGTGCTCCTTGACCCGGCCCTCGCGGACATCTTCGAGAGCCTCCTCCAGCATCTGCTCGCCTTTCTGTGACAGGCTCACTGGCGGCAGTTTGGTCACCAGCGCCTGAGGCACCAGGACTATCTTGTTGCCGTCCACTGTGACCTGTAGATAGTCGCCCTCCTCAATGCCAAGCGCCTGCCGAATTTTGAGGGGCAGCGTGATCTGCGCCTTAGTCTTCACCTTCACCAGTGGCATAACGGGCTGCTCTCCTTTGTCTATAGCTCATGTCACTGTAGTATAGTAAGAAAGTATTACGTTCTTACTATGCGCCACTGTCGGCCCTTTGTCAAGGCCCTGCATACGCGCCAACCATCCCCGCGCCCGTGGGCATAACATCGGCATCGCATCCAGGTGCAGGCTAAATGCGTCCACATCCTCATCACAGGTTCATATAGATTGAGAACACCCGGTAATCCTTACAGAACTGGCTCTCGGTCAGCCATTTCGCGTGACCGTCGAAATAGATATGGTTCACGCCTCCGTTATGTCGCACGGTTACGGTCCCGTTATCACACCGCGACCCGCTGTTGGCGCAGCGCGGGTAGTGGTTGATATACGATGTCGACTCCCAGACCATGATTCTCTGCGCGGGTTCCTCGATCATCCCCAGCCGCGTCCGCTCCCAGTGCTCCGGCCGGAACGCGCCGCCGCAGCAGGCTCCGTAGCTCAGCGTCGGCGGCGTGTCAGTACCTATCCGGTCATCGCTCGGACAGATGAAGATCTGGTCGTTCTTCACATAGGGCCTGATCACGTTGTACCACGCCCCGCCTTGATACCGACTCGGGAAGTACTCGTCGAAATCATCAATGTACATTCTTATGCCCAGACCCAACTGCCTCACATTTGACAGACACGACGTCTGCCTTGCCTTTTCCCGCGCCCGCGCGAACACGGGAAACAGGATCGCCGCCAAGATGGCGATTATCGCTATCACGACCAGCAACTCAATCAACGTAAAGCCGTGCTCTCTCCTCATCTGTATCACTCCTCAGTATTTTCGTACTAATCTACCGCACGACTCCCACGCGCATATACTACCACAAACCAGGTCACTTTTCACCCCTCCTTTCATTACCACCTCCTTCATTCCGGAACGACTATTGCTCCTTCATTCCTCATGGCAACGGAGGAAAAGACCGAACAAGCCACCCCCCGCCGCCGCCAGAAGGCGCGCGAGGAGGGCCAGGTGGCCCAGAGCAAGGACCTCACCGGCGCAATATCCCTCGCCGCCGCCATCGCCGTTTACAACCTCGCCGGCAGCGCTATCGGCCGCTCCCTTGCCAACGCTACCGAGTGTCACTTCATTGACGCCGCCTCGGTTGCCTTTACCGCCACTGCTCTCAGCCGCCAGGCCACCACCTGGCTGGGTCTTATCGCCGCTGCAGTCATGCCGGTGGCCCTTGCCGCCCTTGCCGCCGGCCTCACCGCAAACCTCATCCAGACCGGCTTCATCTTCGCCACTAAGCGCATCAACCCCACCGCCGACAAGCTCAACCCTCTCAACGGTCTCAAGCGCATATTCTCCCTCAACGGCCTTGTCGAAGCCGCGAAGGGCCTCCTCAAGGTCGTCATCGTCGCCTTCATCGCCTGGATCACCCTCAGCGCTCATCAGGCCGAGCTCCTCAATCTCCAGCGCATGGCGCTTCCGCAGGCCCTCAGTCTGATTTCCGCCATCATTTTCCAGTTCGCCATTAGATATTGTGTGGCGCTGGTAGTCATCGGCGGCGCTGATTATGCCTTTCAGCGCTGGCAGCATGAGAAGCAGTTGCGGATGAGCCGCCACGAAATCAAGCGCGAGCATCGCGAGGCCGAGGGCGACCCACAAGTCCGCGCTCAGCGCCGCCGGCACGCCCGCGCACTTCTTCAGCAGGGCATATCTCACCAGATGCCGCATGCCGATGTCGTAGTCACCAACCCGACGCACCTGGCCATAGCTCTGATGTACGAGGATGGGCAAATGCCGGCTCCGCTTGTGGTCGCCAAGGGAAAGGGTGGCATAGCCGCCCGCATCAGAGACCTCGCCCACACTTACGCCATCCCCATCGTCGAGGAGCCGACCACTGCCCGTGCGCTATATGAATCGAGCCGCCTCGGCGAGTTAGTCCCTCCGGTTCTTTATCAGGCAGTCGCCGAGATCCTCGCTACTGTGTATCGAGCTGCTGCGGAGCGCCAGGCCCGCCGCCTCGCCCGTCTCCGTGCCCACAACTCCCCTCCTCCATAGCCCGCGCCATGGAATTTGCGCAGCAAACTCCTAAGCGGACGTGGCAGCGTCTACAGGCACGCTTGTTGCAGCTATACATCCCACGCAAATGGATATCCTCCGCAAATCCTTCGAACAGAGCGACCTCATGGTGGCGGCCGGTGTCATCGGCCTCATCGCCATGATGATCATACCAGTACCCCAGATCGTCCTCGACATGATGATCACGCTTAACTTTGCCTTGGCTCTCTGCATCCTCCTCGTCGCCATGTATGTCGAGAAGCCGCTGGATTTCTCGATCTTCCCGCCACTCCTGCTCATCGGCACGCTCTTTCGCCTCGCTCTCAACATCTCCTCGACGCGCCTGATTCTTCTCTACGCCGAGGCCGGCCAGGTCATCGAGGCCTTCGGCCATTTCGTAGTCGGCGGCGACCTCGTTGTCGGCCTCGTGATTTTCCTTATACTCATCATCATCCAGTTCGTCGTCATCACCAGTGGCTCTCAGCGGGTCGCCGAGGTCGCCGCCCGTTTCACTCTCGACGAGATGCCCGGAAAGCAGATGAGCATAGACGCCGACCTCAACGCCGGCCTCATCAATGAGACCGACGCCCGCCAGCGGCGCAAGCATATCGAGCGCGAAGCTGATTTCTATGGCGCTATGGATGGCGCCAGCAAGTTCGTGCGCGGCGACGCCATTGCCGCAATCATCATCGTCGTCGTCAACATCATCGGCGGCCTGGCCATCGGCGTACTCCGCCACCACTTGGCTGCCGCCGAGGCTCTCCAGCGTTACGCTCTACTCACTGTCGGCGACGGCCTCGTCAGCCAGATTCCCGCCCTCCTCATCTCCACCGCCACCGGCATCGTCGTCACTCGTGCCGCCTCCGAAGACCATCTCGGCAAAGAGGTCATGACGCAGATATTCGCTCAGCCACGCGCCCTCATGATCGTCGCTGTCATGCTGCTATTCTTCGGCCTCGTACCCGGACTTCCCAAGTTCAGTTTCCTCGGCGCCGCAGTTGTCGCCGGAAGCATCTCCTGGATCGTCTCACGCCGCGCTCCTCAGGTCGAACAGGAGCCAGACGAGCTATCCGAGCCGCCCCCCGAAGACGCCCTTGACGAAATCCTCCATATTGACCGCCTTAGCCTTGACATCGGCTACAACCTCGTCGGCCTCGTCGGCTCCAGCGAGGAGTTCCAGGTTTCACCGCAAGCCGTGTCTACCCCGGATGATCTACTCGAACGCATCGCCGGGGTCCGCAAGCAGCTTGGCCGCGACATGGGCATCGTCATGCCCGCTGTCCGCATCCGCGACGACATGTCAATGCCTCCCAATGCGTATGTCATCAAGCTTAAGGGTGCCGAGGTCGGTAGGGGAGATGTTTATCCCGGACTCCTGCTGGCCATGGCTTCCGATCCGACTGCGGAGCCGATTGGTGGACGTGACACCCGCGAGCCGGTTTTCGGCTTGTCTGCCAAGTGGATTGAGCTGGACAACCGCGCAGTCGCCGAAGCTCGCGGCTACACCGTAGTCGAGCCGGCCACCGTCATTGCCACTCATTTCGCCGAAATCGTCAAGTCAAAAGCTGCCGAAATCCTCAACCGCCAGGACGTTCAGGCGCTCATCGAGCGCGTCCGCACGACCCAACCCGCCGTCGTCACCGAGCTCATTCCGGAGATGGCGTCAGTCGGCCAGATCCAGGCGGTCCTCCGCAGCTTGCTTACCGAGCGAGTGCCGATCCGCGACATGCCGACGATACTCGAGGCCCTCGCCGACGCCTTGCGCGTTACTGAGGACATCGAAGAGGCAACTGAGATCGTGCGGCTGGCACTCGCCCGTTTCATCAACGAGCAGTACCGCGACCAGAACGAACCCCTCCATGTCATCACTGTGCACCCCGAAGTCGAATCTCAGATTGCCGAAAATACCGCGAGGACCCTGCAGGGCTCGGTCTGCGCGGTTGAGCCGGGCCTCATGCAGCAGATGATACGGAGTGCGAAGGAGGCAATCGAGCACACGATTGCACGCGGATACGAACCGGTGATACTTACCTCGCCGGGGGTTCGCCGCCACCTCCGCGCGCTTCTCGGGCGCTATTTCCCAGCCGTGCCGGTATTGTCACACGCTGAGATCGTGCCCGAGATCGAGGTCCAGGCTGCGGGTATGATCCAGCTTCCGGGGCCGACGCTTGTCGAGGCGGGCGCTCAGTCGGTACCCGACGTCGGCTCCACCCTCTCCGCCGCCTAGCTGCACCATCTTGCACCGATCTGCCCCTGCCTGGCCCGACAATTGCAGAGGGATTTTAGTGCCTGCTCTCACAACCCGGCAGCCGAGCGATGACACAGGGGGCAATCATGACGCGGCAACCTCAACGAGAAGACGAATTCGAGCGCCGCAGGGACGAACAGGCCGGTTCCTCTGCCTCGCCTGATACCTTTGCCGATGGTTCCCAGTACCGCGATCTGATTGACCAGTACGCTTATGTCGTCAAAGCCGTCATCTCCCGCCTCGACTGCTGTCTTCCCCCGGAGGTTGATCGCGGACTGCTCATCGGTAAGGCCATAATGGCGCTGGTGGACACAGCTCACCAGACACCGCCGGGTGACTTCTTCGAGCAGCAGGCACGCAGCAACATCTGGAAGACGATCGTCAAGTGGCTTGCCGACCAGCCGTGGTTACGCCGCCGCCTCAAGCAGTCCGCGGATAGGCTCTACGAAGCCTACATCGCCGTTCTCCAGCGCATGGAACATACTCGGCGCTCTTCGGACGGCCCGCTCGACCCGGGTGCGTTGGCCCGCCAGCTCCAGGTCACAGACGTCCAGCTCGAGCAGTGGCTCAACGAGGTCGGTGCCTATTTCACTGCTTGGCCGCGCAGCTTCCTCGGGGTTGATAAATCCGTCGGCGCCAGCGCTACTGATGTAGAGTTTGGGCAGCAAACTCCGATGGGCTGCGAAGCATCCCCCAAGTTTGGCCCCCCCAAGCTTGCATCATTTATCTCAAAGTTACCTCCCAGAGCGCGCCTGGTGGTCACGCTTTCTCACTACGAGGAGTTAAGCCACGACGAGATTGCCATGATCATGGATATACCCGTGGAAGAGGTCCGCCGCACTTATGCGGAGGCCGGCCTTCAGCTTCGCGCCATGCTCGCTGATGCCGCCTGACACGGACCGTTTTTCAGCCGCTTTCCCCGAAGAGCCTTTGCTTGCCCTTCTGTGCGCCTGCTTTACCAACTGACCTTCCCGTTCGCCCATCCTCAACAAAACTCATACTCCCAGAACACGCACGAACGCGACGATATATTCCTTCAAGTCGCTAACCAGTAGCGCGACGGTATAGAGCAGCAAGGGCGCTGAAACACTGAGTACTGCCAGGCCGACGAGTAGCTTGGCCGGAATCCCGACGAGGAACACATTCATCTGTGGCACTACGCGGGCGATGAAGCCGAAAGCCAGATCTGTCAGGAAAACTGCTGCCATGGCTGGAGCCGCCAGCCGCAGCCCGACTGAGAAGATGCTGCCGACGAGGTCCAGTATCAGCTCAACGAGGCCGTGGCTGAAGTTTGCGCCACCTAGCGGGACGATCTCGAAGCTGTGGCCCAGCCCGGCCAGTACCCAGTGGTGCCCATCAAGCTCCAGGAAAATGATCAGCGCCACGAAGTAGTATGCCCGGGAGATGACCGCCGTCTGATTCGTAGTCGCCGGATCCAGCGCTGTAGCCTGCGACAGGCCGATCTGTACATCGAGGGCCTCGCCGGCGAAACGAATGGCCTCAAAGAGCAGCGAGAGCCCGAAACCGATGACCGCACCGAACGCCAGTTCAGTGAAGATGGCGATGATGTAAGCGCCGAGGCCGGAGAATTCGACTATCTGCGCGCGGGAGATATGGGCTCCCATAATCGCGCCCAACGACAACGCGAAGCAGGCACGTACGGAAACCGGTACCGCGTGCGCAGAAAAAGCCGGTGCAAATGCCACGATCCCGACGATGCGCACCACCGCCAGAAGCTGGACATATATATAGGGGAAGAGCGCGTCAGTGAGGCTTGCCATGGCCGGTGGGTTCGCAGTCCTTTCTCCACCATCCCCTCAGCGCACCAGGTCCCCCATCCGCTCGAACAGACCTGTGGTGAATACCACCATCGTCTCCATCATCCATGAGCCGAAGAACAGCACCACGGCGGCAATGCCCACGGCCTTCGGCACGAACGTGAGGGTCATCTCCTGGATCTGAGTGATGGCCTGAAAGAGACCGATGGATACACCGATGAGAAGCGCGGTGCCGAGCACTGGCCCGGCGATCTTCAGCGATACCCAGAATGTCTGGTGCAGGAGTTCCAGAACAATCGTATCAGTCATCGTCGTTCCTCCGGAAAATCTTCGGTCTTCCAGACTGATGCACCGCACCTACGCCGGCGCGGCGTCAGTGGAAGCTCAATATCACCGACTTCACCAGCAGGTGCCAGCCGTCAATCATCACGAAGAGCAATATCTTGAACGGAAGCGAGATCATCACTGGCGGCAGCATGAACATTCCCATACTCATCAGCGAACTCGCCACGACTATATCCACGACCAGGAAGGGGATGTAGATGACGAAGGCAAGCTGGAAGGCGGACTTCAGTTCACTGATGACGAATGCGGGCATGGTGATGTAGAAGGGGAGTTGCTCGGGGCTGTCAGGGCGCGGCGCGGCGGACATCTTCACGAACAGCGCCAGGTCCTTATCGCGGGTCTGACGCAGCATGAATGAGCGCAACGGGCCGCCGGCGGCTTCCATCGCAGCCTGGTAATTGATTTCCCCCGCCATGTAGGGCGCGATAGCATCAGTGTTGATGGCCTGCCAGACGGGCTGCATGATGAAGAATGTCAGGAACAGAGCCATTCCGACGAGCACGGTGTTCGGAGGTGTCTGCTGGATACCGAGGGCCTGACGCAGGAAACCCAGCACGATCACGATGCGCGTGAAGGACGTCACCATCATCAGTAGCGCCGGCGCCAGCGACAGAACCGCCAGCCCGATGACGATACGCAGCGCGAGCACGAGATCATCTGGTTCGGCTGGGCCGATCATATCGGCCGGCAGTTTCGGCATCATCGGCGGCGCCTGGGCATGTGCCGCCGGTGACAACGATAGTAGCATGACGACGATGAAGAGCCACCGGCAAGTACGGATTCGCCCACCCGGCTCAACCCGTACCGGCAACAACGCGTCCGCCGCACCGCAAATGCAAGGCTGGAAGACGACCTCGGAAACCCGCCGCATCACGACTCTATGGACCCCTGCAGCGCGCGAACCAGCGCGTCGCGCTTCTGCTCCCAGTCAGTGACCCGCCGTGAATCCTCGCGGAAGGAACTGTCCGCTCTGTCCGAGGAGGCCCGCCTTGCAGGAGCCACTGCTCCCTCGGTCATTGCCACCTCATTGTCGAAAGAAACGGACTCGTGCTGAACCGGCAAAGACGAGGTATCCATTCCCTCCATCTCGAAGGTTGAGTTCCCGGTCAGCAGTGTCACCTTGTCGCCAACGGCCGAAATGAGCAGACTCCGCGACCCGAACGCAACAACATACAGATACCCTGCCGAGCCCAGCGAGACTCTCTCGCGAACGCGGATCAGTCCTCCCCGCCCACCACCGGGAGTCGCAATCCCCCGAACTCGCCACTTCGCCCAGCCCCATAGCCCGGCGTACAGAAGACCCGCGGTTAGGGCCAACTTGCCGAGCAACGCACTGATCGAGACCGGCTGGATATCGCCACCTATCTGCACAGAATCTGATGATTGCCCTGGATCACCGAGGCTACCGTGAGGGCGGGGAGGGGATGATGGCAGCCAATCGGGGGCAATGGACTCCGATGATGGCGCGGAACTCGAATCCACCCCCTGGGGGAATGTCGGAGCAATACCCAGGGCGAAGAGCAGGAGGCACGAGGCAAGCGGCGTCAAAACCGACCTCTTTGTGCAGGATGCGCGTCGTCCAGAACTCTGAGGCAGGGCAGAAATGGGCAGGCGAAAATGAAAAGCGGGCATCTTTGTATCCTCCATTCAGATGCCCTGCAAACAGCAATTTATGTGCCGCCGCACATAGGCCCATATTCCCACGGTCTGCCGCCGTAGTTGACGCGACAAACAACAAAGGGCACCGATGGCGGACGGCATCTCGAATCATCGGCCCGACGGAATCACATCACAGGTCGGATCTGGAGACCTATCCCTTCTTCTTTGGTTTGGCCTTTGGCTTGGCGACGGCTTTCTCCTTCTCGACGAAGACGTACTTCTGGCCCTTCTCCGGTGTCGGCGGGAGCTTGGCGCCGCGCTTCGCTGTGGCCGTACGGTTGGTTTTTCCTCCACGAGCACCAACGACTGCATAGGTGCCGGCCCGGGGAGCCTTCTGCCCGGGACTTAACATGTCCGCGCTCTTCTTTGCCATGAGATATTTCCTCCCTATATATACATCTGCCGCTACGGCAATGCTTCGCCTGGATGAATGAGAGTTCCTCTTTTTGGTGGAAGGAATAATCTAAATGTTTGAGCATGCAGGCCGCAAAGAGGAGTTGGGGATACTGCCCAGCGCATTGAGTTTCCCCTCGAAACCACCTCGCATCAGCAGTACTCTCAAATTATATTGCGAAATGTCGCGATTATAAGTTGACCGAGGGAAACGGAGAGCCTATAATAATAGATACATTGGTGTGAGATGCGAGGGATGTCACAGACATCCACCGCAAAAAAAGAGGAGGGATTATGATGCGCAAAGGCTTTACGCTCATCGAACTACTGGTGGTCATTGCGATTATCGCCATTCTGGCCGCCATCCTGTTCCCGGTGTTCGCAAGGGCCCGGGAAAAGGCACGACAGTCCAACTGTTTGTCCAATGTAAAGCAGCAGGTTCTCGGGATGATGATGTACGCGCAGGACTACGACGAAATGCTGATGTCAATCTACTACGACCTCGATGACAGCGACAGCTATACTGTGGCTGATACGACCTGGATTAATGTCGTCATACCGTATGTGAAGAACAGCCAGATTTTCCAGTGCCCGAGCAAGAAGACTTGGACCTATGGCTACGCAGCGAACTATAGCTATTGGAGCAGCTTGGATGGCTACACACCTCCGATGGGCCGAGCGCTTGCAGAAATGGCCAGGCCGTCTGAGACGGTACTGGTGATGGATAACAACTCCTCCAGCCAGATGTGGTACTCATGGGAGGCCTGGGGCGATACGCCGACATACAGTTCCTTGCTCCCCGACCGCCACAATGACGGTTTGAACGTGGGCTACTGCGACGGACACGCCAAGTGGGGTAAGCGCAGCGACATCGGCGGCGCCGCAGCCACCGTCTGGCCCAACTGGACGATAGAGGACGACTAGGCAGCAGTCGGGAAATTCGACACACAAAGGGCGGCCTGATAGGGGGTCGCCCTTTTTCTTTGGTGCGCCCGCCGGGTACGCAATCGCCTGCTGCGACAGTGCTTCTTGAATGTCGGGATGGAGCCGAAGAGGGAGTCTCACGGGCAATACAGACGGCGCTACGGCGAATTCCACCCCGGGGCTAGCGCTTGCTTTGAGATACCATATAGATAGCTAGTGGCTGCCATCCTGGATGGTGCAGAGTTGTAACGTCCCCGTTTGTCAGCAAGACGAATCACTGCGGGATTGCTTGCTTTTTTCCTCAATGCCGGCCTGTATCTAACCGATATATGTTTGGGAGAGGCTTCTTAGGGGCTTTTCTGCTCTGCTGCTCGCCGTCGAGTAGACGGGTAGGGGAGAGTTGTGAGATAGGAAGCTTCCACATGATCAGAGGCCTTTACTCGGCCGCCTCCGGTATCGCCACCCAGACAGCGAAAAACGCCGTATATGCTGCGAATCTGGCAAATGTCTCCACTGCCGGATATCGCCGCAGCCGCGTCACCCAGACCGGTTTCCCACGGGATCTGGCGATATCGAACTTGCTTTCCGACGCCTCGGCTTCCTCCGGCGCGACTGGTGGTTTGCGCGGCGGCGTTACCGTATCTGCCGCCGGCATAGAGCTCTCCCCTGGCCCGATTTCCCAGACCAACAATGATTTTGACCTGGCCATTTCCGGCGCAGGCTTCTTCTGCCTCAACTCCCCACAGGGCGTCATATTCACCCGTAGCGGCCAATTCCAGCTTGATGCGAGCAACACGCTGGTATCGCGAAGCGGCTATCCGGTGCAGGGGCGCGGCGGTTCGATTCGCGTTACCTCCGGTTCCCTGAGAGTTGACGAAAGCGGGCAGATTTGGGACGGCGGGCAGCCCGTTGACACCCTCCGCATTGTGACCTTCGCCGACTCGGCCGCCCTGACGAAAACCCAGGGCGGACTGCTCGCTGCCGGCGGCTGGCAACCGGCAACCGGCTACAAAATTATCCAGGGCGCGGTCGAAGGCTCGAATGTCGAGGCGATGTCGGAGATGCAGAAGATGATGAATGGCCTGCGCCTATACGAGGCGAACGTGCGCGCGCTGCAGGCCCAGGACGACAGCATCGCGACACTATTGCGCGAGGCCGTCGGGTAGGCCGGCACCTACACATAATAATATGTAATGAAAAGGAGAGATGGTAGCGATGATGCGAGCATTGTGGTCGGCGGCCAGCGGGATGATCGGCCAGCAGCTTAATGTGGACACGATCGCCAATAACCTGGCTAATGTCAATACAGCGGGCTTCAAGCGCCAACGCGTGGATTTTCAGGACTTGATGTACCAGGCGACGAAATTGCCCGGCTCGCCGGCCGCCGGCGGCGTCGAGGTGCCCACCGGCATTCAAGTCGGGCTGGGCGTACGAGCCGCCGCCACGACTAAGATCTTCGCTCAGGGCACCTTCCAGAATACCGGCAACCCGCTCGACCTGTGCATCGAGGGTGATGGCTTCTTCCAGGTGCTCAAGCCGAATGGCGAGGTCGGCTACACGCGGGCGGGCACCTTCAAGCTCGACAGCAACGGCAATCTGGTTACCAGTGACGGCTATCCAATGGAGCCGCCGATAGCGATTCCGACTGATGCGGAGACGATCTCGATTGGCGCTGACGGTACGGTGGGGGTGATTCTGGCCGGTGACACGACGCCGCAGGAGATCGGGCAGATAACACTGGCGCGCTTCGCCAATCCAGCCGGGCTCCTGAATATCGGTCATTCCTTGTATGCCGAGACTGCCGCCTCCGGAGCCCCACAGACCGGCGCGCCGGGCACGGTGGGCCTCGGGGAGATGGCCCAGGGCGTGCTCGAGCTCTCCAATGTCGAAGTCGTCGAAGAGATGGTCAATATGATCACCGCCCAGCGCGCGTATGAGGCCAATAGCCATGCTATCAAGATCGCCGACGACATGCTGCAACTCGCCAACAACGTAAGGCGTGGATAGATGAGGAATCGCGCTGAGAGCAGACTGAAATGGGCTGTGGCCATATTGGCAGTTGCGACGCTGGCCGCCTTCGCATCACCTTGCCGAGCAGCGCCGGTGGCGGTGTTACTCCATGATGAGGCAGTAGTGGCAGCCGGACCGGTGACATTAGGCCAGTTAGCGGATATCGAGCCCGGAAGTGAAACCAGCTCGCAGATTGCGGCGGTGATAATCGGCACCAGTCCACTGCCCGGGCACCAGCGCACGATCACCGCCGGCTATGTGCGGATGCGCATGGCACGAGCCGGAATCGGTAGCGATACGGCAAGCCTGACCGGAGCCGCGGCGGTTGTGGTGCGCGTCGCAGCCGAGAAGGCCGTGCGGCCTCAGGTTGCGGCGGCGCAACCTTCGACGCAGCGACTTCACTACGACAAGCGGTTTGGACAGGCAGGGATGCCTGTCCTCCAAACGGCAGAAGGCAACGGCAAGTCGTGGAGCTGCAAGCGGGGCCAGAAGGTGCAGATACGGGTCCTCTGCGGCAATATCGTGGTACTTACCAGCGGGCAGTTGCTTGAGAATGCCACCGCATGGGAACCGGTGACGGCGAGAGTACAATCAACCGGGGGGAAGGTTTTCGGCGTGCTCAGCGGCCCACGTGAGTTGACGGTGAAGCTATGAAACCAATATCCGGAATCATGTGAGGCGAATTGGAGGGGCAATGTACATGAAACGTGTTGCGGTTACAGCAGTGGTGTTGATGATGCTTGCCGGTAGCGCAGTCAGTGATGACCTCTACAAGTCGGGCAGTTTTTTCACTCGGATGTTTGCGGATCGGAAAGCAGCCGCAGTGGGGGATGTGCTGCATATCCTGATAGCCGAAAGCGCGTCCGCGACCCAGAAGGCCGCACGTGTACACAGCAAGGATTCCGATACGACCTCGGGTGCAGGCGTCGGCTGGCTGGACTTCATTCCGCTGCTGGGTTATGGCGCCAAGAGCAGCTACAACGCAGGAGCCACGGCAACACGTAGCGGGACGCTCTCCGCGCGGCTCACTGTTACCGTCAAGGAAGTGCTGCCGAATGGGAATCTGCTCGTCGAGGGGCGCCGCCACGTGCAGGTGAACAAGGATCTGCAGGATATCACCATCCGAGGTGAAGTGCGCCGGCGGGATGTCAGCCGCGATAATACCGTGTTCTCCTACCAGGTGGCCAATGTCGAGATCGAGTACACCGGCTCCGACCCTCGGAAGCCGGGCGGTAAGGTCGGGATCATCTCAAGACTCATCAACTTGCTGTTCTAGGGCGGGCGACGGCAGGGGCGATGGCTGTCGTTCAGGAGGCCGGGCACAAAGCGCAGAGATCTCGACAGGAGAATGAGCATGATGAGAAGATTCGGCATAGCGATACCTGTGGCAGCGATGCTCGTCGCGATGATGATACCGGCGCGGGCCGGTGCTGTGGAGTTGCGGGTCAAGGACCTGGCCTCACTCAGCGACGGCGGCACACATAAGCTCATCGGCTATGGCCTCATCGTCGGCCTGCAAGGCACCGGCGATGGGAAGAAAGCCATCTTCACCATGCAGGCACTGGCCAATATGCTTGAGGCATTCGGACTGACCATAGCCCCGTCACAGCTCGAAGTTGACAATGTGGCCGCGGTGATGATCACCGCCGAACTGCCCGCAGATACTTCCGTCGGCATGAAGTTGGATGTCACCGTCTCCTCCATGGGGGACGCAAAAAGCCTGCAGGGAGGAACACTGCTACTGTCGCCACTGCGAGGCGCCGATGGCGAGGTTTATGCGATAGCGCAGGGCAGCGTATCAATAGGCGGCTACAACGCCGGGAGCGGTAGCAGCAACGTACAGAAGAACCACAGCGCCGTTGGTCGCGTGCCGAATGGGGCCTCTATCGTCAGAGCGCTGTCGAGTACGCTGCTGGGGCCGCAGGGCCGGGGCAGACACTTGATGCTGCAGTTGCACCAGGCGGATTTTACCACCGCCCAGCGCCTGGCGGACACTATCAATGAAAGGTTGGAAGGTGGCTACGCACGAGCCGGCAGTGCAAATAGCGTGGAAGTCGCCCTGAATGCGGGGTGTGCAGATGTGATGGCATTGATCGCGCGGATTGAGAATATGCCGATCGAGCCGGATATGCCCGCGCGAGTAGTCATCAATGAGCGTACCGGCACAGTTGTAATTGGCTCGCGAGTGCGGATCCTGCCGGTGGCAATCGCGCACGGGGCCCTGACGGTGAAGACACAGCGGGAATACCAGGTCTCTCAGCCACCGCCGCTTATCTACGAGGACAACAGCACCGTCATTGCGGCGCCGGCGGAGAGCAGTGAAGAGGGGGCCGTGAAGACGGAGGCGGTGGAGATAGCGCAGAAGGCGACGTTGACGACGGAAGCGGGCGGCGGAGACGACACAGCTGCAGCCGAGATAGGGAGCGAGAATAAATCGGCCGTGCAGGTCACGGATAAACACGGGGGCGTTGTGCCGATCGTACCCGGCGGCGGGAGGACAGTGGTGGTTCCTAAGGATACGGTCGAGGTCGAGGAGGAGGCCCGCAGGCTGCTGCCGGTTGGTGGCGAAGCGACCCTGGAGGACCTCACGGCCGCTCTGAATGCGCTTGGAGTGAAGCCTCGGGACCTGATCGCTATCATCCAGGCGCTCAAGGAAGCCGGGGCGCTGCAGGCCGAATTGATTATTCAGTAAGACAATAAAGCGATGGTGGGCGATGCCATGAGAGTTGATGGATTGCGCAACGACCGCCCGGCGCCGGCTCTGCACAATATGCGGGCCGATGCAACCGGGCAGAGCAAGCATCAGAATGACAAGCTGCGGGACGTGTGCGAGCAGTTTGAGGCGTACTTCGCGGCGGAACTGCTGAAGACGGTACGTGAGAGCGGGCATTTCGAAGGGGTGCTGAAGCAAAGCCGTGCCGAGAAAATCTTCGGCGCGCAGCGAGATGATGAACTGGCGCGGGTTCTGGCCAAACGCGGCGCGCTCGGTATCGGGCGGCTACTATATGATGAGCTGTCGCCGCGCCTCGAAGCCGCTACGGCTGTGTATGCAGCAGGCAAGAGCACACAGAATGCCGTCTGATGTGGCGGCAGACAGGGATGCGGCAATGATGGCAGGGGCCGAAGATCTCGCAGGATGGGAAGAGCTCGCGAAGCTAATGGCGCAGCAACGGGACATGCTGCTGCGCAGGGACCATAACGGGCTGACGGAACTGAACCGAATGGTGGCCGGAAATCTGGCCGACCAGGCGACACGATACCGCCAAAGCACAAAGCTGATAGATGGCGTGGGGAATGCCGGGTATTCCACCCAGTTTCCTGCAGAAACTCCATCCAAGGTGGCGGCGCGTCTGGATGAGTTGCAGCGAAATGTGCGGAACCAGGCGCGGATCAACTGCGAATTGGCTGCCGATGCGCTGGCATATGCCGAGTTCCTGCTGGAGATGCTGTATCCGCAAACACGGAGTCCGGTGTATGACGAAGGCGGCAAGGTGAATGGCTGCCATGTGAATGCGGCGGTAAACTGGGAGGCGTGAGGAATGCCTTTCTTCCAGTCCGTTCTTGTTGAGATAAGGAGGTGAGGGGATGCCCCGGGGTGTGATGGAAGTAGCGAGGAATACGTTGCTCGCGCAGCGGGCGGCGATGCAGATAGTCGGCCACAATATAGCCAATGTCAATACCGAGGGCTATGTGCGGCAAGCAGTAGTGATGGAACCGATACCGGGTGCGGTACGAGGGGCGTATGCCGCTACCATCGGTTGCGGTGCGCGCATCGGTGCGGTGAAGCGGCTGGGGAACACATTTGTGACCGCGCAGATTCACCGGTATGAAGCCTCGCTGGGGCGCGAAAAAGCGATGGAGAATATGCTGTCACAGGTCGAGGCGATCTTCAGCGAGTTCGGCGAAAGCGGGCTGACAGATAACCTGAACGAGATGTTTTCGGCGTTCGAGCAGATCGGGATGGAGCCCACGAACTTGGCGGCGCGCCAGGAAACAGTAATGCGAGCGGGGATCGTGGCGGATATTGTCCGTGGGCGGCAGGAGGATCTGAGTAGCTTGCGTGCCGAGATCAATCTGCGACTCGAAGACACCGTCGAGGAAGCAAATGCACTGGCGCAACGGATCGCGGACCTGAATGTGAAGATGGGCGAGGCGAGTACGGACGCGATTCGTAATGATCTGCAGAATATGCGGGATGTGGCGATGTCGGAGCTTGCAGAGTTGACGGGCGCCTACTTCATCGAGCGGTCGGATATGCAGATAGACGTGCTGATCGGCGGGCGGCGGATAGTGCAGGCGAACGAGGTCACCCAACTGAGACTGGAGCTGGACCCGGACAACCCGGGGATGCAGCGAGTGTGTCTGGGGGATGTGGCGGAGCCGAATGGTCTGGGGGGCGCGCTGATGGGCCTGATTGAGGTGCGAGACGGTCAGATGGTCGAGTACTCCGAGCGGCTGGATACGTTCGCAGAGACACTGGCCGAAGCAGTCAATGCGCTGCACAGGAGCGGCTATGACCTCAACGGGGATGCGGGGGAGGACTTCTTCGTCTATGTGGCGGGCGCAGGAGGAAGCACCCTGGAGGTGAATGCACAGATCGCTGCCGATCCGGCACTGATTGCGGCGGCGAAGAGCACGGACGCCGTTGGAGATGGGGCGAATGCGTCTGAGATCGCACAGTTGCGGAATACGAAGGTCTTCGCGGGGACCCAGAACCCGACGGAGTACTACGCGGATTTGATCGGGCAGATAGGGAGCGATACGCGATCCTCGGCGGATATGGTGCTGGTGCGGACGTCGGTGGTCGAGAGCCTGCAAGCCAATTATGAAGCGACCTCGGGAGTGTCTCTGGATGAGGAGGCGGCGGACCTGATCCGCTATCAGCAGGTGTATAACGCGGCGGCACAACTCATGCAGACGAGCGTCGCGATGATGGATGCACTGTTTGCGATTGGGTAACCGAGAACAAAATGAACGAGTAGCGGCAGCGGTCAGCGGCATTAACAGGCACGGATGCCTGTCTCCCAATGGCTTCTGAAGGAGTTTGGTGATGAGAATTTCGACGAAGAGCTATATGGATATGCTGCAACAAGGGATACGGAGGTCCGAAAGACAGCTGGCAAGGCTGACGGAACAACTGACGAGCGGCAAGCGCATCAACCGCCCATCAGATGACCCGGTCGGTGCAAGTCAGGTGCTGCGAGCTCATGCGGCAGTCAAGGCAACGACGAGTAGCCAGCAAGTGCTGACGCAAGCGCAACAGATGAATGTGGCACTCGATAGCGCTCTGGCAGAGCTGACTGCGCCGCTGCAGACGGCGTACAATGCGGCGCTGAAGGCCACTGCGACGGGCCTGGGCGACAGCGGTCGCACAGCCTGCGCCGAGGAAGTCCGGTCTGCTATGGAGAGGATTATCAGAGTCGGCAATTATGAATCCAATGGGGTTTATCTGCTGGCAGGGACCGATAACCGCGAAACGCCGCTAAGCGAGGTTGGTGGAATAATCGAGTATCGGGGCAATACGCAGGTGGTTGAGATAGCAATCGCGCCAAGCCGGAATTGCCAGATAACCGTCACCGGGCAGGATGTCTTTAATTTCGCTGATGCGGTAACTGGCGAGCGGGCAGTGAGTGAGGTGGATGCAAACCTCTTCGAGGTGATGAAGGATCTGGCGCAGGCTATCGAGATGGGTGACGAGGACAGTATTCGCGAACATATGGGCCAATTGCAGACCCTCCAGGAGCATGTATTGACGCAGAGAGGTAAGGTCGGGGCGTACGGCCTGCGGCTTGAGCAAAATCTGGAACTGGCGAAGGATGCCGAGACCCAAAGCCGGATCGTACTGGCGGAGGTGGAGGATGTTGATATAGTGCAGGCGATGATCGAAGCGGAAAGGCAAAAGATGGCGTATCAGTCAGCGCTTGCGGCGACGGCGCAGTTGGCCCAGATTCCCACGTTGTTCGAGCTGATGCGCTAACCCGACGCGGAGAGGGTATTCATGAAGATACAATCGGTACGTTTCGGGGAAATTGATGTGGGAGCAAATGCGGTAATCCATTTTCCCGCGGGAATAGCGCCATTTGGCAAGAAGCTGGATTTCGTTGTGCTGGCGGGCGGCGAAAAGCACCCAAACTCTCTGGTTTCGCTCCCTTACCAGGGAATGGAGGAAAACCCTCAGGCTTATGTGGGGTGTCGCCTTGAAAAAGATGAGAGCGAGATGCTGGGAGGACAGGAGCTCGCATGGCTGCAGAGCCTGCAGTTCCCACAATTGGGCTTCTGGGTCGGGCACGCCGGAAAGCTGTTTCCGGATCGCGACATCGGCATCGAGGCACACCACTTGCAGTCAGTACATATCGAGCGTATGGAGCAACTCTGCATCGTGCTGATACTAACGATCGAGGCAAAGCAGGTGACGGCGAACCTGCTGGCACCGGTGCTGGTGAACACGGAGGCCGGTATCGGGCGACAGGTTGTTGTGGCCGCCGGTGTCGAGCAGGTGCGCGTGCCCGTTCCGGCATGTCGGGTGACATTACAGGCGATATGAGCACATTCGCAGGATAGCGAGGCGGCGGAGCGATTGAGCGTGGTACCCACGCCCCACCATCCATGGAGGGATAAGAGATGCTGGTACTGACGCGGCGGCTGGATGAGGAAGTGGTAATCGGCGGGGAGATCAGTGTGAAGGTGGTGGAGATACGAGGCAACGTGGTGCGCCTCGGCTTCAGCGCGCCATCCGATGTCATCATCCACCGTAAAGAGGTATATGAGGAGATAGTGAGAGCAAATGAGGCGGCGGCAGGCATCAGCGCGGAGGAGATAGAGCAACTGCAGAAATAGTGGTAACTCGCCGCGTCGGCGGTAAGTTGTGACTGTTGGCGGCAAAAAATAGAAACCCCTGCGCCGGAGTATCGGCGGAGGGGTTCTTTGAGGGTCGCAATCGCGGCTATAGGCATCAGGAGACTGCAGGCGTGTCTGAGGTCACGGCTGCAGCCGCGTGCATGCAATGGTGCCGGAGAGCTGTCGGGGGGGGGGAAACTTGTGCTTTTTGGGGCAAGTAACTTCAGAAAGGCGACGGGTAGCCGATAATCATAAGTGCCGGACTGCCTGAGGCGACGTAGCCGAGGCAGACAATTGAGGGCCCGAGGTGATCTTAGGGGAAGACCCCGGGCCCGCTCCTGGGTGGGAGAGGCGAGCTTTCGTGTGACCCGGCATGACTCGCTATAGTCACTTAAGGATGCTAGGCACCCTCCGGGATAGCACACGTTTCGCCGTTTTGTTTGTTGCAGTTTCTATGCCAAATGCGGAAAAAGCATTCTGGCGGGGCATGGCAATAAATCTCAAAGTAACCCGGGGAGGTGACGGAAAGAGAACTGACGTGACCCGGAATGGGAGCCTTGCGAAGTACTTTTCGTATGCTGTCTGCAACCACGCGGTAAGGAAGCCGCAAGTAACAACAAATCAAGGAGGAACAAGAAGTGTCCTTAACGAGAATTAACCAGAATATATCGGCAATCAACGCACAAAGAAACCTGGAGCTCAACACCGGACGCATCAGTAAGAGCATCGAACGGTTGTCCAGCGGTCTGCGTATCAACCGTGGTGCTGACGATCCGTCCGGGCTGGTGATGTCGGAGCTTCTGCGCGCCCAGGTCTCCGGCCTTGACGTCGCCCAGCAAAACTCAGAACAGGGCGTGAACGTTATCAAGACGGCTGAAGGCGCTCTCAACGAAGTCAATGCTCTTCTGCGCCAGATGCGCGATCTGGCCGTCAACGCCGCATCCGACTCCAACAACAACGACGATTCACGCGCTGCTCTGCAGCAGCAGGTAAGTTCGGGCATTAGCACGATCAGCCAGATCGCCAATAACACCATGTACGGCAGCCGTAATCTACTCGATGGTACGGCCGGCACCAAGACCACCATCATCAACAAGCAGGACATCGGTTCGGCCTCGCTGACCCTTGGCGCCGAAGAGGCCGGTTACGTTGAGGTCACCGTTGACACGGCAGCCGAACAGGCCGAAGTCGAATCCAACTTCACCACTGCTGGCGCTGCGATCACTGGCGCAGGCCAAGCCGTATCCGCCGCGGTCAATGCCATCAATGTGGGTGAATGGGGTGCTGCAGAGACTGCCAACCTCGTCATCAATGGCGTCACCATTATGGCTATTGATAATACCACCACCTTCACCGATGTCCTCACCGCCGTCAATA
>Ga0180431_10001378_pt1 | contig 34103 bp, 32 predicted proteins | sample SS_ome_11_FD_132459 | JGI IMG/M metagenome (GOLD analysis project Ga0180431, IMG submission 132459) | Hypersaline lake sediment archaeal communities from the Salton Sea, California, USA - SS_1_MS_1 metaG | ecosystem: Environmental > Aquatic > Non-marine Saline and Alkaline > Hypersaline >... | reverse complement strand
CCCTATTCCGCTGCCGTCGATAAGCCAGTGATGGGCTCCGGTTGGTGACGCAGAGCAGCACCATAGTCCCCTCTTGTAGTATTGGCTGAAGTTGTTAGCTTCTGAAGTGTGCTGCATCGTCTCTCTGTGCTTTGCCACGGCTTTTGGCCTACCTCCTATCTCCCTGTCTCCAGGCATCCGTCACTTCAGCCATTTTCCCAGATAATTGTCATGAAAGTGATCAATCAGCTCAAATATAACCCACTTCAATATGACATTGCCAAGCAGGAGGTAAAACAGAAGAAACACCACAAAGCTCGGCTCATCCCAGCCCCAGTACATTACCGAGCCCCATAGCAACAGAAAAGGAGTCCCTATAGCAATCTTATCAAAATTGCTGTTCGCTAGAATCTTTTTAACTATTCTCATTATGCTGTCCGTTCAGCCTTGAGCGCGCATATGGCAAAAACTGGACTTTCGCGGGCCAACGGGGTTAGCTTGATTCACACTTCCAAACCACCATGACAGGGATAATATTTACAGTTCTTATCAATCCCTAGCAACTCGCCTTTACCTAATACTCTCTTAAGATGTCTCTTAACGAGTGGGCCCACAATGTCCTCTCTAAATTCCTTTGTCTGGTGTGGCATCCTATTCTGCTGACTAGGGCTGTAATAACTGGTTACTTTTTACGGCTCCTGCGCTTGTTCTTCATGGCGGTGGATTGCCCATGGCTACTGAATCGCTTGCGGTATTCGACTCTTTGCATCTTCTTATGCAGCTTCTTTCCCAATGCGACATCCCCAACGATACTCTGATGCCATGCCGGCAAGATACCGGAACCCTGGTTCTCACTTGCCCGATGGCGCCCAAGACGTAATCCCATCTAGGTGTGTATAGTAAATGCGAATGCGACTCATTATCATTCGTCAAGAGAAAAAAACTAGCGCGCTTTCTCCTCGCTCTTGCATTGCGGGCAATAGCCCTCGAGGTACAGGGATGCTTTGACGATATCAAAGCCGCTGTCGCGCCGTACCTCGTCAATAAGCTTGCTAATCAGGGGGCTCTCAAAGTCGATCACACGTCTGCAGGCCTTGCACACTAGGTGGTAATGTTCAGGCGAGCGCTTTATCTCGTAGTAGCAATGCGCCTCGTCCAGGCACCTTTCATCTACCAACCCCATTTCCTTGAACAGGCGCAAATTACGGTAAAGCGTGGCAAGGCTAATGTGAGGGTCTTTGCCAATAGCCCGATGAAACAGCTCCCTGGCATCCAGGTGACTCTCGGCCTCACGCAGGATGTCAAGAAGCAATCGTCGCTGGGTAGTCAGTGGTCGTTCCTTGATCTCTGTGGCATGATTGCGATTGATTCTCATTCTCAAACCGCATTATAACAGCTTTACCCTCTCATGTCAACTAGATCTCCTAGTTCAGTGAATGTGAGAGCGGTCGCGGTCAGGGTAATGGTGCTGGGGTTCTTGCCTTCGGTCCGGGCAAACAGGCTGTAGCCCCCGATCAGGTTTTCGAGCTCAGTGGCAAGGCGTCTTTTTCTTAGAATGTCGTCAAGATGCTGCTGTAGATGTGCTGCCATGCTGCCCTCCGGTGACAAAAATTTGCCAAAGCAAAAACTATTTTGGGGTTTTGCCCGGCAAATCCCGGGGACAGCCTAGCTTTGGCTCATATACGGATGGAGCGGGTGAAGGGATTCGAACCCTCGACGTCTTGCTTGGGAAGCACATAAGAGAAAAGGCGGGAACCCCTTGCCTCCTTTCCCACTCGAAGTTTACCACGCAAGGCTACGGGAGTCAAGCTCGACTTCCCATCCGCACCGCACTTGGTGCGGTGCGGTGCGGACATTGATAACAGTCATAACATAAAGGCCTCAGGCCAACCAACTGTACCCGCACCCATACTGCACTATCAAAGCTGACAGCGTGCATCGGTGCGGTGTGGTGCGGATGCGGAAAAACTATTCAGGCAGCTTAAAGATGAACGACTTGATCCGTTGTTGATTAACAATCCGATGAAATGTTTTCTCGTTGGCTCTGCATGCTGGCCTCTTACCTCTCCATCTTAGATAGCAAATGTGATGTGTTGTATGAGAAAGGCTTGCTCAGGCAGTGAAGGTCTCCTGTAAGAATATTGACAAGAAGCGCACACCAGATAAATAATGCTTTAGAAGAGCAAAGGAGGGTATGGATTCGTGAGATGGTTATTGGGAGTAGCAAGTGTTGTTATGTGTCTGGCTCTGTTAGCAGGTGTGGCCTGTGGGGGAGGGGCAGGGAAAGAGGAGGGGGTAAAAGAGGTCAAATTAGGCGTAGGGTTGCCCCTGAGTGGAATCTATGGAGCCTTTATCGGCATTCCGGTAAAACAGGGGCTTGAGTTAGCCGCTGATTATATCGGCGAATTTACTGTAGATGGACAGAGGTACAAATGGAATATCATCTTTGAAGACAGTGGCATCGATAGTGCTGGTGGCGTAGCGTCGGCGACCAAGCTCATCTTTGAGGATGGAGTGAAACTCATGACCCAGATCTATACCACCCCAGCGATGGCTGCCCAGACCCTTTGTGAAGAATCAGGGGTGATAGTCTTCTCAACCTTCCCCTTAGAGGCCTTAGGACCAGATAATCCCTATAGCTTCATGGGAATGGTAAGCCCTGAACTTCCCGCTGCGACCTTGATGAAGTACATAAGCGAGGAACGCCCTGAGGTGAAAACTGCTTCCGCTATCGGCGATGATACCTCAACCACGCGCCAGTTGATTGGCTGTCTTAAGACAGCCGCTGAGTACAATGGTATCGAGTGGTTGGAAGCAGAGTACGTCCCTTCAGACACTGTGGAGTTTTATCCTGTGGCAGCCAAGATGATGACAAAGGATCCAGACCTGTGTTACATACCTCACCAGGCGGTAGGGCCGATGCGGGAAATGGGCTGGGAAGGCACCTCTTTCTATAGTTTATGGGGGAAGAGCTTCGGCGATCAGTATGGCTGGGGTAATTTCCAGGGTCATCTAAGCTACTACCCGGAGCCTATGGGAGAGGAGTTGCCCGAACCGATAAAAGAAATCGCCGCTGATTACCAGCAGCAGTTCGGTGCCGAGTTTACTCTGATGTCATTCCATTACGTTATTCAGCTTTGTTACTTAACCGATGCCTTAAAGAAGGCGGGCACGGTTGATGATGTAGACCAGATCGTGGCTACGCTTGAGACCGGAACCTTTGACACTCCTATAGGGACGATCTGGTTCGGGCTTGGGGAGATGGATGACATCGGACATTTGCTTATAACGCCTTGCTGGATTGGGGAGATTAGAAGTGAAGAGTATCACCGAGTATTTGAGGTGTCGGCGAACGAGGCCGAGGCACTAGTGCTCGAGATCTTCGCCGAGTAGATGCTAGGTTTTTGGGGCGCATCGCATAACATATTCTCTAAAGAGAGGTGGCGCAAAGGCCCGCCATCGTGGACAAAAGGTAACTCTTTTGCTGACTACACACAGAGGAGGTTAACAGTTCTATATTCGATACCCAAGGCTACTTATCGACTCTAGACACAAGGAGGATAGCTATGGCAGAGAAGGAGAAGAAGAAGAAAAAGAAGAAAATGATTATGGACCAGCTTAAACCCCACTATGAGCTGGAAATGGAGATGTTCCCTCCGGAGTTGCTGGAGCAGGGTAACCTCTTGGACATGATGACGGACATGTTCAAGGAAGAGCACGTCGATTGTGTTTTCTGTCTCACCAGTGGGGCTAGTCTGCCGATTGAGGGCACTTTAGAGCACGCTGGGATAAAGAGGGTGCATGTCCGCCATGAGCAAGCCGCTGGCTTTGCTGCTGACGCTTATGGGAGGATAACCAGGAGGCCAGGGGTGGTCATTACCGGTGATGGGACCGGGCTTAACTATGTCTCCGCCGGTATTGCCCAGGCTTACGCTGCCCAGTCTCCCGTTGTCCACCTCATAGCCACGATGAGCAGCAGCGGCGGCTACGATACTTTCCCTATGTTTGGCCGGGTAATACCAGATCAGATGCTCACTCCCTTCACCAAGTGGACCCGGCGCTTGGATGATGCCAATTACTTCCTTTTCGAATTGAAACGGGCGTTCAGGGATTCTGTCAGCTCACCTCCGGGACCGGTCTCCCTTGCCCTATCGTCGGTAGCACTCATGACCCAGCGGCTTGACATGAAAGCCAATCTAGCCATGAGCTACAAGCCTGGATTCTATGCACCCCGGCAAGTCAGGACACAAGCGGACCCAAGCCTAGTGGAAGAGGCGATGAACTGGCTCATGAGGGCAGACAGGCCAACCATAATGGCTGGGGAGGGTGTTCACCAGGACGATGCCGTCGAAGAGCTGAACGAGCTTGTGGCCTTGACCGGCATCCCCTGCCATGCTCGGAGAATAGCCCGTGGCGCCATCTCAGAGGATAACGATCTCAATTGTGGTGGTCGCGCCAGGGGCAAGGCGATGAGAGCATCCGATCGCTGTCTCATCTTGGGGCTGCGGGTTACCTTCCTCGAGAACTACGGTAACCCCCCGTTCTGGAACCACAATGGAAGGTTCTGCCAGGTGCAGTCCTGTCGGGAGAACTTCAACTTGGCGTTGCCGACGGAGCTAGAGCTCGTCGGCAACATGAAGCTGATGCTGAGGCAGATGATCGATTGCCTGAAGGCTATGGGGGTAAAGGGACCGCCGGAGAGATGGAATCAGTGGCGCCAGTTTGTGGCTGACACCAAAGCAGATTACCATAGAAGGGCCGCTGAAAGAACCAAGGATATGGAAGGGGCAGTGCCCCTTCACCCAGATATCCTCGGCAGGCAGATCGCTGAATTCCTGCGAGAGGAGCTTCACGATGACTACATGCTGATCTTGGATGGGCTCACTGCCTCAGGTTACACCACAGACTGGGTAACTGCGGTACGCTCCGGCCAGATACTGGATGCTGCCGAGACCATCGGCCTTGGTCACTCCATGGGAATGGCCATTGGCGCTGCCATGGCCACACAGGGACGAGTCCCTATTGTGGCCCTAGTGGGCGATGGCGGCATTGGCTGTGGAGGGATGGATATCGAGACGGCATCGAGGTGGGACGTGCCGGCCATGTTCATAATCTTCAACAACAGCTGGCTGGCCAGCGACTGGCACAGTAAATTCGGTGCTAATTGGTTCAACGCCACTGGAGATTGGATCAAGGATGGCTCGGCTACCTTGCAAAAAATCAGATACGACGAGGTGTTCCGGCCTTTCGGCTGCCATGGTGAACTTGTGGAGCAAGACAGGCAAATCAAGCCTGCGCTGAAGAGAGCCATGGACTTTATCAGGAACGAATCCAAGCCGGCGGTGGTCAATTGCATTACCGACCCCGACATTCTGCACGAGGCCTGGGCAACACTGGGCCTCGGCCCGACGTTCTCCTTCATACCGTGGGATGAGCTGCCGGAGAAGGGTCGGAGGGAGCTTATCGAATACAACATGGTGCCTCCCCAATTCTTCCCCCTGCTTGACCCTAGCTGGCAGGCAGGTCTGTTGCAGGCACGGTAGTGGCATCAGCGCCATAGAAAGAGGCCTTGGCTCATCAGGGATTGCTACTCAAAGGGGTCAGAGTTAGCCAGAACCAAGCGCAAATGGGAGCCGGTCATGGCAGAAGGGGAGGCGGAGCCCTGAGAATAGAGCTGATGATGGAGGTTTGATATGGGAAAGCAGTATAAGTATCGCTTTAGGGCCGTGGTGGGGGGGCGGGACATGCTCATCTCTGCTAAGACATTCGAGGAGGCGATTGAGTGGGTTTGGGGCTTGTTCAAAGACCCCAAAGAGCTAGCTCGTCTTGGCCCGGAGATATCCATCGTTGATCTGCAAACGCGAGAAGAACGCAGATATCCCAGTGTTAGAGAAGTGAGATAGGTCCTGAGCGGAATCTGATCGGGCAGGCCAGGGCAAGATAGGTGGCATTTCCAGTCTCATAGAATCACATCACAGACACCGATATACGCCTCGAGCCCTTTCCCTTACTTGCCCTTAAACTCAGGTTTTCGCTTCTCTAAAAAGGCGGCTATCCCCTCCCTGAAATCCTGGGTGTCGAAGCAAATCCTCTCCGCATAGCCTTCGAACTCCACAGCTGAGCCAAGATCGGCGGTTACCCCCTTGTACAAGGCCCGTTTCGCCAACTTCATAGCGATAGGTGGGCCAGCCGCGATCTTGGCTGCTAGCTCCCTCACTGCTGGCATCAACTCATCGTGAGGCACTACCCGGCTGACAAGGCCACAATCCTTGGCCTGCTCAGCATCCAGAATCTCCCCGGTGAACACCATCTCGCAGGCCTTGCTCATACCCACCACGCGAGGCAGGAAGTAGGTGGAGCCGGTGTCAGGGACCAGACCTCTCGTGATGAATATCTGCGAGAAAGTTGCCCTGTCCGCGGCAATCCTGATGTCGCAGGCCAGTGCCAGAGAGAAGCCGGCGCCAAACGCAGGACCATTCACCGCAGCAATGGTCGGTTTCTCGAAATTCTGGAGCTGTAGAGGGAACAATCGGATGCCGCCAGCAGCAGGAGATCTCTGCACCATGATAAAAGACTTCTCGTCCGCGTCCTGGCCCAGCGTAGACATGTCAGCTCCAGAGCAGAAAGCACGCCCCGCTCCGGTGAAGATGAGCACCCGCACTCCTTCATCAGAATTGGTATCCTCAAGAGCCTGCTCAAGGTCCTCTGCCATCGTGCCTCCCATGGCATTGAGACGGTCCGGCCTGTTCAATGTGATGGTAGCTATCCCGTCTTCCTTTTCCAGAATAAGGGTTCCATATTCCATTATCACCTCCCTGAAGAATGATTCCGTGGCTCTGGAACGGCCACATACTAGTAGTCTGCACTGTCAGCACGTGGGCATCAACGCCTGCATTATCCCTGCGCTTTTTTGCCCAAGTTCGCAGCATGAAGAACCGTACAGCAGTGGCGGCTAGATGGGGACACCCTAGCATCTCTACCCTCTTCTTTCACTATTATACACCTTTGCGAGAGAGACCGGGGCAAGCAGCTGAGCATGCCGTTAGGCGCAAGACGTTTCGATGTATTTCAATGTCCAAGTGCAAACAGCAATACACATACCATACAACGTATGAGATGTGCCCGCCTTTATTGAAGCCATTTCTCTCGCAGCTTTGCGAAAAGCAGACGCATTAAAGAATGCGTCACGCTGGAGGCCAAGGTGCCAATTCTCCCCTGATGAGGCATGCCCTGGGAGCACCACCGCAGAGAGGGCTGCTTGAGTCGCGCAAAGGATGTTGACCCCATTCTTTGTTCTTGATAAAGTGCAGACAGGAGTAATTGTACCTTTCAAACCAGACAAGGAATAGAAGGAGGTGCGAAAATTAAAAAACCTAAGAGGATAGAAGTAGAGATAGCCATAGTCGGTTCCGGTGCTGGAGGAGGAACCTTGGCAAAGGAGCTATCTGAAAAAGGGAACAACGTGCTAGTGGTAGAAAAAGGTAAAGAGCACCAATGGCCAATCGGCAGAATTTTTTGCCTTCTTACCATATATCCGCGGGAAAAGTCAAGGGAAGGGGTGAGTATAGAGCGAGGTGTTACCTTAGGAGGAACCACTGTCGTCTTTAATGCGAATGCCTATTATCCGCCTTCGTGGCTTTCGGAAGAATATGGTATCGATTTAACTGACGAAGTTCAGGAAGCTATAGAAGAAATAGGGATAGGTTACCTGCCAGATTATTTTTATGAGAGCTGGCCAACAACAAAGAGAATAGTAGAGTCAGCAGCAGAACTAGGGGTATATTTCGAACGCCAACTGAAATTTGTTAATCCTGAAAAATGTGATCCTACCTGTGATGATTGTATGAAAGGGTGTAAAAGGAATGCAAAGTGGACAGCAAGAGAATTTGTTAACAAGGCGAAAGAAAATGGAGCGAGGTTTTTACTACAGACTGAGGCGACAGAAGTAATCATTGAAGGTAACCATGCTATAGGGATTAGAGCTCGCAGCCCTAAAGGACCAGTAGAAATATATGCTGACAAGGTGCTTATAGCCGCTGGAGGTGTAGGAACTCCGACCATATTGCAAAGGTCTAGAATAGATGAAGCCGGGAACGGATTTTTCGCAGACCCTGTGAGCAACGTTCTGGGGATAACAAAAGATGTTAGGCCGGCAGATGAACAAACCTTCCCCTATGCTTGTGAGCAATTTATCGATTCAGACGGCTTCATGATAGGAACTCTTGATCCTCGCATTGCTTATCTGGCTGCACTAATAAGCCCTGCTACTTTTAGAGAAGGCATCCTCAAGTTTCCACACCGCAAAAGGATGATCGGTTTATTTACTAAAATTGCTGAGAGCCGTGAGGGACGAGTGGATCCAGACGGATCTATATCAAAGCCCCTTAACGAGGAGGATAAGGAAAAGGCTAGGAAAGCGGTGGAGCTTTCTGCAAAGATACTTATTAAGGCTGGTGCAGACCCAGACTCCATCATGATCGGTTCACCGATAGGAGGGCACCCAGGTGGAACTGCTCCCATAGGTAAAGTGGTTGATGAAAATCTGGAAACCAGAGTAAGGAATCTCTATGTTTGTGATGCAAGCGTATTCCCTCGATCACCAGGTAGACCGCCGGTGTTGAGCATAATTGCTTTGGCGAAAAGGCTTGCCAAACAACTGTAGAACAAATTAGATTTCAAAGCGTATAGGCAGGCCTAAGTAAACGATGCAGTGAACTCTGAGTTCAGCCTTAGGATTTGCTAGTAGCCTCTAGACCAACGCAATTGTGCCAGTGAAGTGTTGGAGAGGCAATTGTCAGCGGGGACACTTGCGGTTTTCGCCCACTGGAGAAAGCGTCTCACTTCTCCGCAGTAGTACTCGACCGTCTGCGGCCTGACAGTGGACTCTAGCTCGTACCTGAATCCTTGGAGCAGCCATTCCGTGTTTGTCAATACTTGAACCATCCATCTCGGGACCCGCCTATTGCAAGTCGTTTAGGACAGCTTGCATCTCTATCTGTGTCACTTGCCCATGCAAGTCGTCATGAGCTCCAAATCTGTATCTATGGAGCGGGTGATGGGATTCGAACCCACGACGTCTTGCTTGGGAAGCAAGCACTCTACCGCTGAGTTACACCCGCCAAAATCGTATCTATTTTAGCCCCAAAATCAACCCCTGTAAAGGGGGAGTGCTTGCTTCGTCAAAAACCGAACCGGCCACTTCTACCGAGCTAGGTCAACTCATCGGCGGGTACAGGCTTTGTGCACGTAGCGAAGGCAAGAGCAAGAACACCATAGACATCGTCGCCAACAGCGTAGGCTACTTCGAGGGGTTCCTGCGGTCTGAGGGGCTCCCCACCGATGCCACCCGGATCGGCGTCAGGGAGATAAGGGCCTTCATCCTTTATCTGCAACAGAAAAGGTGTTTCTCAAACCACCCCTTTAACCGCCGTCAGGAGAGGGGGCTGTCCAGCCACACTGTCAACTGCTATCTGCGCTCAATTCGGGCATTCTGGAGTTGGCTTGTTGCCGAGACCCTGGCCTACATGTATCCCCGCGCCCTAGAGGCACCATTGGACTCGGACTGGACAGAAATCTACCTCTGCCTAGGCACCCAGGTGATGGGAGACAGGATGCCAGACGATATTAGAAAGGACAACCTCAGCGACTACCAGATGGGCCTGCTCATGGAGTTGAAGAGATGGATCTACCGCCAACGGGTAAGGGCCAGGAAGGAAAGGCACAAGGTGGAAAGGGCAAAGGCCAGGGCTGAGGCTAAAGCTAGAGCCCCGAAGCAATTGGGACTAGGGCTCTAGCTCCCTAATATGAAGGGGAAGCGGATTCGAATCCGCTTCCCCTTTTTTATTTACTCGTGGCTGCACCAAATGGACATTTGTTACGTCCTGCCGCAGGTGCGACTTGGAATCACGTCCTCATCAAACTGGTGCGCTCCCTTAACCTGTTGGCTCTACTATGCCTGGTCCGGAGGTGCACTGTACTTTCATGTTACCTTTCGTTCAATTACCAGTCGGGTTCGCTTCAATAATCACCCTAGCCAAGAACCGCCTCGCTCTTTGCCATAGAAACGCCCAGTTTGGTGGCTTCTAGACATGCTAATTAGAGAACCCCACTCCTTTTGTTTGAAGTGCGGGGAGGTAAGCCCTAGGGCCAGAAGAGTCGTTTTGCCTCCCGCTTGAGCTCCGCCCTGTGGTCAGGATGAGCCACCGAAATTAATTCCTGTGCACGCTCTCGGAAGTTCTTGTTCATGAGCTTGGCAATGCCGTGTTCGGTTACGATGTAGTCAGCATAATGGCGCGGCACTGTCACCACCGTTCCTGGTTCGAACTGGGGCACGATAGTGGATACCGTGCCCCCCATCACTGTTGACCGCATCGCGGTGATAGCTCGTCCGCCTTTAGAGAGGAGGGCGCCCAAGTGAAGTTCGGGCAGCCCCCCTGGCCCGTTCGCAAGGAGACTGCCGAAGATGGTCTCAGAATTCATCTGCCCAGTAAGGTCAACCGAAAGCGCATTATTAATGGTCACCATATTATCATTCATGGCCACAACCCGGGGGTCGGTGGTATAGCAAGCACTGTGCAGCTCAAACTTAGAGTTCTCCGTGGCGTAGTCCACCTCCTCCGGGCTCGCGCCAACAAAGGAATTACAAATGTATCTGTTGGGGTGCAGGGTTTTGTATTTTCCCGTGATCTGCTCCTCCTTGACTAGCATAATCACCCCCCGAGCCTGTATCTCGCCGTGATAGCCCAGATCTTCCTTGTCGGCAAAGCAACCAAAATGGGGGAGAAACATGCTGGGCAGGCCGATGCCAATTTGAACGGTATCCCTACTGTTGACCAGGAGGTTGACATACCCGGCAATGGCCTCGAACTCCCGGCTCTCCCTAGGTGGAACCCACCCCATAACTTGGGCCAAGCTATCGATCTGTTCAACGCTAAAGAACTCAAACAGCTCAAGCGCGCGAGGCCGACCCTCCGGCAGGATCAGCAGACCATATTCAATCATCTTCTGCCTTTTTACTTCATCCTCAATGTGGGCCACCCTCTGCGGGAGCTCCTCATCGCTGATTGCCGCAGGGGTATGCTCCACAAAACAATCTATCTCCGAGACATGGATGGTGGTATCAGGACCACAGACCCAACGCATGTTGCTGTTCACCTCAGCGATCACCTTCCTCGCTTTTGCCAACCAGTCTTTTTTCCACCAAAGTTCGGGGCCAAAGCAGCAGAAACCCTGCTTGTCGGGGGGCGACACAGTTACCATGTCGACATCGATAACTTTGCCCTCCCCAGCCCTTTCGTCCGCCTTCTGCGTCAAGACCAAGGTATTGGGAATAAACGTGGTCGTCCTGTCGTTGACCCGGTCGCGGGCGATGGGCCCGGCAAAACACATTAGCTCCACCTCGAAGGACTCTTCGTAGCCCACGTACGACCAAGCATAATCTCTCATAGGGCAGAGGTCGATGATCTTTACCCCCTTCAGCTCATCGCGGCGAGCAAAGAGGGCCTCGGTCAGAGCTTGGGGCTCTTCAGTGGAGCCACCCAACGCCACCCGATCCCCCGACTTCACTATCTTCACCGCCTCTTCCGCTGATACCAGCTTGCGCTTATATTCCTCCTTCCAGTCCACTCCTCACCTCCTACGCCTCAGAGTCAAAACTGACAAAATGCCCAACGGGAAAGCATATGCTGGGCGCAATATTGACCAAGCCTCAATCTATCCCAACATGCTGCCTGTAGCCAGCCTCGCAGTATCAACTTCGCTACCTAAGGACTTCCAGCGCTAACGCCTCGGCCTCGTCTGAGGTGAACTGCTGGACCACACGAAACTTCCCATCTTGGAACTGCGAGATCCAGCCCGGCCACGCTATGAGGTGGTTGACACCGCAAAAGTCCTCGCCCACAAAATGCACTGATCCCCACGGGGTGTCAAAGGTCTCGGTCTCAAGCATCTCTATGATGCTGTCCACGTCATCCACCGTGCCAGCCTTCTGCAAGGCCTGAGTAAGCACGCAAAGTGTCATAATGGGATAGGTGCAGGCTACTTCGAACCCCTCACCATGCCTTGCCTCATATTCGGCTCTGAACTCCGCTATCTCTTCGGGAACTCCTTCAGCGAACGGCAGCGGTAGATAAACCAATAATCCCTCTAGAACATCTGGGTCAGCCCCCTTGACCATCCAGTCATACATAGTACAAAAAGCCACGATGCCTTCCCAGCCCAGCAGCTTCAGTTCTTCGATAATAATCCCCACGATTAGGTCGGGATCAATATCCTTATGCTTGGCTGCAATCGGCATCCTCTCGCCACCGGCCATGTACTCCATGTAATCAACCTCCAGCGTGTCGATGCCGTAATACTCCCCGCACTCCTTTTGTAGCTCGCCACGCACTTCCCCGGGCACAGTAGTTTCTTCCACTAAAGACTGGGTTTTCACCTCCGGATACTGTTCGTGAATAAACTTATAGAACTGTGGCACCAAATACTCGTACGCTGGGGAGGCCTGGAAAGTATGAGGCTTATCAGGGCCGAAGGCCTCTATCCCGGTGCCATGAGCGAACAGTATGACCCCTGATTCTTCACAATAGGGCTGGGCAGCCATGCTTGCATCCCCGCCCATCTGGAACATGAAGCTTACGCCATCCTCAAAAATAAGCTTGGTGGCTGATGCCACCCCGCCAGCAGGAGAATACATGTTATCTTCCATGATCAGCTTCCAGCGGTAGGTCTCACCAGCAACAGTAAACTCCCCGATGTGTTCATTGGCTAGCTCAAAGCCTCGTTCATTCAGGACCCCGGCAAGGTGATAATAAATGCCACCCGTCGGGTGCCCTATGCCTAACTTGACTTCCTTTACTCCCTCCCTCTCCTCTTCCTCATCGCCACAAGCGACACCGATAACTAGCGCCAAGCAAAAGACTACAACCGCTGCCAAAGCCAACCACTTCTTCACCTTACACCTCCTAGCTTTATTTGCTAGTATTGTCTCTCCAGCCGGTCTGTGATACTTTCGTCAGAAGCTACTAGAGCCACAGAATCGAAAGCCGCGCATTCGTCGTACTTGCCATTACTGAATACGATCCCGTACCAGTCGGGTAGCGTTCTACTTTTTCAGGACGTCCAGCACTTGCTGAAAATGCGCGTTGGCAAATTGGAGATAGGTCTCAAGCGGCATCAGCTCCCGGCTCACTGCAGCTATGGTCTCAGGTGACATCTGACCCTCCTGAACCAATTGACGCCCAGCTTCCCTCGCCGCCTCGAAGACGTCATCCAACGGCGCACCCCTCTCCATCATAGGTCTCAATGCCTCACCATGAGGCCTAAGCAGCGCCCCTGCAAATTCCATCGCTGCGTTCTCACAAAAGGCCTTCACTTGGACAAGGAGTGGGTCGAAGTTGTCCATCTCCCAGAAGCCACAGTTGGAGACTAGCACCAGCTTGCGACGGCTGTGTCCCTCCCGCCCCGGATGGCGACAGTGACCATCGCGCAACTCGATAAAAGGCTGCGCCCCCGGGATCAGTCGGTCAAGCACGTTCTTCATCGGTCCCGACATGCCATCCACATAGAGCGGAGTTGCGAGCACCAAGATATCGGCCTCACTCAGCTTGGGCAGCAGCATTTTCATATCGTCTTTCTGGACGCACTCGCCCGGCGTCTTGAGCCAGCAGTTGAAGCAACCCAGGCAGGGATTGATCTTGAGCTTCTTGACGTAGAAGAACTCCACCTCTGCCCCCACCTCTTTCATTCCCTCAAGGAAAGGAGTTAGAATCAGAGCTGTATTGCCATTTCCCATCCTCGGGCTAGAGTTGAGTGCCAGTACTTTCATTTTTCCTCCTATCCTAGTTTCGGTAAAGATGAGCCGGCCAGGCTAGCTCCAGAAGACCCCCCGACGCCATCTTATAGTTCGATTTCCTTGAGTTCTTCGGCCACTAATAGCTGGGGCTCGGTTAGGGCCTGAATCTCATCCACGCTCCAACCGGGGGCAATTTCCTTCAGAATCAAACCTTCTTTGGCTACTTCAATAACGGCGAGGTCGGTGATAATCAAGTCCACACATTCTGGGGCAGTCAGAGGAATAGTACACTGCGTCACAATTCTTGGCTTCCCATCCTTGGTGGTATGTTCGGTAAGGGCTATCACTCTTCTAGCATTAAACGCCAAATCCATGCCTCCCCCAATGTTACCAACGCCTCTTCCAGGAAACATCCAGTTAGCCAGATCGCCCCTCTGCGAAACCTGCAGTACCCCCAACATGGTGATATCAATATGTCCCCCCCGAATCATGAGGAAGGAGTCAGCATGATGGAAGAAACACATTCCAGGAAGTGGAGTTACATACTGCCCACCGGCATTGATCAGATCGATATCAGCCTTTTCATCAAATTCATCAGTGGTGACCACCGGTCCAAAGCCTAAAGCACCGTTCTCGGTGTGCAAAATGACATCTATTCCGTCAGGGATGAAACTGGAAACCAGGGTAGGAATTCCAATGCCCAGGTTGACCACCGCGCCGTCAAAAAGTTCCTTGGCCCCGCGCATGGCTATAGCTTCTCTCGGCAATCGTTGCTTCATGCTGTTCCCCTGATCCAGAAACTCATCTCCAAGTGACGAGGAAAGCCTGTGTCCTCCTCGATCTGTACAATTCGGTTGACAAACATCCCCGGAGTGACAATGCACTCGGGGTCAAGGTCTCCTACCTCTACTATTTCATCAACTTCAGCGATGGTTAGCTTCGCTGCCATGGCCATTATCGGATTGAACTGTCTCTGCGTTCCCCGGTAAATGAGGTTCCCCATCTTGTCGGCCTTATGAGCTCGAACCAAGGCGTAATCAGCAGTGAGAGCGTGCTCCAAGAGACAAGGGCGGCCACCGAACGACCTCAGCTCTTTTCCCTTGGCAACCTCAGTAGCATAGCCAGTAGGAGTATAGAAGGCGGGAATGCCGGCGGCACCACAACGGATGCGCTCGGCCAAGGTTCCCTGAGGCACCAGCTCTAGTTCTACCTCCCCCGCCAAGATTTTCTTCTCTGCTGGGCTGGGCCGGGACGGAGAGGGTGAGAAGGGGAAGGTAGCAATCACCTTTCTAACCTGGTGATTCTCAAACAAGATCTTGTGATCCTCGAAATCTAGTGTTAAGCCAATGCCTCCTGCAGTGTTGGCAATTATAGTCAGACCCTTTGCCCCTTGTCTGGCCAGAGCATGAACCAAGTAATATGGAAATCCACCGGGGCCGGCGAAACCGCCTATCATGATGACTGCTCCGCCAGGGACATCTGCTACAGCCTCATCAAAATTTTTCGCTACCTTGTTTATCATCCCGTATGCACCTCATAATCCATAACCTAGTGCAAATAAAAATCAAGCATCAACGTAAGAACGGGGCATGCCCAGCACATGCTGGCCAATGTAGGCCAGGGCCATTTGCTGAGTGACCGGAGCAAGCCGAATCAGGTTTATCTCACGCCACCATCTCTCTACATCGTTGTCCCAGGCATAGCCCAGGCCGCCGAAAATCTGCATCGACCAGTAGACGGCTTTAAAGCTACTTTCGAACGCTATTATCTTAGCCATATTTGCCTGAGCTCCAACCTCAGCAATGCTGGCTCCGTTGTCATAGAGGGTGGAAGCTTTGAAATTCAGGAGCTTGGCCGCCTCCATCCCAGCATAGGCTTCAGCCAGGTTAAACTGCAGCCCCTGATAGCCTCCAATCGGTTGGCCTCCAAATGGTTTCCTCTCCTTGGAATACGCAATGGCCTTGCTCATTGCAAGCCGAGCAATTCCAACAGCAGCAGTGGCAAAACTCATCCTTTCAGTGTTCAGCGTATCCAGCAAAGAATACCAACCCTCATCAAGCGGCGGCATTAACGCATCTTCTGGCAGCTTCAAATCATTGATGCCGACGTCACAGGAATGGGAATAGTTTATACCGTGCTTGGGTATGGTGGTAACCATGATTGCTGGGTCTGGCAGGTCGGCCAGGAAGAGGCTTATGCCAAATGTTTTCTTGGTCGCCTTTTCCTTGGGAGTGGTTCGGGCAATAATCAGCATACCCTTAGCTCTGTCGGCACCACTGATCCATGTCTTGTTCCCATTTAGCACCCAACCATCAGCCACCTTTACTGCCTTGGTTTTAGTGTTAAGAGTATTGGTGCCTGCATCCGGTTCAGTAAGGGCCATGCAAAACTCGATCTCTCCTGAACCTATCCCAGGCAGGTATTTGGCCATCTGCTCTTCCGTTCCATGGCGAACAATGCTCATGGCACCGAATATCTCGCTCAGAACAAGATACCAGACACCAGCCATACCACAGCCATTAGCTGCCAGCTCCTCCATAACGATGAGCAACTCGGTCATGCCCTTTCCTGCCCCACCGTATTTCTCTGGAATTACCATGCCGGTAAACCCAACCTGGCTTATTGCCCGATAGAACTCCTCGCCGAATTCCTGCTTAAGGTCTTTTCCCCTCCAGTACTCCGGAGGAAAATCCCTGGCAAGTTCTCTTGCGGAATTAGCGATTAGCTTTTGTTCTTCAGTGAAATCAAAGTACATTTCTCTTCCATCTTCGCAAATATTTGGGCACCGCTTTTTCTGTCCCACCGTTGCCAATTTGGCTCTACGCTGCCGTCTTTTTCTCCCGGACCAGGGATCGTGCCATCCTGTCCAGCTTGAAGATGGTGGTAAACTCCATGTTCTTGCTGATCCAGAGCTTCCCCATGATAATGGAGTCAGTAAGAGCGCCCCTATAGGCCAGGCCATCTAAGAGTGTCTTAGGATCTTCACAGACCATCACAAAGTCAGGTGCCTTTAGCGCTTTTTCCTCAATCCTGAAGTCGCCATCGTCAATCTCGATGGCGAACTGGCCACCTGCGGTCTTGAACTGTATGCTCCGTTTCCAGCCGGCGATGTCCTTGCGTGCTCGCTCCGTTTCGTTCATTCGGGCTGCGATGGCTTTTATGGCATCGAGGGTCTCTTTGTAGAGAGCTACATTCTTGTCATCGGCCGGAGGGAGCTTGGGCTCTACTGCAGCGCTCCAGTCGAGCTCAGATTCTTGAAGTCCTTTCTTGGCGATCTGCTTCTTGGTTAGTTCTGAAGTAGCAACGCAGAAGATATCGGTGATGGCGCCAACTCGATTGTCTCTGAAGATAACCTTCACCTCAGTGCCTTTCTTGACCAGCCCCGGCACCAAAATGCCTGTAGTGGTATAGACGTTTATGCTCAAGGCAGTGTCAGCCCCGTTCAAGATCACTCGGCCCCTACCGAATGGAGCCATGTGCAGGAAGATCGAGGTAGCGAAATAGGTAATGGGTGGGGTGCTATTCATCACACCCACCTGCTCTACCTCAACAAGCTCTGTAGGCGTAAAATTACAGTCGGGGCATCTGGTCATAAATGGGGGCACCCTCACTAGGCTGCATTTGGTGCACTTACAACCCAAAACTCTCTTTTCGTCCCGTAGCGCTAGGAAAAACGGTGACAGCTCGCCCATGCTCCTCTGGTAAAAGGTGAACATCGCATCGTTCACTTCGAGGTAATCTCTACCAGCAATGGTTATGATCCTGCTATCAACATCAGGTATATACTCAGACGGTATTATTTTCTTCTCCACCATGGCTAATTCCCCCTCTTTCTCATTCATGTTCAAGAATGAAGCAGACAGTGTATTGGGCAACGGTGCTACCCGTGCCATGGACCAGAGCAGTCCGCAGTTTTCTCCCGATAAGCTCTTTCCTGGCGGACCAGGCAGACATTATATTGCTCGCCCCTACAGCATGCCCGCAGTAGATAAGTCCACCGCAGGGGTTCACCAAGAGCTTACCTCCCGGAGTCATGATACCGTCCTCGATGAGAGCGTCAGCCCTGCCCAACGGCACGAAGCCAAACTCCGCCATGCTGATCTCCAACTGGTGAACGAAGGCATCGTGGAGCTCTACTACGTCTACTGTTTTCAATGGTTCCCGTATTCCAGCCATCTCGTAGGCGCGGTGAGAGCCTAGATGGTCAGACATGATGCGGGACATTACCTTCTGGTTCTTGCCAGCGAAGGAATGCTCATTGGCTTCTCCAACCCCTGTTATCCAGATCACAGGCTGCCCAGTGTTTCTAGAAATGGCCTTGGCTGTTTCCTCCTCAGCAAAAATGATGGCTGCAGCACCCTCAGTGTAGACACAAATTTCCAATTCCCTAAACGGGTAAACCACAAGTCGGGAGTTCATTACCTCTTCAGGGGTTACCTGATCAAACTGCCTTTGGGCGTAGGGATTAGTCCGCACCTGCTGGCTGAGCAGTGATGAAACCTGGGCAGTGATCTCAGGCTTTAGATCTCCCGGGTGTTCGTCCATGTAGGCGAGGACTACCTCGGCGTAGCTGTCTGAGGCTGACCAGCCTATCTTCTGCTCGAAGAAACTGTCACCAGACCAGCCAATCGTCTTGATCACCTCAGGGGTAGCCGACATTGACAGAAAATCGAAACAGTCCGTCGCTTTCTCCACCCCTAAAACTAAGACGGTCTTGAACCTCTCCGCAGCAACATATGCATGGGCAGCCGACATCGTGTAGGCACCCGTAGCTCCACCGTTGGTGATACGTATGCCAAACTTGTTCTGCAAGCCCACAATGCCCTGCAGAGGATGCTCAGGGATGCACGTCCTCTCAAAGATATCATTGTAAATGCCAAAAAACGCCGCATCCACATCCTTAGGTTCCAACCCAGCATCCTGCATGGCGCTCATGGCAGCCATCTGGGCCAGCTCATAATAGGTTTTTTCTGTCCACCGGCCTTTAAAGGGGGTAACCCCAGCACCAACGATGCCGACTTTTTTCGCCATAACTGCCCTCCTGTACTATTATTTACCTTCTCAATCTTGCCCGCCGTGGGTTCTCATCCCGCCGGGTAAGCAGCCTTAAGGCTTAGATACTCCATCAGATCGATTCCCTCATGCTTTCAATGTAGGTTGAGGGGTCGAAGTCTATCGGGATTTGAAACGACTCATCGAGAAGCTCTGCCTTAGCTATCCTGTCCACCTTGAACAACCGGATGCTGTCAAAGCCAGCGCAGATGGCACGCCCGACCACGTAACTGGCATAGCCCTTAGGGGCGACGTCAACGAAGTAGGGCTCGAGTTGCCAGTGACGGGTGTCCTGTCCCCCTGGTTCCAGGTGTTCAAACCGCATACGCTTCTGAGTGGCCCATGCCAGTGCCACAGTCTCGAAAGCGTGAATGTAGTCGGGATTCGATGGCTTGCTGGACAGGCAGGCAGCAGTGTCCAATGCCTTTTGGGCGATGGGCTCAGGAAGAATCGTCGCTATCTTGGCTAGGGCTTGATTGATATGGGGGTTGCTCTCGCGGGTCTGCCAGTAGAGGAGGCGAGCGGCCAGGAGCACCGTCATTGCCTCATAGAGGGTGAAGTAGACCGGAGGAAGTGGGTAGGTTCCTAAAACTTTATAGCGGCGACTCTCTTCGGTCAATGGCACCCCCAGGTCCAAGTCTAGGGCGATGATATCTCGCTGGATTGTGCGTACGCTCACCCCGCATGCCTCAGCGAGCTCATGGGTGGTCAGACCACGATGGCTCTGGTGAAGGAGCTGCTGAATGCGAGCCATCCTCACCGAGCGAGAAAGCTTTCCTTTTGCTTCCACAAGTTACCTCAGACTAGAAGCACTACTTTACATGGGGGTACTCATTAAAGCACCCCTATCTGCAATTATTCCTTGGCAGCCCTACCTTTATGACTTAGCCGATATTTTGGAGGATACCTGGCATCCCTAGCATCTATTGCTCCCTTTGCACCCCGTTTCGTAGTTTCCCGCAACACCGAATAATCCCCGGGCTCCATTTTCATAAAGGTTGATAATTCATGAGCCATACAGCCTATCATGTTGGGCCCAACAAGATCGTTGCGAACCGCCCTTAAGGTCTCCAGATAGTGTTTTGCTACCACTATCACATCGAGGGGCATCAGGGCAATGACGTCAGCCATTTCATTTACTTCTGCTTCGAGTTTATCCCTGGGGACTACTCTATTTACCATGCCAGCCCTCTCCAACTCCCGGGCAGTAAACGGGCCGCCGGTAAAGACCAACTCCGCGCATCGCTGATACCCAAGCATATTCATCCAGACCCCCATAGGCCAAGCTTCCATGATATATCGAAAGGCGGGATGGGTAAACAGCGCATCCTCCGATGCTATACATATATCTGCCCCCATCGCTATTTGCCAATGCCAGCCGTAGCAATACCCTTGTACTTGGGCTATGCACGGCTTACCAAAGTGGAACATAAAGCAGAGTCCCGCATGAGCTAGGACCTCATGAGCCATTCTTCGCTCACCAAGAAGTCTTTGCCTTACAGTGGGAGGGGGCGCTTTGGGGTCTCTAGAGAAACCGACTGTCGCCGGCCCCAGCAGCATTACATCTGCGCCTGTGCCAAAGTGTTCCCCAGCCCCCCTCAAAATCAACACCTTCACGTCATCATCTGCCTCTATTTCCCTTAGAAGCTCTGGGAGCCGCCCCAACTCGAGAGCCTCTTCTGCTCCCATCACGTTCATCTTTTCCGGTTTATTAAAGGTTATCCATGCCACTCTCCTTTCAGGATCCTTCTCATACAGCAGATACTCGCCTGACATCTTACCTCCTTATTTATCGTCCTTGCTGAAAATGCCGTTACCTATTTTAAAGTGCAAGGCTATAAAGCCTCTAGGGCCAGAACAGTCGCTGCGCCTCCTGCTTAAGCTCCGCCCTATGGTCAGGGTGGGCCACCGAAATCAATTCCTGTGCCCGCTCTCGCAAGTTCTTGCCCATGAGTTTGGCGATACCATATTCGGTTACTATGTAGTCGGCATAATGGCGAGGCACTGTAACCACCGTCCCCGGTTCAAACTGGGGAACGATGGTGGATACCGTGCCCCCCATTACCGCAGACCGCATCACGGTTATGGCCTTTCCCCCTTTGGACATAAGGGCGCCTAGCTGAAAACAGGGCTGCCCCCCGGGGCCGTTCAGGACCAGCCCGCCGAATAGGCTCTCCGCATTCATCTGGCCGGTAAGGTCAATCGAGACCGCATTATTAATGGCCACCATGTTGTCATGCGCAGCGATGACCTGGGGATCGGTAATGTAGATAGCACTGCGAACCTCAAACTTGGGATTCGCCGCTCCGTAGTCGTACTCCGCCGCCGTCGAGCCGACAAAGGAATTGACAACTGCTTTGTTTGGATTGAGGGTTTTGTATTTCCCTGTGATCTGTCCCTCCTTGACCATAGTGGCCAGCCCCCGCGCCATTATCTCGCCGTGGTAGCCCAGGTCTTCCTTGCCATCAAAGCAACCAAGAAGAGGAAGGAAAACGCTAGGCATGCCCTGCCCAATTTGAAAGGTATCCCCGCTGTTTATTAGGAGGTTGACATGCCCGGCAATGGTCTCGAGCGTCTTCTCCAGCCCCTTGGGCACGATCCAAGCCATGGTTTCGGCTAGGGAATCGAGGCCGGCAACGTCCAGCGACTCAAAAATGCCGAGCCATCGTGGGCGCATATGGGGCAACTGCATCCTGAGATACTCAATCATCCGCTCACGTTTCTCCTCGGGTTCAACGTGGGCCACGCTCTGCGGAAGCTCGTCATCGGTGATCTGCTTGCCAGAATACTCCACGAAGTAATCCACCTCAGAGACATGGATTTTGGTATCGCCACAGACCCGGCGCCGGTTTCTGTCTGCCTCAGCGATAACTTTCTTGGCCTTTGCCGCCCAGTCCTTTTTGAACCAAAGTTCGTGGCCAAAACAGCAATAACCCTGCTCATCAGAACTCGACATGGTTACCATGAAGACATCGAAATCTTTCCTCTCGTTAGCCCTTTCATTCTCTTTCGCCGAGAAGTGCAAGTCATTGGGAATAAGGCTGACTAACCTATCGTGGGCTCGATGGCGGACAACGGGGCCCACAAAAGCGAGTATCTCGGTCTGGAAAGAGTCCTCGTTTCCTGGCTGACACCAGCCGTGATCGCTCGACGGGCACATGTGGACCATCTTTACATCTCGTAGTTCGTCACGGCGGGCAAAGAGGGCTTCGGTCAACAAGTTGGGCTCATCGATGGAGCCGCCTACGGCGACCCGATCGCCCGACTTCACTATCTTTACCGCCTCCTCCGCCGATGCCAACTTACGCTTGTACTCCTCCTGCCAGTCCACGCTCGCCTCCCTGGATGCAAAATCTAAAAGGCTACCAAGAGTGAGTTATAGCTTTGGGTTGACAAACAGTAATGCAGGGCAACGTCCGCTCCTCTGATGTACCTTTACAGGGAGCACATAGATATTTTAGCTCTTTCTTGAACTCATCCTTGATCCGGGCGACCATGTCATCATAGTCGTCGGGTGCGACTTCAAAAAGCCCCTTGGGACAGGCCATCACACACTCCCCGCAACCGTTGCACTTACCGCTATCGATAGAAATGTAATAGTCACCGGAACCATCGGTATAGCCGTGATGTGCAATGTAACCCATATCGGTTAAACCAGTTTTGAAATTGCTGTAGACTCTCCGAACCCCTGCGCACTTCTATGGCCAGTCTATGATTTCTTTGCCAACAGAATCTTGATAAAGGTGTTTATGGTATCTACAGTGGCAGCTTCGTCCAGATCTCGAAAATCGGCGAAATTACCTTCGTATACGCCCACAGAGATCCCTGCACCAGCGATTAGATTTTTGGTCTCAGCCGACCCGAAGGTGGATAAGGCACAACCCCGATTGAGATGCATTAGCACCCCATCGCACTGCCAGTGGTGGTACAAACTGATCATCATTTCGGCTTTCTCTTTTGCCGACCAGCCTATGGGCAAACGCCTCCCCATCCCCGCCTTAAGATGAGCACCAGCATAGGCTCGTAGAACATCCTCCCTTGTTTTTAGAGGATAACCCAATTCCTCGGGAGTCTTTGATGGAGTAACAGTTCCGTCGGGATGATAGTCTGCACTGCCGAAATTAGTGTATATGTGAATGCCGACAAATACCACCCCTTGGTCTTCAAAGCTCCGATATAGCTTAACAAAATGCCAGGGGGGCGTTAGGTCTGACATCAGGCGGAGTCTTTCGTTGGGGATGGCAGCAATGCCCTCTGCAATTCGCTCCTGGAATTCGGCTCTGATCTCCTTCAAAATCTCCACACCTTCCCGCCTAGCCTTAAAGTGTAAGAAAGCAGGGAGCAGGGATAAAAGCGTTTTCAGACCGACGGTAGCAGGTATGGCCCTATTAAGAAGACATATCTCGGCCCACAATGACGAAGATTCAAACTGACACTGAGCCGCCTCTACCATTCTCTCATCATCGTATTTTCTCCCCGTTGCTTTCTCCATCTGCTCTATTGCGTCATTCATTTGGCCAACAATCCACTCTACCTTTTGTTCGCGGCCCATGCCAGGCTGCCCCAGCGGCGCATCCACTACTATTTGTGGAATTCCAAAGTGCTCAGCTACCACTTGATACCACTTGGCATGACCGGCATCACAGACATGCATGGTAAAGGTGAATTCTGGCTTGGGGAAAGGACCTCCGGTAAAGAAGTAGTGGTTCAGGAACATGGAACCCCAGTAATTACGCATATAACCACAAAGATCGCGGGAAAATCCCTGCCTTTCCGCAGCCTCCATACACTTCTCAGAGAAGGCAAGGTCGGCACCTATGGTGCCTCCATAGGGTTCTCCGCCAAGGTAAAGAAAATCATCTCCTAAGCCGGCAATCAGAAACTGAGCGCTCTCTATACAACCTGTAGCAAACCTTTTTGTCCCGTCCTCTATGCCGATACCTACTTCCTTAAAGTGGTCAAGTATCATCTCCTTAGCTTTGGCCCAGCATTGCAGGGGTCTAGTTGGATGCTCTTTTGCGCTCATCATCTTGCTCCTTTACAATACTTCTAATTCCAGCGTTTCAATAAAAGCCCCCACGCGCGTGCCAAATTGCCCACGAGGTACCAGGAGATCCAGCTCTAGCGCAAGCGTGGGAATACCATGTTTCTTAAGGAATTTGTTAAGTGCAGGTATATCAAACTCATGGGGATCACAGAATTTCTGTTGATACAAAATCACCCCTTGCACCTCATAGTCTTGAATCAAGCTCATTATGTGAGGAAAGCGACGCCGTTCAGGATAATCTTTATTGGGACATGGAGGTCTGTCAATATATCGCTTACTAATGCTTTTGATCCTATCTTCCTCTGGGATGACATCGTTCCAGAAGTATCTGGTCCCGGTGCAAGAGTCTTCTATTACTATATTGACCCCCTCGGATTCAACCAGCTCTGGGAATTCACGGTCATCATTTTCGCTACCAATAAGCATCACCCGCAGCCTGGGTTCAACTCCCTCCCGGGAAGGCAACTCATTGAGAAACTCCTCCAATAACTCATTGTGCTCCTTCTTGTCCATAACCTGTCCACAAAGGATCAAGTCCAGTGCTTCAACGCCGCTTAGCTTAGGAGGGTCGCTCTTTCTATATTCCCAAATTTTTCTTAACAGGCGTCGATTGGTATTGTAGACTTCTACGGCATTATCTAGTGCCTCCGCAGAAATGGGCTCTCCTAGCCAGTTTTCTAGAGCTGCCTTAAGGTCTTTGAGTTCGGCAGTCAAGAAAGCCTCGGCTCTGGGACTTTGGATTTGAGTTGGCATTGAAACGTAGTGGGAAAACGAAGGTGGCCTCTCAATTCTCCAACAGTCCCAAGTATTTCGAATATGGATACAGGAGCGAGCCTTAACCACTCCGTCAACATAGTCATATCTTCCTTGAAGGATCTGTGCCATGACATCCCGGCAAAAGGGGCAATACATAGTGAATACATATGGGTCGCTTACTGATTCTGGTTCATGGCTGCCGAAGCACCTAACCGGCAAGGTCCCAGCGGCGTACAGTATTTCTTCAGGTACATAGGTACACAAATAAGCGACAACCTTGCCCCCGGTCCTTCGTTTCCACTCCTGGGCATATTCATGCCGATCGTGAAAGATTTGCTTTGCTTTCTCAATCACAGAACTCATTTACTTCCCCTTGAATTCAGGTTTCCTCTTCTCGATAAAGGCTCTTACCCCTTCTCTGAAATCTTCGGAACGGAAATGTTCAAAAACGGCTTTGGCCTCGAGTTCTATTCCGGAAGCCAAATCCATCTGCATCCCCTCATTAACCAGCCTTTTCATCGTTTTTGTAGCTGACGGACTTTTGTTGATGAACTTCTGGCACATCTCTTCAACTGCCTCGTCCAATTTGTCCGCCGGCACAACTTTATTTATCAGTCCGATCCTCTCTGCCTCCTGGGGAGATATCCAGTCTCCAGTGAGGAGCAGTTCCTTCGCTCTCCTAATTCCTATCAGCCGGGGCAATCGTTGGGTCCCACCCCCTCCAGGGACAAGACCAAAGTTGGCATGTTGATCGCCAAGACGTGCCTCTTCACTGGCAATGGCAAAATCACACGCTTCTATTAGCTCAAGCCCGCCGGCTACAGCCAAACCATGTATTGCCGCAATTACTGGTTTGCTGCAATTCTCGACAGCACCATAAGCATCAATGCTCAGGCTTCCCATGTCTCCCATCATTTCTCCAAGTTTCGCCGGGCTGAAGTCCTGCATCGCACTAGCAGTTGTCGCCAGATCCCCTAAATCGGCTCCAGCACAAAAGGCCCTGCCCCGAGCCTTAAGAACCACAACTCTTATCTCCATATCCTTTTCAATTTCCTCAAACGCTTGAATCAGCTCTCTATAAGTGTCGAAGGATAATGCATTAAGTTTATCTGGCCGGTTTAGGGTCACTTCCGCCTTGCCAGCACTTTTCTCGAGGATTATATTCTGATAAGACATTGCTTCTTACCTCCATCCTCTCATTCTTTTGTTGGCAGTTTGAATACCTCAATAGCGTTTTCCCTGAGAACCCTTTGCCTGGTTTCGTCACTGATGGGCAATTCAAGAAATTCCTGTTTACAGCGCTTGAGCCCCATTCCATTGGTGGCCCACATGACCTTATATTGAATCTCCTTATCCATAAAACGAATCAAAGCCGGATCTAGAAACTTTGGCATGTAGGCACCAACATTTCCATAAACGTTAGGATGCCTCCACAGCATAGACATCCACTCAGTAACCCAAGGCCAACCAGTATGAGTCAGTACTATCGTCAGGTCAGGGAAATCCATGGCAACCTCATCGGCATACATAGGATGTCCAGGTTCACTGGGGAGCGGCTCTGCTGACTGCCCCGTCTGAAAGCAGACCGGAATTCCCAACTCAAGACACTTGATATATAGAGGGTAACACTTTTTATCATCCGGCCTTAGGCCAAAGCTGGTGGGGTGAAACCAGACGTACTTGAAGCCATATTCCCTAACCGACTTCTCTACCTCCTCGACGCTTTCCTTTATGTGGAGGGGATTATAACCAGCACCGCCGATGATCCTTCCGTTACCGCGTTTCACCAGTTCGTATAGTAACTCAGAGCCTCGGTCACCACCCATCACTTCGTGGCGTTGCCGAGACCATATTTTGGTGTTATCCATAAAAACATACTCCACCCCGACCTCATCCATCTCCTCAAACATCGCTTCCACCGAACCTTTTCCCATACTGGCGAACATCTTGCCCACGTCCTCACGTTTCAGCCCCATTTTCCGCGATACTGTTCTAAATGTCCCGTCGATTACAGCCTGCCATTCAGGGTATTTGGCAAGGTCCATATCCCGAGGAATGCAGTAGAACACGCGGCACATGGTGTCAATTGCCTGTATTTCATTCAACTCCATAGCGAACCCCCCTACTGTTTTGATTTCAAGTAAAGGTCCTTGGCAAAAAGGGCAGCCCCCACAGCCCCCAAAATCTGAGGATCTATTGGTGAGCTTACTCCCTCAATTCCCAGTGTTCTCTCTATCCTCTTTACTACACCAACGTTCTTAGCTATCCCTCCGGTGATAATGAACTCTTTTTCCACCCCAAGCCGCTCAAGCAGGGAGCAAGTTCTCTTTGCCAACGCACCGGTGAAACTCGCCAAAACCTCTTCCGTTGACCATCCTTGTCTAAACAAACCCAAGATTTCAGTTCGAGCAAAAACGATACATGTACTGGAAACGAATCGTGGTTCCTCTTTTACTTGCAAAGAAAGGGGGCCAATTTCCTCTATTGGAACTTCGAGTAGGTCGGCAACAGTCTCGATGCCCCGTCCCGTCCCAGCAGCACATTTGTCATTCATCATGAACTCGACTACCTTGCCTCTTTCATCACAGCGTATAGCCTTGCAGTCCTGGCCACCCATGTCCAAAATGGTCCTTACCGCCGGATTAACATAATTTGCCCCTCGAGCATGACAGGCGATTTCAGTAATAGTCCGCTGGGCAAAAGGCACATTCACCCTTCCATAGCCAGTACCTACAATATAATTGATATCTTTGAGTTCCATGCCCGTGTTCCCAAGAGCAGCTTCCATGCCCCTTACGGCGCTGTCAGGGCTGGAAGAACCTGTCCTGAGACTGCTAAATGCATAGATCTCCCCATCAATCGTGACGACAGCCTGAGTGCTCACTGAACCTATGTCAACCCCGGCAGTAACAGTCTCAGCACCTCTCCAATCCTTTTCCGCCTTCCAGGTATATTCTTTCCATTTCCAAAATGCCTGGCGTTCCATAGTCTCCCCTTTCGCTAGAGCGCTACACCGAAAGCTCCTACCACCTCAGGATGGGGTGGAACAAGAATTCTGACTCCGAGGTGCTCTCTTATCCTTTCTATCATCGCCGGGTTTCTCGCCATACCTCCGATGAGAACCACGTCCTCCTCTACTCCTACTTTTCTAACCATTGAGATAATTCTATTGGCGATAGCTTCATGAACAGCACGAGCAATATCGGGCTTAGGAGTCTTAGCATGAATAAGGGAAACCACCTCTGATTCGGCGAAGACAACACAGGTGACATTCATGGGAATTAAGTTGGTTGATTGCAGGGAGAGCTCCCCTATCTCTTCTATGCCAACCTCCAGAGCTCTGGCCATGGCTTCAACAAAAACGCCTGCTCCAGCAGCACACTTCTCATTTTGGGCAAAATCCAAGACCGTACCTTGGGCATCGCACTTGACTGCATATGCGTGTTCACTCCCTATATCTATAATCGTCCTTGCTGAAGGAAACAGTTTTATTGCACCCTTCGCACCAGTAACTGCATCAGGCTCTATCTCATTGGCAAAGGTTACCTCCGTTCTCCCTACTCCAGTAGCCCCAACCTTTTCTATTTCGTTTCTGGATAGACCTGATTCCTTTAGCAGCTTGTCAAAAGCTTCCTCCATTACTGTTCTCCGCTCTATACCACCTGGGACGACACGATGAGCCACAAGCTGCTCTCCCTGCACTAGAGCTATTTTAACGTTCTTGGAACCCACATCTATCCCTACTGCTGTCATGATCTTATAAACCTCCTGGGATGACAGAAACTTCGTTTAATTCCCAAACGTTTTTTGCTCTAAACCGAGTAGATATCGGCTTATAACACATTGGATGCTTATTCGTCAATAGAGATTCCCTCCTTATTCGCAGCGAGCCCTAAAACCCCCTTATATTGCCTGTCGATTTCACACACACTGCCTCTGAGCATCAGGTCAAGGGGATAGACTTGCGGCTTTAACCTTATGAGAGGAGCAGTGCCGATAGCCTTTTCTTCTTCCAGCCCTTCCAGCTTCTCTGGAGCAAGCTTCAGGAGTCTGCCAAATACGTACTCATTATGTTCTCCTAGAAGCGGAGCGGGGCCAGGGAACCAATCCTTGGCAAATTGTATTGGCAAGGATCTATTAATAATGTGGTCCCCTGTTACTGTGGGGTGCTCTACTTTGACAAAGAATCCCCTCTGCCTGAAGTGGGGGTTGGACAGGATCTCTTTGGGAGTGAGCACTGCTCCACTGGGAATTCCCGCTGTTTGCAGGCGCTTCATGGCATCCAAGGCATCAAGCTTTGACGACCATTCCTCTACAAGACCCTCAATTTCCTCCACATTGTGTAAACGCCCACTTATAGTACTAAATTCCTCCCTAGCTAGTCGGGGATCGTCTGCCAAATGGCAAAATCTCTGCCATTCCTCATCGTTGCGGACAGCCAAAGCAATCCAATTATCCTCCCCTTTGCAGGCGTAAACCCCGTGGGGAACCATGCTAGGATGTCGATTACCCAGCCTTTCTCTCGATTTATGGTAAACAGCATAATCAAGGATTGCATCTCCCATAAAGCAGGTGAGAGCCTCTCTTCCAGCAAGGTCAATACAAACGCCCTTACCTGTTTTTCGCCGATAATGCAGGGAGAGCAAGATAGCTGCCACTCCAAACAAGCCAGCCGCCCAGTCCCCCACAGCCGCAGAGGATAAGACAGGTGGATCACCCTCTTCCCCATTTAGTGAAGCGAACCCGGAGGTGGCTTCCATTGTTGGAGCGTATGCCCTTTTCCCTTGGTGTCGCCCGGTTTGACCAAAGCCTGAGAGTGAAACCATGATTATTTCGGGGTTAATCTTCATTATCTCAGGGTAATCCAACCCCCAATTCCTCTTTACTCGCGGGCTAAAATTTTCGACTAAGACATCACTCATCTTGATTAGTTCTTTGAAAATTGCAACCCTCTCTGGGTGATCAAGATTCATGGTGCAACCTAGCTTGCCCCAATTCAACCAATGGAAATACCCCCCTCGGTTCCACCATTCCTCTCCTGGTTCATTATCCGGGAAACAATAGCACCTCATTACGTCGATACGCCGCAGCGACTCTATTTTTATAACTTCAGCCCCAAGCTCAGCACATATTCGCGTGGTCAAAGGCCCAGCCATTGTAGTGGTTAAGTCGATTATTCGTATTCCGTTCAGAGGCAACACCACTTTAGATTACACCCGCTTTCTGCAATTCTTCTACTTCTTCCTCACCGTAGCCCAAAGAACTGTAGATTTCCCCATTATGTTCTCCCAGTAGGGGAGCTCGACCCGGCTTGTAAGAGAAGGCATTGGACTTGAACGGCGTGCTTGGATAAATAAGCTCCCCTACCACAGGATGTGCTACTTGCAGAAAGAACTCCCGATCCTGAAGTTGGAGGTCATCCAACAAGTCGGGCACAGTCTGGATCAGGCCAAAGGGCATTCCTAACTCCTGAGCTTGCTCAAAAACCTCTTCCTTCCTATGTTCCTTTAACCAAGGCAAAATGAAGGTTTGCGCGAACTCCTCGGCACGCAGTTGGCGAGCTATGGGATCAACAAAAAGAGGATCCTCCATAAGTTCAGGTCTTCCTAGCAGCAAAGCTAAGGATTCCATTCCTCCATAACCAGGCACAAAGACCACATAACCATTGCTTGCAGGGTATATCCCCACTGAACCTAAGAGAGAGCGATCCAAACCCCTTTTCATCATTAGTCCCATATATACGTAAGGGAGGAGAGCTAGTATGCCACCTGTTGCCCCAGCTTCGATAAGAGAGAGGTCTAAATATTGACCTTCATCCCCTTTATTTAACAGAGATGTCAAGATAGCAATAAAAGCGATCAATCCTGCCCCATGTTGTACTAAGTATCCCCCATATTTAGTTGGCCTTGCCTTTCCCATTCTAAGAAGCATGCCACTCAGAGCTTGTAAGCTAATCTCCGCAGCTTCATAATCTCGATAAGGTCCATATTGGCCGAAGTTGGAAATCGAAGCCACGATCAGCTTTGGATTCACCTCTCTGAGGTTTTTATAAGATAGTCCTAGTGATCGCATGTGCCCGGGTGGAAAGCTCTCGAGTAAAATATCCGCGTCTTGCACTAGCTTCAAGAATATTGCCTTGCCCCTTTGGCATTCCAGGTTCAGGGTTATGCTTTTCTTATTGGTATTTAGATACAGGAAGAGAGAGCTATCCTTGTCCTGTACACTTTCTTCGGCAAGTAAAAAGGAGCGACGGGCTTCATCTCCCAAAGGTGGTTCCTCTACTTTAATCACATGGGCTCCCCAGTCAGCAAGCAATTTGGCACAGTAAGGCCCTGCAATAAAGCTAGAAAGTTCTACCACTTTGATATCTGAAAGAGGAAACATTCCTTCTTCCTTGTTCTTCCCTAACTTATCGAAGGACGGCATTATAACACATGTCAGCGACAATCTATGTCGTTTCTGTGTCAAGAGGCAATGGACACAGTGACCTTCTGATGAGGTCGACTACGAAACCCAGCCCTTTGCTATTCGTAGACTTCCGCCGCCAGTTTGTACGCCTCCGCTGCTGACATCTCAAATACCAAAACATACTCGTGGTCCCTAATCTCATGAACCGCGGTTGGCCAAAGCAGTATATTGTTGATACCAATTAACTCCTCACCGCTAAAGCGCATCGGACCAAGCCATGTATCAAAGGTCTCAGTATGCATCGTCTCCAGAATCCTGTCCACGTCATCCACAGTGCCAGCCTTCTTCAGCACCTCGGTCATAACAAAAAGACCAGTAGCCATGTTGTATGGGCCATGCATGGGCTCATCACCATACCTCTCCTCCAACTCGACGAAGAAATCCCTCACTTCTTGGGGCAGGTCCGCTCCATGGGGGTTTACCTGATAGATCATGGCACCCTGGTAATTCTCATAGCCTACATGCTCCCCGTATGACTCAGCCCAGCCAATAAATGCGGTGCGCCCTTCATAGCCCATCTCCCGCATTGGCTTGAAGGTTATCACATCACAGATGATAAGGTCAGGATTTATGTCTACGAGCTTGGTTGCCACGGGATAGCGCTCGACGGTGCCACTAGGAATCCATTCCTCGGCCACCACCTCGAGGCCAAAGTAAGGGGCCGCATCAATAACAGCTTGACCAATGGAGTGGCCAAAGGCGGTGTCGTCCAAGGCTATAGCAACCGTTTTCACCTCGGGATAAGTCATCGTCATATACTCGAACAGCACCGGCGTGTCCACCAGATAGCTTGGGGAGGTCTGGAATGTATAGGGCTTATCCGGCCCAAAGAGCTCAATCGAGGCGGTCACCGCGTCCATTAGCACCCCTGATTGCTCGCATACAGTCTGGGCTGCGCCTGCCGCATCGCAACCGCTCTGGCGCATTATCTTAACCCCATCCTCATTGATGAACTTGGTCGCTGTCGCCACCCCACCGGCACCAGTCCACTTGTTATCCTCAAAAATGGGCCTCCAGCGGTAGGTCTCTCCAGCCACGGTGAACTCGCCAATCTTCTCACAAGCCAACTCACACGCGTGCTTCGCCGCAACGCCGCCAGCGGCTCCATAGATGCCGGTCAGCGGCAACGCGACCCCATACTTCACCTCCTTTACCCCTGTTTCTTCTCCTCCCTTACACGCAGCACCATGGATAAGCGCTAGAGACAAGATCACAACTGCCACTACTGAGTGCCAACGCTTCATGCGCACCTCCCTCAGCTTTTTGCAGGAGCATACTTCTAGAACATCGGCTTGATAGACCATTGCTGGTAGATTGCCAGCATAGGTAATTGGATTCCGCTAAGGAAAACACGCAGTTCAGAGCATGAACTCGTGTTACTAAACCTCTCGCGATTTCATCAAGGCAGGCTATTTGCCCGACACCGAGGTCCCTCGTTCAGGGAACAATCTCAAATGGTTACGTGAGGACTATTTGAGCAGGGTCGCAATCTATTTTCTTGTGCGAGTAGCTTACACAGAACGTTGCCGTTTATCAATGCATATTGCCGATTTGCATTTTGCAATATGCCCTTCAGTTCAGCGGATGGAGATCGCACAATTGTCAGGATTGTTCAACAATTGGGCGTTTTGTTGGACTAGACTCCATCATTTAAATTCAATAAACGCTATCGGAAAAGGAGCTACGTTTTAGGGACTCGAGCGTAACCCGTAAGCAAAGAGTCTTTCCTTGAGTGCCGGGACTAAGCGAACTGTATTGCCTTCGTCTCCCAAGTGGATTGTTATTCAAATCTATTCTTTAGGATAGCCATGCTTCTTGATCCAATTCGTCTTTCTATTAAGGCATCTAGTCCAGCAATCAACACTTCAGTTAAGTATAAGAGGTCTCTATAATGATCCGTAGCATTGTCCGCGTTCTTTGGAGCGAACAGATACATATCTGGATTATCATAATTGGAGCGAACTCGCATTCGATATATTAGGTCACAGATAGATGTAGCATGTTCTTTCTGACAACACTCGCTCTTTTCTTCAAAGTACAGTCTTTTTTTCTTTCCCTCATTGCGCTTTTCATCGAACCTAACGTCCAGAAACTTTAGACGAGTTGTTGATAGAGACTTTCCGACAACGTTTTCAATTTCTACGACGGATGTAGGGCTTGCTAGTTGGCTTTGCCTGGTAACCTTATCCATAGAAGTACTTATCTTTTCAAATGAAAAATCCTTTGCTCTTGGGCCACCTACGCAGCGTCCACAAAATGGGTCAGGGAAATATGTGTTAACTAGGGATGAAAAGGCTGCACGAAAACTACGGTGACTTTGGGGCGGGTTCATATTCAAGGCTATCATTGTAGCTAACCCCACTCCATGAATTGCATAATAGGCCTGTACTAGGAGCCAGAAATTTGCTGAGAGCGCTACCTCAGGATGTTCTTTAAAAGGCAAGCTGTGCATCGCTCTGAAGGTTAATCGGCCTCTGCTGTACGCGTTAGTAAGTTCTCTAGAAAGAGGAACTCCTCCTTGCACGTGCCTGAAGGCAGCATTATGTTGGATTTTATCTATGAATGAATTTATTCCATCATCACCCGGGCCGTATTCTCTTCTAAGATAAACAACCCATGCCCTAATGTAGTTGTAATAAGTAATCAATGCATATGTCGCACGTTCTGCGCGTTCTAATTCTTGTGTAGACGTTATTATTACCGAACTCATCCATCACCGTTTCTACCATTTTCTCCACTTCATCGGCCTTGCTAACATCACATTGTACGGCAATCGCCCTCTGCCCCAAAGCCCTTATCTCCTGGACTAATTTTTCAAGCGCCCCCGCTGTCCCCCCCCCGCAACCGGGGTCAGTGGCTGGTCACGACATATGTCAACCAATGCTACATCTGCGCCCTCCCGAGCCAAAGCCAAAGCATGTGCTGTTCCCATGCCAGCCGCCGCCCCTGTGACAATGGCCACCTTTCCTTCTACTCTTCTTGCCATTTCGTACCTCCTTGGTTAATGAATCT
>Ga0180431_10001377_pt1 | contig 34149 bp, 22 predicted proteins | sample SS_ome_11_FD_132459 | JGI IMG/M metagenome (GOLD analysis project Ga0180431, IMG submission 132459) | Hypersaline lake sediment archaeal communities from the Salton Sea, California, USA - SS_1_MS_1 metaG | ecosystem: Environmental > Aquatic > Non-marine Saline and Alkaline > Hypersaline >... | reverse complement strand
GGGCGGCTACCTCAAAACCTATCTCCAGCCGACGCCCTTCATGCTCCCGCTCAACATCATCACCGAGCTTTCTAGAACGCTGGCGTTGGCGGTACGTTTGTTCGGCAACGTGATGAGCGCGGGGATGATTGTCGGCATTCTCTTGCTGGTCGTCCCGCTCTTTGTTCCGGTGGTGCTTATGGCACTTGGATTGATCACCGGCGTCGTCCAGGCTTACATCTTCCCGATTCTCGCCATGGTCTACATCGGCGGCGCCGTCCAGGCGCGGCGCAAAAAGGAAGCGAAACAGGAGAAGGAGGAAACCTAGATGGATAAGGAAACTGCGGCCATTCTCATTGCGGGCATCACCATCGCCATCGGCGCTGTCGGCCCGGCCCTCGGCGAAGGGCGCGCGGCTGCGGCGGCGCTCGACGCGATTGCCCGGCAACCCGACGAACGAAACGCACTCACCCGGACCCTGTTCGTGAGCCTCGCGATGATCGAGTCGACGGCGATTTACTGCCTCGTCGTCTCACTCATCATCCTGTTCAAGGCCACGCCACTGCTTGGCGAATAGGTGCACGGAGGTACACTGTGGATTTCTGGACGTTCGTCTTTCAAGCGGTCAACTTCTTCGTTCTGGTCGCGTTGCTCTACTGGCTGCTCTACAAGCCGGTCCGGCGGACGATGCAGCAGCGCGAGGACCAGGTCAAGGAACGGTACGAGGCCGCTGAGCGCAAAGCACAAGAGGCGGACCAGGCCCGCAAGCAGGCCGAGGTCAAGCAGCACGAGATCGACGAGAAACGAGAGCAGTTGCTCGATGAGGCGAAGCAAGCCGCCCAGGAACGCCGCGAGGCGATGGTGAACGACGCAAAGGCCGAAGCCGACCGCCTCGTCCAGCGCACGCGCGACGCCGTCCGCCGCGAATGGACCCAGGCAGCCGACGCCCTCGGCGAGACGCTGAGTCGCACCGTGCTGACTCTCTGTGCCAAGGTGCTTGAGGCCGGCGGCGACTCGCTGACCGAGCGCGCGGCGCGCGAGGTAGGCGAACGCATCGATGCGCTCGACGGTACTGACCTCGAAGAAGCTAAGCGTGGCGCCAAGAATGACCGGGTCACCGTGCATGTTGCCGGCGCGCTTTCCGATAAAGCCAAGCAGCAGCTAAGTAAGGCGATCGGCAAGAAACTCGGAGCCGACACCGTTGAGCTCGACGTGCAAGAGGACGCATCCCTCGTCGCCGGCGTCGAGGTCGCACTTGGCACCTTACGCATTCGTTCCCACTGGCGCGGCCGTCTCGACGAGGCACTGACGGCCGCGCGCCAGACAATCATCGAGAATGCACCGCCGCCAAGCCAGGACGAAAAGCCGGACGAAGCCAACGAGGCCGAGGCCGGCGCGGAAGCTGGGGCGAAACAAAATAAGCCGAACTCGACGGATGACAAGAACGCCTGACGACAACAAACCATTTGCGGGCGCCCTGGCGGAGCGACTCGAGGCGTTCCTCCACAATGTGCCCGAACGCCTCCAAACTGACGCCGGCGCCACGCTCGATCATGTCGGCCTCGTCGAACGAGTGGGCGACGGCGTCGCCCTCGTGAGCGGCCTGCCCCAGGCGAAGTTCAACGAGCTGCTCGAGTTCCCCGGCGGCGTCCGCGGTCTCGTCTTCAACCTCGACGAAGACCGCATCGGCGCTCTGCTCTTCAGTGAGAGCGACGAACTCGGCGCAGGCGACGAGGTGCACGCGACGGGCAAGGTGATCCGGGTGCCCGTCGGTGACGAGCTCATCGGCCGAGTCGTCACGCCGCTGGGCGACCCGCTCGACGAGAGAGGCCCGATCAACGCGGCTCGCCATGATCCGATCGAGCGCGAGGCCCCGGCGATTCCCGACCGCCGCCCTGTCGAGGTGCCCCTCATGACGGGCATCAAGAGCATTGACGCCATGATCCCGCTCGGCCGCGGGCAGCGCGAGTTGATCGTCGGTGACCGCGCGACCGGCAAGACGGCGATTGCCGTCGACGCCATCCTCAACCAGCGCGACACCGGGGTGATTTGCATCTACGTGGCGATCGGCCAAAAAACCTCATCGGTGGCGCGCCTGGTCCAGGACCTCGAGCACCACGGAGCGATGGCCTACACCACGGTCGTCGTCGCTGCAGCCGACGAGCCGCCGGGCCGCCAGTTCATCGCGCCATACGCCGGCTGCACGATAGGCGAGCACTTCATGCACCAGGGACGCGATGTCTTCGTCGTCTACGATGACCTTACCCAGCACGCCTACGCCTACCGGCAAATCTCCTTGCTGCTTAGACGGCCACCGGGACGCGAGGCCTATCCCGGCGACATCTTCTACATCCACTCGCGCTTGCTCGAACGCTCCACCCGTCTTGTCGACGACAAGGGCGGCGGCAGCCTCACGGCGATGCCGATCGTCGAGACGCAGGCGCAGAACATCTCGGCGTACATCCCCACGAACCTTATCTCGATCACCGATGGGCAGATCGTGCTCGACCCCGACCTGTTCAACATGGGCGTGAAGCCGGCGATCGACATCGGGCGGTCCGTCTCGCGCGTCGGCGGCAAGACGCAGTTTAAGAGCATGCGCGGCGCGGCGGGCACGCTGAAACTTGACTACGCCCAGTTCGCCGAACTCGAAATGTTTACGCGCTTCGGCGCCAGCGTCGAGAAGGAGACCGCGGCCAAGATCGAGCGCGGCCGGCGTATCCGCGAGGTGCTCAAACAACCCCGGCTCGACCCGATACCGATTGATCAGCAGATTGCCATCCTCGTGGCGGCCAACCAGGGCGTGCTTGACGACCTTCCCGTGCAGCGCGTGGGCGAGTTCGAGCGCCTCATGCGCGAGCGAATGCGCGATCTTGCCCCCGATGTCACGCAGCGCCTGCGCGAGGGCGAAGACGTCGACGAGGCGGCGTTCACCGCGCTCGCCGAGGCCGCGCGCCAACTACTCAAAGAATTGCCCCCAGAAAAGCAGGGCGAGCAGTCCACCGAGCTTACTGAAGCACCGACTGCTTCAGAAGAACAGGAACGCGAGGACGCGAATGGAGCAACTCCGACAGCTCGAACAGCAGATTGAGACCATCAACGAGCTGCGCGACATCATTCACGCCATGCGCTCGTTGGCGGCCATTTACCTCAAGCAGGCCGAGGCGCAGCTCCGGGGCGTGCGCGCCTACCGCGAGGTCGTCACGGCCGCTATCGCCGACGCCGTCCGGCGTCTCGATGAGATACCGCAGACAAAACGCTCGGGCCGCACGTGCATCGTAGTCCTTGGCTCAGAGCAGGGCCTCTGCGGCCGGTTCAATGAGATCGTGGCCGAGGCCGCGGTCGAACGCGGACGCGAGATCGGCGACACGGACTTCATCGTTGTCGGCCGCCGCGCCGTTGGCAACCTTGAGCGCGCCGGCGGGCGCGTCGTCTCCGTCGTTCAGTCGAACTCCTCACCCGAGGCGGCACAGGTCGTTATTCGCCGGGTGGCGACCGAGGCGTACCGCCAATACACCCGCGGGGACTACGGGCGCCTCTACTTGTTGCACGCCGTCTATCTGTCGCCAGGGCGCATGAGAACGCAGCTCACCTCAATCCTTCCGATGGATTTCAGCGCGTGGGCGCCGGAACCTGGTGCTAGGGGAAAAGCGCCGCCTGCGATGACCCTTTCGCCGAATGAGCTCCTCGCCGCCCTCGTCGGCGAATTCTACTTCGTGGCCTTGTTTCAGGCTTTCGTCGAATCGTTGGCGGCCGAAAACGGCATGCGCCTTCAGTCGATGGAAGCGGCCAAGCAGAACATCGACGACACAAAAGAAAGCCTGCGGCGCCGGGCACAGCAGTTTAGGCAGGATGCAATTACCGACGAGCTCCTCGACGTCATTGCCGGCGCCGAGGCCGTAGAACGGGAGTAGGTCCGGTCGGCGTCGCAGTCTCCTATGTTATGGACCTGTCATTCTCTCGGGTCCCTCTGGCTTTCCCGGCTTCGTTCGACTTCATGAGGTTCGAGTCCACCCGCGCGCGCTTCTCTCTCCTCCTGTCGTATTTCACCGGCTCGCTCGACCTCAAGCAGCCACCTCGTTCCTGGGGACAATCTGGTGCCACAAATAGGTCAAAACAGACGAGACAAACCAAACCAAACACAAATAGAATGAAACCGTTTTGGAGCCGGAAGCCGCTCGCCGCGAAGAGGATGCAACGCAACTCGTTGCTGGCGAGCACCTTGCCAAGACGGCTTAGATGGGACTCAAAATCCCCCGGGGGCGACCCCGTGCCGGTTCGAGTCCGGCCTCCGGCACTTCCTCATTCCCACAACTGAGCCAAAAACGCCAGACGACGGCGAGAAAGCTCAGAAAGGGATTTCCAGTCCCCCGCGCGAGGACAGGTTGTCTCGATTGCGCCCCCCTTTCTGCCAATCACTTACGGCTCAGGACGGACTACCGACCAAGAACGCCTGGTGCCACCCTGGTGACATAAACAGATCAAAATCCGCGAGAATCCGCAAACCGCAAGTCCGAATCCCGCCGGGCGCACTCCCCGAATACGCCTTCAGCAGCGGGCTCACGGAGTTGCCCTTTTCGCCTCGAGCAGCCTCTACACCCTGTCATGAGTCATGGGCTCTCACAACCGCTTGCTTTGCGCCGAAAAAAGACGGCCGCACGCCCCTGATCTCTCTAAGCTCAGGAACCTCACCCCTAAACGCATGGAAGGCATCTGCCCCTCCGTTGACCTCGAGCGTAAAATCCGGTATCATGCATGAGGCGAATGGCTGTCTTGGCGGTCAAAGACGTGCACGCACCGCGAGCCTCGAGCGGGCGTGCTCTCATAGAAACGGTACACAATGGCGCAGGTTGGCGCACAACTCAGCACGGGCCTTGCCGGCTTGGACCGGGTGCTCAAGGGCCTGATCCCGGGCGACAACGTTGTCTGGCAGGTGGATTCCGTTGACGACTATGTATCCTTCGTCAAGCCGTACTGCGACTATGCCCTTCGGAGCGGCCAAAGGCTCACGTATTTCCGCTTCGCCAGGCACCGGTCGCTTGTGGGCAGCGACGCCGGGGCGCAGGTCCACGAGCTCGACCCGGAAGCCGGATTTGAGCCCTTCCTTTCCGAAATACACCGCGTGATCAAGGCCGTCGGCTGGGGCGGCTACTACGTGTTCGACTCCTTGTCCGACCTGGCTGTGGACTGGTACAGCGACCAGATGCTCGGCAACTTCTTCATGCTGACCTGTCCATATCTCTATGACATGGAGGCGATCGCCTATTTCCCATTGCTGCGGAACTACCATTCCTTCCACGCCACGTCCGCGATCGCCGAGACCACCCAGGTCTTGTTGGATGTCTGCCGCCACAAAGGCACCCTCTACGTGCAACCCAGGAAGGTCCAACAGCGCTATTCGCCCACGATGTACATGCTCCATGCCTGGAGAGGGGACGAGTTCGCCCCCATCACTCAAAGCACGATGATCTCCGAGATCTTGCGCTCGGTGCCCTGGCAGGGCCTCGAATCGTCGAGCTACCGGTTGGACGTGTGGAACCGCACGTTCCTCGAGGCCGAGGAGACGTGGGCGGCCATTCAGGCCGGCGATGCACCGCCGGAAAAAGCCGACGAATTCCTCGGGCGCCTGTTGCGAATGGCGATATCCCGGCACGAGCGAATGCTTCACCTCGTCGCCAAGCACTTGACCCTCGCGGACCTGTTGGCCATCGGCAGGCGAATCATTGGTACGGGACTCATCGGTGGAAAGTCCGTCGGCATGCTTCTGGCCAGGGCCATAGTGAAGCAGGCCAACGAGCGGTGGGGCAACGTGCTGGAGGAGCACGATTCCTTCTTTGTCGGTTCCGACGTCTTCTACACCTTTCTCGTCACGAACGGCATCTGGTGGGTTCGCCAGCAACAGGCCGATCCCGAAACGTTCCTGCGCGGTGCCGAAAGCGCTCGGCGGCGCATCCTGGTGGGACGCTTCCCGGAACACGTCGAGAAACAGTTCGCCGACATGCTCGATTACTTCGGGCAGTCCCCGATCATCGTCCGCTCCAGCAGCCTCTTGGAGGACAGCTTCGGCAACGCCTTTGCCGGCAAGTACGAGAGCGTCTTCTGCGTCAACCAGGGACCGAGACACAAGCGGCTCGAGGACTTCCTTGCCGCCATCCGCACGATCTACGCCAGCACAATGAGCGAAAAGGCCCTGACCTATCGCGCGCAGCGCGGCATGCTGGGCCAGGACGAGCAAATGGCCCTCCTGGTCCAGCGTGTCTCGGGCGCCGTCCACAATGGGTTTTTCTTCCCGCAGGTCGCGGGCGTGGGCCTCTCGTTCAACCCATACGTCTGGAGCAAGGACATCGAGCCCGAGGCGGGCGTCCTCAGGTTGGTCTTCGCCTTGGGCACGCGCGCGGTCGAGCGACACGACGATGACTATACGCGCGTTGTCGCCCTCAACGCGCCGGAAAGAAGACCGGAATCCAACTTCGATGAAGCGAAACAGTACACACAAAGAAAAGTTGACGTGCTCGACTTCGAGGCGAATCAACTCCTCTCCAAGGATTTTCTCGACGTGGCCGGCCAAAGCGCTGATCTGCCCATGGAGATATTCGTGTCTCCGGACGAGACCCTCGCCAGGACGGAGGCCCGCTCCGGACGCAAGGAAGCCTTTCCGCACGTACTGACCTTCAAGAAACTGCTTTCCGAAACGCCCTTCGTTGACGACATGCGGGACATGCTCAACACCCTCGAGGCGGCCTACGAGCATCCCGTGGAAATCGAATTCACCGCGAACTTCCTCGACGACACGCAGCATCGAATCAATCTGCTGCAGTGCCGTCCGTTCCAGTGCAAGAACCAAGGGACGGCGCCGGCGATCCTGGGGGACATCGCCCAAGAAAACCTCATCCTGGAGGCGCATGGCGCGGTCATTGGCCAGAGCCGGGAGGTCGAGGTCCATCGGCTTATCTACGTCGTGCCCCAAGCATACGGTGCCTTGACGGTGAGCGACCGATACAGCGTGGCCAGGCTCATAGACCGCATCACGCATGCAGACGAACCGCACAGGCCGGCGACCATCATGTTGTTGGGGCCCGGGCGCTGGGGAACGGCGACCCCGTCGCTTGGCGTGCCGATACGCTTCTCTGAGATCAACACCGTCTCCATTCTCTGCGAGATCGTCGCCATGCGCGAAGGGCTCACCCCGGATGTCTCGCTCGGAACGCATCTGTTCAGCGAAATGGTGGAGATGGACATCCTGTATCTCGCCCTTTTCCCGTCCAAGGAAGGCAATTTCCTGAATCACGAGTTTCTCAAAAAAACGCCCAACAAACTGCCAGCGTTGCTTCCCAACGAGAACAAGTGGGCACACGTCGTCCGCGTCATTGACGCCGCGGACCTCCAAGACGGCCGCACGGTCAGGCTCCATGCTGATACCATCGAGCAGAAGGTCGTCTGTTACCTCGAGAAGAGCGCGGACGCAGGTCCGCAGGCACCTGGCCAGGGAGACAAAGATGCCTCGTGAGAAAAAGCCATGCACATTGGCGCTTGAGGACGGTTTTGTGCTGAGCGGCACCTGCTTCGGCGCGGAAGGCACCACCGAGGGCGAGGTCGTGTTCAACACGGCCATGACCGGGTACCAGGAAGTCTTGACCGATCCGTCCTACGCCGGCCAGATCATCACGATGACCTATCCGCTCATCGGCAACTACGGCGTCAACGCCGAGGACGTCGAGTCGCACGACCGCAAGCCGCAGGTGCGTGGCTTCGTCGTCAAGGAACTCTCGCCGGTCGTCAGCAACTTCCGGGCGCATCAGTCGCTCGACGAGTATCTGGCGTCCGCGGGCATCATGGGGCTCGCCGGCGTGGACACCCGTGCGCTCGTCCGGCACATCCGCCTGAGCGGCGCCCTCAACGGCGTCATGAGCGCCGAGATCGAGGACGACGCCGAGCTCGTCCGTCGAGCCCGCGAGATGTCGTCCATGGCCGGCATGGACCTCGTCCGGCTCGTCGTGCCGGCGAAAGCCTACGACTGGGACGAAGGCTACGCCTCCGATTTCGCCCAGGCTCGCCGGAGCCACAGTGGGGACATCTACGACGTCGTGGCCATAGACTGCGGGGCGAAGATGAACATCCTGCGCAACCTCGTCGAATGCGGGTGCCGGGTGCACGTCGTCCCGGCCACCGCCTCGGCCGAGGAAATCCTGGAGCGAGCACCCCACGGCGTCTTCGTCTCCAACGGCCCCGGCGACCCGGCCGCCGTCACCTACACCATCGAGACGCTCAACAAACTCCTCGGCAAGGTGCCGCTCTTCGGCATTTGCCTTGGCCATCAGATGCTTGGCCTGGCGTTGGGCGCCGAGACATACAAATTGAAGTTCGGCCATCGAGGCGCGAACCAGCCCGTGCGCAACCAGACCACAGGGAAAGTCGAGATCACCTCGCAGAATCACGGCTTTGCCGTCGAGGAGCACTCACTCGAAAACACCGGCGCCGTCGTCACGCACGTCAACCTCAACGACGGCACCGTCGAGGGGTTTTCGCACGCCGGCCGGTGCCTCTTCAGCGTCCAGTACCATCCGGAGGCCTCGCCCGGCCCGCACGACGCGACGTACCTCTTCGACTGCTTCCGCGACATGATGGCCACCGGCACCGCCCCAACGGCAGAGCAGATGCACGCCGCACAGGAACGTCTCGCCAAGGCCCGGTAGCTTCTTCGCTCGAATTAGCGTTTCGGAAAGTAGTCCTGCAACGGGCGGACGGTCCACGCGCTCGACGTTATCCCCTCATTGCCGCCGGCGCGAAGCGCGGCGATCGCATCCACCGCCGCTCGCGCCGCCGTCATCGTCGTAATCAACGGCACCCTATGGAGCGTCGCCAAAGCCCGGATCTTCCCCTCGTCGGTCGCAGGGCCTCGCTCGGTGGGCGTGTTGATGAGCAAGTGGACCTCGCCGTTCACGATGAGGTCGGCAACGTTGGGCCGGCCTTCCCGGAGTTTTTGGATCATCTGCACTCGAACGCCCGCGTCGGTCAACATGGCGTGTGTGCCGCCGGTCGCCAGCAGTTCAAACCCCATCGCCGCGAGCTGCTGGCCCAATGGAACGACCTTGGCCTTGTCGGCGTCGCACACGGAAAGGAAGACTCTCCCCGACGTAGGGAGCGCCGTGCCCGCCGCCATCTGTGCCTTCGCGAACGCTTGCCCGAAGCTCATATCTATGCCCATGACCTCGCCGGTCGAGCGCATCTCCGGCCCGAGGATCACGTCCACGCCAGGAAACTTGCTAAACGGAAAGACGCTCTCCTTCACCGCCGTATGGAGCGGCTTCACCGGCTCGGCCACGACGAGTTCCTTGAGGCTCACGCCGGCCATGACCTTGGCCGCCACCTTGGCCCAAGGGACGCCCGTCGCCTTCGAGACAAACGGAACGGTTCGCGACGCGCGCGGGTTGACCTCCAGCACATAGACCCGGCCGTCCCTGACGGCGAACTGCACATTCATCAGCCCGCGCACGCCGAGGCGCTGCGCGAGCAGCTTTGCCTGGCGCTCGATCTCTCTCAGAATCCCGTCGGAAAGCGAGTACGGCGGCAGGGCGCACGCCGAATCGCCCGAGTGGATGCCCGCCTCCTCGATGTGCTCCATCACACCGCAGATGATCGCGCACGGATTCGCCCCAGTCGTGCCGTCGGGACGCGGACCGAAGTCCGCGATGCAGTCCACGTCCACCTCCGTCGCGTGGTCGAGAAATTTGTCCACAAGGATCGGGTGATCGCGCCCGACGGTGGACGCATTGACGGCCTTGGCCATGTAGATATCGAGCTGCTTCTCGTCGGAGACGATCTCCATCGCCCGCCCGCCGAGCACGTAGCTCGGCCGCACCAGCACCGGATAGCCGATCCTTGCCGCGACCTGTCGCGCCTGCTTGGCCGAAAAGGCCGTCTCCCCCATCGGCGAGTCGAGCCTCAGCTCGTCGAGCACCTCGGCAAATCGCTGGCGGTCCTCGGCCAGGTCAATCGCCTCCGGGCTCGTGCCAATAATGGGCACGCCGGCCGCCTCGAGGCCCCGCGCGAGGTTCAGCGGCGTCTGCCCGCCGAAATGCACGATCACCCCGTGCAGCTTGCCGAGCGTGCCGAGCGGCGCCTCGTTGAGCTGCTCGCAGATGTTCAGCACGTCCTCGAGCGTCAGCGGCTCGAAAAAGAGCATGTCCGACGTGTCGTAGTCCGTCGAGACCGTCTCCGGGTTGGAGTTCACCATCACCGCCTCGTAGCCGAGCTCCTTGGCCGCGAACGCCGCGTGCACACAGCAGTAGTCGAACTCGATGCCTTGGCCGATGCGGTTCGGGCCGCCGCCGAGAATCACGATCTTCTTCTTGTCGGTCGAGCGCAGCTCGTCATCCACATACGATTGCGGATTACCGATTGGGGATTGCGGATTGGGGATTGCGGATTGGGGATTAGAAATGGTCAGTTGGCGGACCGGTGCTTCGTGCGACGAGTAGTAGTACGGCGTGTAGGCCTCGAATTCGGCCGCGCAGGTGTCCACGAGCTTATAGACGGGATCAATCCCCAGGGCTTTGCGGCAAGCCCGCACCTCGTCGGGCGTGCTGTTCCAGATCGTCGCAAGCTGCACGTCGCTATAGCCCCACTGCTTGGCTTGGCGGAGAAGGCCCTCGCTTGCTTGTTCGGGCGTTTCAGCCTCGGCGAGCTCTTCCTCGAACTCCACAAGTTCCTTGATTTGCGCAAGGAACCACCGGTCAATCTTCGTGGGCTCGTACACCTCGTCAACGCTCCAGCCCATCTTGAACGCGTAGCGGACGTAGTAGAGTCGGCCCTGGCTGGGGATGGACAGCTTCCGGCGCAGCCGCGTCTCCTCGACGGGATAGCCCGTGTCCTCGCTCCCGACGGCATCGGGCTGGCCGGGCGTGCCGCGGAGGCTCTCAAACCACTTGTCGTTGGAGTCCAGCCCAAGGCCGAACCGCCTCACCTCCATCGAACGAATGCCCTTTTGCAGACTCTCCTTGAACGTCCGGCCGATGGACATCGCCTCGCCGACCGATTTCATCTGCGTGGTGAGCGTCTCGTCAGCCTCGGGGAATTTTTCAAAGGTCCAGCGCGGGATCTTCGTCACCACGTAGTCAATTGTCGGCTCGAAGCACGCCGGTGTCTCGCGCGTGATATCGTTCGGGAGCTCGTCGAGCGTGTACCCGACGGCGAGCTTCGCCGCGATCTTGGCGATGGGGAACCCCGTCGCCTTGGAGGCTAACGCCGACGAGCGGCTCACGCGGGGATTCATCTCGACGAGGATCATGCGGCCCGTCTCCGGGTGCATCGCGAACTGGATGTTGCTGCCGCCCGTCTCGACGCCGATCGCGCGGATCACCGCGATCGCGGCATCGCGCATGAGCTGGTATTCCTTGTCGGTCAGGGTCTGCGCCGGCGCCACCGTGATCGAGTCGCCCGTGTGCACGCCCATCGCGTCGAAGTTCTCGATGGAGCAGACGATCACCACGTTGTCCGCTGTGTCGCGCATGACCTCGAGCTCGTATTCCTTCCAGCCGAGCACCGACTCCTCGACGAGGATTTCGCTGATAGGCGAAGCGCCCAGTCCGCGGGCGGCGATCGCCTCGAACTCCTCGACGTTGAAGGCGAAGCCGCCGCCCGTGCCGCCCAGCGTGTAGGCCGGCCGGATGCAGCACGGCAAACCCACCTCCTTGAGCGTCTCCCGGGCCTCCTGCATCGTGTGCGCGACGCCGCTGCGCGCCACGTCGAGACCGATCGCCAAGCAAGTGTTCTTGAACTCCGTGCGGTCTTCCGCGCGGTGGATGACCTCGCGTGTCGCCCCGATCATCTCGACGCCGAACCGCTCTAGCAGGCCCGCGTCGCTCACCGCCGCCGCGGTGTTGAGCCCGGTCTGCCCGCCGAGCGTCGGCAGCAGCGCGTTGATCGGATGCGGTCCGGCCGATTCAGCCTCGATGACCTTCGCGACCGCCTCGGGCGTGATCGGCTCGATATACGTCCGGTCGGCAAATTCCGGGTCGGTCATGATCGTCGCCGGGTTGGAATTGATCAGCACGATCCGGTAGCCCTCCTCGCGGAGCGCCTTGCACGCCTGCGTGCCCGAATAATCGAACTCGCAGCCCTGCCCGATCACGATCGGGCCCGACCCGATGATCAGGATCGTCTCGATGTCATCCCGACGCGGCATATCACCCCAAAGAACTTCTGAGCCAATGATCAATCGAAGCGGCCGTCTTCCGGCCGTCGGCGATCGCACGCACAACCAGCGAAGCGCCGCAGACCGAATCGCCGGCCGCAAAGATGCCCCGCTCTGACGTCTCGTGATTCTCGTCCACCGCGAGGTTGCCCGACGCGTCGCGCTTCAGCCCGAGGCTGTCAACGAGGCCGCCGTGCACCACGTGCTTGAAGCCCATCGCCAGCAGCACGAGATCCACCTTCATACTGAATTCGGTGCCGGCGAGTTCCTTCATCGTCCAGCCGGTGTCGCTCTGGACCCATTCGACCTCACAGCCGTGCAACTCGCCGACACGCACGCCGACGCCCAGAAACCTTTTCGTCAGCACGCTCCAACGACGGATGCAGCCCTCCTCGTGCGAGCTCGAGGTCCGCAGGATGTTCGGCCACAGCGGCCAGGGCGTATCGCGGTTGTTCTTTTCGGGCGGCTTCGGCAGGATCTCGAACTGGTGAATTTCCTTGGCCCCCTGCCGCCTCGCCGTGCCGACGCAGTCGCTGCCGGTATCTCCACCGCCGATCACGACGACGACCTTGCCATTGGCGTTAATCTTTTTCGTATCGCCTCGGTCCTCGCCCGCGCCGACGTGATTCTGCTGGACCAGGTACTCCATCGCAAAGTGGATGTTCTCCAGACCACGACCTGGAATGGCCAGGTCGCGTGGCTCGCCCGCGCCCATCGCCAGGCAGACGGCATCGAACTCCTTCCGTAAGAGTTTGGGCGACACGTCCTCACCGACAGCCGCCTCGACGTGGAACGCCACCCCTTCCGCCACCATTTGCTCCACGCGCCGATCAATGACGTTCTTAGCAAGCTTGAAGTCGGGCACACCGTATCGCAACAACCCCCCGATGGCCTTATCTTTCTCGAACACGACCACGTCGTGCCCCACGCGAGCCAGTTGCTGTGCGACGGCCAGCCCCGCCGGGCCTGAGCCCACCACCGCGACACGCCGGCCCGTCTTGCGCGGCACCGGCTGCGGCTGAATCCAGCCGCGTTCCCACCCGTACTCGGCGATCTGCAGCTCGATCTGCCTGATGCACACGGGCGAGTTGTTGATGGCGAGCGTGCAGGCCGGCTCGCACGGAGCCGGACACACCCGCCCGGTAATTTCGGGAAAATTATTTGTCGCGTGCAGAAGGTCGAGCGCTCGCCGCCAATGCTTCCTATAGGCCATGTCGTTCCAGTCGGGGATGAGATTCGCAAGCGGGCAGCCGATCGAGTGGCAGAACGGCACGCCGCAGTCCGCGCATCGGGCGGCCTGGACTTCGAGCTGCTCGACGGGCAGGCGCCCCTCGACCTCGTCGAAATCGCGGATCCGTTCCTCGACCGGCCGTTTCGGCGCGTCCTGCCGTTGGTAGAGCATGAACCCTGTCGGCTTACCCACGATAGACCTCCTCGCTTGCCGACACCGTCTCTTGGTCGGCGTCCTCTTCGAGGCGGATGCGCTCCAGGGCCCGCCGGTAGTCAATCGGCATCACCTTCACGAAGAGCGGCAGGGCCGCGTCCCAGTTCTCGATGATTTTTGCCGCGCGCGGGCTGCCGGTATAGCGCAGGTGGTTCTCGATCATTGTGCGCAGCTCGTTGCAGTCTTCTTCCATCCAGACGCTCTCGAGGTCCACGAGGTCGAGGTTGCAGCGCGTGTCGAACACACCCGATTCGTCGTACACGTAGGCCACGCCGCCCGTCATGCCAGCGGCGAAGTTGTACCCCGTCGGGCCGAGCACGACCACCACGCCGCCGGTCATGTACTCGCACCCGTGATCGCCCACGCCCTCGACGACGGCCTTCGCGCCGCTGTTGCGAATGGCGAAGCGCTCGCCCGCGACGCCGTGGATGTACACCTCGCCGCTCGTGGCGCCGTAGAGCACGACGTTGCTGACGATGATGTTCTCCGCCGGGTCGAACGACGCATTCGCCGGCGGCACGGCGATGATTCGGCCGCCGCTCAGCCCTTTGCCGAGGTAATCGTTCGCGTCGCCCTCGATACGGATCGTGACGCCCGGCGCAAGAAACGCCCCAAGGCTCTGGCCCGCCGAACCGGTGAACGAGAGACGGATGGTATCGGGCGGGGCGCCGCCGCCACCGAATCGCTTCACCACCTCCCCGCTCAGTTGGGCGCCGACCGCGCGATGCACGTTGCGGATCGGCATCCGGATCTCGACGGGTGTGCCGTTCTCGAAAGCCGGCCGCGCCTTGCGTATCAAGTCGTTGTCGAACCGCCCGTCGAGTTCGTGATCCTGGCTCCGGACGCACCGGGCGGGGCAATTCGACCCGTTGGTCGGCGCGGCGAGCATCGGCGTCAGGTCCACGCCGTCGGCTTTCCAATGGTTGTTGGTCGGCTTCAGCTCGAGCATGTCAACACGCCCGACCATCTCATCTATGGTCCTGAAGCCGAGCTTCGCCATGTATTCGCGGAGCTCTTGGGCAATGAACCGCATGAACCGCTCGACGTGCTCCGGCTTGCCCGCAAAATTCTTTCGCAGCTTTTCGTCCTGCGTCGCGATGCCGACGTGGCAGGTGTTCAGGTGGCACTTGCGTAACATGACGCAGCCGAGCGCGACGAGAGTGATCGTGCCGAAGCCGTACTCCTCGGCGCCGAGCAGGGCGGCAATCGCCAGGTCGCGCCCCGTCCGGAGCTGGCCGTCCACTTGCACGCGGATGCGGTCGCGGAGCCGGTTGGTGACGAGCGTCTGCTGCGTCTCCGCCAGACCCAGCTCCCACGGCAGCCCGACGTGCTTGATCGCCGTCAGCGGCGAGGCGCCGGTCCCACCGTCGTGGCCCGCGATGAGCACCATATCGGCCTTCGCCTTGGCGACCCCGGCCGCCACCGTGCCGACGCCCGCTTCCGAGGCGAGCTTCACCGAGACTCGCGCGCGCGGGTTCGCCGTTTTGAGATCGTAGATGAGTTGTGCAATGTCCTCGATCGAATAGATGTCGTGGTGCGGCGGCGGCGAGATCAGCGTCACACCGGGTGTCGTGTGACGGACGCGCGCGATCTCCTTGCTGACTTTGTGGCCTGGGAGCTGGCCGCCCTCACCGGGCTTCGCGCCCTGAGCGATCTTGATCTGAAGCTCGTCGGCGTTGGTGAGGTACTCAATCGTCACGCCGAACCGCCCCGAAGCGACCTGCTTCGTGCGAGAACACATGCTGTCGCCGTTGGCCAAGGGCGTATAGCGCTTGGGGTCTTCGCCACCTTCGCCGGAGTTGCTCCAGGCGCCAAGGCGGTTCATCGCGATCGCGATCGCCTCGTGCGCCTCCTTGCTGATGGACCCGAACGACATGGCCGCCGACGCAAAACGCGGAACGATCGCCTCGACGGGCTCGACCTCCTCGATGGGCACAGGCGCGCCGCTTTTCAGATCCAGGAGGCTGCGCAGCGTGACCTCGGCGCTCGACTGCTCGTCAATGATGCGCGAGTATTCCTTAAAAAAACCGTAATCGTTCGTGCGAACGGCGCGCTGCAGCGTGGCGATCGCTTCCGGCGCCAGCAGGTGCTTTTCCGTCCCCTGGCGGATGTGGTACGCCCCGCCCACGTCGAGGAAATTGGGTGGGTCCCCATCTTCTGGGAATCCGGCGCGGTGCCTCGCGTTCGCTTCGGCCGCGATCTCGTCGAGACCGATCCCGCCGAGGCGCGAGACCGTGCCCGAGAAATACCTGTCCACCAGATCACGGCCCAGCCCGACGGCTTCGTAGATCTGCGCGCCCAGGAAACTGCGCACCGTCGAGATGCCCATGCGGCTCAGCGTCTTGAGCAGGCCCTTCTTGACGGCGGTGATGTACGAATCGAGCGCTTCCTCGGGCGTGCGAGAACACTCAAGCAGTTTTTCTTCCGCGAGCTCGTGCACGGTGGCGAAAGCCAGATACGGGCAGATGGCACTCGTTCCATAGGCGATGAGCAGTGCGAAGTGCATTACTTCGCGCGCCTCGCCGGTCTCGACGACAATGCCTACCGACGTGCGCAGGCCCTTGCGGATGAGATGGTGGTGAAGCCCCGAGGCTGCCAGCAGCGACGGGATGGGCACGTGCTCGGCGTCGAGGCGCCGGTCGGTAAGAATCAGGACCGTGGCGCCCTCGGCGATGTGCTGTTCGGCTTGGGCAAAGACCGAATCGAGTGCCGCCTCCAGCGCGTGCCCGTCGCCACCGGTTGGGAACACGATGTCAATCTCTCGCGCCGCGAGGTCGGCATGCTTCGCCGTGCGCAGGCGGTGCATATCTTCGGGCGTCAGGATCGGGTGGAACAGCTTGAGCTGTCGGCAGTGCTCAGGTGACTCGTCGAGAAGGTTGCCTTCCCGCCCCACAAAGCTCATCAACGACATCACGAGTTCTTCGCGCAGCGGGTCAATGGCCGGGTTAGTCACCTGCGCGAAAAGCTGCTTGAAATAAGCGAAAAGAAGCTGCGGCCGACGAGACAGCACTGCGAGCGCGGCGTCGTTGCCCATCGAGCCGACCGCCTCCTGCCCCCACGCCGCCATCGGGCCCACCACCATCTTGAGCTCTTCCTCCGTGTAGCCGAAGGCACGCTGCTTCCGGCGCAGAACCGCCGGGGCTTCCGTCGGCGGATGCGACGGCATGAGCAGCCCCCGCAGCTCGATCCGGTGCTCCTTGACCCAGTGGCGATACGGCCGCCGCCGCGACATTTTCGCTTTGATCTCCCGGTCGGGAATAATCCGATGCTCGTCGAGATCAACGAGCAGCATCTTGCCCGGCTGCAGGCGGCCGCGACTCAGGATCCGATCGGCCGGGATGTCAAGCACGCCGGTCTCGGACGCCATGACGACCAGCCCGTCGTGTGTTACCGTGTAGCGTGCGGGCCGCAAGCCGTTCCGGTCCAGCGTGGCCCCGACGTAGCGCCCGTCGGTGAGCGCGAACGCCGCCGGGCCGTCCCACGGCTCCATGAGCGCAGCGTGGTACTCGTAGAAGGCCCGCTGGTCCTCGCCCATCACGTACTTCCCGCCCCAGGCCTCGGGCAGGAGCATCATCATCGTGTGGGGCAGCGACCGCCCGCCCAGGATGAGAAACTCAACCATGTTGTCGAGCATGGCCGAGTCGCTCCCGCCGTCGACGATCACCGGCGTGATCTTTTCGATGTCCGCCCCGAAGAGCTCCGAATGGAGAATGGCCTCCCTGGCGCGCATGCGGTTCACGTTGCCGCGCAGCGTGTTGATCTCGCCGTTGTGACCAAGCGTGCGGAACGGTTGCGCGAGGATCCAGCTCGGGAACGTGTTCGTGCTGTAGCGTTGGTGGACGATCGCAAAGGCGCTCTTGAACGCCTCGTCGCGCAGGTCGGGGTAGTACAACGGCAATTGCGTGCCGACGAGCATGCCCTTGTAAACGATCGTGCGGCTGGAAAGACTTGGGATGTACAGCTCGCCGCCGTCCGTTGTGCCCTTGGACAAGCCCGCCGCTTCCTTCTCGATCACGCGCCGGATGACGTAGAGCTTGCGTTCGAGAGCCTCAACGGGAATCGCGCCCCGCCCGACGAAGATCTGGCGGATGTCGGGCTGCGTGGGGCGCGCGAGCTCGCCCAACGGCTCGGCATTGACCGGCACCGTGCGCCACCCGAGCACTTCACAACCTTCTTCCTCGACCACCCGTTCGATGAGGTGGATCGCCTTTTCGGCCGGCCCCGTCTCGTTGGGCAGGAACACCATGCCCACGCCGTAGTTGCCGGGTCCCGGAAGACGGAGCCCACCGGCACGAGACTCGCGCCCGAGGAACTCGTGGGGGAGTTGGAACAACAGTCCGGCGCCGTCGCCCGTCTTCTTGTCGCCGCCGATTGCGCCGCGGTGCTCGAGATTGACAAGGATCTTTACCGCGTCGGCCACGATCGAATGATTCGGGACGGCGTCAAGACGGGCCACAAAGCCCACACCACAGGCATCGTGCTCGAACGCGGGCTCGTACAAGGACCGCCGCGCCGGGCGGTCCACGGCCTGGCGCTTCAACTGTCGCTCGTCGCAACTCACGCCGATCACCTCATCCCGTATCAAGCCGACGGAACACACTCCACCCTCGCCTAGCTGTCGTAGTAGAGGTGGAACTCGTACGGGTGCGGCCGAAGCGAGAGGTCCTTAAGCTCCTCGGTGCGCTTCCAACTGACCCAGGTCTCGATCACATCCTCGGTGAACACGCCCCCTTCGGTCAGGAAGGCGTGATCCGCGTCGAGCGCGTCGAGCGCCTCGTCGAGCGTCGCCGGCGTGTGCTCGTAGCCTTCCAGCTCGTCGGGTGTCATCTCATACACGTCGCGATCAAGCGGCCGGCCCGGATCAATGTTGTTGCGAATCCCGTCGAGCGCCCCCATCAGCATCGCACTCCACGCCAGGTACCCGTTGCAGCTCGGGTCCGGGCAGCGGAACTCGAGCCGTTTGGCCTCCGGCTTCTTCGAGTACATCGGAATCCGGATCGCCGCCGAGCGATTCCGCGCCGACAGACAGAGGTTCGTCGGCGCCTCGAAGTTCGGCACCAGCCGCCGGTACGAGTTCGTCGTCGGCGCCGCAAACGCCAGGATCGCCGCCGCGTGCTTGAGGATGCCGCCGCACGCGTGGAGCGCCAGCTTGCTCAGCCCCGCATAGCCCTCGCCTGCGAACAGCGGCTTGCCGTCCTTCCACAGCGAGAAGTGGGTATGCATCCCGCTCCCGTTGTCCCGAAAAACCGGCTTGGGCATAAACGTCACGGTCTTGCCGTGCCGCTTCGCTACGTTCTTGACGATGTACTTGTACCACATGAAGTGGTCGGCCATTTTCACGAGCGGCGCATAGCGCAGGTCAATTTCGCTCTGGCCGGCCGTGGCCACCTCGTGGTGATGCGCCTCGACGAGAATGCCGACCTTGAGCATCTCGTAGGCCATTTCGCCGCGCAGATCGTGGTACGTGTCCGTCGGGCTCACGGGGAAGTACCCCCCCTTGAAGCTCGGCTTGTAGCCGAGGTTCGGCTCCTCGAACCGCGCCGTATTCCACGCGCCCTCGATCGAGTCAATCTCGTACATCCCCCGGCGCTCGTTCTGCTCGAAACGCACCTCGTCGAAAATAAAGAACTCCGGCTCGGGACCGATATTGCACATGTCCGCGATGCCCGTCTCCTTGAGGTAGGCCTCGGCCTTACGAGCGATAAACCGTGGATCGCGCAAATACGTCTCCCTCGTGACCGGGTCAACGATGTTGGCGATCACGCTCACCGTCGGCCGCTCGAAGAACGGATCGAGGCATGCCGTCTCCGGAATCGGCACCGCCAGCATGTCCGACAGATGGATTCCCTGCCAGCCCCGGATGGACGAGCCGTCAAACCCCAGCCCATCCTCAAAGAGGCTCTCATCCCACGCCTCCGTGGGGATCGTACAGTGCTGCCAGGTGCCGAGCAGATCGGTGAACTTCACGTCAATCATCTCGGCCTTGTGCTTCTTGCAGAACTCGAAAAACTCCTTCGGCGTCATCGCTTCCTCCTTTTCCTACAGTTCGAGGCCGGCTCGCTGAAACGCAACAGATATGCCATAACGGCCTAGCTTTCCTAATACACGATTTAGCAACACGTTACAGAATCAAGAGCATAACGAAAGGCACGTCATATCCTACGTGCATGTAAGCTTTTCAATGCAAATGATACATTCAGGTATGTTGTGGTTCCCCAAATCCACAGAGGATCGTCGCAAGGTCACTCCGGCGCCCTCATCAGAGCGCCCAAGCCGCCAGCCACCGAACGCCCTGCACTCAACGAGATCGGAATTGATGAAGATACCCCGGCCCAGAACTGTGGTATCTACACAATGCTCTGCTGGGGAAAATCGAAAGGACAGAAACGCCAAGCCAAGACGGAAATAAGCTACAAATACGTAGGAAATATTTTTTGATGGTACGCCTGGGTACGAAAGCATCTGAAGCCGATACAAAGAATCCTCGAGCGTTCACGGCGTGCCGGAGAAGCAGGCCATCAGCCCCCGGTGCCGCGAATGCTAAACCAGAAACACCAGGCCTTGACACCCCTTCGGGCCACCGGTAACATACCCGCAATTTCTCACGTGATGCATCGAGCTTGCGTGGGGGAGACGTGGCTGCCAGGGAACGTGTTCAGGACCTCAACGAGGAGGGCTTGATGATGATCGGCCATCAATTCTCGCCCATGACCGTAGGGCAGATTCTGGACAGGATCTTCAGGCTCTACAGGAATAACTTCGTGCGGTTCATCGCGATCGTCGCGATCATCTACGTGCCGATCACACTGATCTCGCTCATATTCGTTTCGCTCATTGCCGGGAGCTTTGAGGAGTCCCTTGTCGCCGCGCAGGAAACGGGCGTTCCCGCACAAGCCCGCACGGAAGGAGACGTCGCTTCTATTCTGGCTATGGGGCTTGTTGCTGTCTTTCTCTTTCTTCTGGCGCAGGTGCTGTGCAAGGCCGTGCTGATCAAGAGCGTCTCCGATTCCTATCTCGGGAACGAAACTACCGTTGGCCAGGCGTACAAGGCGATTTTGCCGAGGCTTCTAACGATCATCATCGCTGCCATCCTCGTCATCATCGTCGAGTTCATTGGCTTCATGCTTTTGGTCGTTCCCGGGATCATATTTGCGCTTTGGTTCGCTTTGACAGCCCAGGCGATCGTCGTGGAAAAGCTTGGCCCCATAGCTGGCATGAAGCGCAGCAAGGCGCTTGTCTCGGGCAACCTTGGCAAGGTCTTCGGCCTGGGGTTTCTCATCATCATCATCAGTTGGATCATCGGCCAGGTCTTTCAGTATGCCGGCGGTCTTGTTGCCGTTTCGGTCGCAGCCGAAGATCTCATGACGGCCACAATCATCAAGCAGCTCTTCTCGATGGCCGGGCAGGCTCTCGTTATGCCGATCAGCGCCGGTGCGTTCATCTTGCTCTACTACGACCTGCGCATCCGTAAAGAAGGGTTCGACTTGGAAATGCTCGCCCGGAGCTTCGGCTCGGAGGCAATGCGTCCGGATGCCGTGCCACCGCTGCAACAGTTCTAGTCGGCTCGGCGCAGCGTTCCTCCTCGCCCTGTTGATCTCCTCGGTGTGTTCATTGGCCCACGTGCCTCTTGCCTCAGCGCGTGAGCCTGCAGGGCCGCCGCGGTTCCAGCGGCCGGACCCCGAGACCATTCGCGCCGAGGGCAAAGACATTCTTTCGCACCGCCGATTCGCCACGCGCAGGAATCTCTTGCAGAGGATTCGCCAATGGCTGGCCGAAAAGTTGGCCCGCTTGAGGCTGCCGAGCCTTGGCCTTGGCAGTGGCCTAGGGCGCGTCGTGTGGTGGATCATCATTATTTGGTGCGTACTGACCTTGGTCGCCATCATCGGGCACATAGTGTGGACCCTGGCCACGTTCGTGCGCGGCACCCGTGGTTCGCGTCTGGGCCTCAAGCGTCCGCACTTCGAACGCCTGCGAGAGCGCTCGTTCAAAGAGCTGACCGAAATGATGCGCGAGCTCGCGCAGCAGGGGAAATTTCGCGAGGCCATCGGCGTCATGATGATCGCCCTCGTGCGGTGGCTCGACGGCGCTGACGTCCTCAAGTTTCACCAGAGCAAAACCAACGGCGACTACGTGCGCGAGTACCCCGCGGCCCGTGCTGGTCGCGGCGAGTTTCGCCGGTTCGCCCTAATCTTCGACGGCACCATTTACGGCGGCTCGAAGTGCGATTCGAAGGAGTACCGCCGCATGAACAACATGTTCGAGCAGGTTCTGGACCATGCCGGCCAAAAGCCATAGGAGCGATTACATCATCCTGGTGACGATGGCGATCATCGCGGCGCTCGTCGTGTTCGCACTCGTCTCGTGGGGATGGCTGCGCAAGGACGAGCGCTACACCACCGTGCGCACCACCCATTCCACGCGGTCCGGAGGAACGATGGCCTGCTATCTCCTCTTCGAACGCCTTGGTGCCGACGTGCGGCGATCGGAGCGCCCGCTCCTCCCCGAAGCCCTCGACAAACTCGACGTCCTCTTCGTCATTGATCCCCTCCTCGATATCGAAGAGGGCGAGCTGGCGTCGTTGGAGAAATGGGTTCGTGGGGGTGGCGTCATCGTCTGGAGCGGGCAAGACTTCTTGTCGTTGCTACGCCAAAGACGTGTGCGCGTCAGGCGCTACGGCGACGAGATCAACGACGGCGAGCCGGCAGCCGGGCCCCGTGTCCCGCAGAAGGTATCGGACTTGCCGCTGGCGCCCGACGTCGCCATGGTCCGCTTTGAATCATCCAACAAGCTTGACCTGGACGAGGGTGGACCGTTCCGGATCGAAGACGAAGGCGAAGCGCTCTTTGCCGACTCGGTCGGCATCCGGATCGTCTCCCACCGGCGCGGTGCCGGCGAGGTCATCGTGCTTGCCGACAGTTCCTTTCTCGCCAACGCATGGCTCGGCAAGGAAGACAACGCCATCCTTGCTGCAAACCTCGTTGCATATACCCTAGCGCACGCTCGCGGCGGCCGGGTCGCCTTCGACGAGTATCACTTCGGTTTCGGCAGTCGCGAGACCGGGTGGTCGGTGCTCAGGTCGTCGCTCATGAAATCGAGCCCGGGCTGGGCCGTCTTGTGTCTGATGGGGGCAGGGATCCTTTTCCTCGTCTACAAGGGTCGGCGTTTCGGCACGCGCTACGCGCCGGCGCGCGTGCGGCGCCGCTCAAAACTCGAGTACGTTCACTCGGTCGGCGCGACGTACCAGGCCGCCGGCGCGCACGGACTCGCGTTCGAAATCGTCTATCAGTGGTTCAGGCGCAAGGCGGCTTCGCATGCCGGCCTGCCGCCGTCCGCGCCGGCCGACAGGCTCGCCGCTCACCTCGCTCGGCGCACCCTCCATGACCCGGGGCGATACGAAAAAATCATCAAGGAATGTGAACAAGCGCTCGACGAGCCGCGGCTCGGCGCCCGTCGCGCCTCAGCGCTCATCGAGCAATTAGTGACGCTGGAATCGGAGGTGTTCAATGGACATCGCACGCGCCAATGAAACCGCGCACGCCGTCGTGGGCGAGATCGGGAAAGTCATCGTCGGCCAGAATGAAGTGCTCGAGCAGATGGTCGTCGCCTTGCTCGCGGGCGGCCATGCCCTGCTCGAAGGGGTGCCCGGCACCGCCAAGACCTTGATGGCGCGCGTCCTCGCGCACGTCACCGGCGCCTCGTTCCGGCGGGTGCAGTTTACGCCGGACCTCATGCCGTCCGACATCATCGGCGTCAACATTTACAACACCGCCACCGGCGAGTTCGTCTTCCGGCCCGGCCCGATCTTCGCCGACATCGTGCTCGGCGACGAGATCAACCGCGCCCCCGCGAAGACCCAGTCCGCCCTCCTCGAGGCCATGGAGGAGCGCCAAGTGACTGTGGACGGCGTGTCGCATGAAATGTCGCGTGTCTTCACGGTTTTTGCCACGCAGAACCCGGTCGAGTTCGAAGGCACCTATCCGCTCCCCGAGGCCCAGCTTGACCGCTTTATGCTGAAAATCGTCATCGGTTACCCGGGCGAGGAACTGGAAGGCGCGATCCTCGACAACGTCGAGGGCGGCTTCAACTCGGCCGACCTCAGCACCGCCGACCTCCGGACCGTGCTCGACGTGGCCGTGCTCGCGGAGTTGCGCGCCGCGGTCCGCTCCGTTCGACTCGAGGAAATGGTCCGGCGCTACATTACGAACATCATTCGCGCGACGCGCTCGATGATCGAGGTCTCCCTTGGCGCCAGCCCTCGTGCCGCCGTCATGCTCATGTTGAGTGCCAAGGCGCATTCGATCGTCGCGGGCCGCGACTTTGTCACCCCGGACGACGTCAAGGTGATGGCGCTGCCGGTGCTCAGGCATCGCCTGCTCCTGCGGCCCGAGGTCGAGGTCGAGGGCCGCACCGCGGACGACTGCCTCAACCAACTCCTGCTCGGCATAGAGGTCCCGCGCTGAACGATGCTGCCTTCCCCGCGACTCATTATTATGGTGCTGCTCGCCGCGCCGATCTTCATGGCCGGCGCGCTCGACGACGCCTTCGTCGCCGTGGGCGTCATCTATGTCTTGGCGCTCGTCGTGATCGCGGTATTCGACGCGCTGCTCCTCCCGCGCCGCCGCGCTATCAGCATCGAGCGCATCGTCCCTGAGCGGGTCTCGCTCGGCGTGCCCACGCGCATTGCTCTGGAAATTCGCAACAATGGCTGGCGCCGCGTCGAGATTCGCGTGGCCGAAGACCTCGTCCGTCCCCTTGAGGCTCAGCCACACGAGTGTATCGGCGTTTTCGGCCCCGGCGCACGCGGCACGCTCGAGTACCGCCTTCTCGCCCGAAACCGAGGCCGCTACGAGCTCCTGAACCTTGATGTGCGTGTGCTCCCTGTGTTCGGCCTGTTTTACCGCCAGTTCCGGCTCAACCTCCCCGCCGAGGCGCACGTCTTCCCGAACCTCGTCAACCTCAAGCGCTACGAGTTGCTGCTCAGGCGCGGGCTTACCGCCGAGCAGGGCATCGCGCGAATGAGAAACATCGGCCAGGGCTCGGAGTTCGAGAGCCTCCGTCACTACACCCAGGGCGACGACATGTCTCGTGTCGACTGGAAAGCCACCGCCAAGCACTCCCAGCTTTTCGTCAAAAACTACGAGCCCGAGCGGCAGCAGAACGTCTTGGTCGCCCTCGACGTCGGCCGCGCCACCGCCGGCGAGTTCGAGGGCATGAGCCGCCTCGACTACCTCGTCAACGCCACCCTCATGCTCGCCTACGTCGTATTGCGCCAGGGCGATTGGTTCAGCCTCGTCGCCTTCAGCGATCGCATCGAGAGCTATCTGCCGCCGGCTCGCGGCATCAAGAACATTGACCGCGTCGCGCGCGCCCTCTATGAGCTCGAGCCACGCCTCGTCGAGTCCGATTACAGCGCGGCCTGCCGCTTCATCGGGATGAAGAACCGCAAACGCAGCCTCGTGTGTTTGCTGACCGACGTGATTGACCGAGAAGCGAGCGCCGTCATCATCGGTCACATGGCTCGGTACGCGCGTCACCACTTGCCGCTGGCGGTCACGTTGGCGAATCCGGAAATCCGCAGCGTGGGCGATGAACCACTGTCACGACGTCCGAACCTCTACAGCAAGGCCGTCGCCCTCGACGTGCTCGCCGCCCGAGAGGAGGCGCTCACGGCGATGCGTCACCAGGGCGTGGACGTCCTCGACGCGGACCCGCATGCGCTCCTGCCCGATCTCATCAACCGCTACCTGCGCATCAAGGCCACGCGCCGCCTCTAGGTGCCTGCCTTCGATGACGCAGCTTTCTCACGCCCGTGCCCAACGAGCAGCAGGTACGCGAGCGTCACGCCGAGCACCGCGAGCCCCAGGGCGATCTTCGCGCTGCCCGGCAGGTAGCTTGGCGTGATGAACCCTTCGATCGTGCCCGCGACGACAAACATCGGGATCGTGCCGAGCACGAGTTGCACCGCCTCGCGAGCACCGATCTTGAGCGAGGTATTTCGTGTGACTCGGCCTGGCACCGCGAGTGACAGCCCGAGCCGCAGCCCCGCCGCGGCCGCAACAAGGATCGCGAAAATCTCGAGGGCCCCGTGCGGCGTGAGAAACGACCACAGCTCATAGCCGAGACGAGAGTTGTCGAAATGGGCGGCGAACCCGCCCAGCATCATCGCGTTGATAAAAAGGACGTAGCACGTCCCGATCCCCGCCGTGATCCCTGATGCAAACACGAGAAAAGCGACCTTGATGTTATTTGTTATGATATGAGAGGCCATCGGCGGCTTCGGGATCCGCCGGAATCGCTCGCTCGCGTCCTCGGGCGAGAGGCCGGGCTCCTCGTCAACGAGATCAACCTCGCCCGGGATGAAAAGGTATGCCGTCGAGGGCCGGAGCCGCGCCGTCGCGTACGCCCCAAGCCCGCCGACGAGAAAGACCGCCGTCGCGAGCGCCATATACGCCCAGAGCCGCCGGAACAGCCTCGGATAGTCACGGCCGAAGAAGCGTATCACCGCCGGCCACACCCGGCGCCGTTGTCGCCGGTACAGCAGCCCGTGCGCCGCGATCGCCAGGCGATTGATTCGATGCTGCGTCTGCGGGTCAATCCGGGTCATCCTCGCGCGCGCCACGTCCACCGCGACCGCCGGATAGAGCCGCGTCAGCTCGTGCAGCTCGTGCTCCGTCAGTGCCGACACCCCGCGACGAGCCTTGCGGACCAGCGCCTCAAGCCGGTCCCATGCTGCGCCACGTGTCTCGAGGAATCGTGCCGGTGTCATAACTTGCTTTGCCTCCCAGTCCCCGTCCTCGTCTCTTGTTCGGCGAACCAGGCCTGCCGCATGAGAAGTTCCACGTACGCCTCGAGCGTCTCGAGCCGGCTGTTGGCCAGCGTTTGCCCGGTGCGCCGGAGGATCGGCTCGAGCAGCTGCGGCAGCAGCGTCCAACGTGCCTCCAGCGTCAGTTGCCCGCGTCGCATCCAGTAATTGTTCAGTACGCGGTATTCCTCGGGGGTCAGCCCCGTCGCCCGCAGCGCCGCCCCGCCGGCCTCCGCTTGCCACTCCGCCCTGACCCGCTTGTCCGTGCGCGCCGAAAAGTCGCTCACTTGCTCGGAGACCACCACCGTGCCTGCCGCGAGGTCGCCCAGCCGCTGGCACTTCTTTGTCACGAACATCGCCACGCCTGCGATTGGGTACAACGGTAAGCCGTCAACCAAGCGCAGCAGATTGCGGACGACGACGTCGCTGAACGTCATCGGCATACCGCCTTCCTTGACCACGCGTATCTTCACCGCCTTCTTGCCTGGCGTCTGGCCGTTCATCCTGTATTCGAAATAGACGTGATATCCCCAAAAAACAAGGAACATAAACACGATCATGAACGCGATCATCCAGTCGTTCGCCTCCGAGAACGGATCAGGCGTCAAGGACAGCGTAGAAACCAGGAAGATGACGAGAAGAATCCCCACGATGATCAGCGTGTCCACGAAACCGGCAAGGAAACGCGAGCCGATCCCCGCGAGCGGCTGCTCGAGCTCGACGTGCTCCGGCGTCTCAATGAAATCGAACGTATCCATCTGTCCTGTCCATGAGGGGCCTGTCCCTGAACAGAATCATACCTCACGCACGCCGGCACCCGCAATATCTAGACCGAGTAGAATGAATTCTTCTGTATTCTTCTGCGGTCGCCGACAAAATCCAGTGTTCTGGGCTTGCCTTCCACTTCTCAGAGTGGTAGAAGCTCCGTCTTGTTTTGGTGATGTGTTCATGATTGAAGAGCCTACGCATTGAGAAGAAAACCTTCCATTCTTGTTCTTAGCGAGCAAAGGGGGAACATGAAATGGCAGCAAAAAGAAAAAGCAACCGGCTGATTCGCGTCGGTGTCATCGGTGTGTTGCGCGGGATGGGCTTTGCGCGTGGCGCCCCCTTTGTCGGCATGAAGCTCGTCGCCCTGTGCGACACCTGGGAGGCGAAACTCCACGAAGCAGGCACGCAGCTCGGCGTGGCCACGTACACCGACTTCGACGCGTTCCTCGAGCACGACATGGATGCCGTCATCCTCGCCAATTACTTTCATGAGCACGCGCCCTTCGCGATCAAAGCGCTCGAGCGCGGCCTCCACGCGATGAGCGAAACCATGGCCTGCAAGACGCCGGCCGAGGGCGTCGCACTGGCACGCGCCGTCGAGAAAAGCGGCAAGATCTACATGTTCGCCGAAAACTATCCCTTCTTTGCCTGCAACCAGGAGATGCGCCGGCTTTACCGCGCGGGCGAGGTCGGCGAGATGCAGTACGGCGAGGGCGAGTACAATCACCCCATCGATTCGTGGGAGGCCAATCGGCTTGCGCCGGGCATGCAGCACTGGCGCAACTGGATCCCGTCCACGTACTACTGTTCGCACGCCCTGGCGCCCCTCATGTACATCACCGACACCCGCCCGCTGCGTGTGAACGCGCTGTCCGTCGCGCGCTTCGCCGGCGACAAGGAAACCAGAAACGTCCGTCGTGGCGATCCGGGCTCAGTCATTCTGTGCCGGATGGATAACGAATCGGTGGTGCGGCTCATGGGCATCAATCTACGTGGCCACGGCACTTGGTGCCGCATTCACGGCACGCGTGGGCTGATGGAGAACCTCCGCACCGGCGACCGCAGCATGGTGCGCGTGTGCCACGACCCGTGGGACCTCAAGAAGGGCGACGTCGAGGAGAAGATATACCAACCCCAGTTCCCCATCCACGCTGAGCTCGCGAAGAAGACCGGCCATGGCGGCGGCGACTTTTTTACCAACTACTATTTCGCCGAGGCGATCCGCGCCAACGAGCAGCCGTACCTCGACGTCTACCGTGGGCTCGACATGGCGATGGTGAGCATCCAGTCGTGGCGTTCCGCGCTCGCCGACGGGGTGCCGTTCGAGATCCCCGACTTCCGCAAGGAAGCCGCCCGCCGCAAGTACGCCAAGGACGACTGGTCACCGTGGCCCGAGGATGCCCGTCCCGGCCAGCCGCCGCCGAGCATCAAGGGCACCAACAAGCCGCGTCCCGCGGCCGTCGCCTACGCCCGCAAGGTGTGGAAAGAGATAGGCTACGACGGCAAGTGGGATTGAGCTTCGTCGGCGTGTCCGCTAAGACGTGAATGCCGGCTCACGCAGCGGGATCAGCCGCGCCCCTGCTCGCGGTAGTAGTTCAGGCCTTCCATCAGCGCGATGATGTTCTCGTGCTTCGTCCGTGGCGCAACGCTGCTCGAGCAGCCGAGCATGAGGCCGCGTTCCGGGCCGTTTTCGACGAGCCACTTGAGCTCGTTCGCCACGTCCGACGGCGTGCCCTGGGGCAGCGTCCGGGTCACCGACACCCCGCCGATGATGAACAGCGGCTCCCCGTTGCGGTCGGTCATGCGGCAGATCTTTTCGTAATCCATCCCGTCTTCGTATTGGAAACCCTGGAAACCGCCCAGGCCGACCTCGAGAAGACGCGGCACCATCGCCATCAGATTGCCGTCGCAGTGCCAGATCAACCGAAGACCCGCGTCGAGAAGGGGCTCGATCGCGCGCGCAAAGTGCGGGAACCACATCGCATCGAGCGTCTTGATATCCACCAGCGTGCCCCGCGAGTCCGCCATGTCATGGTCGAGTCGTAAGATCGGGGGCAGGCCGTTCTCCACGAGCGCGCGTGCAGCGACGCGGTTCCTGAGCGCCGCGAGATCCGCTTGCTGCGCAAAGTCCCGCTCCATCACCTCCGGATAGAGCGCGTAGGCCATGAGGTAGTTCTCGTACCCGTACTGAAAGTACCGAAGCGTCGGGAAATCCTGAAAGCCTCTGGCCGACGGCCCCTTAAGCAGGTCATTGCCGAATCGCTTCTGGATGGCGCGCTCGTTGGCGATCAGCGCCTCGATCCACGCCGTCTCTCCCGGGTCAAACGATTCGATGGCCGCGGTTTGCCTGGGAAAGACAAACCGCTCCAGATGCTCGACCACCGCCTCGGGCGAATTGATCTCGAGCCCGTCGAGGACGAACTTCTTCAGACCCGTCGTCGCTTTGCGTTCTGTGGATGACTCATATCCCCCTTCGCCCATCGTCAGCGGATTGCTCGGGATGTACTGGTCAATAAAACACGAGCCCGCCAAGCGCTGGAAGGCGAGATACACCGTGTCAGGGTCCCTGAAAAAATCGCCAGGCGCATGCCCCGTGATCTGTTCGACGAACGGCACGTCCATCACGTGGATAATCCACGTCGGGATGCCCGTCGGCGGCTTCATCAAAATGGTATCCCAGGCGAGTTGCGCCCGCTCGCCCCATTCCGACGGATACGAATTGTCTGTCGGCACCATTTCGTTTCCCGGCTTCAGTTTGCCCGGATTTCTCACGTGCCGTGTGAGAAACTCGGGTCAGGAAATCTTCCGATCTTTTGACCACTTGGCCGCGTTCTTGAGCAGGGCGCGCGCCTCTGCCTCCGTTTCACAGTGGGTTTGAATGAACAGCCCTCGTGCGGAAAGCTCCGAGAGCGCCGTTTCGACCTCATCCGGACGGAGACGGATGTGAAGGTTCTTGCCCGCGGCCTGGACCTTCTTGAGTACAGGCATGAAGTGCAGCGCGCTCGGCTGACCTGCGCCGGGAGCAATCTGCAGCGCCTGCAACCGCGGCAACGTGCACAGCGCGTCCACGTGGGCGAAGTTGCCCACGCCATCCACGTGATGCACCGTATGGTCCAAGAACTTCGTTTGCCTCTCGATGGTTGCAAGAAAGATACTTTCGAACTGTTCCGGCGAAATCATGTACGCGAAATCACAGTGCGACGCGTAGAACTTCCCCGGCGACCAAAGCTTAAACCAGCACGTCGAGCCTCCCGCCACATCCTTGACAATGTCGTAAAACCGGTCGTAGACCGTGTACCAGATCTCCATGAGGTACTGGTCCGCCGCGCGGACCTGGTCGGGACGCTCGATGAGGTCGTAGAGCAGGCGCTCGTTGCCGCGCAGCGCCGACAGCGTGTCGCCACAGCCGCCGAACGCGCCGACGGATGGGATGGACTTGCCCTTGGCCTCCTGCTTCGCCCGCTCGAGAAGCTTCAGCATAAATTGAAAATGCGGCTCCGACTCGTCGAGACGAAGCGACTCGTACTCGATGTCCTCGCCGGTGAGGATAGGTTCGTGCCACCCCGTTTCGAAATCAAGCTCGACCGGACCGCCCAGGAAAACCGCGAGCGACGTGTGGCCCGGGTAGCCGCCGTGCCAGATGGGGAACGCCTCGCCGCCGAAGTACGTTTGAGCATTGTACCACTCGCGCAGCGCAGCGATGTAGTCGAGGTTCATCCAACGCTCCTCGGGTGTCGGCGGGCATTTCGGCTCCGGTATGGCTGGCGCGCCGTCCTTCGGCGCGGTCACCTCGATGCAGCACCGGTCCAAAACCTCATGCGCCCACCACGCCTGGAAACGCTCTTTTGCTTCTTCCCAGTCTTCCTTGTAGAGAAGTGTCATGTCGCCACCTTTCCTTCAGCGCGGTTTTTGGGCGCCGCTTATAGCACTGGCCTTAGTAAGCAACAAGTAGAAATTATCAATTTTCGCATCGTCCTGCTGCTTGCTATTTGTATTTTTTATTTTAATTTTGCGGCAGAAAACCGGCCGGTCAAAACCACCGCCATTATCACGCGGAGATCGGAATAACTAACTCGCATCAACCACGTTGCTGCGTCGCGGAAGCGCGACGAAAACCTCGTTGCTCTCCCGGCATGGCGAGCACCCACTGCCGCGTGCAGGCATTTGGGCGGGGTACCCCAACCTGGAGCGGGGGCTGTTTCCAGGTTACGATCGGTCCCCGCGGCGTGGTTCTCGGTTGCGCCTTTTGTGCTCTCAAAACGACATCTATGCCGGTGGACAACTATACACTTTCGGCCTTTAGTCATCGAAAGACCCACACAATATGTGTACTCGACGCACGCGCTAGATATTGAGTAATCTCCGCAACAGCCGTATGGGGAAAGCGTAACGTAAGAGCAACCGCCGCCCTGCACATTTTCGAACCATATAGTGTGCGCCATGGAATTAGCCGATCGTCCTTTTTTGTGTGTGGGGTACAGAAGACACATTCTGATTTATATCGGTTTTTTCCCTTGACTTTTACCTGGAGCTCTGGTATATTTCTGCCGTCAAAAAACTTGGACTATTGCTTCACGGCAAGGGGTGGATTTGTACTCGGTATGCGATCCCTTTGCTTGAAGGCTGGCTGTTTCATTCATAAAGGCGTTAACGAAAAACTGAGAGAAAACTGAGGCAAGTGCCTCAGACTCGGAACAACACAAACAACAAATGAGGATAAGGGGGATCTTATGAAAGGCAAGTATGTATGCTTGGTGGTTGTTGCCCTGGTGCTCGGCCTGAGCGGGAGCGCTATGGCGGACGTCAGTTTCCCTGACTGGTACACGGTGCCAGCGGGCTACGAGGAGCTCACCGATCCGACGCCCATTGGTTGGTGTTCGGCACAGAGCGGACATGTACCTTCGGATGCTTTCGCCAACACTGGTGCCGACGGCTACTATTCGGACGGGGGGATCCCGCCGTACGGCGCCTTGAATACCTTCGTCGATTTTGACTTCGGTTCGGAGGTGACGATCGGCGGCTTCGCGCATCTTCAGCGCAATTACAGCGCCGGCCTCGCATGCCACGCCGACACCGCAGACTTGATCTTCACCAATACGGCGCCGACCATTGACCTGGACCCGGAATCGCCAACATATAAGCAAGGGCTCCCGGTCCAGAACGTCATCGCCACGGTTGTGGTCGATCATGTCGCTGGTGATCATGCGGTTACCGTGGTGACCTTTACGCCGGTCACAGCCCGCTACGTCAGATGGGACGTGACAGCCCTTGCGGACCCCGGCACCTACGTTGGTACGGACGAATTCGCGTTCCTGGGCGCTCCGATCCCGGAGCCGGGTGTGATGGTACTTGCGGGCTTTGGCGCGCTGGCGTTGCTGCTCAGGCGGAAGCGGTAAGCCGCACAGACGAGCGTCGTCGCGTGTAACCAAAAACTGGGGTTGTGGAAGGGGAAAATTAATTTTACGCTCGCGGCTGGTTGGTAGGTTTTGGGCGGTGGGCCATAACCTGGGGATCAGTATATCCATGCCCACTCGATGGTCTCGAAAGGCCTTTGTAATCTCGAGGAGCGTGTTGCCCGATACCATACGTGTATCCGTTCGCCCGTGAGCGAAACGCGGATTCATTGAGTTCGACCGGAGGGAACGTCATGAATACCAATAAGTTGTTCTTCTTCATCGCAGTATTCGCGGTTGTCTTCCTGGCGACCGGAGCCGCCATGGCTGCCGGACCCGTTGGCGCCATGCCGATGACCGGCGCCAATACCCAGGGGACCTCTCTCAGCTCGTCCACCGTGGAGCCAAGGGACTCACTGGCATGGCACGTTTCCACCGTGGGCCCCTTGAACCTTGTGTCCTCCTGCGTGCCGCTGATTGATGAGGACGGCAATATTTATGTTACCGTAGCCAACAACAACCTCACTTACGCGAAGTTTGCTCCCGGCGGCAGCGTGCTCTGGACCCAAGCCGCCGGTTATGCCAATTACGGCCAGGGCTGCCTTGGCGGCGACACGGAGAACACGTACTGGTATGTCCCTATTCACTATGTCGGGAGCGGCGCGGTCGCCAAGCTCGACGCCTCGGACGGCAGCACGATATGGACGAAGACCATCCTCTCGTCGGTCCTGGGCGAGCAGCCGGATATGCGCTTCTGCCAATTCATTATGGACTCGGGCGGCGACATATATTTCCCAACACGTGACGGCCAGGTCTACAAGGTGACCGACCTCGGGGCGATCGGCTGGGAGGCTTGGAAAACGCGCACGGGATGCTCGCCGCCGAGCGGCGTTCGTAAGGTCGCCATGTCGCCCGATGAGAGCGTCGTCTACAACGTCATCGGGCCGGGTGCGCTCACGGCCGGTGAGCAGTTCAAGCTCGTGGCTCTCGACGCGACCAATGGGAACATCCTCTGGTCCGCCCAATGCGGCGCGGAGAGCGGGCAAGGCAGCTACGATAGAGATTGGGGGATCGGCGGCGTTCCCGTCGTTGACGACGACGGCAATATTTACACCTATGTAAATGACTTCTACAAAGGCTCTGGTACAGGGCATGTCCAGGGCATCAACAAGTACAACGGCTCGGGTGTCTTGCAGTGGACATGGCGCCGCACGGATGAACCGGCCATGACGTACACCGGTCCGTGCGGTGTCGTGTTGAACCGTGCCCAGACGCGCGTGTACTGGTGTCAGAAGCACTACTGGCAGGCGTGGTACTGGGCCATTGACGCGAACACGGGCTCGCCGGGCTCCTGGGTCTGGGTCAAGGCGATAGGCACCTCGGAAGCGCGCACGGTGCCGAGCACTGGCAACATGCTCATCGGCCCAACCGGCCTGATGTACTTCACGGGCTCGAATCGCGACAGCGACCCCACGTACAGGCCATTTTCCGTGCTCCAAGACAATGGGGCCTCCGCCACATTCCTGTGGGCCGGGGAAGAGGCGGTGCAGACCCGATGGGGCGGCGTGGC
>Ga0180431_10001375_pt1 | contig 34249 bp, 26 predicted proteins | sample SS_ome_11_FD_132459 | JGI IMG/M metagenome (GOLD analysis project Ga0180431, IMG submission 132459) | Hypersaline lake sediment archaeal communities from the Salton Sea, California, USA - SS_1_MS_1 metaG | ecosystem: Environmental > Aquatic > Non-marine Saline and Alkaline > Hypersaline >... | reverse complement strand
CCCAGTTCTCTGGCTTTCTCTTGCCAACCCCCTGGCAACATAGCCATAACTACATCCCAGTCACGGTCCGTGTTGAGGGCTTCTTCGATCAGCATTGTCACCTCCTTTGGTGACAATAATACCTAACAAGCCCCCAACAATCAATGGTTAAGTTAGCGCTTATGGGAGGACATGGTGCGCAAGGCGGTGCGCCACCGTTTCACCACCGATGTGCCGGCGGGACTGCCGGCGGTGGAGGCCGATCCCCGCCGCATACGGCAGTTGGTGGACAACCTGCTGACCAACGCGGTGAAGTACTCGCCCGAGGGCACGAAGGTGCGCATAGCCTGCCTGGCCACCGATGGCGCGGTTCAGGTAAGCGTGAAGGACCAGGGCAGGGGCATCAAGCAGGAGGACCTGGAGAAGATATTCGATCGTTTCTACCGCGGGGAGGCCGACGCGTCGCACACCATAGGCGGGGCGGGGCTGGGCCTGGCCATCTGCAAGACGATCGTGGAGTCGCACGAGGGGCGCATCTGGGCGGAGAGCGAGCCTGGCAACGGCAGCACCTTCTGCTTCGCCCTGCCGCTGGGGGTGTGGGAGGGTGAGCCGCAGCCATAGATGGGCGAAGCACCAAGCCCTAAGCACTAAATCCTAAACAATTGGCTCTTTCATCGCTCCGTGTTGGTTGTGCCTGAAAACGCTATACGTGCCCAACGGGAATTGCAGGGCATCAACCCACAACAGTGAAAGAGCCAAACAATTTGTCATCCCGATGAATCTGGACCAGCAAACGATGAAAATGGCCTGCCGAGGTCATTCTGTAATATGTCGCGGAAATCTCAAATCACAAGCTCCAAATCACAGACAATACCAAAGCACCAAATTCCAAACAGGGTGCGGCTGTGGTCAAACTGAAGGTCAAACAGCCCTAGAGTCCGTAGTAGAGCGAAGCGAAACCCACCGCAATGGGTTGGGGATGGTGGGTTCCCGCCCTGCGAGCTTGAACGGCTCCCGACCCCATGCTAAACGACGTCATTTTCATTTGTGGATCGGGAAGGGGCCGCCAGACCGCACATAGGCATATCACCTCAACCCCTCCTCCATGGCCCAGCGGCTGATGGCAGCATAGTAGGCGCTTGCCAGGGCGGCGAACTCCTCTTCACTGTCCCAGCAAGAAGGAGTGCCCAGACGCTTCAGAACGGCCTCCGGCACCACATCCGGCGCTACCTCGACCCGAAACGAGTCCATGCTGTCTCCCCAGGACCAGAAGTCCTCCAGGCAGGATTCCAGAGAAGGAAACTCCATCCCCGCCGTCTCATCGGTCAAGCGGGATGTGTCACCCTGCATGGCCTCTTCCGAAGGAACACTGCGCAACTCACGCAGAGCGGCGATGATGTCCTGTTTATCTTTTCCTCGCAAGCGAAATACCATGAAGGGATCACGGTCGAACTCCTCGGCCAGCAGGAAGTAGACCGCTGCAATGTGCTTGCAGGGATTGGCCCAGTCAGGGCAGGAGCAGTCGGTCTCAAGGTCTCGATGGTTCGCAGGGAAGAGAGAGACGCCGGCTTCCTGGAAAGCGTCTTCTATGTCCTGGGGCATCTCCCCAGCCAGCAGCTTGGCAGCGAATATGGCCTTGGAGGCCATGACCGAGATGGCCCGATCCCATTGGCTCTCGGTCAGCGGTTTCAATCCGATAGTCACGTCGTAGGGCTTCCTCCGCGTGCCCTGAACCTGTGCCGATACCATGCCTCTGCCAATGTCCAGATTCATCACCTGGCCTCGCCGTGCATAGGACCTGCCTCGATCCAGACGCGCCCCCATCCCAAGGGACTCCAGCACGCCAATCCACCGGCTTGACCACCAGGTCTCCCCGATTCTGCCTCGCTGGCTCCTGGTCTTGATGCCGTCCTTCACCGGCCTCGGCGCGGCCGGCCGATAATGATACTCCCAGAAACTCATGTCCCTCCCTCGTAGTCATCCGCCACGGCTCCCGGTGAGAGGGCCAGCACCCGCCGGAGTTGGTCGGTGGCCATCTCGGTTATCCATTCCTCTCCTGTACCGACCACGCTCTCAGCCAGCTCCTTCTTGGCCTCTATCATCTCGTCAATCCGTTCCTCCAATGTGCCAGCGCAGAGGTACTTGTATACCTGGACGTTCTTGCTCTGCCCGATCCGGAAGGCACGGTCGGTAGCCTGGTTCTCCACGGCAGGATTCCACCAACGATCGAAATGAAACACATAGTTGGCTGCAGTCAGGTTGAGCCCCAACCCGCCGGCCTTCAGTGAGAGAACGAAGACCGGCGGTCCACCATCCGCCGATTGGAAGCGCTCCACCATATCGTCACGCGCCTTCTTGGCCACACCGCCATGCAGAAAGAGCACCTGTCTACCCAATTCGCTTTCGAGGTACTCCCTCAGCATGCCACCCATCTCAGCAAACTGAGTGAATACGATGGCCCGGTTGCCCCCGGCAATGACCTCCTCCAGCATCTCATGCAAGCGTACCAACTTGCCGGAACGTCCCGGGAGAGGGCTGGTGTCGTGCAGGAACTGCGCCGGATGGTTGCACACCTGCTTCAGCTTCATCAATGTGGACAGCACCAATCCCTTGCGCTCAATGCCTTCCTCTGCTGCCTCAATCCTGGCCAGCATGTCATCCACGACCGCCTGATACAGGGAAGCCTGCTCCGTGGTAAGCGTACAGAAGAGCTTCGTCTCCATCTTCTGCGGCAGGTCCTGGACTATGGCAGGATCGGTCTTCAAGCGCCGCAGTATGAAGGGCTGCACCATGCGGCGCAGCGTGGCTGAGCGCTCCGCATCCCGATACTTCTCAATTGGAATCGCATAGCTGCGGCGGAACTCCCTGGCGGACCGTAGGTAGCCAGGATTGAGGAACTCCATGATGGACCATAGGTCGGACAGCCTGTTCTCCACCGGGGTGCCAGTAAGGGCAACCCGATGGCCGGCCTCTATCGACCGGGTGGCCTGGGACTGCTTGGCCGAGGGGTTCTTGATGTTCTGCGCCTCGTCCAGCACAACGCGTTGCCAGGATTCTCTTGAGAGGCACTCCCGGTCCCTGTGCGTCAGCGCATAGCTGGTAAGGACAACATCATGTTTCTTGGCCTGCCTCCCGAACGCCTCCCCCGTCGACCGCTGCGGTCCGTGATGAGTCATGACCTTGAGCGAAGGAGCAAACCTCTTCAGTTCCCGCTCCCAGTTGCCTACCACGGAGGTTGGTGCCACGATCAGCGTCGGGACCCGTCTCTTCCTGCCACGCCTTTCACGTAGCAGCAGAGCAATGACTTGAATGGTCTTTCCCAGCCCCATGTCATCGGCCAGACAGGCCCCCAAACCCAGGCCGCTTAGGAACTCGAGCCAGGAAAGACCCCTACGTTGATAGGGGCGCAACGAACCATTGAAAGAACTGGGAACGGGGACCTCCTGTGCTGCCACACCTTCAGGAAGGCCCTTGAGTATCTCGGCGACCCGCCCCTTGCCCTCAATGCCCACTATGGGCAGGCCAACCTCAGCGAGTTGTCCCCCCAACCCCAACCGCATGGCCTCGATCAGGCTCATCTCTCCCGCTCTGTTCTTGAGCAGTTGGAGGGCAGCAGCAACCTCCTCGGAACGAAGCTCCACCCATTGGCCGCGAACCTGGACAAGAGGCACTTTCAGTCCGGCCAACTCACGGAACTCTTCAGCGCTCAGTCTCTCTTCGCCCAAGGCAATCTCCCAATCGAAGTGCACCAGATGGTCGATACCCATCAGACCCATCGACTGAGACGTTATGTCGTTTGCCTGCCTCACTCTGAGAATTAGGCCTGGCTTCGCCGAGGGTCTCTGCCACCAGGGCGGCACCAAGACCCCGAAGCCACTCTGTTCCAGTAGCGGTGCCCACTCCCTCAGGAAGCGATACGCCTGCTCGTTAGATAGCCAACAGGCAACCGGGCGTGGCGAGTGAAGGCTTTCCTCCAGAGGCGGGAATAGCCGCAAGGCCCGGCCGAGGTCTGCCAACAGGCGTTCCTGCGGGTTCTCGAAGCGCTTCTCCAGGAAGGTGAGAACTCCTGACCGTCTTCTCCATATTGTCTCTGCATCAACCAGGAGGCTCCTGTCTTCAATGGCCTGGAGATGGAAGCCTACTCTCCACAGCCCGGCCTGCGACGAAGCACAAGGACCGTCCTCAGTATCGGAGTCCGGCTCCTCCAGGCGGAAGCAGGTGCGTAAGGGGGCTTCACTATCCGCCGGACGAAGTTGCTCCAACCATGAATGCATGTCATCCAGGAAAGCCCCAACTTGCTTTGGCGTAGCGCTGAAGTATGGGTTGTCACAGGCAAGCGATTGAAGCCAGCGTCGGCCAAGGGTCTTACGCCCTCTTCTGCGCCACCCAGCGGCGTCAAGAATATCCGTATGGTTGGACAAAGCGCGGCGCGCCGCAGCGTCCACGGTTGCTGCGAGGAAGCTGCTCACCAGGCTGACGGGATCGGCACAAGCCTGACAGCCGTCCCCGAAGGCACGGCACACCGGCGGCATCGCCCCTGCAAGCATGCGCAGTCGCTGTGGCATGTCGCCGTGATCCAGCATCGGCCGCCACAAAGCTCGCAGGTGGCCTTCACCCTCATCCTCCACGGCAGGGACGAACCGCTGCTTGGCCAGTATCTCCAGAGACAGCCCCGACACGGCAGCCCAGTAGCGCAGTGAATCGCCAACTGCAACGCCATGGGATGGCCACGCTGGAAGGTCCAGGAGAATGTCGAGTCCATCAGAAGGTAAGAACCCAAGACCAGGAACCTCCCAGAACACCAGACGCTTGTTCTCCGGCGACGCAGAAAGGCGATCATGTGCCAGCCCTGGGCAGGGAAGAGGCCCCAGGTCGTCTGAGGGAAGGCACAAGGTGAGAGCATCACTATGCCCCACCCCCTTCAGAAGGCCGCCGAGGAGGTCACCCACCGTCTCCTTCAGAATGTCAGGGGAAGCGGCAAACGGGTGACGGCGCGGCCGGGGTTGCTTTGCAGAACGCCGGCGCTTCCGCCGCGTCCCTCCCACCTGGGCCGAATCCTCGCCCCAGATGTGCAAGACAGCACCGGTCCACACTCCGTCAAGGACAATCATATGACAAGCAGGCTGGCGCGTCATGTGCCCATAGGCCAACTGCTGTGCTGCAAAACGGAACCAGGGGCGATGCGCCCACACAGTCTGTGAGGTACAGCACCCGCGGCCAGAAGATCAGCTATGAGGGACTGCCTTTAGATAACCCCGTCCTCCTTTAGCCTGGCAAGGTCATCTGGTTTCAGCCCAAGCAGAGCGCCGTAGACCTCCTCGTTATGCTCGCCCGGCTCAGGGGCTCTCTTGTCTATGCTGCCCGGGGTCTCTGACATCCGTATGGGCACGCCCGGCATGGGGACAGGACCTATGTGCGGGTAGTCCATGTAGACCAGTGTGTTCATGGCCTTGACGTGCGGGTCCTCCACCATCTGGCTGACATCGTAGACGGGACTGCAGGGGACCCGGTGCTCTTCCATGTGGCGGATGACCTCGTCCACGGTCCGCTCTCTCACCCATTGCTGCGCCACCGGTTGGACAATGGCGCGGTTCTGAAAGCGCTTCCAATCGTCCTCAAACCGCGGGTCCTTCCTCCACTCCTCCTTGCCTATGGCCCGGGCGAACCTCCTCCAGATGGGGTTGCCGGTCACGCCGATCATCACGTACCCATCCTTGGCCTGGTAGCAGTCCGTGATACAGTAGTAGCTGTGGTTCCCCTGCCGGCCGCGGACGAATCCGCCGACAGTGTACTCCGCAGCCACAGCCAACCCCGCCACGCAGCCGATGGCCACATCGAGCAGCGTCACCTCCACGGCCTGCCCACCCTTACCCGTAGCCATGCGGCGGTACAGCGCGAACATGATCCCCAGGGCCACGTGCACGCCCGTGCTGTAGTCCACCCAGGCAAACCCCGCCCTCACCGGAGGGCCGTCGGGAAAGCCAGTGTAGCTCATCGCCCCGCTCATTGCCTGCGCTATGGTATCGAAACAGGGCCGGTTGGCGTAAGGTCCGGTGCTGCCGAAGCCCGAGACCGCCGCCACGATGATCTGCGGGTTGACTTTTTTCAGCGACTCGTAGCTGAGCAGCTCGAATTCCTCGGACCCCATCACGTAGCTGTGGAGCACGACATCCGATTTCCGCACCAGGTCATACAGTATCTCTCTGCCTTTCTCGGTGGTCGGCTCCAGCGTGATTCCTTTCCTGTTCTGCAGGGTGACCTTGGTCAACATGCTTTCCCCGTTGGGAGCGAAAGGGCCGAAGGTCCTCTCCACCTCACCCTCCGGGCGCTCCACCCTGATCACCTCCGCCCCCTGCTGGGCCAGCAGCGTGGCGGCGTAGGGGCCGGCAAACCACCGGGCGATGTCAAGGATTCTCACGCCGTCAAGTACTCTCTCCATATCCATATCCTCCTGAGCGTAACTTGCTAACACAAATGATGTGCCGCCCGGGCACATCCAACTCGCTTATCCGGAAATCCGTCCCAATGAGGCCAGTAAACACTCTCCCTATTGCTCTCCCTCTGCCTCCTCCTTGTCGAGCATCTCAAGCAGCTTCTCCGCCCGTGCGTAGCCAATGCGCAACTGCCTTTGCAGGAAGGACGACGACACCTGCCTGTGTGTCTCCTTCAACCGCCTGGCCTGCTCCAACAGCGGATCGCTGAAAGCTTGCTCACCGATGCCAGGAAAGCCAGAGGGGGGCTGCAGCCTGGCCTGCTCCTTCCACGCGTTCACCAGCCTGTCGATCTCATCCGGGGACACGTAGCACCCCTGAACGCGTATCGGCTTGGGCGCGTCGGCAGCCAGGAAAAGCATGTCACCCTTGCCCAACAGCTTCTCCGCCCCGGTCATGTCGAGGATCGTCCTGGAATCCACCTGTGAGACCACCGCAAAGCTGATGCGCGTGGGAAAATTTGCCTTGATGAGGCCGGTGATGACATCAACCGACGGCCGCTGAGTAGCCACTACCAGATGTATCCCGACCGCCCTCCCCATCTGCGCCAAGCGGCACAGTCTGGGCTCCACTTCGTCCGCCTTGGCCATCATGAGGTCAGCCAGTTCGTCGACTATGACCACCAGGTACGGCATCTTCTTGGAGGCCTTGCCGGTGGTGTTGTATCTCTCAACGTTGTGGGCCCCCGCCAGAGCCAATTGGCGGTAGCGGTTGTCCATTTCCTGGTTCACCCACTCCAGCATGTCCGCCGCCTTGTCGTTCTCGGTCACCACCGGCGTCAGCAGGTGCGGCACTCCATTGAAGGCTATTAGCTCCACCCTCTTGGGGTCTATCATGATGAATCTCAAGTCATCGGGCGTGTTCGTGGTCAGCAGCGAGGCGATCGTGCAGTCAAGGCACACGGTCTTGCCACTGCCTGTAGCGCCCGCGATGAGCAGGTGCGGCATCTTGGCCAGGTCCCTGACCACTTCGTCCCCGCCGGTGCCTTTGCCCACGGCGATCGCCAGTTTCGTCCTGCTGCTGAGCTTCTTGAAGGCGGGGCTGTCGATCACCTCACGGCCCGACACTGTTCCCATGGAGGTGTTGGGCACCTCAATGCCCACCAGGGAGGTACCGGGTATGGGAGCTTCAACTCTGACGCTGGGAGCGGCCAGTGCCAGCGCCAGGTCATTGGACAGGGAGCTTATGCGGTCAACCTTGACCCTGGTCTTAGAAACCTCCTCAGTCCTCACCTTGAGACCCCCGGCCTTGTCCTTCTCCTTTATCTCCTTTTTCTTTCGGTCCCAGCCGGGTTCCACCCCATACTGGGTCACCGCAGGCCCCACATTGATCTTGACCACCTTGGCTTCTACACCGTAGCTCGCCAGCGCCTCCTCGATGAGCCGCGCCCTCTGCTCCACTTCGGCCGGTGCCAGTTCCCGTCTCGGCGTTTCATCAAGCAGTTCGACGCCGGGGAGGTGCCACTCGCCCGGAAAGGCCTTGATCACGGGAACCGGCTGCACTCTGGTTGCGGCTGCGGCCGTTGCCGCGGATGCGGTCTCCGCCCCGGTACCCGAGGTCTGGCTCGGGGGCGGCTCGTAGGCAGGCCGAGTGGCCGCATAGGAGATATCGATTACAGGCGGCGCTGCCACCTTCTCTGGCCTGCGGAACGCCCGGTGGAGAGGGTGTTCTCTATAGAAAGCGCCTACCCGCGCAGCCGCTTCCCTGCCCCCCTCCCATGCTCTGCGCAACGCCGGGCCAATCTTCGGGGCCACGGTATGTACGATTCGCCAACTGCGGCCAGGGCCTAGAAAAGCCACCCCTGCCACGAGAGCGACTATGATGATCACAACCCCGGCCGCGGTGCTGCCGGTGATCACCGATTTGCCCCAATAGCCACCCAGCGAGACCTCTTCGAAGAAGGTATCCCCGCCAGTCTTGAAGAATCCGAAGATGCCCAGGAAGGCAGCGCAGAAGGCAATAGCCGCCAGCCAGACATTCCAGCGTCGAAGGAAGGCTGGTATCCTGTGCCCCCACGCCATCCAGACGATGAGTGACGAGGCGAGGACAGGTAATGCGATGCCTATCCCCAGGGAACGGAGCAGCGGCTCTCGGAACACGGCGATGAGAGCAGCGAAAACGCCTGCAAGGAGCAAGCGGCGGGTGATGGAGGAGGTCGCAATGCCAACGAAGAAAGCCATCGAGCCCTCCTAAGCTAGAACATGCTGAGCTGCTGTGGCTTCTGCTCGACCTCCACGGGCTCGGACAGGTCCTCCAGCACCCCAGGTATCTGCAGCATGTCGGCCTCGATCACCTGCCGGAGGCTCTGCTGGTGAAGGGCTGCTGCAGGGTGGTACATGGGGAAACAGACGGTGCTGCCGATGCGGCGCGGCTTGCCGTGGACCTTGCTGATCGCCTCCCCAGGAAAGAACCGGGCCATCGAGTAGCGTCCCAGCGTGACAACTATCTTCGGGGAAATGAGCTCTATCTGCCGGTCGAGCCACCTGCGGCAGGTCTCCATCTCCGCAGGCAACGGGTCCCTGTTTCCTGGAGGACGACACTTCAGCACGTTGCCGATGAAGACATCCTCTCTCCTCATGCCGATGGAGGCAAGCAGCTCTTCCAGGAACCTGCCCGCCGGGCCCACGAAGGGACGACCCTGCTGGTCTTCATGCCAGCCAGGTGCCTCACCAATGAACATTATGTCAGCGTCTTCGCGGCCTTCACCCGGGACAACCGTGGTCCGATACCTGGCCAGTTCGCACTCCCTGCACCTGCGTATTTCCTCATGAAGATCGGTCAGTGCTGACACATTGCCTCCAAGTCACCGCGATGGTAGCACAGGCTGCGCAGCCACGTCAATTTGGCGCGCGTTCAGCCAGGCAAACAGGAAGGTTCGACTTGATGGCGTGCCCGGTTAGCGCTCCTGTTGGTGTCAAGGAAACCCAAGAGCCAAAATCCACCATCTAACAGGTTGGCCCAAAGGTGTTCTTTGAGCAGACGCCCGGTGAAGGAGTTGCCCTTTCGACCATCCTTGACAGATGGTGTATCTTCGAGAACCGCTCATTTCTTGAACTGCCAACATGGCCAGCCCGACGGCCCAGCTCCCTGATAAACGTCTTGACAACCTCGCTGATCCTGCAATATGATTGAGCATATTAGCGCAGACTTATATTCATGGCCAGAAAGACAGAAGAAGAGAAGACCGAGGATCAGGCAGCCATATTTGCTGTTCTTGGCGATCCCACCCGTCTCAGGCTGGTGAAGCTCCTCTACAGCCAACATGACCCTGATGCCTTGTGCGTTAATGCCCTTGCCGCGATTCTCGGTGTTACTCAATCTGCGGTATCCCAGCACTTGCGGATACTTAAGGCAATCGGCCTGGTCAAGGGCGAAAGGCGGGGCTACCGCATCCACTACTTCATAAACCGCGAGTCTCTGGAGCGCTGTAGGCGCCTAGCGCTGGAAGCATTGTCCATAGGTAGACCTGCCCAAGATAAAGAAGATGAGGGCCTGTGAAGATACCCATCATTCTAGTAGCCTCATGAATAGCATACCCGCTATAGAAGTAGCGAATCTGACCAAATACTATGGGGATATCCTCGCCGCTGACCATATTAGTTTCTGCGTGAGCAAAGGAGAGTTGTTCGGCTTCCTGGGGCCCAACGGCGCTGGTAAGACTACCACAGTACGCATTCTGACCGGCATCATTAAGGCAGACGAAGGCAGCGCTACCGTGATGGGGCTCCCCGCTGGAACCCTGCAAGCCAGACAAATAGCTGGAATCGTCCCTGAGCAGGCAAACGCGTATCCTGACCTATCAGCCTGGAACAACCTAATGCTTATGATTGAGCTCTACGGAGTTTCTGGAATGGAAGGAAAGCGAAGGGCAGAAGCGCTCTTGAAGGAGCTGGGACTCTATGGGAGGAAAGACGATTTGGTGAAGAGGTTTTCCCGAGGGATGAAACAGCGCCTGATCTTGTGCATGGCTCTGGTGAGCGATCCGCAGATTCTTTTCCTCGATGAACCCACCACTGGGCTTGATGTTCAAAGTACCCGGCTTATCAGGACTATGCTTCGAAATCTCAAGCAGGCAGGAAAGACCATTCTTCTGACGACCCATGATATGGAGGAGGCAAACGAGTTGTGCGACCGGGTTGCTATCATAAATCACGGCAAGATAGCTGCTATAGACGACCCGGAGAAGCTCAGAATCACAGTGAACCGGCTGCATTCCGTAGAGGTGAGCTTCGACAAGCCTGTCGCTACTGAAGGGTTATCGGAGCTGCCCACCGTCAACAAAGTAGAGAAGCTTGGCGACAGCTTCAGGCTCTACACCGATGATCCATGCAGCGTAGTGGCTTCGGTTGTGGACTACACCCGCGCCAACAGCTTGGTGATGGTCGCCTTGCACGTCCTTTCCCCTTCTCTAGAGGACGCCTTTGTTAAGCTGACCGAGGGGAAAACCTATGGCAGCTAGCCAGGTCGATGTGCAGCAACTCAGGCGTTCCCTTGCCATTGCCAAGAAGGACCTGCGCATCTATTACTCCAAGGGTCCTGTCATTATCTTTGGCATACTCATGCCGGCCTTCCTTTTGCTGGCATTCTCTATCGGCAGGGAAATGTCGATGGAGTTCCTCCTCCCAGGCATGCTGGGAGTGACGCTGTTCTTCACGGCTACGGCCGTATCTCCCCTGGTCGCTCCTTGGGAGACCCAAGCGCGAACCCTGGAAAGACTGGCATCGTGTCCAGTGGCCGTTTGGACGATCCTTCTTGGCGATGTACTTGCCTCCTTTGTCTTCGGGGTCGCTATTTCAATTGTCCCTATTGTAGTCGGGCTTGGCGCTGGCGTGAGCATCTCGCACCCTTTCATTATGGTTCTAGGCATCATCCTGGCTGCCTTCTGCTTTTCCTCGCTGGCCTTGATATTCTCCTTTCCAGCCACAAGCTCGCCCGCTACCATCATGATGCTTTCTTCTCTGGTGAAGTTCCCCCTGGTCTTCATGAGTGGCGTCTTCATCAGGCTAGATGAGCTACCCGGCTGGGCAAGAGGTCTTGCCTCGATATCTCCCCTCACCTACTTCACTGACCTCACCAGGTACTGTGTTGACGGTGACAGCCAACATTCAGTTGCCATAGACTTGTTGGTTCTCTTGGCATTCACCATCACCTTCCTGGTTGTGGCAGTCAAGCTTCACAAGACAACTCTGCCCAGGAGGTTGTAGGCTGGGAGCCTGCTGTTCCCGCATCGCGGAGATAGGAGCCTCACCTCAGTACGTTAGGCGCAGCAAAGGCCGCGAAACATCACGGCTGTGACAACCGATTCAAGATGGTGCCAAGCGCGCCCACGGCGTATGATGGGGAGCAGGGGTGTAAGCCGAGGCCAGGCTATTCCTTGCCTTCGTACTTGAAGGACAGTTTCACCTTGGCCCGGTAGGCCCGGACCTTGCCCTCCTCGATCTGCATGTCGAGATCTGTGACCTCCGCAATACGCAGGTCACGGAGAGATTTCCCAGCCTGCTCCACGGCGGCAGCGGCCGCCTTTTCCCACGAGTCCGTGCTCGTGCCCACCAGCTCGATGAACTTGTAGACGCTCTCCGGCATGATACCCTCCTCTGCCGCGGGACTGATACGGCGCCCATCTCGTGCCAACGCGGGTCAGGCAACCATACAAGGAACATGCTACCGAGACAGGCATGTCGAAGTCATAACAACAGGTGCACAGAAGTTACAGACTTATGACATTTGCCCAGAAAATGACGTCCTTTAGCATAGTGTTGGGAGCCGTTCAAGCTCGCAGGGTGGGGACCCACCATCCCCAACCCATTGCGGTGGGTCTCCACAGGCGACTCTTTGAGTTTCGCTTCGCTGTACTACGGACTTCAGGGTTGCTTGCCTATCAGTCTGACCACAGCCGCACCCTGTTTGGAATTTGGTGCTTTGGTATTACCTAGAAAATAGGCGGCTTTCAGCGCGCCATGGAGAGGCCCACTTCGTGTCATTCTGAACGGAGTGAAGAGTCTACGTCCCGTCGACGCGTCTTGCTCCGGCAACGTGAGACCCTTCGCTTCGCTCAGGGTGACAGCGAGTCTACTCATGATGTACGGCTCAGCCTCGTCGTGCCAATTTCATCCTTCGCTGGTGTCCCAAGGCGTCATGAGGAATTATCTGTGATTTGGGATTTCCGCCAGATATTACAGAATGACATCGGCGAGCAATTTTCATCGTTTGCTAATGACACAACGGGTCATGAGAAATTGCCCGCTGCGGCCCACAGTGTCCCCACCCCCGACATATGGTGTACGATAAGGCTACAGGAGGCAACCATGAAGGTAGCATTCATCACCGGAGCGTCTACCGGCATCGGTAGGGCTACATTGCAGAAGTTCGTCCGTGAGAACGTTAGAGTCGCGTTCATGGACATGAACGAACAGGATGGGATGGATCTTCAGAACCAGTACACTGACGACCAGGTCTTGTTCCTGCCGGGCGACGTGCGCAGCATCCCGGCGATCACGGCCGCGGTGGAGAAGGCGGTCAGTCACTTCGGCAAGCTGGACATCGTCTTCCCCAACGCCGGCGTCAACCGGCTGAACACCATCCTCGATATCACCGAAGAGGAGTGGGACCTCATTATCGATACCAACCTCAAGGGCATGGTGTTCACCGTCAGGGAGACTGTGCCCTACCTGATTGAGAACGGCGGGGGCTCCATTGTGCTGATGGGCTCCGACCAGACCCTGGTTGGCAAGAGGGTCCAGTTCGCCTACGGGGCCAGCAAAGGGGCCATCGGCCAGATCACCAAGAGCCTGGCGCTTGATCTGGCTGAGAAGAACATACGCGTAAACGCGGTCTGCCCCGGCACCATAAGGACGCCTCTTGCTGACGCCCAGATCCAGAAGTTCGCCACGGTCGACCCCAGCATCAGCCCGGAACAGGTCTGGGCAGTGGAGTCAAGTAGATCGCCGATGGGACGAATAGGCCTCGCCGAGGAAGTGGCTGAGGTCGTCTGCTTCCTGGCCTCCGACAGAGCGAGCTACGTTACCGGGAGCCTGTACCTGGTTGACGGCGGCTTCACCGCAGGGTAGGAAGGGCACAGCCGCATTGGTGACGATGGCTCAGACTGGAGACCGGTCACGTCAACCAGCCCGATCTCCGGAAGAGCCCACTCCAGCTTGACAACCGGCGACTCTGGCTTGACCACGCCTTTGGGAAGCTGCACTCCCTCTGCTTTCGGGCCCTCGATTCCTCCAAGTCCAGCCGAAAACCTGCCCGAGAATCCCCAGGAGGCATCAACCTCGTGGCTGGCCTGTGTCATAGGCTCGATGGAAGCGATGTCTGCTGCCCAGGCTGGACAGCAGAACAAGGGGATGTCACACGCCAACTCTCCACGTCGCGCCTGGCGGATGGCATTTGGTTGCACTCCCACTGGCTCGCAGGACTTTTCCGGCGGACTTCTCGATTTCTGGCGTATATCACACCGGGGCGCCGCTCTCCCCCAGATAGCGGCGGTTGCCGCCCTTGAACAGCCGGTCCAGAAAGCTCATTGCACCTCCTGTCCCTACCGCAACCACACCTGGTCCCCGAGCTGCCCGCGCTCGGTACGCCAAGAATACTACGCTCGATGTGGAGTGCCAAGACCGTAGCGAGTCAGCAGTGATCACCGAAGCCGGCTGCAAAGACAATCCTTCACCCCAGACCATGCCGTGCACATTTGGCCGTGGGAGTGCTGACAACAAGCGTCAGTCCAGCCACACATCCGGTATAATCATAATCATTATGGGCTGCACCGTGAATGCTCGCCCCGCCCTCCAGTCTGAGGTGAGCGGCCCTGCCGACACAGGGATACCAAGTGGTGTTGACACTGCGGCCCACTTGACGATAATGACAACCAGCCTGGCAATACAATAGCGTCTGACGCAGTGCATCGGGGAGGAGGTCCGCCATGGCCAAGGATCGCAAGAAGGGAGCGGGAGAGCCCGCGGCCGAGCCAGGCAGGCAACGGCCGGAGGCTGAGCCAACTGATGCAATTCCCGCAGAAGCCGTCCAACCCGTCGAAGATGTGACACCGATAGATGCTCCTGTACCTGAGACTGCTGATGAGCTCCAGGAGCCGGAGGAGATCGAGAAAACGGAGCACTACGCCCATACCGCGGAGGTATCGAACCTCCCTGAACCGTCCCGAGACGGCCCGCCGAGGCATTTGCAGTTTGAAGACCAACTGGCTGACTTCCAGAGGAGCATCGACCAGCTTGTGAAGGCTCATGATTCCAAGCTGGCGGAGGTTGGCAACCGGTTGCAGGCCGAGGTGGCCTTGCGACAACAACTGGAGGAAGAACTAGCCAGGGCACGCGAGCAGCTCGACCTGCTGGCCCAGGAGCATGCCGCCGAACTGACCAGGGGAGAGCAGGAGCTGCAGGCCCAGATCGCCGCTCGCCGTCAGCTTGAAGATAAGCTGGAGGTTCTCCAGGCGGAGCTGGAGCAACTGGTTGGCGACCACGCGGCCAGGCTCGCTGCTGTTGGCGCTGAGCTCGAGAGCCAACTGGCGCAACGACAGCGCCTCGAAGAGGAACTCACCGCGGCCCGTGACAGACTGGAGAGCAGCGACCACCTGGTAGCTGCGGCAGCCGCGGCACGGACCGTCGAGAGACAGGTCGCCGGAGAAAGGGATGCCCTGGAGGCTATCCAGGCCGCTTGCGCCGGCATTATAGGGACCGGGGCCTACGAGAACGCCTGGATCGCTCTGGTCAACGACTCGGAGGAGGTCGTCGCCAATGCCGCTGCTGGGCCGGAGGGACTGTCATGTCCCTTGATACGCGGCGAGGAAGGTGGCCAGTTGTCAACATGGGGCAGGAGCACCATCGTGCAGCCGGAGGTGGTCCTCATTCATGAACTGTCCCACACATCGGTTGGGAACGGGGCATTTGCTGAAGAGCAACGAGAGACGGCGGCGATGGCAGCCAGGCTGGCCCACGACGGGCAGGTGCAGGGAGTGCTCTGCGTCACCCTGCCCGGCAGCTTCGCCGTGGAGGAACAGGAGCAGGCAGTGCTGCAGGGTATCGCCGGGAGCATAGCCGCTGCCCTGCACTGGATTGACCGTGCGCGCGAGTACCATCGGGTCGAAGCCGAACTGCTGGACCAGAAGCTCTTCACGGAGTCGATTATCGGCAGCCTCCCCGGTTGCTTCTACGTAACAGACCGGAATGGGGTTCTCGTTCGCTGGAACTCGGTGCTTCAGGAGATGACCGGTCGCTCACGGCAGGAGCTCCTGGAAATGCGCTTCATCGATCTATTTGTCGAGGCCGACAGGCAAGCGGTCGCCGACAGGCTCGAGGAGGCCTCGCTGGGGGGCCGGCTGTCCTTCGAGGCAAGCATCGTGGCTGGGGAGGGGGACACACGGCTCTTGGAGCTGACGGCGCTACGGGTGGGTATGGGCCTGGAAACGTACGTTGTAGGCAGAGGCCTTGACATCACCGAGCGCCGCCGTACCGAGGAGTGGCTGAAGCTGATGGAGACCGCAGCCGGTGCCTCCGTAGGTCCGATTGTCACCGCCGATATCGAGGGCAGTATCACCTATGCGAACACCCACTTCGTCGAAACCTGGAGTTATGACAACTCCAGCCAGGTACTGGGGAAGAAGCTGGCTTCCTTCTTCGGGGACGAGGACGAGGCTGCACATCTCTTGTCCGCTGTGTCTGAAGGGCAGGCCTGGTCCGGGGAAACAGTGGCCAGAAGGCGGGATGGCATCAGCTTCCCAGTGCGGGTCCTGGCACATGTTGTGGCCGACCTGAAAGGTCAGCCCTGCGGCCTGACAGTTTCCTTCGTCGACCTGACTGTGCTGCGCCAGCGCGAATCCGATCTCGACCGGAGAGGCAGGGAGATGGCCTGCCTCGAGTCCGTGAACAGCCACATGGCACTGCGCTCGCCTCTGCAGGAGCTAATGCCCGGAGTGCTGGAGCACCTGGTACAGGGAATGCAGTACCCGCACGCCGCGGTCGCCGTAGCCGAAATAGACGGCAGGCGGTTTGTCTCCAGGCATGACGTCGAGCCTGTCCCACCCGGACTTCAGGTGCAGATAAGGTCGGCAGGTGAGTTCCGAGGTCTCCTGGCCGTGTACTACGGCCAGCGAAAGAGCTTCGTGCTCCCCGAGGAGTTGAGCCTCCTTCGTGGTGTGGCAGAGGCCGTGGCGCTCCGCCTGGAGAGAGAGACTGCGGAGGACAGGCTGGGCAAGTCGCAGCAGCACATAGACAGCCGGAACCAGGTTGCTGCCGCCTTTGCCACCGCGCCCGACAGGAGGGCCTACGCCGAAGTGTTGGGGGTACTGCTCAAGGCGACAGGGAGCACGCACGGGGCACTGGGGTATGTGGGGGAACGGGGCGACCTGGTGTACCGGTTCGTGGGCAGCGATCCCTGGCGGGAGGGCTTCACGCCGGAGAAGACGGTAGTCTACCCGAAGCACACCTCGAAAGCCTACTGGGGCCGTGCCCTGGCGCCCAAGCGGGCCTTCCACACCGAGGACGGCCTTGCCATGCCGGAAGGGCAGCCTCGCGTGCGCAGGGCCATAGCGGCGCCCCTGATGTACAAGGGAAGTGCCGTGGGATTCATACTGGTGGCCAACAAGCCGGAGGAATACGACGAACAGGACGTGCGGCTGCTTGAAGCGGCAGCCGGCAACACCACGCCAGTCCTGATGGCCAGGCTCGAGAGAGACAGGGTCAAGAGGTCTCTCGATCCGGCAGCAAGGAAACCCCAGGAGCAGGGAAGCCAGTCAGGGACGTCCTAGCTGCACAGGTTGCCAAGCCCTCTTCGATACTGAACGGGCATCGTGGGCTTCCGCAGGGCCCCTACCTCATGCAGGCCCAGTAGTCCTTGAGGTAGCCGCGCACCTCTTCCAGCATCCTCTCGGTCCTGGGCAGCACCACGTCGGTGCTGAAACGTTCAGGAATGGGCTCCGGCTCTTCCACCTCGACATCGAAACCGGCCACCCCGGAGATGAGGGCCAGCCAGGCGTATGGCAGGACCGTCTTGTTGTAGCCCGAGGCTATCAGGTCAATGTGTTTGTCTCCGCAGAGCGCGGATATCCCCCTGATCTTTTCCCCAATCATCCTGAAGCCGGGCACAGGCAGACCCAGGCTGGTCAGCCCGTCATTGGCATGCGGGTCAGACCCCCCATTTCGTATGATGATCTGTGGCTGGAACTCCCTCGCCAATGGCTCAACGAGCGCCTCGAAGACAAGCTTGTAGGAGTCATATCCCGCGAAGGGAGGCATGGGCAGGTTCACATTGAACCCTATCCCTCCCCCGGCGCCGATCTGATGGGCGAAGCCCGTCCCGGGGTAGAGGGTACTGGGGTCCTGGTGCATGTCCACGAACAGCACCCTGGAATCGTCAAAGAAGTACTCCGAAGTCCCGTTCCCCGCATGCGCGTCAGTATCCAGGACCATCACGCGGTCGAGCCCGTGATGCCGCATCAGGTAGAGGGCGCAGAAGGCGACATCGTTGTAAATGCAGAACCCTTCTCCGTATGAAGCCTTGGCATGATGCATGCCTCCGCCGATGGAGACTGCCTTGTTGAACTCGCCGCTCTGGACCAGGTCACAGGCCTTCCTGGTCTGGCCGATGATCAGCCTGGCAGCCTCCTCGATCTTGCCCGGTCTACCCACGGGCATGTTGTCACCGCTGTGGTACTTGAAGAGCTGGCCGGGGTAGCTCAGCCCCAGGTTGGCCGCTTTGTAGTACTCCCTGGTGAAGTCGATGTAGTCCCTCTCGCACACCAGTAGCAGGTCTCCATCCGTTGCCGGCTTGGCGGCCACGAAGCGGTAGTTGTCGTCCTCCGGCAGTCTCTTCCTGAGAAACGTGGGAAATATCTCGTACCGGTCTCCACGGAAGGGGTGCCCCGGCCCGAAATCGTACTCCTTCAGGGCCTCACTGTAAAGGAATCCTATTGCCATTTCCGTCCTCCCCCACAGCACCATATTACCATGTATTCGGGAGTAGCGCTGTCGGCCAGGAGGCTCGCATTGCCGGAGCTTGACATGCGGTTCTCCGCAGCCTACAGTTCGCGCCAGGCAGTAGCAACAGCCTCTGCAGCAGGATATGCCCGAAAGGGGGACTGAACGTGGACTACCAGGACATACGCTTCGAAGTGTCCGGCGGCGTGGCCGTCATCGAACTTCACCGCCCGGAGCACCTCAACACCTATACCGGCAGGATGGGTATAGAGCTCGGCGATGCCTACCGCACCTGTGACAGCGACGATGCAATACGGGCGGTGGTGCTTACGGGCGCGGGACGGGCCTTCTGCGCCGGGGCCGACATGAGCGTAGGGGAGGAGACCTTCGCAAAGCAGGACCGGCAGACCTTCAGTGCCGCGGGCGTCGACCCGCCGGCCTGGGAGGTGCGCAAGCCGGTGATAGCAGCCATGAACGGCCACGCCATAGGGATCGGCTTGACGCTGGCGCTGCAGTGCGACATACGCATCGCCGCCAACGAGGGGAAGTACGCCGTAGTCCAGGTCCGCCGCGGGGTGATGCCGGACGGCTACTCTCACTGGACGTTGCCCAGGATAGTCGGCATGGCCCGGGCTGCCGATATCCTGCTCACCGGCCGCACCATCACCGGCGCTGAAGCGGCCGAAATGGGTATTGTCAGCCGCAGCCTCCCGGCAGCAGAAGTACTGCCAGCCGCCAGGGACATCGCCCAGGATATCGCCGTCAACACGGCGCCGCTTTCCGTGGCTGTGACCAAGCGCCTGCTGTGGGAGAGTCCAGGTCTGAGCCGCGCCGATGTAGGCCGCAAGGAGACCGAACTGCATCACCACCTGATGGGCCTGCCCGACGCCATAGAAGGGCCTGTGGCCTGGATCGAGCGCCGCCCACCACAGTGGAAGCTGAGCCCCACCAGGGACTGGCCCCTGTGGCCGAGCTAGCGCACAGTCAGAAACGCCGGTGTGTGCCTCCCTGAAATTCCTGGGTAGGCAGGAATCGAGGGGTGGGGTTGGGGGGCTGGCAAAGGTGGCACGCAGCGATGCCACCATGATGTCCACAACCAGGCGCTATGCTGCAGGCAACGGCTTGAAGTGCATCAACTGGATGACCGTCCCGCCAACCTTCCCGCTGTCGAGATACGCCTCCGTCAGGAGAAATCTGCGCTTGCCGGCAGCGCCCTCCCCGGCGGACTGTGACCCGCCAGGCAGATCAATGGGCATGCTGTAGTACATTATCGGCTTGATGCCCTTCTGCTCCAGGTCTGCCAAAGCCTTGTCCATATCGTCCACGGTGAAAGCGACATGCTGCATCCCCTCACCATGCTTTCCAAAGAACTCCGTGTGTGCAGTCTCGCCCTCCAACACCTGGACCAGCTCCACGAAGACGCGGCCTGAATAGGCAATGCCCGCTTTGACCCTGGCATTGGCCGGTTTCCCGCGGTACAGGAAATCCTTGAGCTCCCACACCTGCGTGGTGAAGGGCCCCATGCCGAAGATAGAGCTATAGTACTCAATGGCTTCGTCCATGTCCCTGACAACAATGCCTATGTGGGACAGGGCGCCCAGCTTCCACTGCCGTTCAACCGCTTCCTCCATTCAGCCTCCTTCTCCTTGTTCGCTCCAGAGCTCCCCAATTCCTGAGACCTGGCCATCAGCCTCTGCGCCCTAGCTCCGCTTGCTCAACTTGAACCAAGGGTGGAAGCTGGTTATGCAGTCGGCACAGGTCTCTTTGTCCACGGCATGGCGCAGGGTCATATCCGCGGCCATGAGACAGTCCGCCAGCCTGTCGGGCAGGAGGAAGTGGTTTTTGACGTAGCTCCTGCCCCTCTCACCCATCTTGGCCGCCGCCTCCGGGTTGTCCAGGAGGTGGACCACCTGCTTCGCTGTCGTGGCAGGCGTCCGGTAGAACAGGCCCGTCTCCCCATCGACTATTTGCAGAGGAATGGCCCCCACATTGGCGGCGATGACCGGTTTCCCCTTCCACAACGCCTCCGTGATCACCAGGCCGAAACCCTCCCGGGTTGACGGCTGCATTATCACGGTTGCGGCCCGCTGCAGGGCATTGACCTCTTTCCAGTTCTCGAGACGATCGGCGAGCGGGAGATTCAGCACGCGGATGTCTCCATCGTCTTTCGTCTCCTCAAGTATCTGTGACACCACGCGCTCTCCCTCCGGGTCGTCCGAGGCCAGGCCGCCAGCCAGGATGAGCTGGCACCGCCTCTCTTTCCTGACCTCGCGGAAGGTGGAGATGGTCCTGTCCAGTCCCTTCCAAGGGTCGAACCTCCCTATTTGGGCGACTATGGGCACGCCCGCGTCTATCTGGTACTTGGCCAGGACCCGGTCTATCTCCTCCTGGGTGAGCTCCCTGTTCTTCTCTGACAGGGGGTCAATGAAGGGAGGCACGATGAACTTGGGAAGGGGCCAGCAAGACACTATGTAGTGTGCGGCCGAGAACATGGCCGCGTCGTAATGCTCAACCCACTCAGTGACGAAGTCCCACAACCCCGGGTTGGCTTTGAAAACCGCTTCCTCCATGTCGATGTGGCATCTCCACATCCAGGTCTCGCCTGGCTTCTTCAAATAGCGCGTCAGACCCAGCGGCTGCGGATCATGGGCAACCACAATGTCGGGAGTGTAGTCAATGAAATCGCAGGCAGCGCATGACTCCAGGGTGCAGAAGTAGGTCTCCTGCATCTCCCTGGTGAAGCAGCCTTCCCGTCCCTGGAGGAGATTGTGCAGGTTCTTGGTGCATTCGAAGTAGTCCGCATTTCCCTGGATAACCTTCCACTCGGACTCTATCCCCAGCCGGTCCAGCATGGGAACAGCGCTGTACAGCATCTCGGCCACGCCACCGCCCATGGCAGTAGCATTCAGTTCCAGCAGCTTCAGGCCCTTGAGTCTATCGGCCGCACGCCGCAGCCGGTCCACTGCCTTCTCGCCAAGCAACAAGGCATAGCTTTCCGGGGATGGTGTGGAGAAAGGGCGAAAACCCTTGCGGCTGCTGTATACGGTCCCATCAGCTAGCGGCACGGCCGTTCGGGCTGAATCGGTCATCTGCAATACCTGACCCCGGCAAGTCTGGCGACTTGATGAGGAATGCGCCAGTGCCCCGCCATGACCATTCTAGTCTCAGCGGCTGCGCATCACAAGTATTGAGGGTCGCCGAGCACTTGGCGCCGGGGCTGCGTCAAGGCAGGCCACGGCACAGGCTGTTGACGGGGGCCTAGCCACATGATAGTCTCTGGCTGATTGTAGGCGCAGCCGAGGGAGAGCCGCAAAGGCGCTAGGAGGTACCTATGGAAGCCGAGGAGTTCCTGCGGAATGTTGACCTGTTCGAGGAGCTTGACACCGCATGCCTCTCCTACCTGGCAGCCAAGCTGCAATTGGTCTCTTTGCCCGAAGGGCCCCTGGTGAGAAAAGGGGACCCCGGCGACGCCATGTACATCGTCAAGTCCGGTGTGGCTACGGTAACCACATCATCGGAATCAGGGCGCATGGGGGTGGCGTTGGCCCTGTTGAAACAGGGTGACAGCTTCGGCGAAGTAGCGCTCATCGATGGCATGCCGCGCACTGCCGATGTGAACATCAGTCAACAGATGGAGTGCTACAAGCTGGCCAGGGAAGACTTCCAGACGGCGCTGATCGAACATCCCGAGATAGCCCGTGCGCTTCTACCGCGGCTGGCTGTCTACATACGCCGTGCCGATGCCTGGGTAACTGACTTCCTTGACAAGATGGGCGGCAAGCGCTGACACCGCTTCGGCGCAGAGTCAGGGTGTGCTCCCGCATGATTCCATCGGAACAGGGATGGCGGGGGGGCACCCCACTCCTTTGCATAGCCGGGGCAGCAACGGGCCACTGCTGCACACCGCTCACGGAGCACCCAGCCCTGTACCCTGTCGCCTTCCCGGATGACTGTCCCGCTTCCTCTCTGGTATAGTGGGGGGCGCGGTCACGTCCGGCCGGCCACAAACGGGCATCGCGCAGCCCCGTGAGCCAGGACACGACCTCATCCCGAGCATGGGCGTGGATATCGAAGAAGTAGCGCAGGACATATACCTGCTGGACCTTGGCAGGGACCCGATATACTCAGTCCGTCAGATAGCCTACTGGCTTGTCGACGACCAGACAGCCCTGATCGAACCTGGTTCCACAGCCACGGCAGTGGAGTTCCTTGTTGGTGCCAGGCACGCAGGCCTCGATCTGGAACGCCTGGCCTACATCATACCCACACACATACACGTGGACCACGGAGGGGGAAGCGGCTACCTGGCGCAGAAACTCCCTCGGGCCAGGGTCGTGCTGCATCCCAGAGCCGTGCCGCACATGACCGATCCGAGCAGGTTGGTCCAGGCACTCCGGCAGGTACACGGCGACGACTTCGAAAACGCCTTCGGCCCCGTCCTGCCGCTGAATCGTGACAGGATACTGCTGGCCGATGACGGCCAGGTGATACACCTGGGCAAGCGTGACCTGACGGTGGTGTTCTCCCCGGGACACGCGTCTCACCACATCTCCTTAATGGACTCCCTGACCAAGGGCCTGTTCTGCGGTGAGGCGCTGGGGTTTATAGCCGACGATATGCCGGACATCATCTCTCCAGCCGGCGCCCCACCTTTTGATCCAGACGTCTACGTGGAGACCATCGACAAGTTGCAGGGCCTCGGCCCTGAGCTCCTGTTCTGTTCACACCTGGGGGTCCGCAGGGACGTGGACGCTCTTATCGCCAGCCTCAGGGAAAGCTGCGACGCCTTCGGCAGGATCATCGAGCAGGGCCTGCAGGCAGGCGATGACAGAGAACAGATATGGGAGCAGCTCTCGCGGTATGTCAATGCACGTCACCCTGGGGCCAGACTGCCGCTAACCTTTGAACTGACAATCACAGGCTACATAGACTACTTCAAGAGCCAGAGGTAGCCGTGTCAAGGCGGTGTTTGCAGCGACCTGCATGGAAGGACCGGCGTGCCACGAAGCGCTTCGGAGCGGACCGGCAGTTCCCTCTCCCTTGACGGGAGAGGGCTAGGGTGAGGGTGGCCCGTCTCGCTCGCTCTGCCTTTACACACGCCGGGCGATCTGCCTGTCACAGTAGAAGACATGAAAGGACTGGCGAAGCAGAGAGATGACTATTGACGTCAAAGAAGTGGCCCAGGATACATACCAGATAGACTGCGGGAAGGTCCCTGTCTTCCTTATGTCTCAGATAGCGTGCTGGTTGGTTGGTGAGAGCGGCTCAGCCCTGCTTGAACCGGGGTGCACCACCGCAGCCGCCAGGTTCCTTGACGAGGCCAATTCTCTTGGCCTGGACACCCGCACCATCTCCTACATCATTCCCACCCACATTCATGTAGACCATGGCGGTGGGGTGGGATACCTGGCCGAGAGGCTGCCCCAGGCCAAGGTGGTGCTCAATCCCAGGGGGGCAGCGAACATGAGAGACCCGTCCAGGATAGCCACCGGCACCGGTGTGGCCTTTGGAGACAAGTGGGAAGAGTATTTCGGCCCCATCAGCCCCGTCCCCGAAGGCCAGATTCTCGAAGTGCAGGACGGGGAGTCAATCAGCCTGGGCAACCGTGACCTCACAGTGATCTACACGCCGGGGCATGCTACACACCACATCTCCATCCTGGATAGCCTGATCGACGGCATCTACGCAGGGGAGGCCCTCGGCTTCCCTTCCGACCTGTCGCCCGACCTCGTCCTGCCGGGCGGAATACCTCCCTTCGACGCCGAGCGGTACTTGGAGAGCATAGAGAAAGTCGAGGGTTACGCGCCCAAACGGATCTTCTACTCGCATCTCGGGTTCTACGACAACCCGGACAACAGACTGATCCGGTTGGTCAAGGAGAGCGCCACGGCCTTCAACCAAATAGTCTCGCGGGCGGTCGCAGATGGCCTGGATGACCGGGCGATATCGGAACGTCTCGTGGAGTACCTCAAGAACCACGCTGAGGGGGGACTGGATGACTTCCTGCTGGACCCTTCAGGCTACGTTGACTACTACAGGCGCCGGGCCTACCCCTCCGGGTGAGCTGGTTCGTAATCCCAGTTGTCAAAGAGCACCCTGCTGGCATACAGAGTGTTCCAGTGCTCCGTAAGGTACTGTACCTTGCCTTCCCTGTTGAATTTGAACACGAAGCAGTAGACGTTTCTGTAGTCTGCGCCCTTCAAGGTCTTGCTGTGCTGTGTGTGCTGACGCACCACATAGTCGCCGTCCGCCAGGACGACTACGTCGGTGAACCGATTGGTCGCCAGGTCGTAGGAATCTATGCCCGTGCCTTCATGCCGCTGACCCGCGCCATACAGGATACGTGCGATGGCCTCGATGCCGCGGTGCTCGGTGACGCCCTCCGCCCCCGGAATGCGCGGCAGCCCGTTCCACCACACGGCATCTTCGGCGAAGCCCTCCAGCCGATCGAAATCGGCTGGTCCTTCGAAGATGGCATTGACCGTGGCGATATCCCTCTTCTCTTCAGGCGTATACCTTTCCATGAGTCTGCTCCTTTGCCATTCTGTTCTTCGTATGCCCCAGATATGTCTATGACCTGACTCAATGACCTCCAACTCCCGGTCCTTGGCTCCAACGAACAGCCACAACTACAGATCAGTAACCGGTTCCCGGCAGGAGCCCCGAACTACACAACCAGTCCTCTTGGCTGCAAGTCTGCAGCGGCATCCCGAAGCCCCAGTTCCTCCAGCTTTGCCTTCGTCTGGAGGCCTGTGGCAACATCCCATCCCCTGAGCGCATAGAACTCATCTTTCATCTTCTCAAAGCCCTGTACATCAAGCACCTCACCCTTCCTGGATATTATCTCTCCACCTTTCCCGGGAACCAGGCACTCCGGGTCGTAGGCCTCGGTCACCAGAGGTTGGGTATGGAAAATATCCGGCAGTCTGTCGCTTTCTCTTCCCTTGTGGCCTTCCCTGACCATTATGGCTCTCTGCAGATTGAAGGCCTTCTCTCCCATGCGGTAAAGCCCTTCCTCGTCTATCTCTTGCCCTGTAACCGCAGAAAGGATCTGGCTTTCAATAGTCGGATCACCAACATGGTCCTCGGTTGATTCGGAGAACCAGATGGGGAACATCCAGAAGCACAGGGGCACGCACTCATTGGCGAAGACCCTGTCCTGCACCTTCTTCGCCGCCAGAGCCTTGCCTTCGTAGGTAGAGAAGTCCACCGCCAGTTCGCTTCCCCAGAACCTGTTGGCTATGCCGCGCATCACGTTGCTCGAAACATACTTTCCGGGGACCTTTGTGGCCCACCGGCTCCACTCAACCTCCACTACCCCACCCAGCTCGGCCACCTGTGGTATGTGCTGTCTCGGTTCCATTGCATAGGCCAGGGCTGTAGAGGGGATCATCCTGGGGCAGAACACTGAGACATGTCCCAGGGGGTCACTAATGAAGCTATTCGCTACGGTCGTGGCCACATCCCCCAGGGAAGCAGCAGCCATAACGGGGCCCTGGGCCAGTACGTCCCCGAAACCTTCCCGAAAAGCGATCTTCTTCAACAGTGCCTCTATGAACTCCAGGCTGCCCAGCTTGGATAAGGGCAGGCCCGTGCTCTCCTCCGTTATGATGCCCATCTGGCTGCATGCCGCCAGCAGGATCAGTATCGACATCACGGCATAGGTATCAAGCCCATGCTGGTCGCACAGCCTCTCCGCAAAGAAGGGGACCTCTGTCCACCGTCCGTAGTAGGCCTGGGCGAAGTCCTGGTACACCATGCCGGAGGCGCAGGTATATTTGCCCTTGGTGCCGTTCTCGGCCTTGTAGTAGCTCCTCGAACTGCAACCCATGCAGGCAAAGCAAGCCTGGTGTGTGTGGCTGGGCGGTAACGCTACCATGGTGGTCTGTGGCCTGTGCCCCAGCAGTCCACGGATGTACGTGGCGAGCTCTTTGAGCCTGGGACGGCTGGCCGGCACTATCCTCCCAGTCCCCGTCACTGCAATGGCCTTCAGTCTCTTGGAGCCCATGACAGCCCCAAAGCCGCTGGAACCACTGGCGTCGCCGTCGGCCAGAAGAGAGGCGAAAGAGACCATGTTATCACCGGCCGGCCCCGTGGCCACCACCCTCACCCGGCTGCCCAACTCCCGCCTCAGAGTCTCCTGTACCTCGACCGAACCCTTCCCCCAGAGAGCGGAAGCATCCCTTATCTCAGCATTACCGTCGCGAACGAAGAGATAGACCGGGCTCTCCGATTTGCCGTGAGCAACGACCCCATCAAACCCGGCAAACTTGAGATGGGCACCCCAACCCTCTCCCCCCAGCGAACTGTAACAGAATCCTTCGGGGATTGTGCCTGGGGACTTCCCAAATATCTGCCACCTGGAGCCTGCCGGAGGAATCCCTGTCGCCGGCCCGGTAACAAATATCAGCCGGTTCTCGGGATCGAAGGCCGTGGCATCCGGTGGCACCTCGTCCCAATAGATCTTGGTGCCAATACCCCGGCACCCTAGAAAGGAATCGGCGTAGTCTGTCGTTGGCCTGCTGGTCACGCTGCCCGAGGACAGGTCCACATCCAGGATTCTTCCTGCATATCCGTATTCATTGGCCATGCGGCAACCCCTTCGGCCGACGCCCGCAACCGGGGTAACCTGGGCTTAGTTACTCTGCGGACGTTCTCCAGTCACTCACAGTCATCGGCCGGCGTAGTGTCTCGCCAACGTCTCCGGGCCGTCTCCGCCTGTTCGGCGTGGTGCCAGGAGCCTGTCTAGACCTTGAGCACCTACTGAAGTGCTCAAGCTCAGAATAGGCCCGAAGAATGCGCTGATTGAACTCTCAAGTCTCGTACCTCGTGCTTCCTTTTCAATGCTTCCAGCAACGGGCCTGTTTCAACCAGGCACCTTTACTGGCGAGCATGATGGCTGTTGCTCGACCGATGCCGGATGCGGCACCTGTAACGAGTGCTACCTTATTCTCCAACAGCCCCATTTCTGTATCGCCCTCCTCTGTTTCCGTTGGCCCCCCGTGCCTGACTGGGACAACTATGATAGCCTTGGAGAGGTCTTGTCAATGTGGCGTATTCCGTCACCCGAAACGTCGCCGGAGGAAATATGGTCCACTCAGCCAGAAATGTTACTGAGGGAGATGCTTGCCAACAGAGACATAGCCCCAGTGCCGACAGGCCGAAGAAGCCAAATCGCCTGGGACACCGCCAGAGATAGCTCTCACCGCAACATGCATGACACGAACGCTACCAAGGATCACACCTACCAAAGGTCGACTGTCGCCCGGCGAGGGAAATCGCCTTCTTGCCATGCGGGCGGCTTTTGGCTTACCATTTCCCAGGTCGGCGCGCCGGCGGCGACCGGCTGTTGTCGCGTCCGGATGGGCAGGCACCACCATGAATGCCCCTCCACACGTGGCGTGGCGGCTCAGAGTATTCGACGCAACCTGCGGCACAGACGGGTCTCCGCCAGCCATGACTTCTGGCCACAGACCGCTGGAACCGAAAGGGGAGAGAAGAATGGGCATCTGTTTTCAAGGCAGCACACTGAAGGAAGCAGTGGATGAGAAGGAACGATTTTTCAAGGAGAGCGGCTATGCCTACGGCCTGGAGAAGCTGGACCTGGTCGAGAGCGACCCGGCCAAGTTCATGCGTTTCCAGATGAGGCTGGTCGCCGCCTGCATAAATGCCAGGGAGATGGCCAAGTTGATCTCGGCCAACCCCATGTCACTGGTCCAGGGTGAGCTGCTGTTCCTCCTTGCCACCCCCGAAGGCGATGTTGTTTCCGCCTCCTATGGCCTGGCGGGCCACATCCAGTCCTTTCCTTTCATGGTACGGTCCGTGGCCAATCTCGGTTTCGAAGATGACCCGGGCATACGTGAAGGCGATGTCTTCTTCAACAACGACACCCTCTACGGAGCGCCCCACAATGCCGACTGCTACAACTTCGTGCCCATATTCCGCGGCGAAGAACTGATCGGCTGGACAGTGGGTCTGAACCACATCACGGACGTAGGAGGCCTGCAACCCGGCGGCCTTGGCGTCATCTCGCCCAGCGTGTTCACGGACGGTTTCACTGTGCCCCCCACCAAGATAGGTGCCGACTTCAAGACCCACAAATGGTGGGAGTTGCACTGGAAGAGGCGGACCCGCACAGAGGCCTTCAACATCCTGGACGACAAGATGAGGACTGCCGGTTGTGTGGCATTGCATGACAGGGTCCAGGAGATCGTCGATGAGTTCGGCCTGGACTACTTCAGAAAAGGGATAAAGCAGATAATCGAACGCGAGAGGCGTGTTCTCATAGACAGGGTCAAGACACTGGCCGTCCCGGGGAAGTACGGCTTCCTCAATATCAGCGCCGTCAGATACAAAGGAGTGGTGGGCAAGCTGTTCGCAGGCTCCAATCGCGATTGGCTCCTGCACGAGCCCGCTGAGATGAATATTCGCCCGGACGGCACAATGTACATGGACCTGGAAGGAATGAGCAGCGAGGGGGACTTCCACTGCAATGGCTACGAGGCAGCCGTGCGCATGCTGACCTCCATAGGCGCCTGGCCCATGTTCGCCTACACTGCCACCATCAACACGTCCATAATGTACATGACCGACTGGAACCTGCCGCCAGGCTCCATGTTCAACCCTCAGAACCCCTTCGCAGCAACCGTCATGTCGCTGGCCGAGGTCGGCAAGTACAGCTTCCTGTACAACATCTGTCTCAGCCTGGCGTTCTTCGCCAGAGGCTACCTGGAAGAAGCCTTCGGCCGTGAGCCCGACGGCGTGGGCTACGGCCTGGCCGGGGTCATGGCAGACGGCTTCAGATGGGCGGGTGGAGATATGACCCTCATAACGTGCTCGAGCTCCAGGGCCTTCCCGTACCGGGACGGCATGGCTGCCTCTTGTTGCTCACCTAACCCTGCCTCAGACCAGGGGGAAACGGAACTGGCGGAGTTCCTGCAGCCCACCAACCTGAACATAGGCAAGAAGACGGTGCCGGACTATTGCGGACACGGCAAGTACCGGGGCGGGCTGGGCATAGGCATGTGCCAGATGGTCACCGAACCGGGTCAGGATCTCATCATAGCGGTGTTCGCCTCCAGCGGCGGCATGGGCAGAGCTGCCCACGGGATGTGTGGTGCCTACCCAGGCGTCAATGACGTGATCATGTTCGTCCACGACACCAACATGAGGGAACTGCTGGAGCAGGGCAAGCCTTATCCCAGGGACTTCGTGGAGATCAGGAATTGGCTCAAGGAGGGCAGACTGAAGGCCGGTAGCGTCGAGACCTACAAGAGTGCCTCACCCAACGTACCGTGCAAGGATGGTGACCTCTTCGCCAGCGCCAGCAGCGGCATGGGGGGCTGGGGCGACCCGCTTGAGAGAGACTACGGCCTCATCGAGACCGATATCCACTACGGTTGGATGACCCCAACTGCTGTCAAGAACGTCTACGGGGCGGCAGTCGATGGGGAGGGGAAGGTGAAGGTGGCGGAGAGCGACGAACTCCGCCGACAGATGCGCCAGACCCGCAGAGAGAAGTCCGAAGACGTTCTCAACTGGTGGAGGAAAGAGAGGGCGAGGGTACAGAACAAGGAGTTCTCTGAGGACGTCTATAACATGTACGCCGACTGCCTGACGTACGACAAGTTTTGCCGGTTGTTCACCGGCATATGGCAGTTGCCGGAGAGCTATAGCCTGTCGTGAAATAGGGGCAGGACAGACCGGACGCGGCTTTGCCAGCGCCTGTCGCCCCGCCGATGAATTGCCGGCCCGGCTTCGTGCATCGAGATCGGACACACCCGTGGTGATGCCCAATCATGCCCACGGAACCGCCCCCCGTAGGGGCAGTGCTTGCCCTGCCGCCCCCTCGCTAGGGCGCAGCAAGCAGCGCCCCTACGTTGGGAAGGCGGTCCCGGTGTCCAAATCCTTGCCGGCGCTTGGCGCGCCCCACAACGGACACGTCATCCGTGATGGGCAATGACCCCAGCCCCACCAGCAGGGGGGCATCTCCAAGAAGGGCTGTGAAGGTATATAATGGCGACGGCGCGTCCGGCCCTGGCCGCCAGAACCGGTCACCTGCCCCCGGAAGCTCAAGGGCAACCCAGCATGAGGAATCTGTCCAAAGCCTGTATACTGGTTCTGGACGAAGTGCTGGTGGCAGCACTGGTGCTTATCGTCCTGTGGCAGGCGGGCGTTCGACTCAGCCCGTGGGTTATTGCCACAACCGTGGTAGTCTTGGGGGGCTGGACACTCGTGCTCCATAAACTGATCAAGTCCATCGTCAGACGCAGGCAGGTCGGTGGGAGGGAGGGAATGATAGGCCTCGTTGGCAAGGTGGTCAAGCCACTCGCCCCCAACGGTGTCATCAGGATACATGGTGAGCTGTGGAATGCCTCCTGCCGCGATGGCAGAGTGGCTGTGGACGAGGACGTGGTGGTCACAGCGGTGGAGGGGCTCAAGCTGGTGGTCAAGCCCAGGAGCGAGAAAACGCGGCAGTAGTCACCGGCACCTCTCAACCAGGTAGCCGCAGGCGTCTGGGGCGACACAGAGAGTAGTGAGGAAGAGGCCGAAGGTCCTTCAGCCTCTCCATTCTTGGCACATCTCGGGAGCCGGGCCGCGTACTAGCCGGTCAGCAGGCCGAAGTTGGCCCTCACCCTGTCCACGTCCTCCCGCGGCGGTATCGCCATACTGGTGAAGGGCAGCCCTATACCCTGCTTCAGTTCCACGGCCATCTCCGCCGTCTTCATACTCACCATCATTGGGTCTATGATCGGGATGGTCCGGCCATCGACCTCCATCTTGGAGAAACCCGCCAGGCTGCAGAAGGGACCTATACCACAGCAGCCTATCACTATGACGTCCGCACCATCCGCCACCATTTCACTGGCCCGCTGCTCCACGCCGTCAGCAACAAACTTGGCGTCCTGGAGGCCCTTCTCCCAGGTCTCGGCGAAGGGATGGATGTCAAATCTGACTCCTCTCGGCGCCAGCCTGCTGGTCAGACCCATCAGCACTATCTTGTCCTCAATGGCAGCGATCTGCTCCGGCATGTTGGTGGCGATGATGCCAAGCCTGCGGCCCAGTTGGCAGGCAAAAAGGATGGCAGTCTCGCCGGCCCCGATAACCGGCATCTCCACTACCGCCCGGGCCTCCTTGACACCGGTGTCTCCGAAGCAGCCGACAACTGCTGCATCGAAGCCTTCTCTTTCAGCCTGGACCACCACATCTGCCACCTGCCTCTTGTTCAGCAGGTCGTAGTAGACGTTGTCGAAGTCCATGGCATTGTCTCCCTTCAGCCCGGGCTTCACCGACCTGATCTCCACCTGGGTATCGGGCCGGAGCACCTTCTTGAGGCTATCCGTCATCATGCCGAACCAGAGATCGTGGAAGCCTTGTATCCACTCCGAGACGTTGACCACACATACCCTCATTGCCATCCTCCTTCTGTCCCTGCGGGGTTGCGAACAATATAGCATCGGCTTTGCAATCGGTGTCAAGCAGGCAATCCCGGAGGTTCCGCCTTTGACCCTGAGTCGGGCACTCTGCCACAATTAGCCTATGCCCGATCTCGACTTCCTCTTCTATCCCAGGTCCATCGCCATCGTGGGCACCTCCTCACAGCCTGACACCTACGCCAACCGCAACTTCCTGCTGCCACTGCTCGCTTTCCGCTACCCGGGCAGGCTATACCCCGTCAACCCGAAGCACGATGAGGTGCTCGGCCTCCAGTGCTATCCCAGTGTCAGAGACATACCCGGTACGGTGGACTATGTCATCTGCTCTCTCCCCGCGAAGTCCGTGCCGCAGGTCATGCGTGACTGCGCCGCAGCCAGGGTCAAGGTGGCGGCCGTCTTCAGCGCCGGGTTCAGCGAGACCGGTGACGACGAGGATGCCAGGCTGGAGCGGGAGGTAGCAGACATAGCCCGTTCGGGCAACGTGCGGCTGATCGGCCCGAACTGCCTCGGCGTGCACTGCCCGCCGGCTGGCATATCGCTGGCTGGTGACATCCCCAGGGACAGCGGTCGGGTCAGCTTCATATCCCAGAGCGGTGGCAACGCCAGGGAACTGATACTGGCCGGGGCACAGCGGCAGGTATTGCTGAACAAGCTGGTCAGCTACGGCAACGCCGTCGACTTGAACGAGGCCGACTTCATGGAGTACTTCGCCGGTGACGCCGGCACAGAGGTCATTGCCGGCTACATCGAGGGACTCAAGGAGCCCGGCCGTTTCCCCCGGGCATTGCGTCTTGCCGCCGACAGGAAGCCGGTTGTCCTGCTCAAGGGAGGGCTGACCGCAGCGGGAACGGGCGCTGTCCAGTCCCACACCGCGGCACTGGCAGGGAGCAGGGAGATGTGGGACGTCCTGTGCCGTCAGGCCGGGGCCATACAGGTGGAGGACATGGGGGACATGCTGGACACACTGCTGGCCTTCATCATGCTTGAGCTGCCCCGGGGCAGGCGTGTGGGCATGGTGGGTATCGGTGGGGGAGCCAGTGTCCAGGCCGCAGATGACCTGGAGCGGGCAGGCCTGCTCTTGCCTCCCTTCCCAACCGAGCTGAGGCAGGAACTGAAGGAGTTCGTGCCTGCGGCAGGCAGCGGCCTGCGCAATCCGGTAGACGTGGCCGCCGACGTCTACTGGGACGCGGCCAGCTTCGCCCGGACCGCCGAGGTCGTGGCCAATTGGGACGGCGTGGATATCCTGCTGGTGATGCTCAATGCCACGGCCACTCTGCGGCGCGGCGTCAACACCATGAAAGCCCAACTGGATGCCCTCCTGGATGTAGGCCGCAGTGCCGGCAAGCCCATGGCCATCGTCCTCAAGAGTGGCGGCATAAGGAGAGCTGAGGAAATGGGCGCCGAGGTGGAAGGCGGCTGCCTGGAGGCCGGCTTCCCCGTGTTCCGGTCCTGTTCTCACGCGGCCCGATCCATCGACAGGATGATTGCCTATCACCAGAAGACCGAGGAGAAATCCTAAGCACTAATCTCTGAGTTCCAAACAATTTGTCATCCCCACTCTCGGGACCAGCGAACGATGAAAATGGTGGGCAGCCATCTTGTCATTGCGAGCGGAGCGAAGCAATCTCCGGGTGGGGAGGCCAAGCACGTTTCGATCGCAGCGTCCCCGCCCTGAGATTGCCCCGACGGGTCGGGACTGGCGCTCCTCGCAATGACGCGGAAGAGGTCCATTTTCTACGCAAATCCAAATGACCGAAATCCAAAACGTGGGCTCTACCTGGAAAATGACCTCCTTTAGCACGGGGTTGGGAGGGGTTCAAGCTTGCAGGGTGGGGGGAATGCAGTGGAACCCACCGTCCCCAACCCATTGCTCTTGGGAAATAACAAACACGAAATCCCAATGACTGAATTTAGAACAGGGACATCGGGCGCGGTCGCCCTTCAGTCTGACCACAGCCGCACCCTGTTTGGAATTTGGTGCTTTAGTACTGTCTGTGATTTGGAGCTTGTGATTTGAGATTTCCGCCAGATACTACAGAATGACCTCGTCGGGCCATTTTCATGGTTCGCTGGTCCCGATCCATCGGCATGAAAAGTCGCGTAGGATTTAGGTCCTGGGATTTGGAATTTCCACGACTCGCCGCCATGGCCTGGCCGGGGCACCGGCGTGACAGCCGGGTTGAGTCATGCGTTGCCAGATCTCTCACTAGGAGCCTGGGTCACGAGTCGGCGTCGTAGCGGTTTGGGGTGAGGTCCGTCTCAACTGACGTAAGGATGTTACGGGGGGGCTTCCTATCTGGGCAGTTATCTGATATAATATCAGCAATAATAGCTCAGAGAGGAGGGTCAGGTGGCTGCCATCGAATATAAAGAGTATGTTATGAATGCCGGATACCTTTTGCCTCCTTCTCTG
>Ga0180431_10001374_pt1 | contig 34260 bp, 22 predicted proteins | sample SS_ome_11_FD_132459 | JGI IMG/M metagenome (GOLD analysis project Ga0180431, IMG submission 132459) | Hypersaline lake sediment archaeal communities from the Salton Sea, California, USA - SS_1_MS_1 metaG | ecosystem: Environmental > Aquatic > Non-marine Saline and Alkaline > Hypersaline >... | reverse complement strand
TATATATCCTCCCCCTTTTGATTAATTGCTCGATTCTGCATAGTAAAATGGTAGAGATATATGTATAAAACCACAGAGGCTCAAAGAAAATAACCGCCGATGGATGCTGCATATCTCAGATGAAAAATATTTGGTAAACTGCTATGGGGATCTTGTCGAGGTACGGGGATTCCTCTTTCATAACCTGGCAGATCGCGGAGTAATTTCTCAATAGCTTTTCTCTTGACTTTTACAATATATTAGGGGAGTATAAAAGCTCGTTTTAAAGGTCGTAAAGACTCTTACAATATTAACAGAGAGAAGGGGGCGTTATGACTGTGTCAATAAATGAAGTTGATAAAATTGAGATCCTGACACTACAGGATAATTATGTTGATCTCACCTCCTTGGATAACACTGAAATCGTTACGCGGGCAATGCCGCTCAAGGATATGGAGGTGAAGAACTCTATCCTGGCCGAGCATGGCTTTTCTGCGGTGGTAACGGTGACGAAAGGTGAGGCGGCGCGGAGCATGCTCTTCGACTTTGGTTTTTCTGAACAGGGTGCGGCATTCAATGCCGATGCGCTGAGCCTGGATTTGAGCAGCATTGAAACAACCGCGCTCTCTCACGGGCATCTCGATCACGTCGGTGGCATGAAAGAGCTCATGAAGCGGGTCGGGAAGAAGGGGCTCGAGTTGATTGTCCATCCTGAGGCCTTTCGAAATCCGCGATACATGAAGATAACCGAGGAGATTAAGGTACTATTTCCCCCCTTTACGCGGGAGAAAGCCGAGGAGGCTGGCCTCAAAATTGTCACGACGAAGGATCCCTACAAGCTTCTTGATGGCGATGTGCTCTTTTTAGGAGAGATACCGAGAAAAACGGATTTCGAGAAGGGAGATCCGAGACTTTTCTATCAGGATGATGGTGTGGAGAAGCAGGAAGACTTTCTTGATGATACTGCACTGGTGGTCAATCTCAAGGGGAAAGGACTCGTGGTGCTCTCCGGCTGTGCGCATTCAGGCATCGTCAATACCGTGCACTATGCCAGGGAGGTCGCCGGTGTTGAGAATATACATGCGGTTATGGGGGGGTTCCACCTCTCCGGTCCAACTCTCGCTCCGGTCATCCCGCCAACCGTTAAGGGGCTCAAGGAGATAAATCCGACATACGTGATCCCGACCCACTGTACGGGACGGAATGCAATTCTCGAAATAGAAAAGGCGATGCCCGATGGATTCATCGTCAATATGTCGGGGACCAAGCTGACCTTTGCCGCCTGAGGTAATGAGTGCTAAACTTTCTCCTCGAACAGCATTACTTTTTTGACTCTTCCGAGATCGCGCTCATATTTTCTCGAACCGACGAGAAAGAGAATGCCGGCAAGCACCCCGAAGAGCGGCAGGAAGAGAAATGCCGTGTCAAGGCCGAAGCGATCCGACAGCTCACCGAGGAAGAGTGGGGACCATGAGGCGCCCAGCAGGTTGAGGATAACCACATTAATACCGTAGGCGAGTGCTCTGAGACCCGGATGGACAACATCCTGAATAACCGCCTGTCCGGGGGCGAGAAAAGCAACCGAAAGAATGCCGAAGCAGACAAGCAGCGGTGCAAAAGCAACCGTGTGGGGGAGGAGAAACGCCGCGAGAAGAATGACGGCTGAGGAGAGTGAGGTCAGGCCCGAGAGCACAAGCCTGGCATTCCGACGGGTTCTCATCCAGCGGTCAGCGAGAAAACCGCCGAGTGGTGCCCCGACGAGGATCAGCAGGGCGAGGCTTCCTGCCATGGTGCCAGCCCGCTGCTCGTCCATGCCGTGAAAGCGGTGGAAGTATGATGGCAACCAGGTGAGCATCGGGGTATTGACTGCGAAGTTCATTGCGAAGGCGAGATAGACGTACCAGAGTGTCGGTATCTTGAAGAGCCCTTTAAAGGATTCACCGAGGCCGGAGAAAGCGGTTGAAGATTTGTCTCCCTGCTCAACGAGCGGCACCGTTTTATAGTCGGGGGTGAACCAGTATATACATGCCAGAATAATTCCCGGAACAGCAACGATGCCGAGCGCATGACGCCAGCCGTAGTGAAGACCGATATACCCCCCCAACAGAAACCCGATACCCGAACCGATGGGCGCAAAAGCGTCGAAAATACCCGAAGCTTTCGCCCGTGATTCCATGGGGAAGGCTGCAGCGATGATGGCGATAGCTGCCGGTCCGTACCCCGCTTCACCGAGACCGGTGAAAGCCCGGGCGATGAGGAGTTGATTGTAATCCTTCGCAAAGGCGCATGCCAGAGTTGCCAGGCTCCAGAAGAGCACCATCAGCGAGACCATCTTGCGCCGGCTCCATCGGTCGACGAGCAGTGAGACGGGGAGGACGAAGAGGGCAATAAAGAGGGACACGATGCCGGTGAGAGCACCGAGCATCCGATCGGAGACGTTGTAGTCCTGCTTGATAAAGGGGAGGAGTGAGGCGATCACCATTCGATCGATATAATCGAACATAAACGACAGGCTCAGGAGTATGAGTATCATCCACGCTCTCGTTCCGCCCGTTTGATATTCTGATTCGTTGTGATCGATAAAGGCGTTCCGGGTTGCCATAGCATTTACCTCATCAACAAGAACTTTTCTTTAAAAAAAGAGCACACAATTCATGACGCGGATGCAGGTTCATCTGCACGAAACGGGCGAAGCCTCCCTGCACATCCGGGAGCTATCCACAGAGACAGATATCGATCGGAAAATCGATACCGAGCTTTTCAAGTCCGGTGTCGGTCACGACGTAGATGTCCTCGGGCATATTGCCGAAGAAGATAAGATCGTCCCCGAAACACCCCACCTCAACGCATATCACCATGCCCGGTCTCAACTCGGTGAGATCATCCGGTGAGAGCCAGGGTTGCTCGTGATTGAGGAGGCCTATTCCGTGTCCCACAAAATCGATGGGGACGGCTTGATTCCAGTCCTGCCGGTAGGTTTCCTTTTTCGCCAGTTCGAAAACATCACAGCCGCGCATTCCCGGGAAGATATTGTTGACGGTATTGAGATAGGCATCGCGACCCCACTTCGAAAGATCGGCGAGTTTCGGAGGAAGCTTCTTCCCCACATAAAAGGATCGCTGAAAATCAGTCCAGTATCCCTTATAGGTTGGACCGCTGTCGGAGAATCCCTGATCTCCCTCCCTGATGACCCGATCATAGAAGGGGGTGGTGACCAGCCGCCACTTCCCGGGAGCATCGGATCCACACATGAACAGGGTAACATTGGTGATGTCGATCGCATCGTACATATCCTCACGGACGTACTGCTCCCAGAGCGCACGGTGGACATCGCGTTCGGTATTGCCCGGTTTTATCGCTCGCCAGCCATGCTCCAGGACCCGTCCGGCTTTTTCGCATGTAATGCGCATGAGCTCGATCTCCCACGGTGTTTTTATCATGCGCTGTTCCCAGACGACCTTGTCAGCACTGACGAAGGTTGCATTGGGGAGAGAAGATTCTATCTCCCGTATCTCATCAACAGAAACCTCAATAACGTATTCCGGGCCATACTCGAGTCCGATCACCTTATTGTCGAGATGGAGATTGATCATGGTGTCTACGAAAACATCGATGAACCTGGTGGGAAGTCGCCAGAATTTAATCTCACTCCATGAACGGAGGTCTGTGATCCACGTTGTCCGCCGGACGCTGTTGCTCAGAACCGACTCACCGACAAAGACGGGATCGTGTTCCTGCGAGACGATAACGCAGTGCCGCCATCGATGACTGTATCTGATGTTCGATTCGCGGTAACCGCCGTAGTAATATTTATTGTCGTAGGAGAAGAGCACCATGGCGTCAACGCCATGTTTCTCCAGTGATTTTTTTGCATTTGCAATCCTGAGATCGAATTCATCTTTCGGGATATGGGGGATAAAATCATCCTCGTCTACGGAATCCTGCCAAGTCATGCCCTTCTGCAGAAGCTGATGATCCCGCGAGCTCTCTTGTTCTGACATTCTCAGTACCTCCTTATTTATCTGATATCGGTGCCCCCGGTGTATAAAGCGATACGATGAGAGAAAACCTCTTAGCTGCTGTAACGTACAAATAGTGGGAAAACCGTTTTGATCTGCTCACTGTATACGCTTCGGTGTATTTATCAATGAAAAAAATTCATATTATACTGTTCGCGGAAACGACGAAGTGAGGAGGGGACTTTTTCATTGCCGGGGCGAAAAGTTATTGTATTTTATGCCGTTTTGTTTCGAATATACTCTATCGATTGCCGAAAGGCGGTTTGCCCGAAAAGAGGCTCAGGAGTGGTTTTCGAGAACCATTTCATTGCAGAACTATTTTTGAGATAAAAGGATATCCTCTCTTATGCGAAAGAAGACGAATGTGTTCATAACAGTTTTATGCTGTATCGGTGTTTCTGTGCTGGCTGTTGTATCAGGGTATGCCGAATCGGTTTTCTTAAAAGATGGATCAATCGTTGAAGGGGATGTGATACAAGAAACCGATACCGAGATTACCGTGAAAAAGGCGAACGGAATAAAAGTTCAAATACCCCGTCAGTTTGTACTCAGAAGGGTAGAGACAGATAAATATAAAAATAAGGTCCGCATTCACCGAAAAGATGGCACCGTGCTATCGGGCTTTATCGTTCTCGAGAATCCGGAGAGTTACACCGTGCGAAAGGATGTCGATAAAATTGATGAGATCGTGGTTAGCAGAGAGGAGGTCAGTCGCATTGAAGTGGAAGGCGCACCGACTGAATCGTCGGTAAAAGAGCGAATCTATTCTCCGAAGCGGGCAGCAGCAATTTCTCTGATACCCTTCAGAAGTGGGAGTTCTTTAACCGGAGATGGATATACCTCGCTGGGAGCCACGTTCTGCGTGGTGAAAACCGGTGCGCTGGTTATTCCCTTATCTTTTTTCATTCTGGCAAGCGGATTCGGTTCTACTGATAGCGGTGATAATGGCGATCAGAACACGGGTAATGCAGATATCTATGAAAATAAAATGTATGTGAACATGGTTATCGCCTCATTCGCTCTATGGATTTGTGCGACAGCCGCTGATGTCATTTACTCCTATCATCATGTTCGTAAATATAATGAGAGAAAGCAGTCCTCTATTCGTTCAGATGATGTTTCAATTATCCTCTCGCCGCGATTCAATTCCCAGAGCGATTTCCTCAGCACAAGCAGTATCGCCTGCGATGGCTTGAACATATCGTTCAGATACCGTTTCTAGTCAACCGCTTCTTCGTTGGGGGGCTCTGTTCACATATCGCTTCAGGCGCGCCGTATGAATTTGCTTGTGATTATGTCTTGACTATTTTTACTGATTCACATATCTTCACTTCCTGTTACGCGTGCCCAATCAACCTGTATTGTAATCTACGGGGTTTCTAAAGACTCTTAATATGATGCCCCCGGGACAGCTTTTTTTCGCTGGCATGCGCGACGTCGTATCGCTGTGGGCGGCTCAATAAGTAAAACACTTTTCATTTCATCGGTTTCGCAGGTTGAAAAGAGTTTTTGAGGTGCCCATAATGTTGATTTGAATTTTGATATGTTGTATAACTCACGATAACGCTCAATTTCGAATTTGTTGGAAGTTAACCTATGGAAATAATCAGGTCGGTTGTTTACACGCTCGCGGAATATGTTTGGTCGTTTCCTGAGAATATGGGGATTTCGTTTCCCCCCCTTCTGGTGCTCCTCCTGCTGGGTACCGGTTTATTTTACACCCTTCGGTTAGGGTTCATACAGCTGCGCAAGCTGGGACACAGCTTCAGTGCAATTACTGGTAAGTTTGATGATCCCGATGATGAGGGTGATATTCATCACTTTCAGGCGCTTACCTCGGCTCTCTCCGCGACTGTTGGGATAGGCAATATCGCCGGCGTCGCGACTGCGATACACTATGGCGGCCCCGGCGCGCTTTTCTGGATGTGGATTACCGCACTGTTTGGCATGAGCCTCAAGTTCGCTGAGTGCACCCTTGCCCATCACTATCGCAACATCAATCCTGATGGTTCTGCATCGGGCGGCCCCATGTACTATATCGAAAAGGGGCTGGGGAAGCGGTGGAAATGGCTGGCGGTCACCTTTGCGCTCTGCGCGGTGTTCTCGTCGCTCGGCCAGGGGAATTCAATTCAATCCTTCACCATGGCTGATCAGCTTAAGACCGATCTCGCGCTGCCGACCTATATCACCGGGCTCTTCTCGGCCACGGTGGTCGGGCTGGTCATCATCGGCGGCATACGAAGAATCGGGAAGGTCACGAGCAGACTGGTTCCCGCCATGGCGCTCATCTATCTCATCGGGGGACTGGCCGTTCTCATTCTCAACTATGATCAAGTACCATCGGCTATCGCCGAGATATTTACTTCAGCATTTAGCACAAAGGCTGAAATTGGCGGGTTCGCCGGTTCGACATGGCTGTTTCTTATGACCTGGGGGGTGAAGCGGGGGCTCTTCTCCAATGAATCCGGTCAGGGGAGTGCTCCCATCGCTCATGCGGCAGCAAAGACCAGGGAGCCGGTGCGCGAGGGAACTGTTGCGCTCATGGAACCCTTTCTCGATACCCTTATTATCTGCACCATTACCGGTTTAATCATCGTGACCACCGGTGTATGGCATGAGAAGAAGGCAGGCATGGCCTCCGCTTTCATCAGGCAGGAGGCAATTAGCATCATCAGGGCAGATGCTGAAGTAGGGGTAAATGGCGTTATCAGGAGTGAGGATCTCTTCGAGGGGGAATTTCAGGTCGTCGAAGGCAGCGCAGTGGGTGTTCGCTTTGTGAGGAATCACAGTGTTGTTGAAGGAGCGGCACGAGAGGGTGATGAGTGGATAATCTCGGGAACGCCTGTTATCGCATTAAGTTTTCAGGATGTCGATCATTACAAACCGTTTAGTGGAACGGTGAGGGTAGCTGACGGCATTCCGTCTTTTGTCGGTAAAGAGGGATCGGCAATCTCGAATGAAAACGTATATCTGGTCGGTTCCTTTTCGCAGAACGGTTCTCCCCTCACAAGCTGGGCATTCAATGTCGGTTTACGATCACTCCTGGGGGATTTCGGTTATCTCATCGTTACCTGCGGCGTCTTTCTCTTTGCTATATCTACGGCAATCAGCTGGTCCTACTATGGTGACAGGGCAACGGAGTACCTTTTCGGAAGCAGGTGGGTAATGCCCTATCGCATTATGTACTGTATTGTTCACTTCATCGGTGCTGTGGTCTCTCTTGAAATTGTGTGGGCATTCGGTGATTTCGCTCTGGGACTCATGGCCTTCCCCAATCTGATTGCAATTCTCGTTTTATCCGGAAAAGTCGTCTCCTTAACCAGAGATTATTTTCGTCGACATTAGTATGTTTTCAGTTGTTTCCCTCCGGCTCATTACCCACTGGTTATTTGCCCGGGATGCAGTCGATAGTGTCCCGGTGAGTGGCCCCTTCAGTGAAATATGAATAGGGCGCGGGCGTTGCCGGGAGCCATGTTCAGGAGAGCCTGAGAGTGACATTCGCCGCCGGGCGAATGCAATCATGCTCTAAAATCAATCCGCTGAAGCAATCAGAGAATCGGCGAGGAGCTTGCCGAGGCGCTTCATATGCCTGATGACCTCTTCCTCGCTTCTTCCGGGATATTTGCGAAAGGTGATGAGTATTCCATTCAGTGCTGCGAAGAAGTAGTGTGAAAAGAGCCTGATCTCTTCGCGGTACTTCATCTGTTTCAGGGTGGCATCGAAAACGGCAAGGAGCTGTCGCACGATATCGTTTATCTTCTCAACCGATTCAGGATTCAGATTGCCGTAGAGCATGAAAAAGGCCATCATCCTGAAATAGGCATCGTGGGTGGTGAAGTAGTCAATAAAGATATTGATAACCTCTTCAACCTTCAGTGACTCATCTTTTTGTATAGTCCGATTGAGCTCTTCAATGAGCGCAACGGCATCTCTGAGTGCGGCCTCGATGAAGAGGGACTCCTGATTGGGGAAATAGGTGTAAATCGATGATGTTGCCATGCCGGCTTCCTCGGCTATTTCGCTCATGCTCACTTTGTCGAAGGGTTTTGTCGCGAAAACTCGCTCTGCGGCATCCATGATAAGATTTCTCCGTACTCCACGCTCCTGTTCCCTGAGCTTGTTTAAGGTATTCTTCTCCTTCATCTGTTTTCAATGCCTCTTGTTTCAGTTGAGAATGAACAGGATTCTTCCTGTATTCAAAGGGAGTTCATATTTTTCAAACTCACTCTATTATCGACTTCTCAAAGGATGAAAAGCTTAACAGGTATGCAGGGAGAGTTCAAAAAAGATATTGGCCCCTCGTAAAGTAAATGTGATAGGAGAGTGCAAAAAAAAGCAAGAAAAAATGAAAAATATTTGACAATCCGAATGATATTCGACATATTGATAGTTATTCGGAGAGGAGGCTCAAGATGAACTTAACAGCAGAAGATATAAAGAGCAAGCTCGTCATTAAAGCGGTTCGAAATGTTCGTCGCGGCTATGAGGTGGACCAGTCACGCCAGATGTACCGGCCCGGAATAACGCTTGATATTCAGCGATCCCGACTTTTGACCGAGGCCTACAGGCAAACGGAGGGCGAACCGATGATCCTGCGGCGGGCAAAGGCGCTTCAGAGGATTCTCACGGGGATGGACATCTACATTCAGGACTGGGAGCGAATTGTCGGAAATAATGTTTCGGCACCCGAGGGCCTGTATTTCGGTATCGATATGAACTGGCGCTCTGTCAAGCGGGTGGTCAGCGGAGAAGAGGGAGAATCGCTTCTCGATGAGGAGGGGCGTCAGGAGCTCTCGGAGCTCGTTGAATACTGGAAGGGAAGATGCATGAGTGATATTCATCAGAAGTACTTCACGGGCGATGAGCTGAAATACTGGCGCTTTGAGGGTACTTTCCTCTGGACACACTGGTCCGAGCTGGGCATTCCCGATTATGAGAAGATATTCCGCGTCGGTCTCAGAGGGATCATAGAAGAGGCGACGGAGCGGCTTGCAGCGATTGATCGTGAGGTTCCTCCCGATTACATCGATCAGAAAGATTTCCTCCAGTCGGTAATCATCGCCCTCGAAGGGGTCATCGCATTCGCCCGGCGCTATGCGGCACTGGCACGGGAGAGGGCCGCAGCCGCTTCGAATCCGCAGGACCGGAAGAGGCTGGAGACGATTGCCGGTACCTGTGAACGCGTTCCGGAATATCCTCCCCGAAGCCTCCTCGAGGCGCTACAGTCATTCTTCTTCATTCATATTGTACGATATCTTGAGTACTCAACGCTCGGCATCGGCGTTCGCTTCGACAAGGTGTTCGGCCCCTACTATGAGCGGGATTTGCAGAAGGGGAGGATCAGCCGTGAAGAAACGCTTGAGCTCCTGCAGCTGCTGTGGGTAAAATTTCATGAGCTGGGTCTCGTCTATTCCCCACTGTTGACGGCGGTGTACGGCGGCGTGGCCTCCCTGCAGGCGATAACGCTCGGCGGCATTGATGAGGAGGGAAGGGATGTCAGCAACGAGCTCAGTTATCTTGTTCTCGAGACTGCCGAGAGTATGAAGACGCTGGAGCCGAGCATCGCCTTCAGGTATCATGATGGTACTCCTGATGAGATCCTCTCGAAGGTAACCGATGTTATTGCGACCGGTATCGGCTATCCGTCGCTCTTCAACGATAAGTCAATTCTTCCGCTCCTGGATGCGTGGAAGGTTCCGCTCAAGGACGCACGGGATTATGCGATAACCGGCTGCGTGTATCTCGAGCTCCCGGGCAAGAATATCGCACGTCGTGCATATGGCGGCATCGTCCTGCCGAAGTGCCTCTGGTGGGCTCTTCATCAGGGGGTGAATCCGGAAACGGGAGAGCAGTGGGGAGCGCGTACTCCCGATCCGCGGACATTTACCTCGGTCGATGATATCATGGACGCGTATCTGGAGCAGGTTCGCTTCTTCTTCGGGAAGCTCAATAAGATAGAGAACATATCCCGCACCCTCTACGAACGGTATCTGCCCAGGCCCTTTTATTCGGCGCTCCTCGACGGGTGTATTGAAAAGGGCCAGGACTGCAGAAAGTGGGCCTATCCTTCGAGTGTTCATGATATCTGTATCATCATCGGGCCAACCAATGTGGCGGATTCCATTGCAGCCGTGAAGAAGGTCGTTTTCGAAGATAAGAAAGTCAGCATGGATGAGCTCCTGCAGGCGATGGATAAGAACTGGGAGGGGTATGATGATATCAGGCAGTTGATGCTCAGGGCGCCCAAGTACGGAAATGATGACGATTATGTTGATGATATCGCCGTCGACGTGCATCACCGCACGGCAGCGGTGATGGCAGAGTTTACCGATCGCTTCGGCAATCCCTGTCGTGGTGATGGAAGCGGCGTCTCCGCCACCTATGGGATTGCGTTTACCACACCGGCAACGCCCGATGGACGCAAGGATGCAGAAGCTTTTGCCGATGCAACACTCTCACCGATGATGAACATGGATCGGAAGGGTCCAACGGCGGTGCTCAAATCGGCATCGAAGATAGATACGACGAAGACCTACAATCATCTGCTCAATCAGAAATTTAATCCCGAGCAGCTGAAGGGGCATTCAAAGGAAGTATTCAAAAGCTATATCAGATCCTGGGGTGACCTGGGTGTCAGTCATGTTCAGTTTAATATTGTTGATAAGGAAACACTCCGTGATGCCCAACAGAATCCCGAGAAGCATCAGAATCTCATCGTACGGGTAGCGGGTTACAGCGCCTACTTTGTGGATCTCAGCGGTGGCCTGCAGGATGCGATTATTGCAAGGTCGGAGCAGCACTTCGGCTAAATCAATATCGATGAGAAGTATATATATATCGGAATACCGGGGATGATGAGCTCAACGCCGATGATGGGTTGTGGAATATCTTCGAATCGAAGAAGTGACAGTCGTGCTTTGCCGGTCGAACAACACCGGTGAAGATGATCGGAACCATGTTTTCACAGCAGTATACCGGGAGCAAAACCTTTCATTGCATCTAAACAGAGTCAGCACAGCGAGGTGATTCTGACGATGGTGGTAATCGGAGCATCAAGTGAATCTTTCAATACGAGGAGGTATTCATGAGCTACAGGATTAATATGTATGAGAACATGTCATATCTGCGAACTGAACCGGAATGGGGAGCGCGCCCGGTACCGCCGGCACCCGAGGTGAATTTCTACGATCTCATAAGGGAATCCGTCTTCCGGTTTCCCCTGAAGACGGCGCTCGTCTTCTTTGATAGAAAGATAACCTATCGTGAAATGGATGAGCTGTCTGATCGGTTCGCGGCAGCACTGTCTGAAATGGGAGTACAGAAAGGGGACAGGGTAGCGGTGATATTGCCCTTGAGCGCACAGGCCGTTATCGCATTTCATGCTATCATTAAAATTGGTGCGATATCGGTGCCCTGCAATGTTATGTTCAAACAGGATGAATTTATCTATATTTTAAATGATTCGGGAGCGAACACGGTTATCTGCCTCGATCTTCTCTGCCCCGTAATAGAGCAGATTAAGTGTAAAACAGGGCTGCGGCAGGTAATCAGTGTTCACCTCAAGGACTTCTCGGGACCGGATGCCTGGATTCCGCTGCTGGTGCAGAACGAGAAACAGCCCGTGCCCGGGGCGATTGATATGATGGAGCTTCTGGAGAGTACGCCGCCGCGACCGCCGAAGGTGGATATCAATGCACGGGAGGATACGGCTCTCATCATTTACACGGCGGGAACGACCGGCCCTCCCAAGGGGGTAATCTTGACCCATTACAGTATGGTCAACGCGCTCCTCGCACAGTGCCATACCGTCGGCATTGAGCATAACGATGTTAATCTCCAGATTCTTCCGATGTTTCATATCGGAGGTTATTATCTGATGTTGCATCCCGATCTCTATCAGGGAGCAACAACGGTCTTAATGCCTCTTTTCGATCCGACCGAATATCTCAAGGCTTTTGAACGATATCAGGTGAACACCCTGCTGGGAATTCCGACCGTATTTGTTGCGCTGCTGAATCATCCCGATATCAAAAAATACGATTTCAGCAACTTGAGAATCTGTATCGCCGCCGGTGCCCCGGTTCCCGGAGAGCTGCAGAAGAACTGGTATGAAACCACCAGGGTGGAGCTGAGCCAGGGATGGGGAATGACGGAGTGTAATGCCGGCGCGATAGTGAATCTTCCGAATAAGGTTAATCCCGATTCCATTGGCGTACCGATATTTGGTGAGGTGAAGATCATCGATCCTGAAACCGGTGAGATGCTTCCGAGGGGTGAAACCGGCGAAATACTGTTCCGCGGCCCACAGGGCGCGAAGGGATACTGGGACAAGCCCGGGGAGACACGGGAAACCTTTCAGACCGATGGCTGGCTTCATACGGGTGATGCCGGTTATATCAGTGATGATGGCTTTATCTTCTTCGTCGATCGTATCAAGGATCTGATCATCGCCTCCGGCTACAACATATCTCCCTTTGAGGTCGAGTCCTTTATCATGAAGCATCCCTCAGTAATTGAAGCCGCTGTCATCGGTATTACCGATGAATATCGCGGTGAGACCGTAAAGGCATATATTGTGCTCAAGGAGGAATTCAGGGGGAAGACCACCGAAGACGAGATCATGGACTTCTGTAAGGAGCATATGGCTACCTATAAGCGTCCTCGCGTGATTGAATTCGTTGATGAACTGCCGAAGAGTGCAATCGGGAAGGTATTGCGAAGGGTATTGAAGGAGAGGGAATTGGCGAAGGAATAGTGTTTGATTCGCAAATTAACTTTGATGATGGGGTAATGCACGATAACGTGATGCGGATTCTTAAAGCTTTCGAAACAACGTACATCTTCAGGCGGTAACGTTTAATTATTGGGATATCACTGGCAGGGAATTCAATATCCTCGCTTGCTCCGCCGCAAATATCGCAACGTGTGCGGGCGGCTCCGGCGGTCGGTCTGGGGCTGATCGCTGAGTATATCGAATACCCTGCCACACTATAGTGAATGGTCGTCTGAAGCTGCATCAATAGTAGCTGCTCCCTGATTTTTAACCTGCCTTTCTCACTGTCTCTGTTATTGTCCGATAATCCCTATCATCGTGATGTTCTGTTCCTCCGGAAGTGCTGGAGCAATTCATCATGGGAGCAGAAGTCATACCCTGAAAGCATGAAATCATTGTCCCCTGCCCGTATTCTGTGGTCGGGCTGCTATTACTCAATTTCCTGTTAATGATGAGCAAAATTTTAAACGGTTCGTTAATATTTTACTTGTAATGGCTATTACGAAGATCATACTATAAAGCTTAAAAATGTATATTAACAAGAGAGCAGGAGGATGCATAACGTGAAAATATCTGAGAGGGTTCTGAACGGCGATCTGTCGCGAAGAGGATTTCTCGGTCGTCTGATAAAGCTTCTCTCTCTGGCCTTGCTGTATCCGATCGTGAGCTGTAGGGAGGAGAAGGAGCTTCCGAAAATCAAGGAAAAGAAATATACCTGGAAAATGCCCGAAGGGAGAGAGAAGATTACAGTGCGCGGGGGAACCGGTAACCGCGTATTGCTTAAGAACGGCCTCATTGTCGATGGAACCGGCAAAAAGCCATTTTACGGCGATCTCCTCATCGGAGGCGAGCGGATTGAAACGGTAACTCCCGCGGATCTGATCTTCAGCGGAAAGACAATTGACTGTACGGGCAGGGTCATTGCTCCAGGATTCATCGATGCGCACTCTCACATGGACTGGGTGCTTCCGGTTCGGGGACATCCGGAGCTCAAGACTCCTTTCACGGCTCAGGGTGTTACTACCTTCATTGCCGGAAATTGCGGGCATGGAGTTGCCTCTTTTAAACGAAACAGTGAGTATCGCGATATGCTGGAGAACAGGACGAAGGGGCTCTTTGAGCTTACCTGGAATACCATGGAGGAGTACTTCTCCTATCTGCGCCGAAAGGGAATCACCCATAATATCGCGAACCTGGCAGGGCACGGGAGCACCAGAATGTCGATACGGGGATACAAGCCGACACCGATGAGTCGCGAGGAGATGGAGGAGATGCTCTCGCTCTTCGAGGAGGCGATGGATCAAGGGGCGTACGGCGTCTCCCTGGGCCTTCAGTACGAGCCGGGTATCTTCGCCACCCTTGAGGAGCTGAAGGAGGTCGCCAGGCTGATAAAGAAGAAGGACAAGATCATGACCTCCCATATGAGGGCGTACTCCTCGCTCTCGGGCACCTATCCGCTCAAGCCCTTCGGGAGACCGCACAATCTCCTCGCTATTGAGGACATGCTCACCATTGCGCGGGAGACCGGGGTGAAAATGCAGCTCTCGCATCTCATCTTCGTGGGCGAGGATACCTGGGATACCTGCGATGAGGCGCTGGAGCTCATCGACAGGGCGATCCGGGACGGAATCGATGTCAAGTTCGATACCTATGCCTATCACTGCGGCACCTCGGTTATCAATGTCTTTTTCCCGGAGTGGTTCCTGGCAAATGTTCCGGCAAACTTCGACGATACCTGGGCGGTTGTCAAGCTCCGTGCGCAGCTTGAGCTCATCGTCCTCCTCCTCGGATTCGGATATGAGGATATTCAGATAACCTATGCCAACCATCCTGAGCTCAATAAGTACAACGGCATGTTCCTGAAGGATATTGCGAAAGAGCGGGGGATGAGCCAGTTTGACAACTTCCTCGATTTCGCCCGGAAGAGCGAGGGAAGAGCACGCGTTCTCAATCACCGGTACAGCAATCTCGATAATGTCAAGGCGCTCATGAGTCATCCGGCGTCACTCTTTATGACCGATGCCACGGTTGCGCTCGAAGGGGCTCAGAACCCCGCCTGTTACGGCAATTTCCCTCGATTTCTCCAGTATGCACGGAATTTTCGCCTGCTGAGCCTCGAGGATGTGGTCTATAAGATGACCGGTGCATCTGCCGAGCGATTTGGCATTCCGAAGCGTGGCATTCTGAAGGATGGATTCTTTGCGGATATAACCGTCTTTGACTGGGAGAAGGTCAAAGACAACAACACGCCAACCGAGACGAACAGGGCGCCGACGGGAATTGAAGCGGTATTTATCAACGGGAAGCAGGTGCTTAAGGGTGGTCGCGTCAACGAGCGAATACTCGCGGGGAAAGTTGTGTGATCGGTGACGATTGACGAGTAACTGATAATACCATAATAAACTGACTTTTAATCAGCAGTACCATTTTGGCTTCTCACGCAGCATGTCGCGGTCAAGGTTATTCGCTTGAGCGCACGGTGAAGTTTTTGCATGAAGTGAAAAAACAAAAAAAGGAAGCGATCATGGATGATTTCAGTCTACAGGAAATGCTCGGCTGGACGCGAGACCTCTATACCTTCGGTTTCAGGCGTCCCGGAACTCATGAGGGACATCTCGCCGAGGAGTATCTCTACGGCCTGCTCAAGGGATTTGGTATTCCCGATGTACGCGCCGAGGAGGTCCCTTTCCTGGGATGGTTTCACAACAGGGTATTCATCGCGGCCAACAGCTCGAGCGGCTCCCTGACCATTCCGGCTGAGCCGATTGTCTACACCGGTTTTACCCCTCCGTCAGGAGTTACCGGGAAAGTGGTGGATCTGGGATCAGGGTCTCCCGAGGAATTTGCAGACAAAGACCTCTCCGGGAAAATAGCCCTTATCAGCTATTCGCACGGATATCTGCCCTACGATGAGGCGCTCGAGTCTCTCAGTTATTATCTTCACGATCCTGAAGATACGCTTCGGGAGAAGGGGCAGGTTATGTCCTGGGTAACTGAAGAGGAGCGGCGCGTGTATCAGGCAGCCGTTGATGCCGGTGCCATCGGCTTTATCGGCGTCTTCCCCCTTGAGATAACTCCCTATCTCTGCTTCGAGGGAGGAAATGCCTTTACGGGAAGGACCGGCTCTATCCCGGGGGTCGGTTTGAGGAAATCTGATGGACTGTACCTCAAAGAGCTTCTGGCGAAGGGGGAGACGGAGATCACGATTATCCTCACCGGAGAGCTGAGAAATGCCGTTACCAGAAATATTGTTGGAATCGTCCCCGGGCAGAGCGACAGGGTCATACAGGTCACGTCGCATCACGATTCGATGTGGCTGGGTGCCACTGAGGATGCCGCCGGCGTTGCAGTGGTGCTCGCCCTGGCGAAACAGTTTGCGAAAGAGCGACCGGCAAAAACAATGGTATTCGTTCTCGAGGCGGCGGAGTGCCTCTATGTGCTCGGTTCGCGGGGATACATTGAGCGGCACAGGGATGATCTCGTCAGGAACCTCATTGTCGATCTGCATATTGAGCATCTTGCGCTTGAGTATGTGGAAGAGAACGGCGTTCTCGTGCCCACCGGTGAAATACAGCCCCGGGCGCTCTTTGTCACCGATCGGGGGCCGCTCGTGGAGATAGTGAAACAAGCAGTTCTCGATAACGATCTCAGGCGCACCATTCTCCTTCCTACGAACACTCCGCTGGCCGTTCCCACTGATGCTTCGGCGTATAACAAGGCAGAACTTCCGGTGGCGAGTTTCATTTCGCCCCCCCTCTACTGGAACGCTCTTGAGGATACCTGGGACAAGATCGCGGTGGATGAGATTCTGCCGACCGCACGGGCATACTCCCAGATAATTCACACGCTCATGGAAACCGACCCCGATCTGATACGAAAACCGGGTCCTCCGGGGGAAGGGTATATTAAGGCATGAAAGAGCCTTCGAGCAGAGAGATATTCGGCTATGTAAAGGATCTCTATGAACTCGGGATCAAGAGGCCGGGAACTGAATCGGGTGTTGCCGCCGAGGATTATATCGTTCGGAAACTTTCCGCCTTCGAGTATACGATAAGCTCTGATGAAATTCCGGTAGGCGTTTTTGAGTATGATACCGCTCAATTAGAGGTCGGAAGCGATTCCATCGCACTCTATCCCTATGTGCCTTCCCCCTTTACGGGGAGTTCAGGGTTGAAGCGGGTGCTTGCCTATGAGCGGAATATCCTCGATGATAATTTCACCGGAAGCGATCTCAACGGTGCTCTTCTTCTCTCGTCGATACCCTACGGTCAGTTCAGATATGATGATCTCTTGAACATAGCTGTCGGGTATCATGCTTCGGCAGAGGGACTGCGGGGCATTGTACAGGAGGTAACATGGAACACCGGTGCCGAAGTACAGTTTCTCACCGCAACTGCGGAAATGAATGCTTCCGGTGTCATTGGAATCTATCCTTCTCTGAACGCTTCTTTTCTCAACGGCGCTCTGGAGAAGGGATTTCAGCAGTTGTGTGATATCCCCGAGCAGCAGATCACACCCTTTCTCTATAATCCTCTTGCTGATATAATGGAGGCCAGGCCGGGCCCAACACCTGCCGCCGGGGTGGGGCCCGTTGCGGGAACCTTTCTTATCGATATTGCCGAGGAGGGCGCGGAAGTCACCTTTGTGCTGGAGGGGAAGCAGCGCAGCGGGAAGACAAGAAACATCGCTGTTGAGCTTCCAGGCGAGTCGGACCGGTTTATTATTATTGGTGTGCATCATGATACGATGTGGAGCGGTGCCGTCGAGGACTGTTCCGGCTGCGGCGTGGTGCTGGCCCTGGCACGGTACTACAGGGAGATGGGGGTAAAGCTGCCGGTGGGTCTCCGGTTCGTCTTCTTTGCGGCCGAGCAGTACCGCGATCTGGGAGTGCGGGAGTATATCAGAAAGCGGCGCACGGAGCTCGCGGAGAAGCTCGTCGTTGACATACACGTGGAGCACATCGGAATTGAAGCAAGCCTTTTGGAGTCAGGGGAGCTCGGCCTCACCGGGGAGCTTCAGCCGAGAGCCTTCTTCGTAACACCTGATTGCGGATTTGAGGAGATGATCATGGCAATTGTCAGAGATCACGATATGGAACGGACCGTGGTGATGAATACCGATACGCCCCTGGGCGTTCCCACCGATGCCTGTCCGATGAATGAAGCCGGCTTTCCGGTGATAAGCTTTATCTCGGCACCGCTCTACTGGAATGCTGCCGAGGATACACTCGATAAAGTACCGTATGATGAGCTGTCAAAGGTATCCGCTGCAATGATCGATATCATCGACCGTCTTATGCAGCGAGAGCGCCGATGACCTCATTGCAACGGCGGTCATATAATACAAACTCACCGGCTTGGAGAGGGGTATGGATATAACAGCAGATTTCCTTTATAGGACAATGCAGGAGCTTGTTGAGCTGGGATACCGCGTGTGCGGTTCCGATGAGGAGAGAAGAGCCGCAGAGTATATCGCAACGGCTTTCAAAAAAGCGGGCCTCAGTGACATTCGCTATGAGCCGTTTCAGACCCGCTTCTATGAACCGAGAAGCGCTTCCCTTACCATCACCGCGGGGGGTGAGCAGTATGAGATCCCCTGTTCGCCGATATGGTATACCAGAGGCGGTGAGGTGTCCGCAGGGGCGATTCCCATCGGACTTGGAGCGCCCAGGGATTTCAGGGACGTCGATCTTCAGGGGAAGGTGGTCGTTGTCGAGAGCAAAATTCTACTGAATTACTATCCCACCCATTCTCTGCTGGGGACCTATCATCAGGCCCGGGAGAAGGGTGCGGGAGCATATGTTGCATGGATTGATGCTCCGTACGAAATCGTGCCGCGATATAATCACCTGAAAGAGGATGAGCCGCCGGGAGAGATACCCGGAGTGCTTCTCTGTCGTGGTGACGGGATGTTCCTCAACGATCTCCTGCACACGTATCCCGGTGAAGTTTCCGCAACGGTCAGGCTCGATGCCTCTGAACGGATGACTGAAACCGGTGACGTGGTCGGTTATCTGCCCGGTTCCGATGATGTGATTGTCGTGGGAAGCCACTATGACTCGGTGTACGCGGGAGCGGTTGATAATGCCGGATCCAATGCCGGCCTGATAGCGCTGGCTGCTCATGCTGCGACCCTCGAAGGAGAGCGGCCGACCATCGTCTTCTGTGCCCATCCGGGACACGAGGTCAATATCGGTGCCCGGGAGTGGGTGAAGAATCATCGGGATCTCATCGAGCGGGCGTTTTTCTACTTTTCCATCGACGGTTTCGGATCGACCGGATTTGCCTGGGGGAGCGATGGTGTCATTCCCACCGGAAGTGACGAGAAGCGTGGAATATCGGTCTCGGATAATCCTCTGATTCTCAGAATCGCCATCGAGGCGGTGAAGGAGTTCGGACTTCTCCCCGCAGCGTATGTCCCCGCATCGGACATTATCTTCAACAAGGATCTCGAAGGGAGGTTTTACGAGCTCGCTGTTCCTTTTCTGATGATTATCGGGAAGCCCATCTGGTACCATTCGCTTGCTGATACCGTTGATAAGGTAACTCCCGATCAGCTTCACCGCTCCTTTCTGGCTCATGCCCGGATTCTTGAGAAGATCATTGAGGCGGGAAGCGAAGCGATAAAAAAAAGTGATCGGGGAGCACGAAATGAGGTGATATCATCTTTTATCCCAAAAAAGAGCAGCGCTTCCGGTGTGGGAGAGAAACGGAGCGCTTCGTTCGGCTTCATACCCGAACCGGCGCTGGCGGGTGAGCCCGTTCTGTTTTTCATAAACGATTTTTCGAATCCTGACGATGTTGTCCTGGATATTGAATGGCATTTCGGTGACGGGAGCAGTGCGAACGGTCCGGTCGTACCCCATGTCTATGAAAAACAGGGGAGATATACCGTGAGCATTTCAGCAGTCGATACCGCTGGACGCCGCTCAACCTTTGAGCGTGTGCTCTGGGTGCATACATAGTTCTCAGTGGAAGTGCTGAACTCATATTCTAATCATAACGGATGTCTGTTCGTGAAAAATATATAAAAGGGGGAACATAACATGTCTGGTAATGTCCTGGATGTGCTGATTATCTTTCTGTATCTGCTTGTTCTCATCGGAATCGGCTATTATGCAAGCAGAAAGGTCAAAGGAACAGAAGATTATACTATCGCCGGGAGGAAGCTCGGTTACCCGGTTATGCTCGGGACACTCATCGGAACCGCCATTGGAGCTGCCGCAACAGTTGGCAAAGCGGGAAAAGCATATGAAGTCGGCATCGCCCTCTTCTTTGCGACCTTTGCGTACGGCATCGGGCTTATCCTTTTCGGATATATCGCACCGACCATCAGGCGGATCGAGGTCTGGACCATTCCCGATGCGCTGGTTTCCCGCTACGGGAACGGGATGCGCATTGTCACCGGTATCGTGATGGTGTTTGCGGTTATCGCCCTCTTCGGGGCGCAGCTCATTGCAGTGGGGCTTGCCGTGACGGCGGTTATGGGAGAATTCGGGATTACCTATACGGAAGCGATTCTCGGCGCCGGGATCATTATGGTCCTCTATACGATGATGGGTGGGCTCCTCGCCGTTGCCTACACCGATCTCATTCAGACCATCATCATGATTCTCGCCGTGGGCATCCTCCTCCCCATATTCGTTGTTGTTGACTTCGGTGGCGTGGGCAACGTCTGGCAGATGATACAACCTCCCGAGGGGAACTTCTGGGGTGGATTAACCCTGGCATACGTGATTTCGCTCTTCCTGATCGATATCCCCTTTTGCCTGATCGATCCCTCACTCTGGCAGCGGGCTTCGGCGGCGAAGGACAGCGGGATGATGAAAAAGAGCATGTTCATAACGGGCGGCATCTACTTCTACTGGAGCTTCATAGCGGTCTTTCTCGGTGTTATGGCAACTTACCTGTTTCCGGGGCTTACCGAGTCCGCGAAGAGTGTTGACGCCGCTATACCGATGCAGGTGTCTCATTATATGCCACCGCTCCTCAGGGGGCTCAGCCTTGCTGCGATGATGGCAATCATGATGTCGACCGCCGACACGGCACTTCTCATATCCGGTACCACCTTCAGCCACGATATCGTCAGGGCTTTTCGTCCGCAGACCAGAGACAAAACGCTTCTCCTGCTGGCACGGCTTTTTATCCTGGTAATTGGCATCCTTGGTGTGATCTTTGCGCTGAATATGAGCGGGATATTCGATATCCTGCTTCTCGCTTTTGCCATATTCGTATCAGGGATATTCATACCGACTATGGCCGCACTGTTCTGGCGAAAAGCCACCAAGGCGGGCGCCATCGTTTCAGCCACCGTCGCCTCGATAGCGGTCGTTGCTCTGTACGGGCTCAAGCTCTCAAAGATGCTCCCCACCTGGATAGAACCGATTATTATAAGTATATTCCTCAGCTTGATCCTCATGGTCGTGGTGAGCCTGATAACTTTTAAGCCAGAGAAGGCTACAACGAGACTTGTTGATACGGCATAATAGAATTGTTTCGATGAAAAGGGACTGGCAGCAGCAAAAAACCGGAGCTGACTCAAGAGGAGGGATCCGGTTGATTGATGCCCTTTGGAACCCTTTGAAATGAGTTGACAAAGTGGATGATATATTTGATGAGACCAATTCATGGTGAGCGGTGTTAACGGCATTGAAAAGTCAAACAGGACAGCGTTTCTTCTCTGCTTTGCCGTCCTTGTTGCCGTCGGGTCTTTGTCTCTCGTCTTCCTGGTGGATACCAATGCTATGGAGCAGCAGGGAATCTCGGCGCTCTGGAACGGTGTCTCTATTACCATGCATTATGCCTTTATTGCCGTGAGCTCTCTGGTAATAGGGAAATGTATCTCCCGGCTGGGCGTGAAGAGTGTTATTTACCTCGGATTTGCGCTGCTCATCGTGAGCTCGCTCTGCCACATCGTGACCATGGACTACCGGGCTCTTTTTGTCTATCGGTGTATTCAGGGAATTGGCGAAGCATTCGTTTTCGTTTCGACCGAGACCTGGATAACCTATGCGAGTCCCGAGCGGCATCTCTCACGGAATCTCGCTCTGTACGGTTTGGCATTCAGCATCGGTTTTCTTTTTGCACCGCTCGGCCCCTTCCTCTATCACAGCGCCGGCTTTGCCGGCGTCGGCGGAGATATGCTCACCTTTGTTCTTTCGGCACTCGGATGCGCTGGAGCGCTCTTGTGGATTGGTATGGCAACCCGTGAGCCGGCTGGCTTGAACACCCAGAAAATTCCCCTTGAGAACTGGTTCAGTAAGATTCCAGTTCCCTCCATTACCGCAATGATATACGGCTATCTTGAGTCGTGTTTTATCGCGCAGCTCTACTATTTCGGCAAGCTGATTGGACTCAGCACCGATCAGAGCAATCTCCTCATTGCGCTGCCGCTTCTGGGCGGGATGATAGCCATAATCCCAACCGGAATCATGGCTGACCGATGGGGACGGTTGCGAATGCTGAGAATATATTCCTTTATCGGGGCCTTCTCCTTTCTCACAGTTCTCTTCATGCCGCGGGATTTTACGCTGATTGCGGTCCTTATTTTCATTGCCGGTTCAACGGTCGGCGTATTCTACACGCTGGGGCTTTCGCTCATCGGCGAAAGCGTGCCCGCCGAGAAGCTCGCCTACGCGAACGGCTTTTTCACCTTTATGTACGGCATCGGGACGATTATCGGTCCCGTTATCAGCGGCGGTGCTCTTCTCTTCCTCTCGGGATACGGGCTCTTCCTGCTGCTGGGATTCCTCGTGTTAATCTTTCTGGTGCTGACCTATTATCGGTTTACGTAACTGATGCTCTGTCCCCATTGCCATGGCAAAAACGCGACAGGTGAAGCGAATCGAGGAGCGCCAATCCTATCGTATGGCTTTCCTTATGAGCATATGAGCTCGGATTCATGATACCTGCAGTGCTCATCACCGGACTTGTCTAATTTGCCTTGACTTTTCATGGAATTGCTATATGACCTCATTGAGCACCTGTTAAAGGGAGGGTACCCTATGAATAACTATCTATCCCCTGAAAAAGAGAAGCTTCACCTAAGTTCAAAAAGCGTAACAAGGAGAGATTTTATAAAGGATGCTGCACGTGTCGGGGGCATGACTGTCCTTCTCAGTAACGTCGGGATTTTCACCCTCTGTGCTCAGAAGTCGGCGGAATCTGTCGAATATTCCGTTATACTGGTTGATTATAATAAATGCACCGGCTGCAGAACCTGCGAAGCGGTCTGTTCCTCTTTCAATCACCCTGTTGAGGAGCGGGGTGAGCGCCTGCCGGGACTCGGGAATCCCTACTATTCGAACATCAAGGTGTACTCCTATAATCCCGATGTGGACATACCCAATGTCTGTGCCATGTGCACGGATAATCCCTGCATCGAGGCGTGCCCGGTAGAACCGGACCCGGTAACCGGACGACGTGCCCTGTACCGTGATGAAAAGACACTGGCGATTAAGAATGATCTCGATCGGTGCATCGCCTGCGGCAGCTGTGCTGAGGCATGCAGGGAACAGCGACTCGGCGTTATTATCCCCAATCCAGAGACGAATAAACCGGAGCGGATGTGCACCCTCTGTAATGGTGACCCGCAATGCGTGAAGTACTGTCCCTACGGAGCGCTCACCCATGTGAAGGGGAAGCTGGAGGGTGAGTTCTACGGCATGCCGCCGGATAAGATTGCTGCTGAACTCATCAAGAGATGGTACGGGAGCGCTTGACAGGAGGATGCCATGGAAAACATTATAAAAGGGTATTATGGCTCTGTCCTCGAGGTTGATCTCTCAAAGCGGAGCGTACAGAAGATAAAGCTCTCTCAGGATGATCTCCGAAAGTATATCGGTGGTCGCGGACTCGGCATCAAACTCCTCTGGGATGCTCTCAGGGAGCCGGGGCTGGATCCGCTCTCGCCGGAGAATCCGCTTCTCTTCATGCCCGGTCCCTTCTCCGGATTTCCAATTCCCTCTTCGTCAAGAACCTGTGTTGTGACGAAATCACCTCATACCGCAGCAAAGCAGTCGCGATTTGAACACGCCTCAACGGTAAGCTATGCGAATATGGGGGGCTTCTTCGGTCCGGAGATACGCTTTGCCGGATACGACGGCATTGTTATCAGAGGGAAGGCATCATCGCCGGTGTATATCGTCATCGATGACGACCGGGTGTCTGTTGAGGATGCTCGGCCATTCTGGGGAATGGGAACAGATGAGTTTGATAGACGGTTCATCGATGAGCTCGGTGATAGGAGATTCCGCACCTGCTACATCGGTCCCGCCGGCGAGAACCTCGTCCGATTCGCCTGCATCATCAATACCGCGGGAAGGGCTGCCGGACGGGGAGGTGTCGGATGCATCATGGGTTCAAAGAACCTGAAGGCAATCGCCGTCCGCGGTTCACAGATGCCGGGGGTTGCCGATCACCGCGCCTTTCTCGACGTGCTTGAGGATTTAAGGAATGCTTTCACCGGAATTATCGGCGGCAGGCTTACCGATCAGTGGCGTTCGGTAGGGACCGCAGGGGCACTTGAAACGAGCAGCGAAAACGGAACCATGGCGGTGAGGAATTATCGTGAGGGGACATTCCTGGATGTTGAAAAGATCGGCGCAACGGTTGCAAAGGAGAAGGTGTGGATACGGAATTTTGCCTGTTACTGCTGTCCGCTCTCCTGCAAGAAGAGCGGAAGGGTGGGGAGTGGAGTGTATCAGGGTATCGTTCACGACGGTCCGGAGTACGAGACGGGAACCATGTTCGGGGCAAACCTCATGATATCCGACATGGGGGGGATGCTCAAGGCAATTTATCTCGGCGATGACTATGGCATGGATATCATCTCAGCCGGTAATGTAATTGGCTTTCTCATGGAGGCCTATGAGAAGGGATGTATAGACAAGCAGTTCCTTGATGGCATTGATCTCACCTGGGGCAATGTCGATGCAGTACTGCAGATGATTAAAAAGATTGCCTACCGGGAGGGCGTTGGCGATCTCGCATCACAGGGTGTGTGGGAATGCGCGGAGCGGATAAAAAAGGATTCTCACCGGTTTGCTATTCATGTCAAAGGGCATGAACTCGCTGCCTGGAATGTTCACGCCGATCCGGGACGCGGCATCTGCTACGTCACCGCCAACCGCGGGGCCTGTCATCTCAACGGCAAGAGCGTTGCCGAACAGAATATACGGGCGATTCACGACTCTCTCGGCGTATGCATGTTTGCAACGGATCACGGCAGGTGGTATCTCCCGGGTATCGGCAAGAAGGCAATCTGTAATATGCTCACTGCCATTACCGGGATCAGATGGACTTGGGATGAGCTGATGAGAACCGGTGAGCGCATCTTCAATCTGGAGAGGATGTTCAACTGTCGGGAGGGATTTAAACGGGAAGACGATGTTCTCCCCGAGCGTTTTTTTGAGGAGCCGCTGACCGTTGGCGAGAAGAAGGGTGCTGTACTCAACAGAGATGCTTTCAATGAGATGCTCGATGGGTATTACACGGAGCGGGACTGGGAGCTCTCAACGGGACGGCCGACTGAATCGAAACTGAGAGAACTCGGACTTGCATTTGCTCTTTCTTGAGAGGAATGCGTGTGCTACAGGTGAATTTACAGGAGGGTATGAATATGGAAGAAACAGTTTTTGAAGAAGCGCAAGAGACGAAGGTCTTCGACAGCGTTGATGTGCTCGTCTGCGGAGGCGGTACAGCTGGAATGTTCGCCGCACTTGCATCGGCGCGGCACGGCGCCGACACCTTTTTAATTGAGCAGGGGGGATTCCTCGGCGGTACCGCCACCGCGTATCTGGTCAACCCCATCCCCGAAATGATGGGGAAGGGGGGACTCATTCAGGAGTTCATGGACAGAATGGCCGAGAAGGGCGGCTATATCAAACATGATCCCTCCGTGGTGGAGTACGATTTCTCCCTTGCTAACACCTTCGATGTGGAAATCTTCAAGTCTGTCGCACTGGAGATGCTGGTCAAAGCCGGCGTTAAGATACTGTTGCACACGTTCGCTGTGAAACCGGTGGTGGAGAATGATGTCATTCGGGGAGTCATTGTTGAAAATAAATCTGGCAGGCAGGCGATCCTCGCACGGCGGGTCATCGACTGCACCGGTGACGGGGACATTGCCGCCCGGTCGGGGGCTCCCTATGAGAAGGGGAGGAAGAAGGATGGCCTGATGCCCTCGGTTTCACTGCTCTTTCATCTCCACAATGATGGCCCCATGGAGGAGATGCCTGCAATCCCGTTTGGTGGTATCTTTCTTCTCCATCCGGTCATGATGGAAACGGCTGAGAAAGCGGGTATTGATTACTCGCTCCCCTACGATGTGGCTTTTCTGGTTCCCATGCCGGTGAGTCCGGGGAAGCTCCTGATAAACCTCGCGCATGTGAAGAATGTCGATGGGACGAATGCCGAGGATCTCACCCGCGCACATATCACCCTGCGGGAACAGATTATGGAGGCGACGGAACTCCTGCGGCATCACCCCTATTTCAAATCCACCTATGTTGCGAGCACGGGGACGCATATCTATATTCGGGAAACGAGACGCATCATGGGGGAATACTGTATTGTCGAGGAGGATGTTCTTCAGGGAAAGCATTTCGATGATGCGGTTACTTCGTGTCGATATATGATAGACGTTCATCCCCTTGATGAAAGCGAGGTGGGTAGATACGATAATCATCCTCCTTTTGATATCCCCTACAGGAGTCTGGTTCCGCTCAAGATTGACAATCTGCTGATGGCAGGACGATGCATCTCATCAGACCGATTTGCGCAGTCAGCTCTTCGGATTGGCGGCACCTGCATGAGTACCGGTGAGGCGTCGGGTACTGCAGCTGCTCTCTCGATACAGGAGAACGTAAGACCGCGTGAAATGGATGGCACGCTCGTGCGGCAGGCACTGGAGCACCGAGGAGTTGTTATACGCCCCGAAAAAGGAGCTACTCCCGAAAAGTGCATGTTTTGAGAGAAGGAGCATAATTCGTATCTTCGAGAGACAACCGTTACCGCTCGAAGGGTATTCCCGTGATTGTGATTCTCCCGCCGGTGCAATAACCGAGAAGGGGCATGATGAGCAGAAAGGTGCGGAATTCATATTCAGCCGGATTCCCTTTACCAGGGAGAACTAGCATATCGATATTTCTGCCTGCGGGCTCTCTCAGGCAGGCGTCTCATGCGATAATCAGATTCCGGGAGAGCGTGAAAGCTGAACGGATAGGATATGAGAATACTTGTGTCCGTTGACTACGTCGTTATTGCGATCTATCTCGCGACGGTATTCATAATCGGTCTGGTCTTAACCAGACGTGCCGGTCAATCGATAGAGCACTTTTTCATCGGCGGGAGAAAGATGTCGTGGTGGCTCGTCGGTATTTCCATGGCTGCAACGAATTTTTCCATTGATACGCCGGTAGCCATTACGAAGTTTGTGGCTCGCGAGGGAATCGGTGGTGTCTGGTTCTTCTGGGCGAGCGCCATTTCAGCGCTTCTGGTAACCTTCCTCTTCTCCCGGCTCTGGCGGCGGGCTGGGGTGCTCACCGATGCCGAGATAATTGAGCGGCGCTACAGCGGGCGATCGGCTTCTGCTCTGAGGCTCTTCAAGGGATTTTATTTCGGTGTTATTTTCAACGCTTTCATCATGGGTTGGGTCTTCCTTGCGCTTATTAAGGTTGTTAAGGGAGTGACCGATCTTGATATTCCCGTAGTCCTGATTGTCGCAACGGTTCTCGTTTTTATCTACACCATGGCTTCCGGTTATTATGGAGTTCTTCTCACCGACTTCTTTCAGTACTTTGTCGCTTTTGCCGGTTCGATACTCCTCGCATGGTATTCCGTCAGCGAGGTCGGTGGACTGAATGCTCTGGTGAAGAAACTTTCACAAACGGATCATATCTCCCCCTCGATAACAAACTTTTTCCCCCGTCTGGTGGGCGAGTCCATGATACCGGCTTCGGTTTTCTTTACCTACATTTTCGTTCAGTGGTGGGCACATAAATATGCCGATGGGGGCGGAAAGCACATACAGCGAATGCTCTCAACCAGAAATGAGAATCACTCGGCGGCTGCGAGCCTCCTCTTTTCATTCCTGAACTATGCCCTGCAGGTCTGGCCGTGGATACTCACTGCACTGTGCGCCATCGTTCTCTTCGGGAATCTGAAGGATCCTGAAATGGGATATCCTCTGATGATGGCTCGCGTGCTGCCAGCCGGCCTCCTGGGTCTGGTCGTGGTCTGCCTCATCGGTGCCTTCATGTCCACGGTTGATACGCATCTCAATCTCGGTGCTTCCTACATGATAAATGATATATACAAGCGGTTCCTCGTCAGGAATGCTTCGAGCGGCCATTATGTCTTCATGTCCCGTATCATGATGGCCCTGCTGCTGGGATTGAGCGTGATACTGGCACACAACATGACTTCGGTTGCCGCCGCGTGGAAATTCCTCCTCACCTTCGCGAGCGGCGCCGGCCTCACCTGGATTGTGCGCTGGTTCTGGTGGCGTGCCAACGCATGGACCGAATTCTCCGGGATGCTCGCATCGGGAATTGTTGCCACTTATCTGCAGATTGTTTACCCACAGTGGCTCTATTCCTATAAGCTCCTGACCACGGTGGGGATCACCACGGTGGTGTGGCTGCTGGTCACCTATTGCACGCCGCCGACGGAAGAGGAGAAGCTGGTCGCCTTTGTCAGGGATATACGTCCCGGTTCTCCGGGATGGAATTATATTTATCGGAAGTATGGCATTGCGCCGGTGCCCTATCTTCGCCGTGCGCTCATCATGTGGGTTCTCGGTCTGATATGCTTCTTTTCGCTGAACTTCGGCATCGGCAATCTCCTCCTCTCGGCGGCCGGGGAGGGGATAGGGTTACTGCTTGTCGCTCTCATTACTGGAATTTTTCTCTATCGTCGGATACGAGCACAGTCGCGCGAGGTGGGAAATCTGTCCGATTATAGCCGAAGTCCCGGACATAATTGATTCAGCATGCTCCTTTTTAATTGACGTATTGTGATATGTATAATTCAATACTTCTCTGGATGATGCGGTGCTGACGTCATCCGGGAGCTCGACTTTTTTGCAGATGATTTTTGATCGCTTTTATCGAATCGATTTGTGCTCTTTGATGCGGCTTGCATTGTGCATATGCAATAACAGAAAGGGGGTATGATATGAAAACACTGGTTGCCTACATGAGTCAGACGGGAAACACGAGAAAGGTTGCCGAAGCGATCTTCGGAGAGATCTCCGGCGAAAAGGAGATGAAGGAGATCGGTGAGGTTGATACCCTCGAGGGCTACGATCTCGCCTTTATCGGCTTTCCGATTCACGGTTTTGGACCGGCAGCGGATGCGAAGACTTTCATGGAGAAGAATGTAGCCGGAAAGAATATTGCACTCTTTGTCACGCATGCGATGATTGAGGGGGATGCGAAGCTCCAGAAATGGCTTGATACCTGTAAAAAAGCGGCTCCCGGCGCGGAGATCCTCGGTATGTTCGATTGCCAGGGTGAACTTACTCAGAATGTAATGGACTTTCTCTCGAAGAGTGATGATCCGAAAATGCGAGCCTTCGGCAAGCGTGGCGCGGAGACGAAAGGGCAGCCCGACGAGTCGCGGTTGAACAACGCCAGGACCTTCGCGAATGAAATTATAGCAAAGATATCGTGAGTACATCCCCCTGCGCTGTTGGCAGTAATTTACTTATTCGTAATTAGTAGCTTTTTTTATATTCACTCTTTAGGAGAGTCGCTGTATCACCATATGAGCTTTTTTGAACGTTGTTTTTTGGTGAAGGCATTTGATAGATATTTTGGATCGCAGAATACACAGATTTCATTGATTGTTTTTTTCAATGAGAATGTGTTTTCAACAATTGTACAGGCACATAGTGTATTCAACAATAAAGTTCTAAAATCAGGGATATTTTAACATAACCAGAATACCTAATCTTTGTTGTTGAACAATTGAGGCATAAGCAAAAATCTTATACGGTAAAAGAACTTATGAAAATACGTTTTGACATCATCATCATAAGCAAATATATTTCGATACCATATATAATAGTGCATATGAGTTTATAGATTTCACTGATTAAAAATCTGTGCTATCGGTGAAATCTGTGGTTGCTATATTTTTCATGCATAAAGTTGTATTACAATGTGTGGAAACTAACCATAGGAGGAAAAGATGAAAAAAATAATATCAATAATACTGTTTGTCATCCTGGCAATTGTCATTGTCCTCTATGTCTATTTCAGGAGCTTTGTGCCCGATTACAATGACGAGATTACGGCACCGGGACTGAGCGACAAGGTTACCATTGAACGGAACCGGTTTGCCGTACCCACTATCATCGCCCAGAACGATGAGGATCTCTACTTCGCCTGGGGCTACGTCAATGCCCAGGATCGTATGTTCCAGATGGAGTTCACCCGGCGGGTGGCTCAGGGACGAATATCCGAGTTCGCCGGCGAATCGGCCCTGTCAAAAGACATTTTTCTCCGGGCCGTGGGATTCTACGAAATCGGAGTTCAGAGTTTGGGAAAGCTCGATCCCATCTTTAAAAAATATCTTCAGCGTTATGTGGATGGCATAAACTATTATCTGGATACTGAAGGAACGAATCTGTACATGAAGCTTTTGGGCTTCAAAAAGGAGGCCTGGAAACCGGCGGATGCTATAAGCGTGGCGATGATGCTCAACTGGGTACTCGCCTACAACATGAAGCATGAGCTCATGTACTACAAGATTGCACAGAAGATCGGGAGGGAGCGCTGTATGCAGCTCCTCAACTTCATCCCCCCGGAAACATCCACTATTATCGATGACAGGGTCGGCGACTATCTGAGCGACAAGGAGTTCGTCGCCCGGCTTCGGGATCTTGACTGGCTTCTCGGCTGCCGCTCGGCGAGCAACAGCTGGGCCATCGCACCGAAGAAGAATGCCCACAACGGTGCGATATTTGCGAGCGATATGCAGGTGCACTCATCGAAGCTTCCAAGCGACTTCTACTTTGTCCATGTAAAGGCAGGCGACTATGAGGCTGCCGGCGCGCAGGTCGTGGGGCTCCCCTTCATCGCCTCCGGATACAATAAGCATATTGCCTTCGGAATGACCAATCACGGCGCGGATATGGTCGACCTCTTCAGGGAAAAGATAAACTGGGATAAAAAGACCTATCGCAACAAGGGGAAGGAGTATCCCCTCACGGCGAAGGAGATGGAGTTCGGCATCAAGGGGAAGGAGCCGATCAAGAAGGTCATATACTATGCCGGAAGGAAGCCGGTGCTCAACGATGTCTTTCCCGATATCGGTTTTGACATAAGCCTCGACTGGACCGGCTTCGATGCTACAAATATCGAAGGATTCTTTCGCATCAACCGTGCACGCAACTTCGAGGAGTTTATTGCCGGTGCGAAGCTGATACGCATGTCACCGCAGAGCGTGCCCTATGCCGATGACAAGGGAAATATCGCCTACCGGGTTATCGGTTCCCTGCCGTTGCGGCAGAAGGGAACGGGGAACTTCCCCGCGAATGGAGAGCAGTTGCAGCGCAACTGGAGCGGCAACATAGCCGATGACAAGTATCCCATGGTGAAGAATCCGCCACGGGGATTCATAATTTCCTCCAATACTAAAGAAATGAAGGACTATCCCTATTATCTCAACGGTGTCTATGCGCCGGGGTACCGCTATGAGAACGTTGCAACCATGCTCCGGGACAGGGACAACATCGATGTCGAATATGTCAAGAAGATGCAGACCGATACGCATACCGTTCTGGCCAAGAAGCTTCTCCCGATTATCAGGAAATACGTCACCGAGGGCAATGACGAGCGTATGAAGAAGGCCCTGGATATTGTATTACAGTGGGACGGCGAGAACCGGAAGGATGCGATCGCCCCTTCCATTTATAATACCTTCTACGTGCGCTTCTTCTTTCAGACCCTGCAGGACGAGATCGGTCCCGAGCTGATCACCGAGCTCATCGGCGAGCGCTATATCAGCATGGAGCGCTTCCTTGAGTTGGTGAAGCGTAAGAGCGATTTCTTCGATGATGTGAGCACGCCGGAGAAGGAGTCTGTCGGCGACATCGCCACGCGCGCTTTCAGGGAGACCCTGGCGATACTCGAGGAATACTCCGGATCCTCTGACATCGATTCATGGGAGTGGGGAGAATTTCATAAGATTAAATTCGATCACGTTCTCGGGAAATCGGCTCTCTTCAGGCCCTTCATTAACTACGGTCCCTTCCCCTTCGAGGGAGACAGTGAGACCAACAACCGCGCCCGTTTCATGGAGGTGAAGCCTCCCTTTATCGCCGATTCTGCCTCAGCGCCGCGCATGATAGTAAAGTTCGATCCGGAGCCGAAATGCTACATGATGCTCATCACCGGCGAGAACGAGTACTTCATGAGCAAACATAACACAGATATGACGGATGCGTGGCTCAGGCATGAGTACTTCTGCCTGGAGGAGGAGCCGGCAGTTTATACAACTTTTATCAAGCCGGAATAGCTGGAATCATTTCGGCAGGTATTCCTGATCCGTTTTCGTTTTTTTCTATCATGCCGATCTCCGGCAGGTGGTCGCATCTGCGCTCTGCGCTTCACCATGATTATTTATTCAGGAGGGATTTGATTTCATAGCACATACTTTTTTCGTCAGGCTGCTGATTATGGCAGTTTAGAAAATGACTTTTATTCTTGTCATGAACATATAAAAATATTGGAGGTTACGCTATGTTTCAGAGACCGAGTTTGAATATTGTGGACTGCATCAGCCTGAATGCCAAGTTTCGCGCAGATAAAACCGCTTTTATTTGCGGTGAGAACCGCATCACCTGGAAAGAATTTGATAAATATGCCAATAAGGTTGCAAACGCTCTCATACGAGCCGGACTCAAGAAAGGAGAGAAGGTCAGTTTACTCTGCCTCAGCAGCATTGATGCAATCGCAGTTTTATTCGGGACGCTTCTTGCCGGGGGCGTTATTGTGCCGCTTTCACTGCTCCTCACCCCACAGATGATTGCTTCACTCACCAGGGACGCCGGATCCCGATTCTTCTTCGCGGATAACTTATTAAAAGGACTCGCCGATTTTGCCCTCGCGGAGCTTGATACCATTCCCGAAAAGAACAGGATTGCCATCGGATTCGAGGATGATAAGTACACTTCACTGTCAGCTTTTATCGATGGGGCTTCGGAGGAGGTGCCCGGCGTCGTTCTGGATGACGACGATGATGCATGCATCATCTACTCTTCGGGAACAACCGGTGTGCCCAAGGGGATTATCCATACGCATCTCTCGCGGACGATGTTCGCCCTCTCAATGATAACATGCTCGGATGATATTGGTCCGAGTACGGTAATGGTTGCGACGACGCCCCTTTTTGCCAACACTTTCTGGGGGACGATAATGCCCAGCATGCTCGCCGGCGGAACAACGGTCATGATGACCATGTTTACTCCCGATGACTTCCTGGAGATTGTTCAGCGAGAAAAGGGAAACTTCGCTCTGATGGTGCCGACGCAATTCCAGGCTCTTCTCAACCATCCCGATATTGACAAGTATGATCTTTCCAGTATCACCATGCTTGCATGTGCAGGAGCGACATTGCCGGTACCCTTGAAAAAGAGGATCATAGAGCGATTCGGGAACATCCTCATGGAAGCGTACGGAATAACCGAGGGGGTTGCGACGGGCATCCCGCCCGAATATGTCCTGGAGAAGCCCACCTCCGTTGGCGTTCCCGTATTCGGTGCAGATATCCGGATTGTCGGCGATGACGACAGGGAGCTTTCGGCCGGGGAAGTGGGTGAGATCGTTGGATATTCTCACTGGTTCATGAAGGGCTATCACAACAATCCTGAAGCCACTGCCGAGATGGTCTGGCTTGATGACCGCAGCCGCACCTTTATCCGCACCGGCGACATGGGTCGCCTTGACGAGGACGGGTTCCTCTACATCGTCGACCGCAAGAAGGATATGATCGTGTCTGGGGGCATCAACGTCTTTGCCATCGATATAGAGAGTGTTCTCCGCCAGCACGAGGGGATTAAAGATGTTGCGGTCATCGCCGTCCCTCATGAGAAGTGGGGTGAGACTCCCCTGGCGCTGGTGATACGAGAGGAGGGAGCGAAGATCACGGAAGACGAGATAAAGGAGTGGGCCAACGCGCAGCTTGCGAAGCATCAGCGGATCAGTGTGGTTGAGTTTCGAGAAGAGGACTTCCCGCGAAATGTCCTGGGAAAAGTGCTCAAGCGCGAGCTTCGTGAGCCGTACTGGAGGGATCATTCCTGAGTTACGTCCCTCATCCGAAGGCGAGTTATTTTAATCAAGCGGTGATTCGAGAGACTGCTGTCTGACGGGTGAGGATAATCGTCCCATTAATTCTTATCGTGCTTCCTCGGTTCCGTGCAACGCGAGGGTACTATTATTCGATTAGTTGTATCACACTTAATAACAAAGGTCTCTTTTTGCGC
>Ga0180431_10001372_pt1 | contig 34269 bp, 29 predicted proteins | sample SS_ome_11_FD_132459 | JGI IMG/M metagenome (GOLD analysis project Ga0180431, IMG submission 132459) | Hypersaline lake sediment archaeal communities from the Salton Sea, California, USA - SS_1_MS_1 metaG | ecosystem: Environmental > Aquatic > Non-marine Saline and Alkaline > Hypersaline >... | reverse complement strand
GCAAATGGTGTGCATAGCCAGGCCCATGGGTGCTGGATAGCCTTTGTCTGCCTCCAAAAAAATGACTTCACAATTGCCCCAGGCACAGTCTGCGCTCCGCACCACGTCCACCAGGTCCAGAAACGCTTTGTCTCGGCGTGCAGAGATCCGTCGTGTAAGTATGCAGTCACCGAGCCCAACAAGGGGGATTTCATTCGGCATTGTCCATGATTTCTTCGTAAAAAAGCCCGAGAGGCCGGCTAGAGCTGCCGTACCACCAACTTTTTTGAAAAAAGCCCGTCTGTTCATGTTTGGCCTCCCTTATCTTTTTTACCCTATGACGGAGAAGGTGCTGTTGGGGTTTATTTGCCTGTGGCGGTGAAAGACACCCGTATCGATGGTGATACCGAGGTGAGGGAGTTGGAAGGGCAGGGGACGGGCATCGTGATCGTATCCTTTTTCGACCCGATCTATGAGTTCTGCCATAAGAACGCCCACAACCGGAGCGGTCTTGAACTGATTGCCTGAAGTGCCGATCGCCTGGTAGTAGCCGCCGAGATCTGACTTGTCGTAAATGGGAAGCCAGTCGTCACTGACGTCATAGAGGTCAACGAGGCCTTTGGGCGCGGACGGGATGGGGAGGTCGGGAATTCTCCGGGCGAGGCGGTAAACCTGAGCTTTCCACTGATCTGTAGTGATTTGCCGGTTGAAGTTGTCGGGGTCGACCCACTCCTGGGGATCGCATTCGGGATCGACACTGCCGGTGAGGATCAGATTTCCTGTTTCAGGGCGGTAGTAGGCGCCGATGTCGGCGTCATTGGTATGGAAGCCCGTCTCTTCCGGGTTGTACCCGGGCGGGGGAGGAACCACATGGACTTCGTGCCGGAGGGCTTTGGTTTTGATGGTGTTGTTTTCGGTCTGGCCGGCCATTTCCGTGACAAGAAAGGAATGGGGGCCTGAGACATTGACGACGATGCCCGCATCGATCCGGGAGCCGTCATCAAGAGTCACTCCCTCAATCTGGTTTTTTGCATGCCGGATGGCCACGACTCTCTTGTTGAAGAAAAATCGGGCACCCTTGGCTTTGGCCGCAGCCTCCACGTTTTGGGTGGCCAGCAGAGGATCGCCCACATACCCGGATTCGGGGGTGTAGCAGGCACCCTTGAGCCATCTTGTGGGTTTATCGAAAAAATGAGGGTCATCTGGCCTTTTCGGGGGGGAAAAGGAATGGAAATCACTGACCGGAACCATTTCCTGCAATTTGTTCAAATCCCAGTCTTCGTATTTGACGCCCACCCGGTCGAAATTGCTTTTAACCAGGGGCCAGTCGATGACATCGGATTTGACAAAAACAGAGCCTGTGTTGGTGAATTTAGCCATACCGCGGTCATCTTCAATCTCCAGATACTCTTTCCAGTTGTGCCAGTGCCATGCGCTTTCGTAAGCCAAGGCAACGCCATCGCGTGTCGAGTAATAGAAACGGACATTGCCGCAAGAGTTTGCGGTGGAGCCCGCGCCGGCCGTAGCCTCCTTGTCAATATTCAGCGTCGTGTAGCCCTTTTTGGAAAGCTCAAAGGCGATGCAGCAGCCGATAATGCCTGCTCCGATCAAAACAACATCGTAATTTGGTTTCATTCTGTTTGCTCCAAGAAAAAAAGTAGGGGTGTAATAAACACTTGAATAGCCATAGTTCCTTTTATAACGATTTCAAAACCATTAGTAAAGAGAGTTATCAATCTGGATGTCGGCCCACGGACACGACTTCCACGGCCGTGTCCTTTTCAAGCTATGAAAACGCACAATTCGTCTGTCAAGCACTTTCTGGTATCCGACTATTTCCGGGTAAGTTCTCCGCACGCGGCCGAGAGGCAGAAGCTGGGAGACCACCCATTGGGCTGTGTTGGAGGGGATGGAAGACCCAATTCCTGAGCCATAGCCATGAAGACCGTGGGGGCAATGTGGATGCCATTTTAGGGAAAAGTCGGAGTTCAGTTAAGTGTGGTTGTCGAATTAGCAGAATTGTACAAAATATTGCCGTTTCTGTACTAGAAATTCACGGCGTGTTGATTTACAATTTGACCAACACTTCGTAATGGCAAAAAGAGAAATCAGACTTTAGCTTGCCTTTCTTTTTGCCGCTGGACGAACGGTGCCGCAAAATCTAATATGTATGGAATTTCTTATCTTTACCAAAATTGTAAAATCAGTTTGGGAGGTTGAAGAATGAGTTATAACCGGAGGGATTTTCTCAAAAAAGCCGTGGCCGGCGCCACGGTAACCGGGCTCGGTGGATGGGGTGTTTTCCAAGCCAATGCGGAACCAAGCAATGGGAAACCGGGCATAGGGGTACTGCCTGGGACAGATGATGCGGAAAGACGCAAACTCGTGGCCGAGGCCCATTTTGGTCCCAAGACAAAGGCTGTTAGCCAGAAAGGAATGGCCATCTGCTCTCATCCCTTGGCAACAAGGACTGGAGCGAACATCCTCAAGAGCGGTGGGAATGCCTGTGATGCGGCGCTGGCCATGTCAGTCTGTCAAACGGTTGTCGAACCTCATATGACAGGGATAACGGGGATATTGAGTATGCTCTACCATGACGCGGCCACGGGCAAGACCACCTATGTGAATGGAAACATGAATGCCCCGTTACAGCCTCTTGTCGGCTTCAATCAGAATTCGCTGGCGACCGGATTGGGAGTCGGTGTTCCCGGATTTTGGGGAGGCTTTGAAGCCGCGTTGGAAAAACACGGCAGCAAACCCAAAAAAGAGATCATGGCCGATGCAATTCGTTATGCGCGGGAAGGATTTGAAATCCATCCTTTTCTTTGGGGGGAGATGTTTGAGCAGTGTGCCATGATCGGAAAAACAGAAGCAGGACGGGAAATCTTTATGCCCAACAATTATCTTCCGAAGCCTGGAGACATGCTTTTCCAGAAACAGGCTGCCGACACTTTGGAGCAATTGGCTGAGGAGGGTAACGCGTTTTTTTACCGTGGCGGATTTGCCGAAGATTACTGCAAAACGGTTCAGGATGCGGGTGGTGTGATCACCATGAAGGACATGGAAGTATATGAGGCCCGCTGGATGGAACCGGCAAAGGGGACCTATCACGGCTATGACATTGCGGCTTCCCCGCCGCCGGACAATGGGGGAACTCACATCATCGAGGCACTGAACATGCTCGAATTTCTGGATGTGCGAAAATACGGCCCCCCGACAGACTCGGCTGAAGTTCTGGCGCAGATGGTTCGTATACACAACGAAGTCTATACCTTCGGTGCCAAACATCCGGACCCGAAAAGTCATCCGCTTCCTATGGATGTCATCCTCTCCAAAGAGTATGCGGAGATGCGTTTCAAATTGCTGCAGATGGGCATACCGAAGAAAAACCAAGAAAGCCCACCTCCTGTCGGGAGCAATCATGTGACCGTTGTCGATGGGGCGGGAAATGTGGCTTCGATCATCCATTCCTGCATGTCCTTGCCGTGGAGCAATGGCCTTTTTACCAGGGGGGTGACCATTGTCGCCAGCGGGGCCCATTTCTTCAGAATCATGCCCAAACCGGGGCATAGGGCAACCACTTATGTGGCTCCGAACATTATCTTCAAAAACGGAAAACCTATACTGACTTCGGGTTCTCCGAGTGTCGGCCTTTTGGCCAATATCATGCAGAACACAATCAATATTCTTGATTTTGGCATTCCCATCGATGAGTCGGTGAATCGCCCCCGATTCGGCGCCTCTTACTATGTCCCCGGAAACATGGTTGAGGCTGATTTCAATCCCAAGGTGGTTGCCGAGGCCGGCAAAAATGGTATCCAGCTCTCGACCGTGAATCCCTGGAACTGGCACCATGGTGCTTTCGAGGGTATCTCTATCGATCAGAGTTCCGGCACAATGATCGCTCGCGGTGACCCCCGCCGCTGCAGCAAAGCTGAAGGTGTATAAATGGTGCCAGGCACCTTTTTACAGGGGAAACAGAAAAAGTGCCAGGCACCATTTATTATGAGCATTGACAATAAAGAGCTGGCCTCCTTTAATAGAAAAGTGGCAAGAAATGGTTTTTAGGAAGTGTCCGGGACAGGATCTGAGTCAGAAGAGAATTGAGGATGTGGTCTGCAATCTCCCCTGTCCTTTCTGCGGCAAAGAAGTTGAGTTTTTCTTCGATGACAGAGCCCGCAAATGCCCCTCATGCGGCACACTCGTATCAAAAAGCGACATTCAGATACTCAAGGATTTCGGCTGTGCCAGCTGGTGCAAAGCCGCTGAAAAATGTATCGGCACTGAGTTATATCAAAAACTGCGCTCCGCACAAAAAAAGAATTCCGGGACCTAATAGCTGCAAATTTAAAAAAGGTGCCAGGCACCTTTTTTTTATATGGGGGAAAAAGGTGCCTGGCACCATTTATTTATGAGTGCGGCGGCGGTGTAGGCGTCTTGGGCATAGCCATCGGCGCCGATCTCATCCGCAAAGGTCTTGGTCACCGGCCCTCCGCCGACCGCTATCTTGACTTTGTGTCGCAGGCCGGCTTTGCCAATGGCCTCCACAACCTCGCTCATATAAATCATGGTGGTCGTCAAAAGCGCCGACATGCCCACCACATCGGGCTGTTCTTTTTTTATGGCCCTGACAAATTTAGCTTTTGACACATCGATCCCGAGGTCGATGATCTCGTAGCCCTCGCTTTCCAGTATCATATCCACGATTTTTTTCCCGATATCATGCAGGTCACCTCTGACCGTGCCGATGACGACTCTTCCTTTCTGTTTTTTGGGTGAATCATGAAGGAATGGATTCAGGATATCCATGCCCGCTTTCATGGCCCGTGTCGATATCAGGACTTCAGGAATAAAAATCTCATTCTTTTTGAATTTCACGCCTACCGCATCCATACCCTTCACAAGACCTCTATTCAGGATCTCTTCGACCGGGATGCGCTCGGACAAAGCTTTTTGGGTCAGATCTTTGACATCCGCTGAGTTCCCTTTCTCGACATTTTCGGATATTTCCCTCAAGATTTTCATCTTCTTTAGTCCTCAGAAAGAGAAAAGACAAGCAATAAATGTATCATTTTTTTCCAGGAAAAATCCACATAATTTTTTACTTTTTTGTATAATTATGCTAATTTTTTAGTTATTAGGAGCCGTCAAAGCGTGGATATCGAGAAATTCATAACCAAGGAAAAATTCGAATCTTTTTCCGACAAGTACGCCTCATCTGCCCATTTGCCCCTAATGCTTATGAATCTGAAAGGCGATGAAGTCTTCAAATCGAAGAAGTGCGGGGTCTGTGAACAGCTTTTGGCTGGAAACAACAAGGTGCTCGATAAAAACTGCCGATTAGCAATGCTTAGAGCTATTAAAGAGGCTTTCCGCTGGGGAGAAGGCTATATCACTACCTGCCCCTTGGGCCTCATCATTTTCGCCGTTCCCGTCGTTTACAACAAAAAACTCATCGGAGGCTTTTTGAGTGGTTTTGCCATATTTCCGGAGATGGAGAAGGACATCCGTGAGGAAATCATCACCAACCTCAAAAAATACCACGCCTCGGTTGATGGATCCAAACCGGAAACCCTTGAGTTCAGGATATTTTCTCTTGCCGAAGTCAGGGATTTGGTTTCTTTTCTCTTTATCCTGACTAGAGAATACCAGCTCAACGATATCAAGTTCCTGAAAGACATCAACGAAAAATACGTGCAGCAGTACAAAATCGCCAATTTCCTTGAAGACCTGAAGCGAAGCTCCCAGGATGTAGGGCGCAAAGTTTTCGACAAACAGGATGAGATCCTCAGCAAGGTCAAGCTGGGCGATAAAACAGGAGCTCGAGAAATCCTCAACGAATTCCTCGGCACCATATTCTTTGAAAGTGGGATGAACTTCGACATCCTCAAAGTGCGTGTTGTGGAGCTCGTCGTGATCATTTCGCGAGCGGCGATTGAAGCCGGCGTCAAAGCGAACGAATTGCTGGGGCTGAACTATTCCTATCTATCCGAACTGAACAGCACCAAGAATATCGACGAGTTGCTCTTCAAGTTGACCAGGATCCTGGAAAACTTCATCAGCAAAGTATCCCAGGTCAAAGAAAAGAAGAAAAAGATCAAAATAGACAGGATGATTGAATACATCAAGCAGAATTTCACCAGCAAGATCACAGCCGTCGATGTGGCCAAGGAGGGCGAGTTGAGTGTCAGCCGGGCGCTTCACCTCTTTAAAGACGAAACCGGGCTGAATATCTCCGATTACATCAAAAAGCTGAGAATCGATTACAGCAAATATCTCCTCCTGAACACAGACATCAGCCTGGCGGATTCGGCCATCGAAGCCGGTTTCTTCGATCAGAGCCACTTCACCAAGACCTTTAAAAGAATAGAGCGGATGACCCCATCGCACTTCCGGAAAAAGTACCGGAAAGAAGAGGCTTAGAACCCGTTTTTTTTGCCTTTTTTTCCAATCAATTTCAACAGTTTAGCACAATCGTACAGAAATATGCCCAAACCTACTAGAAATTTCGGTGCTGTTTTTATATATTTTTTCTGTGAAGAAAGATTCAGGACCTGTATAATGTTCATGATTTGTGGTGCGCTTCATTAAAAAATTCGCACATGACAGATGGTTGCCCCGAAGAGTGGATATGCTCAGCGTCCTGTCAGGTTAGGAGGTGACTGTGAAAGACAAATACAGACTCAATATACCGAGGCTGAACATTCTAACCGAAGAGCAAATCGATCTGCTTCATCTCTCTACTTTGGAGGTCCTCCGTCGAACAGGAGTTGCCGTTAAGGAGGCTCAAGCCCTTGATATCCTGAGAAAAGGCGGATGCTATGTCGATGGAGAACGGGTGCGAATTCCTTCTCACCTTGTAGAGAGGGCCTTGCGCTGCGTTCCCCCTCGGGTTTGCATGTGCGACCGCAATGGCAATCCGGCCATGTTTCTGGAAGACAATTATGTCTACTTCGGCACGGGTTCCGACACGCCGAATACACTTGATCCCTTTACAGGAGAGCGAAGGGCTGCTGTCCTTAAGGACATCCAAAATGTGGCCAAAGCGATCGATTGCCTGGACGAGATGAGCTTTGTCATGTGTTCCGGAATTGCCAGCGATGTGAATCCACAAATCTCTGACCTCTATCATTTTGAAGCCATGGTGAACAACACAGAAAAGCCCATCGTATACACGGCATGGAGATTGGAAAATTTGAAGGCCATTGTGGAGATGGCAGAGGTTGTCGCCGGAGGAGAGGAAAAACTCCGCAACAGTCCTTTTATGGCGCTCTACACAGAGCCCAATTCACCTCTTGTCTTGGCCGAGGAATCCACACAGAAGCTGATGTATCTCGCCGAAAAAGCGCTCCCTTGTGTGTATACCGTTGGCACAGTCACAGGAGGAACAGGCCCCATCACTATTGCCGGTGGTCTTGTTCAGGCCAATGCCGAAATGCTTGCCGGATATGTTCTCACCAACCTCATTCGGGAGGGTATGCCTTTTGTCTACGGTGGAGGAGTCCTTCCCATGGATATGGCCACGACGCTCATGAGCTATGCATCACCCGAGTTCATGATGACTACATCGGCTATGACCGATATGGCGCGATACTATCGACTGCCCATGTTCAGTTTTGCTGGATGTTCAGATTCCAATATATACGATCAACAGGCCTCTCTCGAGAGCGCTCTCTGGATCATGATCTCTTCATTGAGCGGGGGAAACCTTGTCCATGATGTGGGTTATATCAATAATGGATTGACGACCTCTTTTGAACAGCTCGTGGTGTCCAATGAGGTCATCGGAATGGTCAGGCGCATCACGGGCGGCTTTGAGATCAACGAAGGAACCCTGGCCCTCGATTTGATCGATAAAGTCGGCCCGGGGGGAGAGTATCTCACCAGCGAGCACACTTTAAAACACTTCAAGGAAAACTGGCTGCCAAAGCTGCTCTGCCGCAAGGCCTATGAGTCATGGGTTGAGGATGGAAGCAAAGATTTGGGAACAGTCGCCAACGAAAAGGCCCGACAGATCCTCGAAAATCATGTGCCCGAACCTCTTGATGACAAGATAAAAGATAAACTGACAGAGATTGTTGAATCCAGGAATAAATGAAGGAAAGAGAGAGCTGGACCACTAGAGTCGGTTTTATTCTCGCCACCCTCGGTTTCTCGGCCGGGATCGGGAACCTCTGGCGTTTTCCCTATTTAACGGGGAAATATGGCGGAGGCATATTCCTGGTCTTTTATATGATTATTGTGTTTCTGCTGGCTATCCCCCTTTTCACCGTCGAAATAACTCTCGGGAAAGCCACCCGGAAGGATCCAGTCGGGGCCTACAAGGCCCTTAAACCCAGATCCCCCTGGTTTCTGAACGGCTATCTCAACGTAGCCACAATGCTCCTCATTGCGGGTTATGCCGCTCCTATAGTTGGCACCATATTAGCCTACATTTTCAAAACGGCTGTCGGCACATTTTCCGGACGCTCATCCCAGGAAATTGCCGATTACTATGCCTCTTTCAGTGCCAACGGGCCGGAGGTGGTCGTCTGGACTCTGCTGGCTACGGCCATCCTGGTCATCATACTGCGGCGCGGCCTGAACAGGGGCGTTGAGGCCGCCAACAATATCATGATGCCGGCCCTGTTCATCATCATCCTCATCCTTATCGTCCGTGCCCTGACTTTACCCGGTGTTTCCAAGGGCTTGACTTTCTATCTCAAACCTGAGATTTCAAAATTCACCTGGGAGGGTGCCCTCGCAGCCATCGGACAGGCTTATTTTGCCATCGGAGTGGCCATGTGTGTGGCCTTGGTCTACGGCAGCTATCTCCCAAAGGAGAGCAAAAAGGTCGTTTCCAATTCGACTATTGTGGTTCTCTCGAGCACAGCCATCGCTTTCATGGCGGGATTGATCATTTTTCCCAGCGCGTTTGCTTTCGGATTGGATCCTGGAACCGGAGTCGGGCTCACGTTCATCACCATGCCCAATGTCTTCAACAAGATGCCGGCAGGGACAGTGTTCGGTACGCTGTTCTACATTCTCTTTTTTCTGGCGGCCTTGACGTCTTTCATCGGTGCTTTTGAGGGCATTGGGGCTTTTCTCCGGGATAATTTCAACTTTTCCCGGAACAAGAGTGTTATGCTCGTCGGCATCGGAGTCATGGTCCTCGCCAGTATTTCGGCCTCGTCCCAGACATTTTTCGGCATAGCCGATTATATTTCCAATAACATCTCGCTCATCTTGGGTGCTATTGTAATGGCTGTGTTTGTGGGCTGGGTCTGGAAAATGCCCAGCTTTGCTGAAGCTGCTGGAATACAATCAAAAAAAGCACTCCTTATCTGGACCGTGCTGGTTAAGTATTTTGCTCCGTTTGTGATGCTTGTGGCCTGGCTTGCCCAATTGGGTGTCATTGAGAAGATTAGTAAGCTTTTTTAGATGCGCAATCCATCCCAAAAGGCTTGATAAAAGACGTGCAATGGACCAGATGGGTGTTTTTGCCATCTCATATTCCGAAAGAGGAAAAGATTTTCGAATCAGCTGCAATCCGCTCATTATGAACAGGGGAACAAAGTTGTGCGTTAGCGAAACAAAACCAATAGAATATTTCAGTAGCCTTTAGAGGTTAGAATATGACCATGAAGCCGAGGGAACGTGTTCTTACTGCTCTTGATCGTAAACAGCCCGACCGGGTGCCTCTTTTTGAAATATGGGTCGAAAATGACATCATTGATGCTCTAGACTGCGACGATCTTCAAAGCGCCTATGTCAAGTTGGGGCTTGATAGTGTATACATCCCCTATAAGGATCCCTTTGGCGGGGCAGACGGGCCTGACGAATGGGGGCGGGTGTGGGAGAAAGGCCAGTACGTGGACGGGGTTATTCATACTGAAAAAGACCTCCTCAAATACAGCCCTCCGCTCGAGCATGCGAAAGATTTTTTCGATCCTCTTGAAGTGAAGCTTGCGCAAAAAAGATATCCTGATCATTGTTTCATTTTCGGATCACACATCGCGCCTTTTACAGCCGGCTATATGGCCATGGGGCTCGAGCGGTTCTTTATCAGAATGATTGAAGATCCTGTATTTGTAAGGAAACTTCTAAACGACCGGACCGAATGGTGCATCGCCATGTTCAAGGAAGCGCAACGGCACGGCATTGATGTGGCTGTGCTCGGGGAAGATGCCGGCACGAAGAGTGGACCTATGATTTCGACAGAGATGTGGCGCGAGTTCATCTTCCCGCTTCACTGCTGGATTGTGGATGAGCTGGATGTCCCAATCATCTGGCACAGCGATGGAAACTTTTCCTCGTTCCTTCCCATGGCCGTTGAGGCGGGATTTGCGGGTATCCATTCACTCGAGCCGGAGGCGGGCATGGATCTCGATCGGATAAAAAAGGAATACGGCCATAAACTGGCCCTCGTCGGCAATGTCGACACACGGGTTTTGTTCGGATCTGACCTTGAGGCAGTCCGAAGGGAAGTCGACCGGTGTATAGCACAGGGAGCGCCCGGTGGCGGGTATCTATTCGCATCTTGCAACAGCATCTTCTCGGGGATGAATCCTGATGCGGTCCGCGAGATGTACCGCTATGCCCATAAAATCGGCTCATATTGATTGATTTATAAAAATTCATCAAAGTCCTGCCGCTTCGGTCTCAAACCGGGGTTTTTAAAATTTAAAAGACTGAGTTTCCTGTTCGACGGTTGCTCTACTAGAGGAGGGAATCATATATATTATTTATAGCTGAATAGTTAAAATATAAATTATTTATACGTTGACATTTAATATTTTAACCGTTATTCTTGATGCCGTATTGAGGATTGTCTAGATGGACAAAGAATTTGAAAGCAGTATCAAAGATATCGTATGGGCGCTCAGGCGAATTTCCAGTCTGATTTATTTTAATTCTAGGGACATGGCGAAGAAATATGGTGTTACAGGTCCACAAATTCTGGTCTTGAAAACCTTGAGCTCGTCTGAAAATCCTTTATCATCCTCAAATTTAAGCCGTCATTTGAATGTGACTGCTGCCAACATAACAGGAATCATAGATAGACTTGAGCAAAAAGGCCTTGTGCAACGCATCCGCAAACCCGATGACAGGAGAACCGTTCTGATTGAGCCTACACCAGAGGGAAAGAGGCAAGCAGAAATTCTTCCCGACCTGGTTGAGGAGAAGCTGATGCGAGGACTCAAGGACCTGAAACCGACAGAAATTTTTGGCATATATTCAGCGCTCGAAAAAATGATCCAGATTATAGGCAAAGAGGCAGAAGAAGAACCAGAAGAATTCGGGGATCTGTTTTTTGACTCATGACACTCATTTCAAGAAAAACACACATGAAATCATATGTTCTAGATAGCATTCCGATTGTAATCCCTGAAAAATCTTTGCTCAGCCGAATAGGCAGAGATTCGCAAACGAACGTTTCAAAAAGAATCTTGAAGGATATGAAGCAAGCCGTGAATTTGATCGCTCGGAAAGCCAAACCAAGAGCAGTCTATCGAATTATTCCTGTGGAAACAAACAATGGTTCCGTGACATTTGATGAGCACTTTCTTTTAAAGAGCCGTAAGCTCAAGCGCATATTCCGTCCTTGTCAAAAAGCCGTAATATTCTTGACAACTATTGGACCGCAGGTTGATGCGCTCATCCAGAGAGCGATGAAAAAAAAGCCGTCTTATGGGTATATCCTGGACTCAGTCGCTTCGGTGGCTGCGGAATCAACGGCGGATTATCTAGAAAAAAAACTAAAAAGGAAATTTGCCCCAGAACATGCCGTCACCCTGCGCTATAGTCCTGGATACTGTGATTGGCCTTTGAGTGAACAGAAAAATATTTTCAAGATAATTCCGGGAAATTTGATAGGAGTGAAGCTGTCCGAAAGGTTCTTCATGATGCCGTACAAATCCATCTCAGGTGCCATGGGCGTCTGTCCTGCAGATTCTTCGGAAGCGAGTAGAAATGCCTGTTTGGAATGCCAGAATTTCAATTGTCCCTATCGTCGGTCACGAGAAAGAGACGTGCCTCTGGAAGATAATAGGGAAACACATCTCATCTCTGGCGGGTAATCCCTTTTATTTAGAATAATTATCTCTCCGAACAGCCAATATTTATTTAAAAACAACAAGATGAACAGCCAAAAGAAATTGAGATGTCAAAGGGAGGTGCCTGATGATTATCATCGGTGAAAGAATAAACGCCACACGAAAAAGTATCGCCGAAGCTATTCACACCCATAATACGGCCACGATAAAAAAACAGATTGAAAGCCAGGACCAAAAGGGAGCTCACTACATTGATTTGAATGCGGGCACCGGCACAGCGGACGAAAACCAAGAAAACAAAGACATGTGTTGGTTGATTGATCTTGCATTGGAAACCACCTCCAAAAAAATCAGTATCGACTCGGCCAATCCATTGGTAATACAGAAAGCGGCTGAATATTTGGACAACAGGCGTCCTTTCCTCATAAACTCGGTCAAACATGACCAAAACATTTTGGATTCGCTTTTCCCCCTGGCCGCCCAACACAACGCGCCTGTTATCTGCCTGGCGATGGGAAATGAAGGCATCCCTGAGAAACCCGATGAACGGGTGAAGGTTTGTCAGCAGATCCGAGAACAGGCCGACAAGAATGGATTGAAAACCGAAAATCTTTTTTTTGATCCGCTGGTCATGCCCCTTTCGTCCAATCACTTCCATGGAAAAATCACGTTGGACACTCTGCAAGGCATTAAAAAGGCAATCCCCGAAGCAAAAACGACTATGGGTGTTTCAAACGTGTCCTATGGATTGTCCAAACGGGTCTGGATAAATGAAGCATTCATGGTCGCTTCCATCACCCTCGGTTTGGACGCGGCCATATGTGATCCTACACGGGCAAGCATTCTCAGGTCGATTTCCCTCGGCCGGATGATTGCCGGGAAGGATAGGTTCTGCCGGAAATACACCCGGGGAGTTCGTAAGGGGGAATTTGAGAAGCCCAAAAAAGTGTCTGTGCGGAGATGATGTTTGCCCTTGAAATGTATTTTTTGTATCGATTGACATCATTTAATTTGCTTGACAATACCCGACAGATCGAGAAGGAGTCAGAAACGCATGAACAAAGAATTTAAAGAAGGAACACCAGTCCAACCAGTCCTCCGCCTAAAGCCTGAACAGATTGAATCACTTCACGAGGCATCTCTGTCCCTGTTGAACAAACCCGGAATCACCTGCTACAGTCCTGCCGCCGCTGAATTGCTTGATGAGGCAGGATGTGACGTTTCATCGAGTCGTGAAGGTGATGGCGCCCGTCAAGTTCGTTTTCCAAGAAAAGTGGTTGACGATGCCCTGAGGCAAGCCCCAGAAGAAGTGATTTTAGGAGCAAGAAACCCTCAGAACTCCCTCCTGTTGAATGCCCACAATCCGACAGTCTATTTTGGAACAGGCGCAGAAACGAATATTTTTCTAGAGACAGAACTGGAAGAGTTCATCAAAAAAGATGATCCCTCTTTGACAACTCGGCACCCGCTTCACAAAACGAAACAAGGATCGCTGAAATTTCTGTGTCAATCAGCGAAATTATGCAATCAGCTTTTGCATCTCGATTTTTTCATCCGCAATGTGAACATACAAGATGAGGATATCAACACCCAGAACAAGGATGTCAATGTTTTTCTTGCTTCTCTGATGTTCATGACGAAGCATGTGCAATCCGGCATCACCCAATTGGAGCGGCTCAATGATGTGATTAAGCTGGCAGAGATTGTAGCGGGAGGGGAAGCAAAGCTCAGAGAAAATCCCGTCATCTCCTTCATTACTTGTCTGGTTAAAAGCCCTCTGCAGATGGTTGGAGAGACGGCTGAAAAACTCATGGCCATAGCCAAGACAGGAATGCCGGTGGTTATTTCGAGTTCTCCCCAAGGAGGGTCGACAGCTCCCATTGAGGAGGAAGGAATTGTTGCTCTGATCAATGCCGAAATTCTGGCCGGTATCACTCTAGCACAAATGGTCAACCCTGGGACTCCGGTTCTTTACGGATCGGTGCCGGTCAGGGCCCGGCTCGACACGCTTCACGATCTCTATGGTGCCCCTGAATTCATCCATTACAACGTGGACTGCGTCCAGATGGCCAGGCATTATGGTATTCCATGTTATTCCTCTGCAGGTGTAGGCGATGCTCGGGTGCCTGGATTGCAGGCGACGATAGAAAAAGTCTTCTCACAACTCTGTGTGGCGGCTTCAGGCGCTCAGTACATCCACTATGCTTTCGGCCTGTTGGACCGGACCAATGTGTTTTCTCCTGTTCAGGCCGTTCTGGATGATGCGCATATCGGAATGGTCAAACAGATTTTGCGAAAACCAGTCTTTGAGCAGAAGGATACAGAGGCCGCTGTTTCAGAGATTAAAAAAGTCACCGGATCGCGGACAAAACTCTTTGCCCGTCATATTCGGAAGGCGAAAAGAAAAGGTTTAGTCAGCCCCCCGTATCTTTTCGAATCCCCAGAGGCGGAAGACAATGCCGTGCAAAATGCCTTTTTTCAGCTCCAGAAAATTCTGGAAAGCCAGGACGAGGGGCTTCCGGATTCTCTCATAGAGGACATTTACGAAAAAATTCCTGGACTTCTCCCCCGAGATCGATTCGAACCGCTCGCAGGTCCGTCTCAGTAAGAGGACTATGTTTTGCTTGATGGCCCGCATAGAAATAAATAGAAATAAACGGAAATAAATACATTGACGAAAGAAAACTCCTCCAACAAACGACAGGAACATATAAAGCTGTCTGCTCAATATGCCACAGATACATTGGCCACATGGCAAAAGGAAAGCCCGTCTCGGAAAGAAAAGGCTCTGTCCAAACTCATGCTGTTAGCCGAAGATTTGGTCAAAGTGCCTTTCTTCCGCTGCCAGCGATGCGGGGAGTGTATTCTGAGTCACACGGCTTTTATCTGTAGCCAGAGGTGTCCCAAGCGGCTCCGTAACGGGCCCTGCGGAGGAACGGGAGAGGGAGGGAGCTGTGAGGTCTACCCCGAACGAAAGTGCATTTGGTATTTGATTTATCGGCGTGCCCGTCGCCTGAAGAGAATTGCCCTCTTGAACCGGATCGAAAAAATTCACAACTGGGAGCTGGAAAAGACCTCCGCCTGGTTGAATGTGCTGAAGAAAAGGATCGAACCGCCCATTTTTCGCATGAAAAAAGAGATAAAATGAAACTCAGAGAGAAGATTGAAGACGGTCGTTTTTTGTTTACAGCTGAACTCGGTCCCCCAAAAAGCAGCAACGGCAATGTCATCCGAAAGAAATCTGCTCATTTTCGCACTATCGTTGACGGGGTGAATATCACCGACAATCAGACGGCTATTGTCCGGCTTTCCAGCATCGCTTCGGCCAAGATTCTTTTGGAGGAAGGGCTGGAGCCTGTTGTTCAGATGACCTGCCGGGACCGCAACCGACTTGCAATCCAGAGTGATCTGTTGGGAATGGCCGCTTTGGAGATCGAAAATGTTCTCTGTTTGACAGGGGATTACCAGCGCTTCGGTAATCACGCTGAAGCCAAGGGCGTTTTTGATCTGGATTCCGTTCAGCTGATTGCAGCGGCAAAAAGCCTGTCTGAAGGTTACTTCCTCAGCGGTGATAAGATGAATACCCCGCCGGCCCTCTGTATCGGAGGTGCCGCCAATCCCTTTGCCGATCCTTTGGAATTCCGGGTTCTGCGCCTAGAGAAAAAAATACGGGCGGGAGCTTCATTTATCCAGACACAGCCTGTTTATGACCTGGGACGATTCCGCCATTGGATGCGGCTTGTTCGCGATTCTGGACTACATGATAGGGTTGCCATTCTGGCCGGGGTGATGCCTGTCAAATCTTCAAGAGCTCTCCACCATATGGAGGCTGAGGTTCCAGGTATCACGATTCCTCAGAGGCTCATACAGAGGATGGAAAATGCAGCGGATCCCAAGGAAGAAGGGGTTAAGCTTGCCGTCGAAACAATTCACCAGCTCAAAGAGATTGAGGGGGTGCGGGGGATTCATTTGATGCCCCTCATGTGGGAGAGCATCACTCCCAGGATTGCTGAGGAGGCAAGCCTCAACCATAAAACAAACATGAATTTACGCCAAAGAGGAGAATAAACATGAATGCGATTCTAGATGAAATCAAAAAAAATCTGATCGAGGGAAGAGTCGACAGTGAAGATGAAGGATTTGAGGAAGAGATGATTGGTCAGCCTGGCGTCACGGAGTTGGTCCAGCAAGCCTTGGACGAGAATGTTCCGTCTGCAGATATTTTGAACCAGGCTTTGACTGGCGGTATGGAAGAAGTGGGACGAAGGTATGAAAGCGGCATGTATCTCATCCCGGATATGCTGGCTTCCGCTGAATGTGTGGCTAAAGCGACCAAAATCCTCGAACCTCATCTGAAAAGCAGTGAAATCCAGAAACAGGAAAAATTCCTTATCGCGACCGTCGAGGACGATCTACATGATATTGGAAAAAACATCGTGGCCACCATATTGCAAGGCTCTGGTTTTGAGGTGCGGGATTTGGGAACGAGTGTTTCGACCTCCAAAATCGTGGAAGCTGTGAAGGAATCCAAAGCGAAGTTTCTCGGCCTCTCGGCTCTTCTCACCTCGACCATGCCTCATATGAAAAAAGTGATTGATTTGCTCAAAAAAGAGGGCATTCGTGATCAGGTGGTCGTCTGTATCGGAGGCGCCCCGGTCACAGACGCTTTCGCCAGTAAGATCGGGGCCGACCTCTACGGTGAGGATGCCTTTGACGCCATTGACAAGCTGGCAAAGCTTAGCTCATGAACGACGCTCTGCAGGACAAGAAGATGTCTGAAGGATTTGCTTTAAAAAGACACGCGCTGTTGAGTGGACAAGAATGTCAAGAGATCCATGCTGGTTCCTGTCGGCTCCTGGAAGAAGTCGGGGTGGAGGTGACCCTGAAAGAAGCCGTCGACTATTTCCAGAGAGGTGGGGCGGTCTATAGTGAAGGAAGAATAAAGATCTCACGTGAGATGATTGAAAAGGCCGTTCAACAGACGGCAAAAACAATTTTTTTGGGTGCAAAAAATCCAGAGAATGCCATTCACATTGAAACAGACAAACCCACTGTTTTTCTGGGAACTGGCGGTCAGGCCTTGTATGTCCTCCATTATGAGGATGGAGGGTACCGGAAAAAGCCGGCTGAAAGCCGAGACCTGATAGCCATTCTTCGTCTGTGTGAACATCTGGACAACGTGGATTTCATCACTCGTCCCGTCGAACCCGATGTGCCGGATGAGGAGATGGACCTCACAAAAACCCGGATATTCATGGCCAACACCACAAAACACATGAACTTGGCTAACTTGATTTTTGCGGAAAGACTGCCTGAAATTATCCAAACCGTCCAAGACAAGTCGCAGATTTCTTTTATTTCCTGCGTGCTTGTCAGTCCTCTAAGGCTGGCGGGATCAACACTTGAAAAATTCATTAGGATTGTCGAGATGGACATTCCTGTTTCCATTTCCAGCTGTCCACAAGCAGGATTGACAGCCCCTCTGTCCGAAGTGGGAGAGTTGATCCAAGTAAATGCGGAAGTTCTTTCAGCGGTCGTCCTTGCCAATCTTGTCAGGCCTGGGGCCAAAGTCCTTTACCGGGGGATTCCCATCACCTCAAACCTGCACCTCGATGTTTCACCCCGATGGTGCCAACCAGATGCCATCAGACGCATCGCTCTAGTGTCGGATATGACGCATTATTACGGGATTCCCTGTTGTGGAACAGCTGCGGTTTCGGATGAAAAGGAGCCCAATCCCCAGACGGTCGCAGAGAAGACTTTGAGCTATGCTGTCGAAATGGCAAGCGGGGCTCAGTTCATAAACAGCGCTCTGGGGATGCTTGAACAGGTCATGACTGTGTGCCCAGAGCAGTACATCATCGATGATTTGGTGATCAAACGGATCAAAAAGCTCTTTTCAGAATCTCCGCAATATGATCTTAAAGTTCTGGCTTGCTCAGCAGTAAAGGAAACCCTCAAGGGCTTCGGAATCCAGATGAGTTCACAGATGGAGGATGATATTTCCAACCGCATGGATTTTATCCTCTCTGGCATGGAAGATTACAGTCCTGAAAATATGACGGCCAATGTCGATCTGATTGCTCAAGCTATTGAGTCCGGAAAGAGTAGCAGCAAGTTCATGAAGACATCAAGACGCGGACTGCGCAAGGGGTGGCTTTTTTGCGGACAAAGCTTCGAGGGCCAGCTGGATTTGACAGAAGTGCACCATCTAAAAAACGAAATACTTGAATAAGGTGGTAATGATGTTTGGTGAGACTTCGATTTGCGACTTGGATAAGTTTAATTTTAATGAAAAGGAGAATGATACATGAGTGCCATTGCTGGAATTATCGGTAAAAAGGCCGATGAGAACGAACTGCTGGCCATGCTGGAAAAAATAAAATATCGAGGACCGGACAGGATGCATACGGGAACATTTGAAAACGGCGGATTTACTGTGGGGGAAATGGATCTCTCGACCCGGTCCACCCCAGCCCTTGCGGGCAAAGATGAGCCTTTTGTGCTGCTGGACGGGGAGATCTATAATGTATTGTCAGACAAAACGGCTAATGTAGAGCTTATACGGGACCTCTACTTGAGGGAGGGTAAGACTTGTTTTGCCAAATTAGAGGGGAGTTACGCTTGTGCTGTGATTGACAAGGACGAAACAATCCTGGCCCGGGATTCTGTCGGAGCCAGGCCATTGATTTATAAACATCAAAACGGCTGCCTCTATTTTGCCTCAGAAGCAAAATCCTTACTCGATCATGTCTCATCTATCGATGAACTGAGACCTGGATATGCCTATTCCTCCAGAGATGGACTGCAGAAACTCAATGAATATGTACCCGATGTCCCTGGTTTTGATACACCGGAACAAGCGGCTGAAATCTTGGAGGAATTGCTGATCAAAGCTGTTAAAAAAAGGATGGAGGACGGATCTGTTAAGGCCATTGCTTTGAGCGGAGGCTTGGACAGTTCCGTTATGGCGGCCCTTGCCAAATCGATCGATCCTTCGGTACGCGTGTTTAGCTCAACCATAAGGAGGTATCCGAGCCCGGATATCAAATATGCGAAAATGATGGCGGAATATTTGGGGCTTGAGCATCACATTTACGAAATCAGTGAAGAAGACATCACCTCTCTGATTCCGGACGCTATTTGGTATATGGAGACCTTTGATGAGGATTGCGTCTCAGGGGCCATTGCGAATTTCTACACATCTAAGATGATTGCGCCTCACACCAACTGCGTCCTGGTCGGAGAGGGGGCGGACGAACTGTTCGGAGGTTACTTCCGAGAGCTGAAGAATATTCCTGACATAAAGCAGAAAGAGGAAATTGCAAAAAAACTTGTTTTCATAGCCTATAATACGGCACTCCGGAGACTGGACAGAGGGTGGCTGTCCAATTCCGTGAACTATCGAACGCCCTACCTGGATCCCGAAGTGGTGGCCTTCAGCAACAAAATTCCTATGGAATTGAAGGTCCGTTACGAAGAGGAGCAGGGCCGGGAAGTCGAAAAATGGATTCTCAGAAAGGCCATGGAGTCGTGGCTTCCCAGAGAGATTGCCGAAAGACCCAAACTCAGGTTTGCGGGCGGCACGGGCGTGGATGATCTCATGGATGAGCTGACCTCAGATAAAGCGACTGAGACAGAATTGAAGGTAAATCCCAAAACCGATGGCGATTTGATTCTTAATTCCCCTAAAGAACTCTACTATTATCGGCTTTTCCGGGATAATTTTCCTGCCGGATACGAAAGTCTGGTTGTAAGGTGGGATCCTTTCAAATAGTATCTTGAGATCTTATCGAATACATCCCTTGTGAGCATATCAAAAATCGTGGCGACGCTAGGTTCAATGTGCGGTATGGATTGATCAGATTGTGTGATGGAGAAAACCGTTTAAAGGCGCGAGGCGGCCATGGATCCTGGACCGGAGGGAAAGGAGAGCCGAGCCCGGAAACCGAGCCAATTTTCCTCGCCGGGGGAAATTGGCGTGTTTTCGAAATCACCAATCTGATCAATCGTTAAACCTTCCATCACGGTTTTGGAAATGCCGACTCATTTACAATTGCATTTGACGACGTGAAGGTTGAAGTATAATATTCAAGTAGACTATGGTGTTTGTTTAGGGAAATATCGGGAAATCAAGCCTCGATAATCTCCATGTCTATCTCTGCATTTGTCTGGAAGAGGATGAGAACCCCAAGACATTTGTATTCCTAGAAGCCATGATTGCCGTCAGAAATCTCAGGAAAGAATTCGATGGTTTTGTTGCCGTCGATGATATTTCATTCAGTGTAGCCCGGGGTGAGACATGTGTCCTTCTGGGCACGAGCGGCTGCGGTAAGACAACCACCTTACGTATGATCAACAGGCTTGAGGAGCCGACGGCTGGAGATGTCCATGTCGAAGGGACAAGCGTTTTTGCCCAAAAACCCACTGAACTGCGAAGACGGATAGGGTATGTCATCCAAAATATCGGTCTTTTTCCCCATTACACGGTGGAACAGAACATCAGCGTTGTGCCCCGTCTTTTGAGATGGGCAAACAACTGCATCAGAAGCCGGACTATCGATCTCCTGGAAATGGTGGGTTTGCCGCCTGATGAATTCTTGAATCGGTATCCGCAAGAGCTTAGTGGAGGGCAACAACAGAGGGTGGGGCTGGCTCGAGCCTTTGCTGCGGATCCACCCGTAGTGTTGCTGGATGAGCCATTCGGAGCTCTGGATCCCATCACGCGCAGACAGATTCAAAAAGAATTTAAACAACTTGACATCATTCTCGACAAGACGATGATTTTAGTCACTCACGATGTTTTCGAAGCCTTTGATCTTGGTGATAAAATTTGCCTGATGGATAAAGGACAGATTCAGCAAGTGGGCACGCCCAAAGACTTGATTTTTTCGCCAAAGAGAAATTTTGTCCGAGATTTTTTCCAATCGAATCGTCTGCTTCTCGAGTTGAAAGTCCTCCAGCTCAAAGACCTGATTCCTGAAATCACAGAAGTCGTGCCATCACCAGAGAATGTGAAAAAATTTAAAGAAAGCGATTGCGTGTTCGATGTTTTGGAGGCCATGGAAGAATCCAAAGACCTTCAGACCCTTTTGTGTATCGTGGATGCCTCTCAAAGAAAGATCAGGGTTACGAACACGTCGCATATCCTGGTCGCTTTCAACAAGATGAAGTCGCGGTTGATGGTATGAATGGATTCAATTCTCTTTTTGAATTTATTATCAGCCACCAGAATGAGATTCTGGGACAGACCATAGAGCATGTTGGATTGACCATCATTGCCCTGACCATATCTGTGTGTATTGGCCTGCCTTTGGGGATTTCACTGACTCGTTACAAACGTATGGCCTCGCCTGTCCTGGGCGTCGCCGGAATTGTCCAGACTATTCCCAGCGTCGCTCTTTTGGGATTCCTGCTGCCGGTGTTGGGCATTGGTGTGGTCCCGGCCATAGTCGCCCTTTTTCTCTACGCTCTACTCCCCATTATCCGGAACACATACACCGGAATCGAAGAAGTGGACTCATCCGTGGTCGAATCTGCCAGAGGAATGGGCATGTCCAATTCACAAATCCTTGTAAAAGTCGAGCTTCCTCTGGCAGTGCCCGTCATTTTCGCTGGCATTAGGACAGCCACGGTGATCAATGTTGGCATTGCCACTCTGTGTGCGCTCATAGCGTCGGGAGGACTCGGGGAGTTCATATTTAGAGGAATTGCTCTCAATAACGTGAACATGATTCTGGCAGGGGCCATTCCTGCCGCTGCGTTGGCTCTTTTTTTGGATTTTCTTTTGAGCGTCATCCAAAAATTCATCAGCCGGATTATCAAACCATTCCTTATTCTAGCTGCCGTTTTTGTTGTTGTGATCATTCCGCTTCTGGTTGTTCCTTCGCTGTTTGAACAGACCTTCCAGGCGGGATTCACAGCCGAGTTCATGGAGAGAGCGGATGGATATCCGGGATTGAAAAAGCGTTATGATATCGATTTGGACACGGTCGAGCTGGATCCCGGGTTGATGTACAAAGCACTTAAAGAGAAAAAAGTCGATGTCATCTGTGGATTCACAACCGATGGTCGAATCAAGGCTTATGATTTCCGGGTTCTTGAGGACGATAAACACTATTTCCCACCGTATAAGGCCGTCCCTGTCATTTGCGGGAAAACCCTGCGAAAATATCCTCAACTCGAGAGCATTTTTTCACGGCTGGAGGGGAGGATAACCGGTGACATTATGAGGAAACTGAACTATCGAGTTGATCATAACAAGGACAATCCTCGAGAAGTCGCCCGGGAATTTTTAATAAGAACAGGTTTTGACATGTCTGTTGCGAAGGAGCGGGAGGATAAAATCGTGGTTGGGTCAAAAAACTTTACCGAGCAGTATATTCTGGCCAACATTTTTGCGATTCTGATTGAAAGTCAGGGGCATTTCGATGTCGAGCTTAAGACCGGATTGGCCGGAACCAAGATCTGTTTTGATGCCCTGGTCAGCGGTGATATAGACATCTATCCGGAATATACAGGGACGGGATTACTCGTGATTCTGGATGCGGCAGAAGATATCAGAGATTCCCTTTTGCGAGATTCAGAGGGAGTTCTTACATACCTGCGGCGCTGGTCAAAGGAGCAATACGACGTTGATTGGTTACAGCCTTTGGGATTTAACAATGCGTACGCTTTGATGATGCGAGAAAGTCAGGCCCAAAACTTAAACATAAAAACTGTTTCAGACTTGAAGAACTATTTGGATCAAATTCGTCAAAAATGATATTTACATGATTTATGAGAAATAAATCTCTTGAAAAATAAGCTGGCATTATAAACATGATCTTTTATTATGTGTGTAAGAGAGGCATTACCTGCATTATTCGCGCTCATTTCAAGCCATTCTCTCGATTCAATCGGCCAGCCACGTTCTCAGATCTTTGAATTTTCTTTGGATGAAACTCTTCCCGATCTCATAGTTTTCCTTCCATTCATAGAAGGACAGCATTCGCGCCGGGTCCGGTTCAAAGCGGGGATTGAGCATGAAAAGCTGCCGACTGTTTGCGTCTTTGGCCAACTGTTCCATCATCATGTAGAAGGAATCCATCAATGCTGTCAGGAAACTCCCGTCGTGTTTCTTTTTTTTGCTTTTCTTGTAACTCGTGAGATTTATTCCAACAACTTTTTTGATTCCCGCATCGAACAGGGGTTTTGTGGGGACTGGGTCCAGAACCCCGCCATCGATATAGACTTTTTGGCCAATCTGGTATGGGGGGAATATCCCAGGAATGGAAATGGAAGCCATCACAGCCTTGATAAGCTTTCCCCGCTTGATGTAGACAGATTTTTTCTGGATTGGATCTGTGGCGCAGACATAAAGCGGGATTTTTGTATCGGCGAAAGTGTAATGGCCGAGGTATTGTTCGACAAGGAATTTTTCTATTTTCTTGCCTTTGATCAGGGATTTTTTCGGATTGTTGAGATCGACGAGCTTCAAATAATCCGCACTTTTCAGGTCTTTGGCTGTTCTCAAGAAAGAGTCGATCTCTCCGCGGAGGGCATAATAAGAACCGATGAGGGCACCGATACTCGATCCGCTGATACCTATGATTTTGATGCCTTCTTTTTCCAGCTTTTTTACGATGGGAAAGATTGCATACCCACGAACCGCACCGCTACCCAAGGCGAGGCCTATTTCATTTTTTGCCATAGCATTTCTCCAAGGATTTGTCTATTATTTTATCCGGATCTCTGCATTGTCAATTTCAGTACTTTTATTGTATAGCTCTTCCGCGGAAATACAAGGAGTGGAAAGGGCCTGCTGAATTTTCTATATTCAATTTGAAATTATGGGGCGGTTTCATGTTTAATGAAGAATGATGATTTTGTACCTTGAGAGGGCTGTGCCACTGGACGCGCTCAAAATATTTGCGTTACCGGCGAGGCCTTCTTAGAAGGAGAGCATACAATGGACTTTGATTTTATCAAACCTCTGGTCAAACCTGCGAAGACGAAAATTTTGCTTCTGGTGATGGACGGCTTAGGAGGTCTACCCGCTGAAAAAGATGGGGAAACAGAATTGGAAGCAGCCAATACTCCGAATCTGGATCAACTAACTGAGCAAGGCATCTGCGGTTTGCATGAGCCCATCGGACCAGGCATTACTCCGGGGAGCGGACCCTCTCATCTGGCTTTGTTTGGCTATGATCCCCAAAAGTATCAGATCGGACGGGGAGTTCTGGCTGCATCGGGTATTGATTTCGAACTGAACTCCGGAGATGTGGCAGCCAGAGGAAATTTTTGCACAGTTGATAAGGGGGGGGTTGTGACAGACCGCAGGGCCGGTCGTATCAGCACTGAAAAAAATGCGGAGCTGTGTGTCCTTTTGGAAAAAATATCTGTGCCTGGAATCGAAATCTTCATCAAACCCGTCAAGGAACATCGGTTCCTGTTGGTGATCAGAGGTGCGGATTTGTCTGAGCATGTTCTGGACACGGATCCTCAGGCCGTCGGAGAGAAACCTTTAGAGGCGAAGCCCAGCTCAGCGGACGGAGAGCGGACAGCCGCTCTTCTCAACACGTTTATAGAGAAGGCCGCAACGGTCCTAAAAGATCAACATCTGGCGAATATGGTCTTGCTACGAGGATTTTCCATGCTTCCCGGCTGGCCCAAATTCCATGAGGTCTTCGGCCTTAAATCCGCTGCCATTGCGGCCTATCCGATGTACCTCGGCCTGGCTAAATTGGTAGGAATGAAAACCTATCCCTCTGAAAACAAAATAGATGATGAACTGGAAATCCTCAAAAAACACTGGGCGGATTTTGATTTCTTCTATGTGCACATCAAGAGCATCGACAGCGCCGGTGAAGACGGCGATTATTTTCGAAGAATTCGATTGATCGAAGAAGTTGACTCGCGTATTCCCTTGATTCGTCAGTTGGATCCTGATGTCGTGATCGTGACCGGTGACCATTCGACTCCAGCTATACTGAAAGCTCACAGCTGGCATCCTGTTCCGGTCATTCTCTGGTCGAAATACTGCCGGCCGGATAGTGTGGATCGTTTCGCAGAGAGGGCATGTGTATCCGGGAGCCTCGGGCCTCATTTTCCCGCTGTTGACTTGATGCCGCTCGCTCTGGCCAATGCGCTGCGCCTGGACAAATTCGGCGCATAAAGATAGGATTTCCGAGCTTGATTAAGATCAGTCTTTGGGAGGTTAAAATGAGAAATTTATCTAAAATTTTATCCATTTTCCTTTTTCTATCACTGGTGTGCGTTTTTTTAATCCCACAGGAAAAAACAGCAGGGGATGTCGACATTGAGTTTCTCTTTAATCAGAAAATTCCGATGCGGGATGGCGTGAAGCTTGCTTCTTACATCTGGAAGCCGGCGAAAATGGAAAAGCCGCTCCCTGCCATTTTTTCATTTTCCCCCTACACCATCGAAATGCATTATAAAGAAGGCCCATACATGGCACAACACGGGTATGTCTATCTGCTCGTGGATGTCCGGGGTAGAGCCAATTCCGAGGGCGAGTTTTGGCCCTGGGAAAATGACGGACGCGACGGCTATGACATCACCGAGTGGATTGCCAAACAGCCCTGGTGCGATGGCCGGGTGGGCATGATTGGCGGCTCTTACAGAGGGACAACACAGTGGCTGACGCTGAAAAATATGCCGCCCGCTCTGAAGACCATCATTCCTACGGCTTCCGCTTATGTGGGCATTGATTTTCCCGGCATGGGGAATATTCCCTACAGTTATCTGACGCAGTGGCTGGGATTTGTCAATGGGACCTCCCACAATTTCCAGTATTTCACCGACATGAAATACTGGGTCGATAAATTCTACAAACGCTATTCCGAACACATTCCTTTTATACAGCTAGCCGATTTGGTGGCCAGCAATTCCAGAGTCTTCAAACGCTGGATGAGCCACCCGGATTATGATGAGTACTGGCAATCCTTCACGCCGACTCCCGAAGAATTCAGCCGGTTCGATATTCCCATTCTTTCCATCACCGGCTATTTTGACGGCGATCAACCCGGTGCACTTCAATACTATAAGGAGCACATGAAGTACGGAAGCCCGGTAGCAAAGTCAAAACACTACCTCATCATCGGTCCCTGGGATCATGGAGGGACGCGGATGAACAAGGAAGAGCTTGGAGGGGTGAAATTCGGGCCCAAAGCAGTTGTTTATCCGGATATGATCGAGATGTATGTCAAGTGGTTTGATTGGGTGTTCAAGGGCAAGGAAAAACCCGAATTCTTAAAAAAGAGAGTGGCTTATTACGTGATGAACAGGGATGAATGGAAATATGTCGACAATTGGAAGGACGTGTCCAATGATACGGTGAAACTCTTTCTGTCCTCTGAAGATGGGAAGGCCAACGATGTCTTCCATTCGGGAAGGTTGGGGGCCACTCCTCTTAATCAGCCGCAGCAGCCGGATGTCTTCGAGTACGATCCCTTGAAGCTGATGCCGAAAAAGGATGTGAGCGATCTCTTTGCCTCTGATTCCTTTTTGAATCAAGAGCAGGCTTTTGCCCACGATATCCTCGTCTATCACAGCGAACCTCTCGAGGAGGATCTGGAAGTGGCCGGGTACGCCAGGCTAAAAGCTTACATCGAACTCAATGTTCCTGATACGGATTTCTTGATTTCACTCTCTGAGATCACAAAAAAGGGGACGAGTATGAACCTCGGTTCCGGAGTGATGCGGGCTCGTTATCGTCATTCACTTTCCAAGCCTGAGTTGGTCAAACCCGGGGACATCAACCTGTATGACATCAGGCTAATGTTGTACTTTGTCCGAAAGCTGGATAAGGGAAGTCGTTTGCGGCTCGTCGTCACCGGCCAGAATTCCCCGGACTTCCAGAAAAACTACAATTCCGGGGGCGTGGTCGCTAAGGAAACGGACAAAGACGCCCGCAAAGCCATCATCAAGCTCCATCACGACAAAGATCACCCCAGCACTCTGGAACTCCCTGTGAAAAGGTGAAAAAAGGTACCAGGCACCTTTTTGTAGTTGTCCCTCGAGTAACTACTTACTAACAACGATTTAGAGATGCATATAAACGTCATTAATAAACACTTTTCTTGTGCCTCAAGATGAACTAGAATTATTGCTTCACTATGAGCAGATTGGAAGGAGGTTCCATATGTTCCTGAGAATCAAACATGCGTTATCTTTCCTTGTCCTTCTCACCTTTCTTGTGGCCCTGAATCTCATTGCGGAACTTCCCATAAAAAACATTGATCAGACCATCGAAAAAGCACTTAAGGAATGGAACGTTTCAGGTTTGGCCATAGCGATTGTCAAAGACGGACAAGTCGTTCATCTCAGGGGCTATGGCACTAAGAATGTCGAGGATAATACACCCGTTGATGAATACACGATATTCGGCATCGGCTCCACATCCAAAGCTTTCGGTGCAGCCACGATTGGAGTGCTCGTCCATGAAGGGGAACTCAACTGAGATGACAAGGTTATCGATCATCTGCAAGGCTATCGACTCGCCGATCCTTTTGTCACGCGGGAATTGACCGTAAGGGACCTGCTCTGCCACCGCAGCGGTGTTGAGACGAATGATGCCATCTGGTTTGGATCAGTGACCCGCGATGATATCGTTTATAAAGCCCGGTTCCTCAAACAGGCCGCAAGCCTGCGTTCCCGTTTCGACTATCACAACATCATGATTCTCACCGCAGGCCAGGTCGCCGCACAGGTGATGGGAAAGCCCTGGGATGATGTCGTCAGAGAGAAGATTTTTCAGCCTCTTGGTATGAGCCGCACCTGCACCAGCATCAATGATTTCAAGAAGTACACAAACGTCTCAACTCCGCATATACCAAAAGAGGGAAAGCTTGTTACTGTCCCCTGGCTCAACATCGACAATGTGGGCCCGGCCGGGTGTGTCAATTCCTGTGCATCCGATCTGGCCAAATGGATACAGCTCCACCTCAATCGCGGTAAATTTCAGGGGAAGGAAATTTGGAATGCCAATATTCAGCGCGAAATGCATTCTCCCCACATGATTTTATCCCCTCAGATGACGGCGGCAACTTTGTATAAGATATCCAAACATGCCCACTTTGCCTTGTATGGGCTAGGTTGGATGATGAACGACTACAGGGGAAAGAAAATTGTTCATCATGGAGGGGCTACAGATGGTATGGGGGCTTTCATCGGCCTAGTTCCGGAAGAAAAGCTTGGAGTGGCTGTTCTGCATAACACCAGCTACAGCATGCTTCTTTCGTCTCTCACGTACAGAATTATCGATGCCTATCTTGGTGTGCCTGAAGCGGATTGGATGGACCTCAAAACGATCAAAATACCGGCAAGACCAAGGAAAAAAGCACCGGATCTGTCGGCTGATGCATCACCATCCTTGCCACTCGATAGCTACACCGGCATTTACACGCATCCCATCTTTGAGAACATCAAAGTCGAGCTCAAGGATGATGCCCTGGTGCTCAACTTCGACCTTTATCCGACCGCGTCACTTGAGCATAAATACCTGGACACGTTTGTTACAAAATTCGAGAAAATCATCTCGACCATGTGGGACCGGACAGTCGGTCATGAATTGGATGTCACCTTTCATGTTGATGCCAATGCTGCAGTTACAGAGCTAACAGTATTCGGGCTCGGTGACTTTGTCCGAGTCAAAAAATGAGCACAGGCGTTTTTTGTGACAGCTAAAAATTTGAAAAGATGGTGGACGGTCACTATCATAGCTGAAATAGGTTACTGTCCACATTTTGTAGGGAGGATAGTATGAGCAAAAAAAGGCATTACCTGAGGTCAGCCAATCCAGTCTGCATTTTCGCATGTGTTGCTCTATTTTTGGTTGTGACTTTATCCGGCCAAACCATGGAAGACAGATACGAGCGGGCAGAGGAGTTTACACAGAGCAAGGTCCAGAAGCTCATGTTCAAGACAGAGGTCAGACCCAATTGGATTGGAGACAGTGATCGATTCTGGTATCTCAATAAAACCCGAGATGGGAATGAGTTTATCCTCGTCGATCCGAAGAAAAAGGTCCGTCAATTTGCCTTTGATCATGACAAGTTGGCTCTGTCTTTATCCGCAGCGGCTGAAAAGGAATACAAGGCGGACAAACTCCCCTTTAGCTCGATTGAGTTCGTAAACAAGGGAAAGGCCATTACGTTCATGATCGGCTCCAAAGTATGGACCTGTGATTTGAAGACGTACACCTGCACCTTTGAAAAAAAGAAAAAAGTCCTTCCCACCAATCACCTTATCTCTCCAGATGGAAAATGGACCCTTTTCTTGAAGGAGCATAACCTCTATCTAAAACCGATTCCGGGGGGCGATGAGGTTCCACTCACATCCGACGGTGTGGAGCACAACGACTACGGCACTCGCCCTTCATTCATCAGCAAAATATCAGGGGCAGCTCAAGAAAAAGCTTCTCCCCCTCTTGCCGTCTGGTCCCCGGATTCCAAAAAGATCGTTACCCACAGACTCGATTTGCGCAAAGTCAAAGATTTGCATCTCCTTAAATTCTCTCCACCTGGAAAGAGCAAAAGGGCCAAGCTTTACACCTACAAGTATCCCATGCCAGAAGATAAAGAAGTGGGATTGGCCCGGTTGATGATTTTTGACATTGAGACAAAAAGCGTGGTTAATATTGATTATGAGCCCGAGCAGATCACATACATGACTCCTTTAGAATGGCGTCATGTTTGGTGGAGCGATAACAGCCAAAGTGTCTATTTCATTCACTCGGAGAGGGGAGATAAGGCGAAGATCCTCTGCGAAGTCGATGCCAACACGGGAATGACGCGAGAGATAATCGAAGAAAGAGGTGAAACTCATGTGGAGTTGAATCTCTTTCTTGACTATCCGCCGAACGTTCGCATACTAAGAGGGGGCGAAGAGATCATCTGGTATTCCCAGAGGGATGGATGGGCCCATCTTTATCTCTATGAGGGACGAACCGGAAAATTGAAAAATCGGATTACTCAAGGGGAATGGGTGGTGAGGGATATTGTACATGTGGATGAGAAAGGCCGGTGGATCTACTTCACCGCAGGCGGTAAAGAAGAAGGCCGGGATCCTTACTTCCGACATCTTTACCGCGTCAAGTTGGATGGCTCCAAATTCCAGCTTCTCACTCCTGAGGACGCCGATCATGAGCTCACATCCATAGATATGGCCGCAATGTCTGATGTGAAGATTCATTTTTCGCCTTCGGGGAAATACTTTGTCGACACTTTTTCAAAGGTCGATGTGCCCCCTGTCTCTGTGCTCAGGTCTGTGGATGGAAAGCTCGTTCTCAAGCTCGAAGAGGCAGATATTGAAAAACTGCTGGGAACGGGCTGGAAATTTCCCAAGCCGTTCAAGGTGAAAGCTAGAGACGGCGAAACGGATATCTACGGTCTTCTCATCTATCCCACAGATTTCAACCCCGAAAAAAAATATCCTCTTATCGATGCCATCTACCCAGGCCCTCAGGTAATAAGAACACCCAAATCCTTCCCGAGCAGTTTGGTGGGGGGGATCATGTTCTGGGGGGATCAGGCGTTGGCCGAACTGGGATTTATCGTCGTGAATATCGATGGTATGGGGACTCCGCTGAGGTCCAAGGCCTTTCATGACGTCGCCTACGGAAACCTGGGTGAGGCCGGGGGACTCAAGGACCATATCGAAGGATTCAAACAACTCGCAGAGGAGCATCCCTACCTTGATCTTGATCGCGTTGGCATATATGGCACTTCCGGTGGCGGATTTGCCACAGCCCGGGCTTTACTCGAGTTTCCGGACTTCTATAAAGTGGGTGTTTCATCCGCAGGTAATCACGATCAACGGGGATATATAGCCATGTGGGGCGAAAAGTATCAGGGCCTATTGGATAGGGACAACTACAAGAATCAAGTGACAGCGGATCTGGCGAAGAACTTAAAGGGGAGGCTTTTTCTTGTTCACGGGGGTATGGACGACAACGTTCATCCGGCCTTAACCATTCAGCTCGTGGATGCCCTCATCAAAGCGAATAAAAAATTCGATTTCTTGATTATCCCCAATTCAGCCCACGGCGTGTCGGCCCATCCTTACTTCACACTGAGAAAATGGGATTACTTTGTCGAGCATCTTCTGGGCGAAAAACCGCCAGACGACTACAAACTGGGCCATAAATCAAAGGAAACAACGAAGCCAAAACAGTAGGATTCAGCCAAAACAAAGCTGTCTTGGTTTTACTCTCGCTGGAAAAAGCGATGCTTCCCCCTGTTTTGAGCGTGTCATTTTGATTGAAAAAAGTGACTGATTTTAGTACAGTTGTGTAAACATGCTCCAAAGCGCATTGGCGTGTTTTGAAGGAGGAAAGCCATGGACATCATTTTCAGCTATGATTGGATCGGCATCGTCATAGCTCTCATCGTTGGATTGATCGGCTACGGTGTCTTTTCGCTCGGCCGCCGGATCAGCCGAAGAGGCGGTAAATGGTTTTTGATGGGGATTGGCTGCATCATCCTGCTCGTGTTTCTCGCCTTGCTGGCAGGTTCTGTCTATCACATGTTTCAGGTTGTCCGTTTAGCCCAGAAATATCCGCCGCCCGGACAGATTTACGATGTTGACGGCGTCAAGATGCATATTTGGGCCGAAGGAACAAACGTGGCCGATGAAGAAGGAAACATCTCGCCGACAGTCATCTTCATTCCCGGCGGATATTCGCCAGGTTTGGGCCTCTGGCATCTTCATAAGAAAATGGCCAAAGAAACCCGTTCCATCTTGTTCGATAGGGCGGGTACGGGTTGGAGCCAGAGGAGCCCCTACCCGCGGCATGTCAAGCGAGACGCACTCGAACTGAAAAAATTGCTGGATGCTGCTGGTGAAAGAGGTCCTTTTATCCTGGTTGGTCATTCCTGGGGCGGTTTTTTCGCCAATAATTTTGCTCTCAACCACCCTGATTATGTTGCCGGCTTGGTCATTCTCGACGGCACGCCCCCTGACTCCATCACGGGGCCGGGCGCTAAGGGCTTACTCATGTTTGCCAAATACCTCAAACTTCAGTCCATCGCCAAATTGTTCAGTGCCACGAGATTCCTCCCGTCATTAGGCGGGGAGGGGGCTGAAGACCCTGATTCTCCCAATTTCATTTACAAGGATTTGCGCGAGGTTTTTCATCTGTACGAAGCGACAGAAGTCAAGGCTCAATCGGGCTGGGCCGCCGCTGCCTCCTTTGAGGCCATGATCAAAAACCCTGAGCTTCAGGTCAAAGACGCGAATGCCCTCGGCGACATACCCATGTTTGTCATCTACAGGGAAAACATGAACTCGGAAATGGAGAACCTCACTGAGGAAGAAAAGCTAAAGATGAAAGAGCAGTCCATGAAGATGCTTAAGGTATCCGAGCAGGAGTATGATCAGATGATGGCCTCAATCCAAGCCTCTGTGGAGAAAGTGCCGAAGCTTTCAAAAAAAGGCGTGCTCATTCATCCGCCCGAGGGCAGCACCCATCAATTTCCCTACGAATTTCCCGAATTCTGTGTGGAAAAAATCCGGGAGATGATCTCACTTTTTATGAGCGGAGAAGACGGGGAATTGGGGTCAGACTTGAATTAGTTGAAAAAACGAGGAACAATAGAGTACTGCTAAGCTTGATTATTTATGCTTTAATGTTCCTTGAGATTTCCAGGAAAATATTTACAGAGTCTTTTTTCTCTAAGATATAGCTTAAAAGAATTTCAACTTATTCAAGTCTGACCCCATTAGAGACCTTCGGCTTTACTGCAGCGGCGGGGATCTCCGCAGGCTCTCATCAGGCCCGTCTCAGGATCGATATACACCCCCTCAAAGGAGCCGTGGTGCCAGTTCCAGGGGTTAACGACATCGAAACGCATTTTATTTGCTTCAGCCTGCTTTCGTATCTCTTCGGGAAAATCAGCCTCGATGTAGAATGCCCCGCTCTTTTCGTAAGAAAACCCGCCGAAGCGCGGCCTGATGACCGACTCTTCGATCGGGATGTTGAAATCGAGGATGTTCGTCGTGTTCTGGATGATATTGGCAAATAGACTTGCACTTGGTGAACCAGATGCAAGAATCGGCTTCTTGTCTTTGAAGATGATACTGGGAATCGCCGCAGTTGAAAAAGAGACAGCGCGGCGCCCGGATTTGGGCTTCAGCAGCGCCAGGTAGCCACCCCCGGAGCAGATGGTGACTCCGTTGGCAAAGAGCCCGTTAAACCAGGGAAAGGCATTGCTTGTATGGAGAATACTGGCGATATTCCCGGATTTGTCCACTACCGTCACATGACAACTTCCGGGAACAGGCCCTGCGGATTGGAATGGTTGAGGGAGTCCGAGGTAATGCATCATTTCCATTTGTTCCTTATTTTCCTGTTTATCCTTATCTTCCCTCTTTCTGGTCCTGCCAAAACCGTTGGCGATGCGGATCAATTCATTAAATGTTTCCGCTGATTCGGTCGGGGGGCCTAATTGTTTCAAATCCAATTGTTCTATTTTATTGAAAGCATTGATGAGATAGGATTCACCGCTGACGATTTCGTATCCTCTGTATGTTCCCCAGACGGGCTCTAGCCACAAAGGCTTATAGCTGGCGAAGTCCTCCTGGGTTATAGTGGACCCTACGGCCTGGACGGTCCGGCAGTGTTCTTCAGCGAATTCTCCGCGATAGAAGAAATCACTGCCCTCCATACTCAGCCGTTCCAGTGTATCAGCCGCCCTTTTTTGATAGAGTTTTTCCCCTGGCCGAAGCAGTGTGTTTTGCGGCATGAACATTGCACGGCCCTGCTGCGTCAATCCGATACGATGGCAGGTGGCAAAAATTTCTCCCCAGAGGAATGGATGCGTCTCGAATCCTTCCCTTGCATAGCGGATTGCCGGCGTCATGATCTCTTTAATCGGTCTACTCGCATGATGTTTGTGGGCCTCTTCAAAGCCTGCCCAAAAACCCGGAACAGCCACAGCCCTTCCGGTTTTGATGTCAATACTCTTCCCTTTTTCAAGGGGGATTTGAGGTGCTTTCCAGCCAGCATCCACACACGATATACTCTGGGCTGCGGAATCATAGTAAAGCATGCTGAAAATGCCTGTAATCCCTGTCATATGGGGTTCGATGACAGTTTGTGTGATGGCCGCACACAGACCTGCGTCGCAGGCATTTCCACCTCTTTTCAGCACTTTGACGGCTTCTCTGGTCGCCAGGGGATGGGAGCAAATGACCATGCCTTCCTTACTCCTGGCTGGTGTTTTTCGGCCGAACTGGGCCTCAGCGACAAGCT
>Ga0180431_10001371_pt1 | contig 34269 bp, 24 predicted proteins | sample SS_ome_11_FD_132459 | JGI IMG/M metagenome (GOLD analysis project Ga0180431, IMG submission 132459) | Hypersaline lake sediment archaeal communities from the Salton Sea, California, USA - SS_1_MS_1 metaG | ecosystem: Environmental > Aquatic > Non-marine Saline and Alkaline > Hypersaline >... | reverse complement strand
GCGACAATCAGCGTAATCAGATTGGTGATGATGGAGACCAGCTGACCGCTGACGAGACCCTGGACTGCCTCGACATCGTAGAGCACTCGGGCCATGAGACGACCGTGGGGGTTACTGTCGAAGTAGCGCATGGAGAGGTGCTGGAGGTGACGGAAGACACGCCGGCGAATGTCATAGACGACGCGATTGCCGACGAACATGAGGGTCATCTCGCGTGGATACTCGGTGAGACCGCTGACAACGGCAATGCCGATGATAGCGAAGCAGATGATGATCAGAAAGCGCCAGGCCTCGTCACGGTAAGCGAGTAGCTGATTGGCCGGGACATTGCCCAGCTCCGTAAGCTTCTCGAAGCCGGCAATCTTGTCAATCAGCATGCCCATCAGAGACGGCGTAACCAGGCCGAGGCTGGTGGCGAGAAAGACCAGGAACAGCGCCCAGGCAAGCAGCCAGCGGTAACGGCGGGTAAAAACTAGCATCCTGAGCAGTAGCGCCATGCGAATGTAGCCCTTCTTTGTGTACCGCGCAGAGCCGACAGGCTCCGCTTCCGGCCAATTATACCACTTGCCGGCTGCAAGGCAAACCATCGGGTGCATACATTCGGCGACAGCCCTTTCGCTCTCGTTGTCGCAACAGCCTCCACTGACAAGGGACATGATGAGCCCACTCTCAATCGCGTGAGGTGAGACAGCTATGAGGCAGATGCGAATGTGGCCTGTGCTGATGACGACCCTGGCGCTGGCTGCAACGGCTGCATACGGTGCTCAGCCGCGAATAATTGATGACTTCGAGGGGGAGCAGTGGGTCAACGCCACTGCCGATACGGACCTGAAACACGCCGGTGCCACCAGCGCTCGCTGGGATACTGACGAGAGCTTCCGGATCATGCGCTGGTTAAGCTACGGCCACGGGGATGATGGTGAGTGGACGCATTACGACTTCGTTGACCTGTGGGTACACTGTCCGCAGGTGTGTGACACCCAGCTATGGATCAAGTGTCACTACCACGGCACCAATGCGCGGTGGGGATACTACTACAAGCAGGTCAAGTTGGACTGGACCGGCTGGAAGTTCCTCCACATTCCCCATTCAGAGTTTGCGCAGTTCGATCCTCCGTATTCGTGGGCGCGGATAGACCGAGTCAGCCTGGAGGTGGATCCGGCGTCACAGCTCAAGCCGGTGCTGCATGTTGACGACTTCGGCATTAGCAAGAACGCGCTGACGATGCTCTGTCCCTCGCCGCCCAACCCGGCCGAAGGCAAACGCTCGCAGCTGGTCAAGCCACCGTGCGACGGGGCCCCCGGTTTTGCGGATGCCAAAGTGTGGTTCTCCTACGGCCGGGCCAACCCGGGCGAGGAGTTGGTCTATTACGTGCAGATTGCGAATCAGTCGCATGAACCGCAGACGGCGAGGCTGGAGCTCGTCGGCGCGGAAGGGCTCAACGCCAAGCTGGACAAGAGTAGCCTCATTATCAACCCGGAGATGGAGCGGGAGGTCCGGGTGCGTATGACGGTGCCGGAGGATGCGGATGAAAGCTTCCGGCGCATCGTCACGGTGAAATGCCGGGCCGAGGGGCTTGAGGAGCTTGAGACAATGCCGCTGCGGATTGCCGCCGAGCGAGCGCACCCTTGTGTAGCGTTCTCCCGGCAGCAGGTGGTGGAAATCAGGAAGCGGCTGGAGACTGATGGGGCCGCGAAAAGCAATTTCCAGGCCGCCATACTCTCCATCGCCGACGGCTGGGACGGCCTGTACAAGGACGACACATGGGAGAGCTTCGCGATGCCGGAGTTCGGCTCCCAGCACCCGACTCTGAGAAGCGTAGCGTTCGCGTGTGCCGCCGCGTATGCCATCACCGACAAAGAAATCTATGCACAGAAGGCGGCGGCGATCTTCCGTAAATATGCCGATCCGGCGACAGGCTATCTGTCCTACAAGTTCCCGGCTTACTACATGACGCGGCTGTTCCACGCCAACTACATGGGCCAGACCGGTTGGGTGGCCACGATGGCACGGGCCTATGACTGCCTGCTGGCCGGCGATGTGCTCAGCGCTGAGGAGAAGCTGCAGATCGAGTGGTATCTGTTGTTTGCGGCGGCGCATGACTACTGGAACGAGGGCTATCGCGGACCCAATGACGGCAATGCGACGACGATGTTCGTGGATGCGTCAGCGGCGATCGGTGCGGTGTTCAATGACCCGTGGTTCCTGGATGATGCGATTGACGGGCCGCTTGGCTACCGGCACCTGGTCGGCAACAGCGTACTGGATGGCGGGTTCTGGTACGAGGGTTCGTGGAGCTACCACAGCCTGTCACGGAATTACCTGACGCTAGGGGCGCTGAACCTGCTCAATACGGTGCCCGACTTCCACCACCAGCCTGTGCCGACGATTTTCGACCGGCGACATACGACACAGCGCGACGCGGCCTGCTCGTATATCTACCACAACCCCTATACGCTGACTGAGAAGACGCTGAAGCCGATGTTCGATGCACCCCTGACGATGGCGTTTCCGGATGGTTCGCTGCCGGGGCTGAATGATAGCGGCCCGCGCAGCTACGCGTCTGGTTCGATATACGCCTCGGGCTATCATCTCTACCGTGACCCGCGCTATCTAACTGCGCTGGGAGATGCGGCTGACTTCCGCTACCCGACCGATGGGGAGCCGGCGCCGGCGTATCCAACGAGAAGCACGATGCTGCCGGCGGCCGGAATGGGGACCCTGCGGGCGGGTGGGGGGCCCGACATCGCCTGCTTCGCGGAGTTCGGCTCCTACGGCGGCGGGCATGGCCACTGCGACAACCTGCAGTTTGTGCTCTGGCATGACGGCCATCAGGTGCTCGACGACCACGGTTACGGTCCGGGCTACAGCAGCAGCACGCGGCTGCGGGAGAGATGGTTTGTCCGCACCATCGCCCATAACTGCGTGTCGGTGGATGAGATGACCCAATGGGCGTCTCACAGCAAGCCGCTGTTTTTCGGCACCCACGGGAAGTGGGAAATATCCCAGGCGTTCAATGACAACTACGCGCCCGGAGTGGCCCAGACGCGGACGCTGCTGCTGAATGAGGATGTGCTGGTAGTCGTTGATGACCTGGCTTCGGCAGATATCCACACCTACGACTGGGTGGTGCATCCGGAGACCTACGAGGCAGTCGAGGCGGACGTTCCGCTCAAGCCGAGGGAGCCCTTCGGGGACCCGGAAAAGGGATACGACTATGCCTGCATATACAGCCCGAGGCAGGCAGAAGCCGACGCCGGCTGCGAGGTCATCGCCGGTCTGGGCGATCACGGGGTGAAGCTGCTCCTGCCCGCGCAGGGCCCGATGGAGCTGATTACCGGCACTGATCCCCATGTGGGAGGAACAGCCGGCAGCGTCGCCTTTCAGGTGCATGCAGACGAAGAGGAGCTGTATCGCAGCGAGAAGTTCGATGCGGCGGTGCCCGGCCCCCAGGCAATCGAGGTGGATATCACGGGGCGGAAGGAACTGAAGCTGCTGGTGGATCCGCTGGGTGGTATCGGCTCCGACCATGCGGTGTGGGCCAATGCGCGGCTGGTGACTGCGGGTGGCGAGGAGACATATCTCTCGGATTTGCCGGAGAATGATCAGTTCGTGCACGGCGGCCTGAGGCGCGACGTGGACTACTACGGCACCAGTATCATCATCGGCGGCAAGCATTTCGAGAAGGGCCTGACATTACATCCGGAAGGCTCAGCGGGCTGGGCGACATGGGACATCGGCGGCAAGTATGTAAGGCTCCTGGCTGAACTGGGTCTCGACAATGGCAAGAATGAGGACCTGCAGACCGGCAAATTGGCTCTGCGGCGCACAGTGATAGCGCGCAAGCAGGGCAGCAGTGAACGCTTTGTTGCGGTCATCGAGCCATACAGCGAGACGTCGAAGCTGGCAGGCGCGCAAATCCAGGAGGACAAGCTGGTCATTACGATGGTCGACAAGTCCACCTACTCAGTGGATCTGGCGAGTTTGGCGAAGCTGAAGGATGAGCCGCAGGCACTGCCCTTCAAGGCAATCAAGGACCGCTACACGCCACCGGTCAACTCGCAGAGCTTCTTCAAGCGCGGCATCGCGCGCGATCCGATAAGCTGGCCAGTCGAGACGATACGTTGCCATGAGACCGTGGATGATGCCTGGCAGTACCTCGAGGTCGAGGCCGTGCCGGTGGAGCCCGGTCAGCAGTACCAGGTGAATATGAAGCTGGTGCACAGCTACGACTATGTACTGCCCCCCGCGCTGAAGCTGTACCAGTACGACGCAGCAGGGAAAGTGTTACAGTGGGAGTACCTGGCGAGCAGGCTTCCGTGGGCCAGGGAGTGGCGGGAAGTCAAGGTGGGTTTCACCGCCGCGCCCCATGCCGCGACGGCGAGAGTCGTCATCTGTAGCAAAGGCATCGGAACCCTCTGGGTGACCCCGCCGGAGGTAGTAGCCGGCGAGTAACAGATACCTCCTGAGGCCGAGACAGCAGGCAGGCGAATCCGGATAGCCGGCACCGAGCGCAGATTCGCCGAGCAGAAGAATTGTCACGGGGTGCGGCAGGTGCACCATCGCGGTTTTGCAGCAGTCTCTTACAGTGTTGCCTCCTGGCCTTCCGGGGCATAGAAGGTGTAACTGAGTGAGCCAACAGGTGCAACGTAGAGTGCAGCAAGGACCGAGGACATTAGGCGGGAATAGACGCAGACCATACCTGCTGCCAGTGCCGCTCGCCGTCATGTTGATGCTTGCCGGTGGGGCCATCGGGAGCACTGAGTTCTACCTGTTCGCCCACGGCCCGGCGGACGGTTTGGATGTCACCGTCAACGGCGAGCATGTAGGGGGCGTGCAGACGAGGGCTGTCGTCGCAGGCGACCGGATTGGCACGAGGGATACGGTCTGTTTACTGAGGTTCACGCCGACTACGCGAGCGATGCTGGGGCCGCACGTGGACTGCGAGATAACCGGCCCGGTTGCGCTGAGGCTGAGCGTCGGCCAAGCGTATCTGGAAGGGCCCGTGGTCGTCATGACACCCACCTGTCATGTGCGCAGCGGATCCGGTGCCGTCGCTGTCCGCGTCAACCTGGCCGGCGAGACCACAGTCGGCGCCGTCTCGGGGACGGTCATCGTCTCTGTGGGTGCCAGGGAACTAAGTGTTGCCGAAAATGAGGCCGTAACCGTCATGGCCGACAACGGCGTTTTAGGCCCGGGGAATGCCGACCCATTGCAGGTAGTGTACTCGCTACCATTCCACGACTCAGATGACTCGGGACTCGAGGATATCAACCTCGACGCACCCGAGAATACCCGTGAACCGGCAGCGGGACAAGTCGCTGGTCGCGAGGCCCCGTCGGCAGAGATCAAGCCGGCGCCAGAGCAGGAAGCAGCCGTCGCCACATCCGGCGAGCAGTGGAACATAAGTGCGCCTGATGTGGTGGCTGAAGCGGTAGTGTGCCGTGGGGTTGACCCTAACAACCGGCCGATCGGTGTCGGCAGGACCTTCCCCGGCAGCCTTGGGCATATCAGTCTCTATCTGCAGCTCAATCTCGGTACCACTCCACACCAGGTGCGTATCAGCTGGAGCCGCGGGTCGAGGCAGCTTGCCGGTCGCATCGTTCGCGCATCAGGCCATCGCGAGATACTCAACTCACTGAGCGCCCGCGAGGGTGGCGACTTCCCGCCAGGTGATTACCGAGTCACAGTGCATATTGATGATCGGCCCGCCGCCACACTGGATTTCACCGTCAGAGAGGGTGACTGAAAGGGTCAGCCATGTCGTCTGTGGGGCCGGCTGCTATTGGCGAACTTGCGTTCGGTGAGCCCCAGAGTATTGTGTTTGCCGGCCAACGCGTATGTGAAAACATTCAGCAAGAGCTCCGATGGAGCGATATATGGTTGTATTGTTCGCCCAGAGAACATGGCCCGATTTCCGCGCGAACCCGCATCGCCGGAGCAAGTCATGCACCAGGAGGGGCTCGCGGCGGTCGAATAGCTCTACGCAGACTGCATGAGGTCGGTGACGATGGCGCTGGGCCGGCCGACCAGCACATGCTCCAACTCTGCGACCAACGGTGCGTACACGCAATGACGAGACACATAGGCATCACAGGAGGGTTTCAGCATGGACTTTGACATACTCATCAGGCACGCGACGGTCATTGACGGTACCGGCGCCGAGGGCTTTCGGGGCGACATCGGCATCAAGGCCGGCATGCTCGCAGCCATCGGACGTCTGAACGAGGCCACGGCGCTGGAGGAAATCAACGCCACCGGCATGATCGTCTGCCCCGGTTTCATTGATCCACACACCCACGTCCACGCTAGCATTGACCGCGACATCATGCATGAGGACAACCTGGTCCGCCAGGGCATCACCACTGTGGTCGGGGGCAACTGCGGCAGTTCCGACTGGCCAATCTCCGAGCATCTGGACAAGGTAGATACCCTCGGCATGAAGCAGAACTACGCAGTACTGGCAGGCCACCATACCATCCGCCGGGCCCTTTTCGGCGATGACCAGGCCCGTTTCCTCGACCCATCCGAGTTCAAATTGATGCAGGTCGAGGTCGAGCGGGCCATGGACGAGGGGGCGTTCGGTGTAACCGTCGGATATGCTACCAACTGGGAGACCAATGACGAGGTTTTTGCCTTCGCCACTCCTGCCGGCAGGCGTGACGGTGTCTACGCCTCGCACATCCGCTCCGAGCGCAATCACCTGCTGGAGGCGCTCGGCGAGATACTCGAAGTCGCCCAGCATGCCGACATCCGCGTGCAGATATCGCACCTGAAGACTATGAACCCGGCCAACTGGGAAAAGCTTGATGCAGTATTCGGCATGCTCGAGGAGGCCGTTGACCGCGGGCTGGGAATAAGTGCCGACCGCTACCCGTACACTGCATCACACGGTGGCTCAACGAACGCCCTGCCCCGCATCGCGTACCAGATCAAGCAGGAGCGTGGAAGTTGGGACAACCTGCGCGATCCAGACGTGATCGAGATGGTAACCGAGGAACTCAACATACTCCACGAGGAGCGTGGCGGGCCCGACAACGTGTTGTTTTGCTCCATGCGCGACCCGCGGCCGGAGATAGAAGGCAAGACCCCGGCACAACTTGCCGAGCAGTGGGGTGTCAATCTGCTCGAGGTCGGCATCCGCCTCGAGGAGATGGGCGGCGTCTCGGCGATCATCATCGCCATGTCTGAGGATAACCTTAAGCGCATCCTCGCCCACCCGCTGGTCGGCGTCGGCTCCGATGCCGCATTGCAGTCCGACAAGCGCCTGCAGACCCATCCGCGCGGCTACGGCACCTTCCCCCGTGTCCTGTCAAAATACGTGCGCGATGAAGGCGTCCTCACACTGCCCGAGGCGATCCACAAGATGAGCGGGCAGCATGCCGAGCATTTCGGCATCACCGACCGAGGACGAATCGCGCAGGGCCTGGTCGCCGATGTGGTCGTCTTCGACCCCTGGACCGTCCGCGACACCGCCGAGTTCCTCGACGCCCACCACTACCCGGAGGGCATACCGTCTGTCATCGTCAACGGCAAGTTCGCGGTCAAAGATGGTCACACGACACCGGAGAACCACGGCAGAGCGCTGCGCAAGACCGACATGTAGCCGCCCCCACCGGAAGGGTATAATGCAACAGCGCGCGTGATTGACCCAAGGAATCATTGGGCCGAGGCGTCCTCGCACACGCCGGCTGCAGAACTCCCGCTTAGCGTCACGGCTCGGTATGCCTTTGTGGCGGCGCGCCGGAGGGTGATGTCATTGGCTTGCTCGCAGGCATGATCTCGGCGGGCGACTGATGAGCAGAACGCCGTGTATGGCGGGATGTCGCCGGCTGCTGTCCGGCCCACGCCGCTCTTGCTTCACAAGCCCCATGCTGCTAAAATCCTACTGCACCGTCGGCACTGAGTGTGTCGGCGCGTGCTAGTCTGTATCTGGCAGGCCTAGTATAGACCCTCCTGGAGTGATGTTGATGGCATTTCGTCCGATGGTGGGGCTGGAAGTTCACGCCCAGCTCCTGACCGACTCGAAGATGTTCTGCAGCTGCCCCGTGGCGTTCGGCTCGGACCCCAACAGCAACTGCTGCCCGGTGTGCACGGGGACCCCGGGTACGTTGCCGGTACCGAACCGCAAGGCCGTCGGGTTCGTAATCAAAACCGGCCTGGCGCTGGGCTGCAAGGTCTCGGAATATTGCCGCTTCTACCGCAAGAACTATTTCTATCCCGATCTGGCCAAAAACTTCCAGATTACGCAGTACGATGAGCCGCAGACTTACGACGGGCGCATTGATCTGGCGGTCAACGGGGAGCCGTTCTCGATCCGCATTCGCCGCGCTCATATGGAGGAAGATACCGGCAAGAACATCCATCTCCCCGATGGGCGCAGCCTTGTTGAGTACAACCGCTCAGGAGTGCCGCTGATGGAGATCGTGACCGAGCCGGATTTCACCAGCGCTGAACAGGTGCGTGAATACCTCGTCCAGTTGCAGCGGCTGCTACGCTACTTGGGCGTCTCGACTGCGAACATGGAAGAGGGCGCGATGCGCTGTGAGCCGACTGTGAACCTCGTCAACGAAGAGGCCGGCGAGGCGACGCCGAAGGTCGAGATAAAGAACCTGGCGTCATTCAAGGCGGTCTTCGATGCTGTCAGCCATGAGATAGACCGGCAGCAATGGTGTCTGGAGAACGATGCTCCGATGCAGCAGGAGACGCGTCGCTGGAATGAGACGGAGGCCAAGACGACGACGATGCGGCTCAAGGAATCGGCCGATGACTACATGTACTTCCCGGAGCCGGACCTCGTCCCGATGACGCCGGAGCCGGAATGGGTAGCCGAAATTGCTCAGAGCATCCCGGAACTGCCGCTGGCACGACAGGCGCGTTTCGTCGAGGAGTACGGACTGCCGGAGTATGATGCCGCGGTGCTGACTGAGGACAGAGAGACCGCCGACTACTTCGAGGCGGTTGCGGCGGAGTGTTCTGACCCCAAGAGCGCCAGTAACTGGGTGATGGGGGATCTGACACACATGCTGCACGAGCAGAATCAGACACCGGCAAGCTGCTCGTTGCCGCCGGCAGCGCTGGCAAAGCTGGTAAAGCTAATCAACGACGGCACCATAAGCAATAAGATCGCCAAAGATGTTTTCCCGCAGCTCTATGAAACCGGAGGCGACCCGGAGCAGATCATTACCGAGCGAGGGCTAGTTCAGATTAGTGACGAAGCCGAGTTGGAGACTATTGTTGATGCGGCTATTGCGGCGAACCCGAAGGCGGCCGAGGATTACCGAGCCGGGAAGAAGAAGGCCGCCGGCGCTATAGTCGGCTATGTGATGAAAGAGACACGCGGCCAGGCGAATCCGCAACTGGTAAATACAATACTGCGCCAGAAGCTGAGCGAGTAGCACACCCGGCGGTTGTGTCTGCCTGGATGTAGAGCAAGCGGTTCCTGAAGCGTTGTGAGAACGGGCGCAGGCTGCATGGGTGGCCGGGGATATGGCAATGAACAGAGAAGCAGCGCTAAAGATTGCGATCGGGATCGCTGCCGCGGCCGTAATAGTGACAATTGAGTACGCGGTCCTGGGCTACGATCATCACCCGTTAGGTCCCCAGGATATCGAGCACCGGGGCTGGGAGGCGGTGCGCATCCGAACGGAACTGGCGGATGCGGATTTCCTCTATGTGCTGACGACTTGCCCCTCTTGCCATGCGGCCAATGACCATGTCAAGGAGTTGGAGAAGACTCATCCCAAGTTAAAGTTTGTGTGGGTCCATCCCAATATGGTCAAGCTGCCGGTGCTGATGGACATCCTCGGCGACAGCTATGGGATGCCGGAAACTGAAAGACGTCTTGAGCGACCGGTTCTCTACGGGCCCGAGCGCCTCTGGCAGGGCGTCAAACAGGTCAGGACTGCCAGGATTGAAGGCACGCTGAACGGTCCCAGGCCCTACGAGCGCCTCGGTTCATCGTGGGACTGGCTGCGTCAGGGGCACGCCGACGTACTCGCCCTACTGCAGCGCTTTCAGTGGTATGCCGTCGGCCTCTTTGGCCTCATTGACGGCATCAATCCCTGTGCAATATCCACGATCATCTTCCTGTTGTCATACCTGACGCTCGCAGGCCTGAAGAGAGATTCCCTCAAGGTGGGGCTCCTGTTTGCGCTTGGGTGCTTTGTGTCCTATTTCCTTATCGGACTGGGGCTGTGGCATGTATCCACGATGGCCGTCGGCGCTACATGGGGACGGCGTATTCTCTACCCGCTGATCGCTTTTGTGACCATCATGGTGTCGGTGCTGGCGTTTGTCGAGTTTTCGACACTACTGCGCGGCATTGATGCCGAAACGGTCCTGAAGCTACCTCGCGACTGGTTGCTGGGTGTGCATGAGGCGATTCGGCGCTTCGTGAAAGCGAAACATGTGCTGGCCCTTGCCGCGCCGGTGGGGGTGCTGGTGACGTTGATCGAGTTCGGCTGCACCGGCCAGGTGTACCTGCCCACGATCACCTATGTTGCCAGTCTTCCCGGGCAGCGGTTGATGGCTGTGCCCCTGCTCCTCGTCTATAACATTGCCTTCATCATCCCGCTCCTGGCCGTCATCATCGGCCATCAGGTGACGGCGGGCAAACTGGCGAAACCGAGGCCGCCGGTGCAGTTGAAGTTCGTGAGGCTGGCAGAGGGCATCCTGCTTGGCGCAATCGGCGCATTCATGCTGTGGGCGACATTCCAGGCATGGACGACATAGGGCGCATGACCCGCCGATGCGTGGTCAGCCACGCCGACGCGGATGAGTCACTAAACGCGCAGGTTGGGCTGCGACCCAACCCGGAGCGTCCGTCACTCGCCTCAATCCCTCAACGACCAAAGCGACCTGGAGCGGTGACAGGAATCATCGAGGAGCCCGGACCAGACGATGAACGAGCAACCGGCGGAGCGCAAATCCAGCCGGACACTGGTGGTCGGAATAGACGGTGGAAGTCTCGGTCTGATAGAGCAATGGGCCTCTGATGGGCTGCTACCGACCTTTGCTCGGCTGATGGACGAGGGCTTCTCGGCGCCTCTGCGTTCGACCGTCAATTTCCATAGCGCTTCGGCGTGGACCACATTTGCTACGGGCGTTGGGCCGGCAACCCATGGCGTATATCATTTCGTCAACCGTGTGCCCGGTCAGTATGCGGCTGTCGCGATTCACTCGGGTCATATTGACAGCACCACGCTCTGGGAGTACTTGACTCAGCGGCAGGTGCCCCTGCTGGCGCTCAATGTGCCGATGACCTATCCGGTCAAGCCTGTCTCGGGGATTCAGGTGGCTGGTTGGCTGGCGCCCGAGATCAGTTCCGCAGGTGCGACTTATCCGGCTGAGGTAGCCGGGCATATCAGCGCGGAATTTGGACACTACCCGATGTTCCCCGATGGCAAGCGGTTTGTCATCTCCGGTCAATTCACCGAAGCTGCACGCTTGCTCAGGTCGAGCCTCGAGACAAAGTTGAGGGTGGCTGAGCACTATCTGGCAAACAGCGACTGGCAGTTTGCGGCAGTGGTTTTCCCGGAAACCGACGCTGCGCAGCATTGGTTCTGGCACTTCATTGATACCAGGTCGCCGCAGTACCGGGAGGACCTCGTCGGACGGTTTGGCAACCCAATTCTCGACACCTATGCGGCGGTGGATACGTGGTTAGGGCGGCAGCTTGATTTCCTTGGCGATGATGTGGAACTGATGATCATCTCCGACCACGGCTTCACGCTGCAGAGTCGCGGGGAGTTGTATGTGCGCGACCTGCTGATACGCGCGGGCTTCCTGAAGCCACGGGCCGGTGTTGCCAGACAGCTACGCGAAGCAGCCTTGCGTTGCATGGACATGATGCCCCATGTCTGGCGACACCGCCTAGCTAGACTTGCACCACAAGCATTCGCCGGCGGGGTATTGACCAAGAAAGCCATCGGTGACAATGTCTGGGCCGCGACGAAGGCCTTCGCCTCCACAACATGGGACCCGTGGATAAACCTTGCCGGTCGCGAGCCGCAAGGGATTGTCCGACAGAACGAGTACGACGAGATCTGCAATGCAGTTAGCGAGCTGCTGGAGTCCTCCGAAGATATAGCTACCGGCCGGAGCGCAGTCGCGGCAGTGACAAAGACGCGCGACCAAATGGATGGGAAGAATATTGGGAAGATACCTGACCTGGCCGTGCGGTGGACCGACGAGTTCATCATCGAGGGCTTGACTGCACGCTTCGAGGGCAAGCGAGTCATGGCAACAAACGCGGAAGGTAGGCGTACGACATCATCTACGACTGGTGCGCATTCTCCCTACGGCGTGCTCATCAGCGTTGGTGACAGGTTGAACGAGCGGCTTGCAGGTGCGGCGTACTCTTCCGCTGAACCGGCGATGCTTGACATTGCCCCAACTGTCATTGAGTTACTCGGCTTGGAGGTGCCCTCATGGATGGAGGGGACGAGCCTGCTGAATCACACTGCACACTGTCCGTAACGCGCCAGTGGAGTCTGCCACAAACAAGTTCCGCGCGCGCTTGGCTCCGTGCCACTCCCGGGAGATCCTCGATGAAGGTTCTGCTAGTCTGCCCAAATCGCCGCACCATACCCCAATGGGCCCCGTTCTTTGAGGGATTGGCGGCGCAATCCGATATGTCGGTGCATGTGTTGACCTCGCGTATGATTCCGTCACGCCGGCACGAACTCGAGACGGGCGGTTACTATCCCGGCGAATACGAGATGACGGAGACCGGTGCTGTGTTCCAGAAGCTGTCGGAAAAGGGACACAGCGCGCCACTAGTCTTCGCGTCCGGCCTCAACGCGGTAGTTCGCGAGCTTGGCCCCGACGTCGTGTACATCATCGGCGAGCCGGGTTATTTCAGTTCGTGGCAGACGGTTCGGGCATGCCAGAGATATGCTCCGGATGCCAAGACCTGCAGCAGACAGGCGCAGAACATCTACAAGCAGTGGCCGTTTCCGTTCAGCTATTTCGAGCGGTATTGCCTGCAGCGAATCGACTGCGTCTTTGCCAATGGTCGGCAGCAGGCGGAAGTGCTGGCCCGCAAGGGCTATCGGGGACGCGTCGAGTTGATGCCCCTGGGAGTGGACAGCACCGTCTTTCACAGGCACGAGCCTGATGCGCTGAGAGTTGAATTGGGTGCACAGGATGCCTTCCTCGTCGGCTATGTAGGGAAACTGACAGAGGCAAAGGGAATAGCAGACCTGTTGACTGCTTTCCGGCAACTGCCCGAGACGGCTCAGTTGCTGGTAGTCGGCACCGGCGAGCTCGGACGGATGGTAGCGGACCTGGCTGATGAACCCGGTTTGGAGAAGAGGGTTCATTGGATCAAGGGCGTGGCGCACACTGAACTCCCACGCTACCTGAGCGCAATGGATACGCTGGTATTGCCCTCGGTGGAGGTGCGAAGCTCAGCCGTGCAACGCGGCGTACCGATCCCCTGGCGGGAGCAATTCGGCCGTGTGCTGGTGGAGGCGATGGCATGTCAAGTGCCGATAGTCGGCTCCTCATCAGGGCTTATCCCCGAGGTTATCGGGGAGGCAGGCGCCACTTTCCGGGAGGGGGATGTCGGCGATCTGGTCGCAAAGCTTCTCCTTGCCATGAACAATGATCAATGGCGCGAGCGGTGTGCGAGAGATGGGCTTAAGCAGGTGAAAGAGAAATACTCCTGGCATCGCATCTGCCGCCGCTATGCAGAGGTATTCCGAGAACTGGTGGAGGAAACGCGCCAACCGCCAGAAGGGCGACCCATAAAGTGACCGCCAATGTTCAGGACCGGGGACAACGAGGCATCCAGCTACGAGAGTGAGACTCGCCAACTGGCCAGAGGCGGGGGTCTGCTGTTTGTCGGTCAGATAGCCTACCGGCTACTGCTGGCTGGCGGGATGGCGCTGATGGCCAACCTCCTGGGCGCAACCCAGTTCGGCCTCTTCGCCCTGGCGCGTAGTGCAGTCCGGGTTCTGCAGCCGTTGCTGACACTGGGCTTGCCGGGCGGCGTCGTGCGCTACATCGCCATCTATGATGCCGAGGGCCGGCCGGACAAAGTAAAAGGCACAGTTCGCCTCAGTGTGATGCTGGTGACGCTGACCGGTTGTGCGGCGGCGGTGCTGCTGTGGTTTATCGCTCCCCGCGCGGCGCAGCAGCTCTTCCACAAGCCCGACCTGGCTGAACCGCTACGGATCATGAGCATCGCCATCCCTTTCGTGATTCTGGGGCAGGTATTAGGCCAGTGTACGATAGGCCGCAAGCGGGCGGGCTCATATACGGCTTCTCTAGTCAGCTTCGCTGCTGCGTTGCCGCTGTGTTTTCTGCTCATCTATTACCTCTCGGATGCCGCCGCAGTGGAGGCGGTCGTGTCCTTCATCGTAGCGACAGCGGCAGCGGCGGCCGTTGCGGCATGGGGCGTCATGGTGCTGTTCCCCGAGTTGCGCGATCGGGAGATACCGACGACCAGCCCGATCGGCCCAGTCCTCGCCTTTTCAGCGCCCCTGATGCTGACCGACCTCTCGAACCTGGGCATCTACCAGGTCAACGCTTTCCTCGCCGGCATTTGGGTTAACAGCGATCTAGTCGGCGCTTACACCATGGTCAGCTACATCGCCTTCTTCGGCACGGTCGGCCTCGTCGCCGTCAGAGCCATATTCCGCCCGACGATTGCGCACCTCTATTCACAGGCGAAGACGTCGCAGCTTAAGGACCTCTTCAGGACGACGACACGCTGGGGAGCGCTGCTCGGATTGCCGATGCTGGCCTTTATTGCCATTGAGGCCGACGCGATTCTGCGCATCGTCGGCGATGAGTACGTAATGGCGGCATGGCCGTTACGGATTCTGTGTATCGGCCAGGCTGTCAACATAATCACCGGCCCAGTCAGCCAGATACTGACGATGACCGGCCACCAGTGGCAGGACCTTGCCAACACCGTGGTTATGGCCATCGCTAATATAACCCTCTGCGTGGTGCTGACGCCGGCATATCTGATAACAGGTACGGCATTAGCGGCCGGAATTGCAGTAGGCGCAGCCAACATAGCGCGGCTCGGTCAGGTGTGGTATCATGTACGCATATGGCCCTACGACATATCTACTGTGAAACCATTGTTGAGCACACTGGTGGCGGTCGGCGTACTGCTGCTCTTCCACTCTCAAGGCCTGCTATGGCTGGCGGTGAAGCTGGCGGTGTTCAGCGCGGTTGTGCTTGCGGTTTATGTGGCATTGGGCCTGGAGAAGGATGACAGCATGGTATTGGCGGCGTTGCGCAGGCGTTTGCGGCCTGGCGAGAGCCTGACGACAGACCAACCGCCTGACAGCCCGTGATGCGGCTTTGAGGTGACATAATTGCCTGCGGATAATTTGCAACTGCTGATCGTGGGCCTGGACGGCGGCACATTCGAAATAATCAAACCACTGATTGCGGCCGGGAAAATGCCCGTACTTGCGGGACTGATTGAGGCCGGCTGCCATGGCAAGTTGCATTCCGTGATGCCGCCGTACACCCCTGTGGCATGGTCAACAATCATGACCGGCTGTAATCCCGGCAAGCACGGCATCTACTACTTCTGCGAGCTAAAGCCGGGCACATATCAGCCCAAGATGCTCAACGGCTCCGACATTGCCGTGCCTACGGTCTGGGACATACTTGATGGCCACGGCCTCAAGTCCGGCCTCTTCAATATCCCCTGGACCTATCCGCCTCTCAGAACCAATGGATTCTGCGTTTCCGGAATGGACGCCCCCCGCTTCGATAGAACGATGGCGTATCCCGCCCAGATTTTCGACCACATCCGGGATGCCGGCAAGGTTGGGGGCTTGAACCCCGACTTGGCCGATACTGATACGGAAGAAGCCGCCTGGGATCTCATAAAAGAGCATCTTGATGTCACAGGCAGGATAATGCGCGATATTGCCGTCGGCTCCGGTCTCGACGTATTCATGCCCGTGTTCATGCAGGCCGACCGTGTCGGTCACGCCTTTTGGCATGGTAAAGATGACATAGGGCCTGACGAACTAGCAGAGACCCTTATAGGCAAGACGTACTGCAAGATTGACCAGCAGATTGGCAAGCTTTTGGATACCGTTGTCGGGCCGGATACGACGATATTGGTGCTGTCCGACCATGGCTTCGAGTCCATAAGCGGTACGCTGTATGTGAACAGATGGCTTGAAGAACTGGGATTGCTGCGATTTGCCACCCGACATGGCGACCAGGGGGCTGCTTTCAAGGCCGCTCAATGGCTTTTCAGGCGGCTGCCCAGGAGATGGAAACAGGCCGTCCGGGGACGCTTCTGGACTCGACGGCTCAGACGTCAGACCATAGTGCGCGGTACCGCTGAGCCATTCGATTGGGAGCATACACAGGCATTCTGCACGACCGAATATGGCGGGATAACGGTGAACGTCCGTGGCCGGCAGCCTCACGGTATCGTAGCCCCGGGCGAGGGCGTCGAGCAAGTGCGGGAGCGCCTCGAAAAAGCCGCAAAGCAACTGCTCGACCCCGCCACTGGAGAGCCGGTTATCGAGGAAGTGCTGACCCGCGAGCAGTTGTTCAATGGACCGCAACTTCATCGTGCCCCCGACCTCTGGCTCAAGCCGAAAGACGACACCTGCTATTTCGCGCTCAACTGGATGGGGAGTTGGGAACACGGGGCAGACGCGGTGTTTACTCCCGAACGCCCGCCGATGGGGGGGCATCATCCGGACGGTATCTTCATCGCCGCCGGAGCCGGCGTGCGTCACATCGAGCAGCCGCTCGCAGGACTCAAGCTTCAACAGGCAGCACCAACGGTAGCGCACCGTTTCGGTCTGCACATGCCTGAGGGCACTGACGGTGTCCCAATCAGAGAAATATTCGCCGACGCCGTGGAGGACACCAAACCGACAGCGCCAACTCAGCGCACAAGCAGTCCGCAGGAGTACACACCTGAGGAAGCCGAAATGATTACACAGCGGCTTCGCGACCTGGGGTATCTCTAGGGCGGCGGTCGCGTGCAGCGGTCACCAACTGAACATGGACACGTGATGAGGCGAGCCAACGCCACGCTAATCATCCTCCTGGCGGTTGTGGCCTTGCTTGCGGCTACTTTGGCTGCCGGCAACGTGGCGCTGGCATTGACCGCTGCGCTAGGTTGTCTGCTGCTGGTCTTGTTCGCGACCCGGCCCTTCCTCGGCTTTCTCGCCGTCATCTGCATGATACCCCTCGAGATGCGCTCCCGTTACCTCTTTGCGAGTACAGTCGGAGTCAACTTCTCCATTGTGCAACTCATGACGGTTGCTACTGTGCTGGGCTGCCTGGTCGCATGGCTATTTGGCAAACTGAAGTGGCGACACCATCCGCCGGACCTGCCGATACTGTGCATTGTTGCCACCTCCTACATCTCCCTGCTATTCAGCCCCAGCGCGGCCTCGGACTATATCATACGGCATACTCTCAGCCTTACCCTCGTCTTCGCGCTCTACTTCATTGGTGTGCAGACGACTGATACACCGCGCCGGCTGCGGATCGCGCTTGTCGTGCTGTCCGTGGCTTGTATGCTAGCCAGTTCGGTGGGGATCTACGAATTCGCCACCGGCAGATACCTGCTGGTGAAGGGAAGCCGGGCATTCGAAGGAATAGAACGCGTGACCGCGCTTGCCGGCCAGACCAACACCGCCGCATATCAGGCCGGCATTGGGCTTATTCTACTGCTCGGATACGCTCTGGCGATGAAGCTGTCAAAAACGAAGCTCGTGTTTGTGACGCTGGGAGCGCTCATCTGCACCGTGGTCGTGGTGCTGACTTTCACCCGCTCTGTGTGGGCGGGCACTGCAGTCAGTCTCATCGCCCTCACCTGGTACCTCCGACACAGCCGCCGGCTCGTCTCCTCACTACTCATCCTGGCCATCGTCGTGACTGCGATGGTAAGTGTGGCGCAGTTGCCTATTGTGGAGCGGGCAATGACGCTCATGACGCTCGCTGAAATGTCCTCCGGCAGTGCGCGCAGGATCCAGCACCTCATCATCGCGTGGGAGGCTCTGAAAACGCATCCTGTCTTCGGCCTCGGCTGGGGTAGTTTCGAGCATATGATCAATGAAATCAAGCCGCCGGATATGCCCAAGCAGCCACATCTCCCCCCCCACAACGCCTTCGCATACATGGCTGCCAACCTCGGCTTTCTGGGGCTGGGAAGCTACGTCTGGCTGATGTGGGTATTGCTACGCCAGATACTGTACCGACCACCGCACGATGAGCGCCAGGAGGTCCGCCGCATCCACCTCATCTCCTCGGCAGCAATCTGGCTTTACCTGGTCAGTCAACTCGCGCAGCCGGCGATATACATGCTCGTCGCCTGGGTCGTTGTCGCCCTCAACACATCTGCTGTCAGGATGCTGGGCGAGAACGGGCAAGACGACGAAGCAAACGGTGAGAGAGAGCCGGAGGAGAGCTGCGCCGACCACGTATGACGTCCGCTTCAGGCCATCTCAGAATCGCCAGATGGGTTCATGGTCCCCGCTAAGTTCCCATCCAGCGCGTTAACGCAGGCCTCATGGACCTGCTCGACACTGACCTGCCCGAGGCAGACACGGTTGGTGCAGCTTGTCACACGCCTGGTCTGGCGGAGAGAATAGCAGGGCCGGCAGGGGACCTGAGCAGTGATGACCGTGCACTTCTCCGTCATCGGGCCGCAAATACGCTCATCGGTGGGGCCGAAGATCACTACCAGCGGCGTCCCGGCGGCTGCGGCGATATGTGCGATAGCGCTGTCGTTAGCTACGACCAAGTCGCATGACTTAACGAGAGCCGCAGTGCCCTTGAGGTCCAGCTCGCCCGCCACGATCGTCTCAGCGCCGAATGTGTCGGAGAAATCTGTGAGTATCTCCTCCCGTTCCTCCGCGGAGCCGACGAAAAGTAGTTGCGCATTCTGCTGCTCTCGGAGCCGCTCGCAAAGCCGGACAAAACGGTCAGTGGGCCAGCGCTTCCATGCCTGACGCCTGCTACTGGTGGCGTGTACAGCTATACGCGGACGCTCGGATGCAGTCCGGTGACGCTGCAGGCACTCTGCGGCGCGTTGCTCGTCGCCCTTGCTAATGAAGAACTCTGCATTCAAATCCGTCACGCTTATCCCCAGGTACTCGACCAGACGCGCCATTGACACAGTTTCGTGCTCGAGGTCGGGTATGTCAACGCGATGATTATAAAGCCATGGAAATGGCGCGCGGCGGGTGTAGCGACGTGTCATGGCAAGCCTGTAGCGGGCTTTCGAGAGCAACGTGGCCCACGCCAGCGGGAGGCTGGTACCGTGCGGTGGAATTAATAGCAGGTCAAACTTACCCCGCAGGTTGCCCCATATCCAGGACGTGTAGCCGGGGTTGCGCCACGAGCCGGAAGGCAGGGCCAGGACTTCGTCAATCAAATCTCCCCCAGTCACCACGGCCTCCGCAGCGCGATCGTCAACCAGCAAGGCAATGTGGGCATCGGGGAGACTCCCGCGCAATGCACGCAACGCCGGCGTCATCATTATCATATTGCCCACGCCCATGACGCCATAGACGAGAACATTGTGTATCTCCGCCAAGGGGATGCACAGGTCGGTCGGGGGGCGGGTATGAGCCGCAGCAGCACGGCTCCAGTTACCTGACATCAGGAAAACTCCGGGTCATGGAATGGTATCAGTTGCCACGCGGCGCCGGCGAGACCGCCATCAGTTGAGGCCTGGTAACGTCCATAAAGAAGAATATGGCCAGAGCGAAAATGAAGGCGGTTACCATCGCACCGACGCAGTTGAGTACCGTGGACGGCCCGCTGCGCTCGGTGGGCGGCAACGGGGCATCAAGGACGGTGAACACGATCTTCTCGCCCTCCGCGCCGATGCGAGCCTGCGCCAACTGCTCGTAGAGCGTCATGCGCCGCGCCGCCTGGAGCGTAACCTGGTTCAGCAGGTCCTCATGCACGACGCTACCCGAGGTGAAACGGGGAAGCTTGGCGCTCAACTTACCTCTGACATGCTCTATGGCGTGCAATCTTTCGCGGGCTACTGCAACAGTAAGCGCGCGGACGGAAGCCTTGATGTCTATCTCCTCCGCAAGCTGCGCCTTCGTCTCATCAATGCTGGTTTGCAGGGTCTGGACCTCCGGATGGCTGGGCAGCTTCTTGCCCACGGTCAGGGCGTTGGTGAGGCTGACCTGGTTATCGTACAGCTTCGCCAGCAGCGCCTGGATAGCGGGCGACTGACTTTCTGCCAGCGCGCGGGCGCTGTCAGCGTCGTCCGCAGCCATCGAGTACATTGTTTCGGCGCTCTTCAGTTCCGCCCGCGTCTCGGCCAGCATCTTCTCAACTTGGCTCAGACTGCCATATATATTCTGGAGCTGTGCATCGGGAGAGATGATGCCGCTTTCATGCTGGAAGGCGATTACGTGGTCAACAGCCTCGCGATAGGCTTTCTCGACATCTGCCAACTCGACCTCAACTGTCTGCAATTGGCGCCGCTTCTCCTGGAGATTGCTCTCTTCGAGGTACTTCCGCAGTTGCTCTATCAGTGTATCAATGATGTCGGCGGCGAGCTTGGCGGTATCTTCATCCTCCCGTTCGCTGACTATGCCGCGAACGCTACCGGCAAGATTCATCTGCATTCGCAATACGCCGCCGGCGGTGGTACTCGCACGGAACAGAGTCTTGAAATGCTCCGCGGCGGCGGTAGGGCTATCCGCCTCAAAACGCGCTACCAGGTCATATTCCTCGATAACGCGGAGAGCAAAGCTGCGCGAGCAGAGGACCGCGACCAGCATTGCCCCGCGGGTCTCCGCATCCTGGCCTACAAGCGCCTTCGCACTCAGCAGCGGCGTCTGGCTGCTCTCATACAGCACCTGCGCTGTGGCCGAGTATGTGCGCGGGACAAACAGCCATGTGATGAGCACGCCTGCAATGCCGGCAGCTATCGTGACGCATGCTAACGCTCGTCTCCGGCGCCACGCAACCTGGGTTATGTCGGGTGCTGTAGCAGCATCCATCCGTTGCTTCTCCCGGCAAGTGTCATTCCCACCGAACTTCACCCCTTCGCGAGGTGGCTCTGGCGTACCGTGGACGTCATCGCCGTCACGAAGCGGGCGGCTCTGATCGTCTCATCCGGCGGGCGGTCATGTTGACTACTTCTCCAGCGCTGAAGTGGAAAGCCTTCGCCCAGTCGGACTCATGGCCCCCAAACCTGACCGTGCATTCAACTTTTAGCGTACCTTCGCCGTCCTCGACGGCATTCTCCACCACATCCATGCGCACCGTGTCCTCGCCGTAATGGGACTTCAGATACGCTTTCGCCTTATCGAGCATTTCGTCCACAGCGGTCCGGTTGGACATGATCCTGACTTCTCCCGCGCAGAGTGATACCGGCCCTGCAGTATTCCGCGCGCCGCATGACGACTCCTCCTATCCATTTCATCTCCTCGCGCACGCGCGAACGCAGCATCATCTCCGTGTTTGTGGAGTTTACCCGAAAAACCCCCGGGGGTTGCGCTGCATCCCCCGGCGTCCAGCCCGACGCCTGCTTCCCAAGGCTACCGGATGAAGTTGCGCCGATGACGAACTCCGTGATAGAATGGTTGCCGAGAAACGCTCGCTTCCAAGCTGTAATCGGCTTGTGGGCAGACGCTGTGGAGAAAAGCGATGGCATCACCGGCGGATAGAGTCATCTGGCAAGACATACTTATATTCTGGGTCAAAGTGCTGGTAATCTGCGTCATCCTCGGTAGTATTTCCTTCTACGTTGGCCGTAAATACGTGGGTACTATGATTGCCGGACCGGACATCCGCGAAGGCGCTCCCGAGATCACGCTGCAGGTGACTGGCGAAAACGGCGAGGGAGATGAAGTTGACAAAGACGCGCCCGCCACAGTTGAGGTCAAAGTCCAGGAACGCGAGGGCTCGGAGACTGAGATAGACAACGCCAGTCACATGCTCGGCCATGAGGAAGACGATGCCGCCGCCGAGGGCGACACCGAGGCCGGCAAAGACCGCGAGGGGACAGCACAAGAAACCGAGACATCGTCCTCATCTGAGCGGGAGGCGGAGTCGCCGGCCGCTGGCAGCAGCGACGGAGACCAAGACGACGCCAACTACGTTGTCACCGCCGGGTCGTTCCTCAACGCTGAGAATTCCGACCAGATGCTGAAGGAATTACAGGAGAAGGGCTACAAGCCTTACATCAGCAAAGTGACTATCAAGGGCAATACATATCGCCGCGTAAACGTAGGTGCATTTGCGGGCCGCGACGAGGCCGATAACCTTGTCCGAGAGCTGCGGAATGCCGGATACGAGGCGCATGTGGGGGTGCGATGACTCCTGACCGGCTGCGGCAGGAAACGCAGCACCCGCTGCACCGCATTGCACTCATCGTCTGCGACAGCCTTGGCATTGGCGCTCTGCCCGACGCAGACCTCTATGGCGATGGGTGCAGCCACACGCTTTGTCATACGGTCGTCGCAAGCCAGTTGCAGTTGCCGGTCCTTGAGCGGCTGGGCCTCGGGGCAATAGATGGCGTGGACTGTCTCCCGCCGCGGGCACCTGAGGCCGTCGTGGGGCGCATGGCGACGGTATCGGCCGGCAAAGATACCCTCATCGGGCATTGGGAGTTGATGGGACAGGTCACGCCCATGCCGTTTCCTACCTACCCGAATGGCTTCCCTGACCAACTGATTGCGGAACTCGGCAATACTTGCGGAAGAGGAGTTATTGGCAACCGGCCCGCCTCGGGTACTCAAATCATCGAGGAACTGGGGCCGAGACAGCTTGAGACCGGTGAATTGATTGTCTATACATCCGCCGACAGTGTGCTCCAGATAGCTGCCCATGAGAGCGTCGTCGCGCCTGAGGAACTCTACCGGTACTGCGGCATCGCGCGCCGCATCTGCAGCGGAGAACACGCCGTGGCGCGGATAATCGCCAGGCCCTTTATCGGGGCCCCCGGTGCTTTCGTTCGTACCGAGCGCCGCCGCGATTTCCCGCTGCCGCCTCCAAAGCCGCTACTGTTGGACATCCTTGCCGCCAATAGTATCGGCATCGCTGCAGTAGGCAAGATCGCTCAGATCTACAGCGGCCGGGGTATCCGCAGCCAGGTCCATACGGCGGACAATGTGGCCGGCCAACAGGCGATTCTGGACCTCTGGGAGGCCGCCGCCGATAACCTGGTCTTTGCCAATCTTTTGGATTTTGATACGCTCTACGGTCACCGGAACGACGTTTCCGGGTACGCGGCTGCTCTGGCCGAGTTCGATGAATGGCTCGGTGGCTTCATCCCTCGTTTAGGGGAAGATGAGGCGCTCATCATCACCGCGGACCACGGTTGTGATCCAACCACGCCGAGCACGGACCATTCGCGGGAGTATGTGCCGGTGCTGATCTATGGGCCGCGTGTCAGGCCCCGGGATATTGGCACGATTGAGGGGTTAAGTTTCGTCGGGCAGGCCGTCTGCGCATTGCTCGGACTGAAGTATGGCGCGGGTGGCGTAGATGCAAGAGAGTTGCTGCGGGACGGAATAGCCTAATGAGCGCTGGGATGGCAGAATGGCAGCCGCTGGTGGCAGTCATCATACCGGCCGCCGCGCTGATCAGCTTGATGATTTATGTCAGGTCAATTTCCGCGGGGCATTCCTCCGGAGATATCTGGCTGGCTCTGCTGGTTACCTGGGCCGGGCTGCTGGCGACCGTGGGGGTCATTATCCTGTTGCGCAGTGTTGCCCCTGCCGCCATCGTTGAATTAGATACATCGTCGCCCGGCTTGCAGTGGGCTGAACTTGACCTCAGCCAGGGCCTCGCGTTGGCAACATCATTGCTTCTGACAGTACTGCTGTGGCGAGTGCTGATAGTCCGGCTGCGCCGGATTTTCGCGCCACCGCAGCAGGACCAGTCGGAACCGCAACGGGAATGTCGCAATAATGGTGGGAACTAGCATTGTATTGTGGGCGGCACTGTTGGTGGCGGTTGCCCTCATCTATTACGTGCGGCATGTGGAGCCGACCCGGCTGCAGATTGAGCAGGTCGAGCTACACATTGAGCGGCTGCCGCGACAGCTCTGCGGATTGCGTATCGGCCAGATCAGTGACACACATTTACGCGATGACCGGCATTCGGTGGCAATAGCAGAGCGCGCCATGGCGGAAATAATGGTTCAGCGCCCGGACCTCATCTGTATCACTGGCGATATCGGCCACCGCTCCTGGCATCTTGATAGGGTTGCGGGACTGCTGAAAGCCCTGGCCGCTCAATACGGCGTGTATGCCGTTCTTGGTAATCACGACATGGATGAAACCTTGGAATTCGAGGTGTTCGAGGAAAAGGGAGAAACCCGGTCAGTGTCGGACTGGATAACAGCGATGGAGGCCGTAGGCATCGAGGTGCTTTTCAATGCCCATCGCTGTCTGCGCATCAATGGTTCTCTGGTCGTCATCGCCGGTGTCGGCGATCCATCGTGTGGATATGAGGACCTCGGGGCCGCCCTGGCTGACGCTCCTAACGGGGACTTCCACATCCTGCTCTCACATAGTCCGGATATCTTTGACGACGCGCTCGCAGAGTGGGCCGATCTGATACTATGCGGTCACACACATGGCGGACAACTGCAGCTTCCGTACATCGGCACGCCCTGGGCCCCGGTATGGCGACGGCGAGACCGTGCTAGCGGACTCATGCGCGTGAATCAGAGCACTGTCGCGTATGTCAGCCGTGGCGTCTCATCCGGCGTCCGCGCGCGGCTCAACTGCCCGCCTGAGGCTACCGTATTCACCCTCGCCGGTGGCCGTGACGACAACCTGCGCATCGTGACCTGACAGACGGTTCTAAGTGGCGATGGGCCACTGTGGCCTTCAAAAACGCTGCGAGCCAACTCGACGACATAGACGCTCGAAAGGTAGCACTTGTGAACATAGCAGACGTTCTCAACAGTATCCTCGTCAGGCTGCGGCTTAGAAAGTCTCAGCCCCAGCTTACGCGGGACCAGGCAATGGGCGCTTACCCGGTCCGCAATCCTGCCCTACAATGGAGGGTCAACGAGGAGGGTAATGTTCTTGTCATTCTGCCGCGTCGGGGCGACATCCAGGGCAAGGCTCTCGGCTGGCTCTTCATGGTCCCCGAATCCAAACCCGTCGAGCTCGACGAGGTCGGCACCGATGTCTGGAACCACTGTGACGGCGACCATACGGTGGCCGAAATCGTGGCGCTGCTCGCCGAGAAGTACAAGCTCAACAAGCGGGAAGTCGAAGTCTCCCTGACGGAGTATCTACGTACACTGGGCAAGCGCGGGCTGGTCGGCTTCATGGTTGACCAGAAGGTGGCTGAAGAGGCCGGTGTCGCCGGCCAAGACATCATCGGGCTCGAGGATATAGCGACCACCAGGGAGCAACTCAGGGCCGCGCAGGACACCGCCGCAGAGCAGGCCGCAGAGGATGCCCGCATACTCGAAGAGATGGAGCAGAATGGTGCACAACCCGAGACGCCGCCACAGGATGCGGGCGAGCCTCAAGATGCACCAGACCTCCATAGTACCGATGAGGAAGATAACGTTGACTGAGCGGGCTGTTCTGCCGACGGAGGCACCAACATAACATGCTCGGGAACATACTCGTAGGCTATGACGACTCACTGAGTGCGCGCACTGCCTTGCAGCAAACGCTGGACATCGCGCAGGCCCGGCACTCGTGGGCGCATCTGGTTCATGTCGAGCCGATCGGCGATGTGACCACCCAGAGTGACCTGCTTGGCCCGCCGGATCATGTGCAGACCGCTCTCGCCGTGGCGGAAGCGGAAGTAGAAGCCGAGCCGGACGCGCCGCTGGATACCGGCACATGCCTCGATGCCGGTGCCGTTTCCTGTCTTGATGCCGATGTGCCCTGCACAACCCGCCGCGTCTTTGGCAGCCCCGGGGAGACGCTTGCGCGGATGGCGCGCCTCTACGATATGCTTGTCATCGGCGAGAGCCGCATGACAAAAGAAGGCCAGCGCCCCCAGATCGGCGCTAATGTCAAGTACCTGCTCAGACACTGCCCTGTTCCGCTGATGGTGGCTTCCCACAACTATCAGGCCATTGACGGAGCATTGCTCATCTTTCACAACGACGCCGGCGGCGGACGGGCATTCAACATCGCCGGCCAGCTTTGCACAGCTCTCAACATCCCTCTGACCATCGCCGTAGAAGCCGACTCTGTGCGAGAGGGCAGGGGGGCGGGCTCGCGTGAGTCCGACCGCCTCGTGGCTGAACTACAATATGCCCTCAAGGCCTTTCATATTGAGCATGAAGTCTATGTGCTCGACCGCACCGGCCAGGAGATGGTTCCGCTGGCTACGGTCGAGTGGGATGCGCAGTGTGTCATCATGTCATATCCGCCGGTAGTGTGGCCCTGGGGCGGCAGCGAGATCAAGACGGCCATGGCCACCGCCGGCCTCGTCAAGATCATCGTGCCATAAGCTTTGCCCTCACGTATAGGTGCGCCGCCTGCCCGCCTGGGGCCGGCTTCCCGCCCGATTCCTCCGCAGCGGTGACAGCCACAAAAAAGGTCAGACCCGGGCAGACTATCTGCCCGGGCCTCACTGAGCGAAGTGCGGATGAAGACAAGCGACAATTCAACTTGGCACAGAGGACAACAGGATATATGAGTGCGTTCGTACTGCCGCGATAGCCGCAGCCCTGTCAACTCGGTCCCATTGCGGCGTCTGATACTACACCCGTGTTCGCTTCCTCAAGTAGCTGAGGCATCTCACCCATAGCGCCATACGAACTGGCTGTGCCCGTGGGCCGCGCTTTCCGGATCGTCTCCGGCGTGCCAGCCACGCGTCCGTCCATCCAGCGTCATCCGGGTGCCATCTCGCGTCCGTACCGCAGTCCGCTCTTACATCGTACGCAGATACCGTGCACATCATGCAACACCCCTTGCTGTGATGATGGCTATATATGCTGGCCCTACCCTCTGACGCACATACCTGCTATTTCATTATACCCCAATGTCAAGCCCATTTCCTCAAAATATGCTCAATCTTTGGCTCTACTTGTCTCATAGCTGCCACCGGCGCGCTTCCCGGCGACGTCCATATCGTGCAGGCAGGACAACGCGACCACTAGGGGGAACTATGGCACCATGTCGTCACATGTGCGCATCAATCGAAACGGAGGAACCAGTCATGAGACTCATCTGCGTCATGGGTATTCTCGCAATCGTCGTTGCCATCCCGGGGGTGGCTCAGCAAGGGCCGGTCATCGGCGGGCCTGATTCGTTGCCCCCTTTCCTGCACCCGTTTGTTGGCGAGTGGATTGACCAGCCGAATCATGTCAACCTGCGGATTGACCTCGATGGTATCTGGGTTATGCAGCGTACTGTACCTGCACCGGACCCGATGTGGACCCGAGCCGGTAACTGGGGCATGATCAATAACAAGCTCAACATGCGAACCGTCATCGCGCACCACAACCAGTTGTGGATACCGGGCATCCCCAGAAACGCCGCCGAGGAGTTGGTATCCGGCAAGTACGACCTGACCATCGTCTGGGAATTCACACGCCAGGGCAACAAGCTAGTCGGCACGGTGCGCAACTTCTCCGCCACGTGGGACCGCGCCGGCAAGATAACGGCCTTCAAGACTCACAAGCAGAATAGTCCGGTGCCCGTCAGCCTCACGCGAGTCATGCGCGCCGCACCCAAGCCTAACGAGCCCAACGCCGCCGGCATACCGACCCTCACCTCCGGCGAGATGTATCTCATCCTTAAGATGCTCGAAGCAATGCCTGAGGAGACTTACCAGGGCGGCGGCGGTGCTGCCAGAAAGTGGGTCGAGCACGAGGCCAGCACCCCGGGTGGCAATGGCGTACAATAAACCGCCGGCCGCAGAACCCGAATCCGGACGATGCTCAACTCGCAGACAGCAGGCCAACTAACGGGGTACTTGTCCGCACTCGGAGGGCCGTCATCACGGTGAGTCCAAGCGCACTGGAGATGACGGCCCTGACACCGCCACGCATCACGCTCGGGCCCCCGGGTTTCGTATCGGTGTGTCCCGGCAGGCAAGTGAGGGGACAACAGGCATGAGCAGATCACAGACACACAGCACTGACCAATTCGTGTCACTTCGCGACAGGACCTCACATTCAGCCAGCCGTCTTACGATGCGCATCGCGACGATTGAAGACAACGCGACCGTCTTGTTCGCCGCCGCAGAACTGGAGAAGTACCTGCATCGGATTAGCGGTGGCACAGCCATCCATGTGCGGGAGGAAGCATACAGCTCGCAGCCGGATACGCTCTGGGTTGGGTGTGCAGCGTCTCTCGGGGACTTGGCCCTGCCGCCGGTCGAGGATTATTCGCTAGATGACGCCATCGCTATCAGCGTGGAGGATCGGGAGGGCAGAATCGCGGGAGCGAACCCCCGGGCCGTTCTGCTTGCAGTCTATCGGTACCTCACGGAGCTGGGATGCCGCTGGATACGCCCAGGAGATGACGGTGAGATCATCCCCGCTATACCCGATCCGCTTGGCCGGAATGTCCGCGTCTGTGAAGCACCCTCCTACCGACACCGCGGCCTGGCGATCGAGGGCGCGTGCAGTTGCGAGCATGTGACTGATCTCATCGCCTGGCTGCCCAAAGTGGGGATGAATTCGTACTTCATGGAGTATTTCAGCGGCTACATCTTCTACAACAACTGGTATTCGCGACGCCATGAGCCCGCCAATGCCGCGGCACTGATGCCGGAAGAACGGGCCACGGAGTTCGCCGAGCGAGCCATCGAGGAGGTCCAGAGACGCGACCTGCTGTTCCACCGAGCGGGGCACGGGTGGACCTGTATTCCTCTGGGCATCGAGCCGGGGCTGTGGGATGAGCAGATCGACCGTGATTTCGGTGACATGACCAGGTATATCGCGCTGTATGAGGGGAAGCGGGAGCTGTACCATGGCATCCCGCGTCGCACAAATCTGTGCTATTCACAACTCGAGGTGCGGAAGATGGTCGTCGCCGGCACCGTCGCGTATGCGGCCGCACATCCCGAAGTCGACTACCTGCATTTCTGGCTGGCCGACGGTACCAACCACTTCTGCGAATGTGAAGCGTGCCAGCAGCAGAGGCCTTCTGATTTCTACGTGATGATGCTCAACGAACTGGATCAAGCGCTCTCCGAACGGGGCCTTGCAACTCGCATCGTCTTCCTGATCTACGCCGACCTGCTGTGGGCGCCGGCGGAGCAGGAGATCCGACATCCGGAGCGCTTCGTCCTGATGTTTGCGCCTCTGCACCGCTCCTACTACGAGCCGTTTGACCCCGCCGAGATGGAGGAGCCGATCCCGCCGTTTGCACTCAATGAGTTGGAGTTCCCGCCGAGCCAGAATCTGAATCACCTCGCCGCCTGGCAACACATGTTTAGCGGAGACAGCTTTGTCTTTGACTACCGCCTCATGTGGGGGCAGTACGATGACCCGGGCTATATGGCTCTTTCCCGGGCGCTTGATGCCGATCTGCCGTCGCTGCGTGAGGTGGGGCTGAACGGGATGATCAGCGACCAGACCCAGCGCGTGTTCATACCCTCCGGCCTGTCGATGATGCTGCTGGCGAAGAACCTCTGGCAGAGCGACCTGGATTACGATGCGGCGGCTGATGACTACTTCAGCGCGGCCTTCGGGCCGGATGGAGACAAGTGCCGCGACTATCTCGAGGGCATCTCCGCAGGCTTCAATCCGCGCTGGCTTTCGACCTACCAGTCTGCGGACCCCACCCCCGTGCCTGATGACATGGTCACCGGCCTCCGCGAAGTGCGGGAGCTCATCGAGGAGTTCGAGCCGGTTATCGAGGAAAATCTCAGCTTGGCCAATTACGCACAGGCGCGTTCATGGGAATACCTGGCAGAGCACGCGCAAATGTGCCGGATACTCTCACGGGCCATTGAAGCAGAGCTTGACGCAAGCCCGGAACAGGCACAACTCCACTGGCAAGAGCTACAGATGCGGGTGATGGAGAACGAAGATGACACAAACCCGGTCTTCGATGTCTTTCTGTTCCTGCTGACCATGAGGCGCAAGTTCCAGATATCCCCATCTCCGCCCTCACCGGATATGTGACGGGGGTCGAGCAGGAGGCCAACGCCTCGAACGACAACCCCGCGATGTAGCTGCCGGCCGCCGATCCCGAATCCGGACGATGCTCACTGCCATGGTTGCCCACTCGGTTGCTGTTGCGCCGATTTCTGACTCCGGTGGTCTGCGGTTTGCACGCTACGTAATGCCGCGATAACGCTCTTGATACTCGCTGAAACGCTCGCGCATCTGGTCTGGATTTGCGGTACCGGTCACGCCGATTTGCTGCACGGTGATAGACGCGGCCAGGTTCCCGAACAGGGCCGCCTCATCGGGTGACGCACCGGCGCACAGAGCCGGAACAATGCCGGCGGTTGTGCTGTCACCGGCCCCGACTATGTCCACCGGGCCTGCTACTTCATATCCGGGAATATGCACGAAACGCTCGCCGTCACGCACGCCAATGCCCTTATCACCGAGTGTGAGATAGACAGTGCGGCCGGTGCGGTGCGCGAGCGCCTCAGTAATCTTCTCGACCTCCTCGATACCGGCCTCACCGCGCAACTCGATACCGGCAGCGCGTGCCCCTTCCAAGGCATTCGGCTTGATGATGACGCCGGTGAACTCGCCGACATTGGCGCGCGAATCCACAAGTACCGGCAGGTCGGGCCGCCTGGCGCCGATGCCACAGATGAGCTTCCTGATCCGGGTTGAGATGACGCCAGTTCCGACTCAGGCACCTGATCCGCGACAATGATGCCGTCAACATCACTAACGCAGGCGCGGATCTTGCTTGCCAGTCGCTCATTCATCCACTCAGCCGGCGGCCTGCGGTTCCGAATGTCTATGCGGTTGAGTTCTTCCTCAATACCATCACCGTGCCTGAGCATCGGCTTGGTATATGTGGGCGTGAAGGTGCCGGGCGCTTCCAGCAGACCGTTCATATCAATGTCCCAGTGCTGCAGTGCCTGGCGCAGTTCGAAACCCTCACCATCACAGCCGGTGACGCCGATGCTCTTGATTAGCCCCACGCCAAGGGCATGGAGGTTGGCGACCACCGTCCCGGCGGCTCCGGGGCTGATGCGCTTGCCGATAACCTGGTGGGCATCGAGGCCGGTCTCGACCGACGGCTCAGTGAGCTCTGCGTCAATGATGAGGTACTTATCAAGAAAATAGTCCCCGACGACCGCCACCGAGATGTCGTCAAACCGGTTGAGGATCTCATCAAAACGCGCCTGCGTCATCATGACCACAGCGCCATCACCCGCCGGTGCAGGTTCGGGATGGAAACACCATGGTCCAGCCGGAAGTAAAAGCTCTCGCCCCCGTCAGCCACCGTCCGCACCAAAATCGTCTTCCAGGGACGGTAGTAGTACATCGGGTTATCCTTTGGCGACTCGCCGGTGTACTCCCCCAGCACGAACAGGTCAAAATTCGCGGACGTGAAATGCCGCAAGTCGCGACCCTCCTGGTAGCAAACATTGCGCGCCATTGAGAGCGCTTTCAGATACACCTCCGGCCCCATCACTGCGCTGCCAAAGTTCATGAACACGCCGCCCTCAAGTCCGGTTATCGTCTCCGCGAGGATCAAAAAATCCCGGTATGAGGCCTCCCCCAACGCTGCCCCGTCACAGTTCGGCAGTTCATGGTTGATGTCATAGCCGATGCCCAGATGCACTGTCGCCGGTATCTTCGTCTCATACGCGGCCGCATAGATGCTCTGCTCGCGGTACGGGCAGGCTTCCTCCACTATCATGCGACCGACCGCCTCGCCGAGACCGATACCATCCCGGCAGGCGGCTTTGGCGGCCTCGTTGAGATTACCCGTTTCTTGCCACAGACCGAACTGTCCCGTCTGGATGTACTTCGCCACGCTTTCGGTAGTCGCCCCGATTAGTGACATCTCATAGTCATGGATGGTGCATGCCCCGTTCCCTGCCAGGTGTGTCACGATGCCCTGCCGGATGAAATCCGCCACAAAGCGCGACAGCCCCCGCTTGATGACATGAGCGCCCATGCTCCAGATGACAGTGCCGCCGGCTCTACGCGCGGTCACAATCCGCTCGGCCAACTCATCGAGGTCCTTATCCTCAACCTCCTCCACAGCCGCATCAAGCTCCAGCACCTCATCTATCGTCATGTCATGTTCACGCTCGCCCAGAGGCAGCACTCTCAGCTTGCTTCTGTCAAACTCCGCAAACGGCATAATCATCTTCCTCCGTTGGGTTGCTCCTTCGCAGTTGTAGGTTGGGAGATTTCGGGCTGCCAGGTTGCGTCGGTAAGATACTTCAGCAGTTCCCTATGCCGGCGGAACTCCGGCACGATGATATCAGCCCCAGCCTGCACCAGCCGGTTGCGCTTCCAGTGGTTGATACCCGCGCGCTTGTACTCATCGGTAGCCGCGCCGACCGCCACCCCGCCGACCTCCTTGATATTGAGTATCTCCACATAACCGTCACCGAACGCCACGAGTTCCGGCCCGTGCAGGTCGTTCTCTGAGAGTATCTGTTCGATGACCATCTTCTTTGAGAAGTTCTCGTACTTGTCCACCGCCCCATAGATGTGCCCCTCAAAGTACTCGGCGACACCGACTAGTTCCGCCTCGCGCTGAACATACTCGATGTCCGTACCCGAGGCCAGGTAGAGCTGCACCCCCTGCTCGGCCAGGCTTTCCACCAACTCCAGCGAGCCGGGCACCCGCATCTGCTCCTGCGTGTACGTTCCATCCTCCACGCCTTCGATACGCCCCTCAATCCGCTCCCAGAGCCGTCTGAGGTATTCCCGCTTGTAGGTGACCGGGTCCTCCGGCTCGCCGCCGCGCTTCTCCATCTCCTCAGCGAGGCGCATCATCTGATAGATGGTCTGCTTGCCGGTAAGCATGACCACGAAATCCTCCACCAGCGCATACAGCTCCTCTTCGCTCTCCCCGGTGTCCAGCGCCGCCAGCTTCTCTACCAGCATGGGGATCATGACATCCTGCCAGCCCGCACGGATCAGCGATATCGTGCCATCGAAGTCGAACAGCGCGAACCTCATTGCGCCGCGCTGGATGTCGGGGTTGCGCACCTCGATATCGAGGCCGCTCAGCTTCGGCCCGACTGCGTAATCGGGAAACTCGTTTTCCGTAAACTGATCTTGCGCCAACCTGCTCACCTCGGTCTTTGCATCGCTATTAGGTTCGCATGATTTGCTCTCAAACCTTCAATGAATCGCTTGGGGTGTTTGCAGGAACATATGTCGCGGCGACGAATACTCAGACAAAGGCCTCCATAGCATATTTCGTGGTGATGAGGGCTCGTGAGCGGTGCTCGTCTCTTGCCGGATGCCGGGGAACGTCCCGAAGCTCCCGTGCGTCTAAGAGACATCGCTCAATAGACAGGAGAGATGATGCCATGTTGAACGGAAAATCCGGCTGGCTGATAGTTCTGGCGGTTGTAGCCTTGAGCCTTGCGGGGTTCAACGGTTGCGATGGCGACCAGAAGAAGCAACCTAAACCCGTCGAGTTGGGAGACAAGACAGGCATGAAGCCTACCGAAGACTTGACAGAGAATGCCTTCACCAAGTTCTACAGCCCCGTTGAGGTCACTGTCAGCCCAAGGGTGCCCGGCTACGAACTGCCCATCGAGCCAGCCGAGGCGACCAACGCCGACACCTTCATGAAGCGGATGCACATCGAGGGCAAGGCCGCCGAACTCCTTGCCGCTAACGGCTTCGTAGTTACCGATTACCACGACTATGACAAGGTTGGCCTCTTCTACAAGAGCCTGATGAACAACGAGGTACCGATCTTCGTGACCACCGACTCTCTTCTCCACCTCTACCACATCCAGTTCGACAAAACCCTCAAGGACATCGAGGAGAAGGAGTTCTACGGCCAACTCATCGAGCTTAGCGACCTCATGCAGCAGGCCTCGAAGGATCAGTACGACACCTTGGCGGCGCAGTTGCACGAGGCCGCACGCTACAACTGGGCCTACTTCACGGTGGCGCGCAAGCTCCTCGACCCTGATGCCGAGGTCCCGGCAGCCGTCGAGAAAGAGGTCAACGCAGAGATCAAGCTCATCGAAGCCCACGCCGGATTCGCCGCCAGCCCAATTTTCTCTTACAGGGAGGACTATTCCCAGTATGTACCTCGAGGCCACTACACCCACAGCGAAGAACTCAAGCGCTTCTTCAAGGCAATGATGTGGTATGGCCGCATGACGTTTCTACGTCAGGGATCTCCCGCACTGGGGCCGGGAACATCACGCTGTACCGGG
>Ga0180431_10001369_pt1 | contig 34298 bp, 21 predicted proteins | sample SS_ome_11_FD_132459 | JGI IMG/M metagenome (GOLD analysis project Ga0180431, IMG submission 132459) | Hypersaline lake sediment archaeal communities from the Salton Sea, California, USA - SS_1_MS_1 metaG | ecosystem: Environmental > Aquatic > Non-marine Saline and Alkaline > Hypersaline >... | reverse complement strand
GAATCCGACGCCGAGCAGCGCGGCCTTGAGATCGGCACCGATGGTCGCCCCGCTGGCACGGCGGAAGCTCCACGAGACACGGTACGGCCAGAGTGCGAGTCCCTGCATGAGAAACGTGTACACGGCTCCGAGCCCGACACCCGTCATGACACGGCGAATCTGCTCGCCGCCTGCGTCGCCGGCGACCAGAACCTCGGCGCACGCCGTGCCCTCGGGGAACGGGAGCTTGCCGTGCTCACGGACCATCAGGTACTTGCGAAGCGGTATCATGAAGAGGACTCCGAGCAGACCGCCGACGATCGAGAGGATGAAGATGCGCGAGATCTGCGGCATGAACCCGAGCACGATGAGAGCCGGGATCGTGAAGATGATGCCTCCGGCGAGCGATTCGCCGGCCGAGCCCACGGTCTGCACCATGTTGTTCTCGAGCACCGAGGGCCTGCGCCTGAACGCGCGCGTCAGCGAGACGGCGATGACGGCAGCCGGGATCGAGGCCGAGACCGTGATGCCGACCTGGAGACCGAGGTACGCATTCGCCGCGCCGAACACGATTCCGACGAGCACCCCGATGAGAATCGACCGCAGCGTGAACTCCGGCATGTTCGCCGTATGATGAACGTACGACCCGTACTCATCGCCCTTACAGCCGCCGTACGCATCGGGTCCCAGACACCGCTTCTCGCTCATGCTCTCCCCCCGTTGAGCTGTGAACCTCGTCCTGCAGTGCTCAATCGCCGCGCCGCGCGGCGCGCTACGATCTCACGGACGCCTGAGGCACGACACCCCGCGAGATGAGGTAGACCGCACCCATGATCAGTGCCGCTCCAACCATCGCCCCCGGTGTGAGCCGCTCGCCGAACACGACGGCGGCCAGAGCGATGGCGAAGACGATCTCGATGAGCAGGATAACACACGAACTCGTTGCTGAGATGAATTTGAGACCCCATGACCACAACAGGAACGGAAGCACCGTGCAGAGGACGGCCGTATAGCCGACGACCCAGAGCCTCGCGTCCAGCGGCGGCGGGCCGCCGTGCCCGAGAACGAGCGCGACCGGCAGGACCGTCAACGCGGTCACCGTCGTCATCGCCGCCGTGAGCGCTCTCACGTCGACATCCGCGGACGCGACGATACGCTTATCGAGCAGGATGAAGGCGGTCCACAGAACCGCCGCCGCGAGCACGAGCAGATCGCCCCTCAACTCGGGTCCGGCCGTCAACCGGAACGCCCCTCCGGTCGTCACGAGAAGCACTCCGAGCATTCCGACGGCGATAGCCGCAACCTTCACCGACGTGAACCGCTCGCGGAACAGGTACCGGGAAGCGATGGCGACGAGGATCGTACTGCTGTTGACGAACAGCGCCGCCTTCCCGGCCGTTGTCAGCGTCTGTCCCTGGAACTGCAGGGCGAAGCCGATGCCATTGGACACACCGAGCCAGATGACGAGCGGGTCCGTGAGGAGACGACCGAACGCGCGGCCCCGCCCTGTCATGGCAGCGTACGAGACGGCGACGGCGGCCGCGGTCGCGAAGCGGAGGAGAACAAACCAGTAGGGATCGATGGAGCGCAGCCCGAGCTTGACGACGATGAACGATGACCCCCACAGGAGGCCGGCGAGAGCGGTGGCCGCGATGGGGGCTCTCCGTCGACTCAATCGGGCCTCCTAGCCCGCGGGCCAGAGCACGAGGGCGACCGCCACGGCCATAAGAACGACAAGCGGAAGCGCCATCATCCGATAGAAGCGAGAGAATGTGGCGTTGAAGTGGGCACGCGCCAGAACGAGGCAGAGATGCACGGGCGATATCAGGCAGCCCACGAACCCCGAACCGAAAGCCAGCATGACGAGCTGCATGTCGGGCTCGGGCGTCCCGAAGAGCGGCATGAGAAGCGGGAACGTCACTCCGACGAACGCGAGCGTGACTCCCGTGATGAGCCCTATCAGCATCGGGACGGCGATGATGACGAGAAGCTCGGGCATCTGCATCTGGATAAGGAACTCCGGGACCGACTCGCGAATGCCGGTCTCTATCAGAAGGTGTTTGTAGGCTCCGACGCCGAAGACGAGCGTGATGATCTGGGGCGCCACCCCCTTGCGAAGCGAGCGGAAGACATCGCTCACGCGGGCCCGTTCGAAGATCGCCATGAGGACGATCACCGCCAGCACGACGAGGATGAGCTCGATCTTGAGGACGAGCGCGCCGACGATGACGATCCCGAACGGCAGTACGCCCTTGATGAGCTCCGGCCACGCGCGGCGCCTGCCCTCGGGAGAGGTCTCATTCCGGCCCGCACGGACGTGGCGCAGCACGAAGAAGACGCCGCCTGCGATCGCGGCCAGCGTCAGAGGCCATCCGGCGAGGAACACGTCCGACACACGGCGGTCCACGAGGGTCGCGGCGAAGACGACGGCCGGGTAGAGCGGCCAGATGTACTCCCAGACGTGCCGGAACCAGTAGCTGATGAAGAGGAGTTCCTCTGAGGAGACGTCGTCGTCCTTGAGCGCGCTCCCGACCATCGGGGCGGTCAGCATGGTGCCGCCCGGCATGGGAAGGAGCCCGCCGAACGCAGGGATGAGTGCCACGACGACGCGGTTGTCGCGGATCATCTTCTTGAGACCGGCGACGAGATGATCGAGGTATCCGAGCTTCCCGGCGAGCGCGCCGAGCGCCAGGATCGTGGCGATCCGTCCGAAGAGCAGCAGCGTTTCTCTGTCGACGGCCGCCGCCCCGACCTGGACCGCCGTCCACTTCGGGGCGAACCCGGCCCCGAGCGCCATCGTACAGGCGCCCGCGAGCATGGCCACACCGAGGTCGACTCGGAACCGAACGAGGATGATGATCAGGACGATCGATGCCGCCAACGCCAGGATGTCTCTCTCCACGCGGTCCACTCCATGCTATAGAGAGGGGCGCAGCAGATCTCCTGCCGCGCCCCATCGTGTCGAATGCGTCGTGGTTCCGCTACTCAAGCTCCGACAGGGCGAGATTCATCCGAACCATGTCGTCACGCCACTTGTAGAAGCTCTCGGTGTACGTCACAAGCGAGATGAACTGGGCAAGATTCGTGACGCCCCGCTCCTCCATGTGCTTCTTGAGCTTGGAGTCGGCCGGGAGGTTCTTCATCCAGTTCTGGAAATACTCCTCCTTCTCACCGAAGTGCCGGACGAGTTCCTCGTCCGTCGGCTCATGGTACCGCTCCTCGTGAACGACGGCCTCGAGCGGAAGCGACGGGGCGAGCACTGGGCGCTCCGCCGGATGTCCGAGCAGCAGCATGGCCGCCGGCAGCACGCCCTTGGGAAGCGAGAAGAAGTCGAGCGTCGTGTACGGCTGCCACACGATCTCCTGGACGTACTGCGAGCCGAGTCCGAGCGACTCGGCGGCGATGACGGCGTTCTGAGCGGCCGTGTAGACGGACCGGAGCGCGACCCAGAGCACACCGATACCCTTGAAGTGTGCCGTGCCGCCCTGAACCTCCGCCCATCGGTTCAGGCGGTTCGTATCGACGCAGAACAGAACCGAAAGAGGTGCCTGCTCGATACACTTCTTCCGCCCCTCACACAGCATCTCGTTGAGCTTCTTCCTCCGTTCGACATCGCGCACAACGATCATCGAGAAAGGCTGAGAGCCCCGGTACCCGCCGGTCAGCGTTCCTCCCGGACCGGACGCCCGGAGCGCCGCCGTGAGGATCTGGTCGAGGTTCTCCTGAGACACCGCCTCGTCGGTGAACTTGACGATGCTCCGCCTGTCGTAAATCGCTTCCAGACAACTCTTCTCCACGTCGCCCCTCCTGATCTGCCTGTCGGCTTCGGTCCGCTGTTACGCGTTCTGCTCCGAGATGATATTCCTCAACATGGCACGGGCTCGATGGAGATGTGTCTTCAGTGTACCCATCGGGAGCCCGAGTGCGTCGGCTACTTCCTTATAGCTCCTCTGCTCGAGATAGAAGAGGGTGATCACCGTGCGATACTGATCCGGCAGCTTCGCGACCGCCGCGCGGACCTGAGTCCGGAACTCGGCATCGATGACGAGGTGATCGGGTCTGGTCCTCGTCGGTTCGAGATCGATCGCCGACTCAATGTGAGGACCCGCATCGATGTCGACGGCAGGCGCCCTCTTTCGGCGTCGCTTGAGATGCGTCAGAGCCCGGTTCGTTGCGATCCGATAGAGCCAGCTCGAGAATTTCGAGTCGCCCCGGAATCTCCCGATGGCGCGATACGCCCGAACGAACGCCTCCTGAGCCGCATCACCGGCATCCTCGTCGTCACCGAGGATGCGCGCGGCGATCGTGAAAACGTAGTCCGAGTATCGCTCGACGAGGACCGCGTACGCATCGTCCGAGCCGCCCTGGGTGAGGGCGACCAGTTCCTGGTCGTCGAGCGATCGCAGTGCTGCGCTGTCAGCAGCAGCCATCAGCACCCCCGGAGCGTCCGGACGCACCCACGCCACCCGCCGACCGTCCGCAGACGATCGGCTGGCCGGGTACGACCGACAATGCTAGCAGAACAGGGCCTGAATCCAAGTTGTTTTCGGAGCGAAACCCCATCCGCTCTCCCGGGGTCATAGAGAGCGAAAGGGAGATGAACTGAGGGTCCGTCAGTGATAAGACGCGACGGGTCGGACCGCCGGCACGAGCAGGACCGGGACCCGAACGCAACCGCGGCAGAAGCCGCAGGAGGAAGCAGTCATGGGCATTCCCGAAATCCTCTTTGGGATGACAATGACGCTCATCAGTATCGGCGGGACGATCGTGATCATCATGCTGATCGTGCGCGCGATCCAGAACGGTCGAGCTACCCGTGAGAGGGCGTTCAGGGCAGCGCTGGACCGGGGGATCTACGACCCGAAGATCATGAACCCTCAGCCCACGGGCAACGCCGCTGCGTCGCTTGGCTGGGGCATCTTCTTCTCGATGGTCGGCGTCGCGCTGCTCATCGGTTTCGTCATCCTCGGCATCGCCGGAGACGCCGCGCTCGGCGGTCTCATCCCGCTCGCCATCGGCATCGGCCTCATCGCCTTCCACGTTATCATCAAGCGCAACCAGAAGGACATCGAGCACAACGGGGATCCGATTCGATTCGATCCGGCCATCACACCGGCCACCGCCAGCGAGGACGATCACAGCGCCATCGGGAGCTAGCGGCGGAGAACCGCGTCCCCTCAGCTCATCCTCATGACAACACCGCCCGGCAGGAAGGTCCAGACGACCCTCACGCCGGGCGGAACTGTCGTGGTGCGGTGCGACGTGGTGCGGCCCTGCCAGATGGACATCGAGCATGGCGGTCATCCAATCCGGTTCGAGCCCGGGTCGCGTCACCTCAACGGCGACAGAGAGTGAGATTCGAAACCTCGATGGCTATCGAGAGAATGCCCGGCGCGCGTCGAGGGAGAGCTCCTTCGAGAGCCTGTACGCCGAGACGGCGAGGAAGGCTGTGCCAACCGCGACGACCGTCCACACGACTCCCGCGGCGACGCCGACCGGTACGGAACTCTGTACCGCCTCCACGCCCGGCACCGTCGTTGTGGCCGAGACGATGCCGTCCAGCCAGGAATCGAGGCACGAGGAGAATCGACCAATGGGACCCGCAACGCCGGACAGTGCCCCGGTTCTGACAAGCGTTGTCACCGCCGCGACCGTCCCAAGAACGGAACCGACGGTTACGACAACCGGCTCAAGTCTGGGAGCGGCTGTGGGGCGGGCGATCTCGCGCATCACGGCCGTCGGGAGCCAGGCGGGCGCCTTCTCCATGGCGGTCGCGGCGAGAGCCGCGTCGATCGATCGGAGCTCCGCACGAAGACCCCGGCACTTCGGGCAACCGGCGCAGTGTTCGGCGAGGGCTTGCGCCTCGGCGCCGCTCAGCCGCGCGGAGGTTCCGAAGCGGTCATCGTCACCGAGGACGAGCGCATCAAGCTCCATCTGAATGAGTCGTTCTGCCGACGTGCAGTCCACGTTCAGCTCCCGTCGATCGAGCTCCCCGCCGCCATGACCACCATGGCGGCTCCGAACGGAGGTGGAGATCACTACTCCATGAGACACGCACCGTGGCGCCCGGGTTTCACCGAAACGCCACCAGCGTAAACATCTGACCCGTCGCACGATAGATGATGGCTCAGGACTTCAGTACCACCCTCCGGACCCCCACGTTCCCGGGGCGGTCGAACGCCCGCACCGCGACAGCGTGCTCGCCATCGGCGAGCCCCGACAGCACGAGTCGTCCCTCCTCGGAACGGCCGTCGTACATCCCGTCCCCCGGATGGACCCGCTCCCACTCCCCGTAGTCCACGGAGACCTCGACCGCGGCGAGCGGACTCGAGGCGTCGTCGACCGATACCGTGAGCGTGGCGCCGTCGCGGCCCGATTCGAGATCGATCGCACCAATGGTCGGCGGTGTGTTGTCGATCGCGAAGGCGCCGCTTGTCCCCTCGGCATCGAACGCCGACGTCGGGGGGTTGCCGGGACGATCGGACGCAACGATGCGTATCCTGTACCGACCGTCGGGCATCGAGTAGCTATCCCACGTGTGGAAGGGCCTGTCGAGATCGCCCTCCATCAACCACCATTCACTCTCATCCTCATGGCGGACATAGACGTCGAAAGTCAGCTCGTCGCCGTTCGGATCGAACGCATCCCACTCCACCGTTCTGAGGCCACGCGCCACGGCCGGGAGCCCGACCGCGCTGCGCTCGACCGCGTTCATCGAGTAGGTCACCTCGAGACCCGACGGAAGCGTCTGCGTCGCCGTGTCGTTCCCGAGCCCGTTGGTCGAGAACCCGCGGCCCGCCTCGGAGACGGTGACGCTCACAACCTGGGGCGGGACGTTCTCGCGCAGGTACGCGATCTCGACCGCCCGGAGCGAGGTCTCTCGACCGGCACCTCCGTCGAACGTGGCTCGCCACTGGAGGAACCGTGACGCGGGGCTCGCGACCCGCCCATCCTCAAGCGACGTCCAGTCGCTCCAGCTGTGGTCGGGATGCTCGATGCTGCCGCTGCGTGTCTCGACGGAGATGTGACCGGCGTCATCGGCGGTCACCAGGCAGCTTCCCCAGATCGCGGAGGTCACCGCATCAAAGACGCGGGACTCGTAGCTCCCCTCCCCGGATGTCCCTCGTTCGAGCCGGTAGGCGCCGCCAGGCGTCCCGGTCGTCACGATCGTACCGCCCTCGGCTGCGATGATCGAGAGCGCCTCGGCCTCATCCAGGTCGGCGAGGAGACCGTGAGCGCCCGGCTCGATCGCGAAGACCCTGCCGCTCGAGCCCATCCCCGCCACAACCGCCCCGTCGGGGGTCCGTCCGAGCGAGACGACGGGCGCCTCGCCCGATCTCCAGACCTCGTACGCCCCGCCGGCCGTCGTTCGATAGACGGCCCCCTCACCGAGCGGGACGCTCGGGTCGGCCATCTCATCGAGGGCCTGCTCCATCGAGATGCTCGACGCCGAGAACAGCAGCGAGCCGTCCGTGTCCGCGACGATGCCGGACACCTCATCGTATCGCGTGTCGTAGAGAACCCTGGCGTCGCCCCCGGGAGTCACATCCAGCAGAAGACCGTCCCCCCCGGTGCCGGCGAAGACACGCTCCCCGTCCACCACCAATGTCACGATATTGAGATCCGTCGGCTGGGCCAGCGTGCGGGCGCGGGCGTCGCTGTCGAGGGCGATGACGACCGCGGCCTCTCCGGTACCGACGATGAGTCCGTGCTCCGGTGAGAAGGCCATCGCCCAGATGTAGTTCTCGCCCGTCTCATAGAACAGCTCGGAATCACCGTCCGGGGCAACGCGGTAGACCTCGCCGCCCGGCGCGGTCCCGACGAACACGTCGCCCCCCCATCCGACGGCCAGCGCCGGCAGATCGACATCATCCATCGAGAGCAGCACGCGTCCTCCCGAGACGTCAGCGCGGCAGAGGCTGCCCGGTGTTCCGGTCGTCACGTAGACCTCGCCGCGAGTACCCACGGCCGCCGACCACACGTAGTCGCAGTCGGGGACATCGAGGGCGGTCATGGGCGCGCCGGGCACGACCCGTCCGCTCTCGAGGATGGCCACGCCGGCCGCCGTCCCACGGAGAAACCCCGTGTAGCTGTCGGTGCGCCAGTAGGTCGTCTCGACCGCGGATGCCACGCTGCCACAGCTCGCGATGGCGAGCGCCGTCAGCGCAACGAGTATGGCCGCACCGCGCCGGATCCCACGCGATGTTGCGCGTTCATGGGACAGTCCGTGGGAACGCTTCATGTGTGCCCTCCTCAATGGATCAGTCGATCGGTCGGCGATATCTATCGCCTGCCCGCCCCGTCGTCGACGATGGTCACCTGAATCTCGTGAACCCCGACAACGGGGCGGTCATGCGAGAACTCATGCTGGTCGAACACGGCCATCTCCGTTCGGTCTGCGGTGCCGGTCCCGGCACCGGATGCCATGACGAGCGCCGCGCGTCCCGGCACTCGTTTGAGCTCGCGCCCGCGGTGGGAAAGTCCTGGTCTCATCGACAGGAGCTGGACGATGACTCGGCTCTCGGGACGAACATCCGCGATGGCCTCGATGATCTGCTCGTAGCTCCGCGGATAGGCGCCGGCACCCAGCCGCTCGATCTCAAGCATGTGATAGTCGACGGCCGCGGCGACGCGCACCATGACCGGCCCCGGCGCGGCAGTGCGCGGGACGAGCAGCTCGACGACGCGCGTGACCCTCTCTCCCTGCCAGTCGCGAAGACCGACACGCACGGCGACCGTATCTCCGGGAGCGCACTCGACGCGCTCCGCGGTCACATGCTCGATGAACGACTGGCGACGCTCCGACCTGACGTCGACGTCTACCGCGACTCCGATGAGCTCGCCCCGGCGGAACTCGTTGAGGAGAAGGAGTTCGATGATGGATGAGACCTCGCCGCCTATCCGGAACGGGAGTCCCTCGGTGAAGAAGACGTTCTCGTACGTGACGGGACCGTCCGCGGTCTGAATCGTCACACGTAGTGTGGCGGTGGCGGCCCCGGACAGTCTGGCTGCCTCGGCGACGGCGTCGGAGAGCGCCAGCCCCGTGAAGAGGGTTGTATAGGATGCGGACCGGACGACGTCGAACTCGTATCGCGTCGGCGCGGCGCCCTCGACCGACACGCTCACCGTCATCGGGAGCATGTCAGGCACGTCTCCAAGGCGCCCGGCCATCACCCGCCGACGATCCTGGAGGAAGGTCCCTACGGGCTCGGTACCGGAGGCGAACTTGAACGAGACCGCGAGCGACGGCATCGACGCGTGCACGCGCGCCGAGACCATCGGGAGCTCAACGGGGCCCGCATTGAACAGCGGGTGTCCGAACGCGAGGATCCGTTCGCCGTCGCGATGCGTGACGGTGCCGACCGCGGTCATGTTGATGTCCCCTGAGACAAGCTGCGCTCCGATGGAGGAACCCGGCTCCACGGCCGGGGGACCGTCCGAATCGGAGGCACGCCTATCGCCCCACGCGGTCACCGGGGCGAACCCGAGAGGTTCGAGCAGCCCGGACGCATCCGCGAGGAACGACCGGTCGCCCGACCGCACGAGCAGCGGCGTCAGGGCAGGCGTCGCATCCTGATCCCCGACATCCCGAACCACCCGCACATCATCTGAGTCGATGCCCGCGAGCGCGCTCAGACGCCCGATGGGCGTTGCCGCCAGTTCTCCGCCGGTCGCCCGGTCAAATGCTCGCGCGTACGACACTCCGGGAGCGCCCGCGCCGCTCGTCGCTCCGTCGAGCATGTCGAGGGCCGGCAGCATCTCCTCGATCGGCGTGATCCCCGCGATCGGCTCGCGGCTGAACGGCCATGACATCGCGATGGCTCCCACGAGGCGACCATCGAGATACACCGGGCTTCCGCTCATCCCTTGCATGATCCCCGTGCGCTCAACGAGATCCCCGGACGCGAGCCCGAGGATGAGACTCCCACCCGGGTGTTGGCCGGGAACGATATCGAGTATCTCGATGCTGAACTCCTCGATCTCGGTGCCCTGGAAGACCGTGTGCGCGACGCAGAGATCGCCGGGCACAAGCTCATCAAGCGGTACGATATCGGTCCCGGCGGCCGGGACAACGGCGGCAACGAGTGACAGCGCGGCGCAGAGAGCGATCGCAGAGGCGTTCTGAACAACTCTATCGGGCGGTGTGCGCGGACTGGGACTCCGACTCATCAAACAGCTCCCACGCGCGAGGCGCGCTGAACGGGTGAAGGTGATTTCGATGAAGTGTCCTCGATGCGGTGAGGCGTGTCAAGGAGTCGGCCGGCCGTGCGACCGAACACCACCCGTGACGCCGCTCTCGACATCATAGAGACGGAACCGGATCGGCTGGTCACCGAGAAAGTCAACGGCCTCGCCGTCCACACGATACGGCGCGTACCGCCATCGGTAGATGGCTCTTCGAGCAGCCTGCTCGCAGGCGCGATCAACTTCGGAGCTCAACAGCCAGACGTTGGCAACCTCGCCGGTCTTCGTGACGTGCAGTCGAAACACGACGACGCCTTCAACGCCGGCCGCCTTCGACGAGACCGGGTACCTTGGTTTGACGAGGTGTGAGACGATCATCTCCTGACTTCTCGGCTGCGGCAGCGCCGTCTCGAGCTCGCGGAGAAGGTCGAGTCCGTCCTCGGCGATGTCGTCGCTCTCGTCGCCGACCTCACTGGTCTCGGACTCCCCTTCGGGCACCTCCCAGTCGGTGATCGTGATCGGCACAACGCGGAAAACGTTCTGCCCGCCTGTCCCGCGGGCTATCCGGAGCTCGCGTTCGCTGGGACCGATGTCACGGACGACCGAGATCTCAGGCAGGATACGCGTCGGGCCGCGATAGCCGATGCTCCGTACGATGGGGATGCGGTCACGGAAGGGCGCGACGACGAGTATGGCGATGACGTGTGCTGCGACGGACAGAGCGAACGCCACCAGCACGCGCGACAGGTAGCCCTTGTCGCGGGACAGGCGGAACGCCCTTGAGGAGTCTGTGCAGGGAGCCATCAGCCGCTCGATTCAGGGGGGCGAGGCAGCTGTCAGAATTCGTATCCCTTCGGGATGACGACGATGCCGCTGGGAGTGGTGACGAAACGCTTGGCGTCCTCTTCGGGGTCGTATCCGATCTGTGTCTTCGGCGGAATGCGGACGCCCTTGTCGACCACGACGCGTCTCAGCTTTGCGTACCTTCCGACGTCGACGTCCTCCATCAGGATCGATTCGAAGGCGTAGCTGTAGCTGTTGGTGCGGACGCCCGGCGAGAGCACGCAGCGTTGGATGCGGCCGCCGGATATGACGCAGCCGGTCGAGACGATCGAATCGACGGCGATACCCGTTCTGTGCTCGCTCCGGCCCTCGGCGAACACGAATTTCGCGGGTGCGTACATTCCCTGGTACGTATGGATGGGCCATTTGGGGTCGTAGAGGCTCAACCGGGGCGTGACGTTCACGAGGTCCATGTTCGCCTCCCAATAGGCGTCGATCGTCCCGACATCCCGCCAGTACCCCGGGTCATCCTCCTCTCCGAACACGAAGGCGCGAACGTCGTACCCCTCACGGATCATGCGCGGGATGATGTCGCCGCCGAAGTCGAACTCCCCCTTCGCGGTCGCCTCGCTGAGCACTTCCACCATACGCGGCGTCGAGAACACATAGATCCCCATCGATGCAAGCACACGGTTCGGACTCCCGGGGATCGTCCTCGGATCCTCCGGCTTCTCCTGGAACCCGCGGACGACGAGGTTCTCGTCGACCACCGTGATCCCAAGTCCACCGGCCTCCGCCGCGTCGCGTTCCTGGACGCAGATGGTCAGATCGGCGCCGGCCGTGGCGTGATATGCAAGGAACGGCTTGTAGTCCATCGCGTAGATATGGTCGCCGGAGAGCACGAGCGTGAAACGCGATGGCATCGTCTCAAGGAGATGCGTGTTCTGCCAGATGGCGTCGGCCGTTCCACGATACCAGTCCTCACCCAGCCTCTGCTGCGCGGGGACGTTCTCGATGAACTCGTCCATCCAGTGGCTCAGGAAGCCCCACCCCCTTCTCAGGTGCCGCGCGAGCGACCGTGACTTGTACTGGGTCAACACGAACACCCGTCGGAGGTCGGAGTTGAGACAGTTGGAGAGGCTGAAGTCGATGATGCGGTAGATGCCACCGAACGGCACGGCCGGCTTCGCCCGGTCCCTGGTGAGCGGTGCAAGTCGCTCACCCTTGCCGCCGGCGAGCAGCATCACAACGGTCTCTCTGTTCATCCAACCTCCGGGACGAATGCCTGAACTCGACCTGCCCTACTCGTATCGCACCATGTCCCCGGCGTCGAACCCGCTGCCGGACACGACGCTGCAGATCGAGTACTTCTCCTTGATGTCCGAGGCCATGATGACGCCGATCTTCTCCTCTTCGGCGCCAAGCTCCAGACCGGTCACCGGATCAACAAGAGCCTCACCCATCCGGTAGACGTTGAACTCCATCCCGGCCGTGATCCCGGTCGTCTGCCCGGCGTTGAGGTAGATCTTCGCTCCGTCCGCCTTGACGATGCGTCCCGTCCAGGGCACGGCCTCGAGCGTCTCGGTGATCGACTCGACGAGCCCGTCGATCGCCTCGCGCGTGGCCTGCCCGACGAGCGTCTGGTCGAACTTGCCGTCATGGCCGAAATTGAAGTCCTCGGTCCTGAGCTTGAGTCCCATCTGCGTCCTGTCGGCGTCAGCGGTCTCCGCGAGAATGATCTCCCCCGTTGTCGTGTCGATCATCCTGACGTCGATGGCCACACGAGCTGTCGTCTTCGAGATCCCGCCACCGAACCCGGCGATCCCTCCCCCCGTGCTCGATTCCGAGTAGCCGAACTCCGATACAGACCCGTAGACGATCGCCGCGACGCCGAGAAGCTTGCCGAGCTGAGGCGCCGTCTGTGCGGTGACCTTTCCCGACTGCCCGAGATTCTGCTCGGACAGAACGTGATCAAGCTGCTCACGCTCCATCACGCTGAATTCACCTGACTGCACGAGCGCCGTGGTGAGCATGTCGGACATACCACCGCCTGGGTTCGGCCCCGTCCAGTGCCATCGACTACGGTCGCTCTTGTCCTCGAACTCCACGACCGCGATCATCTTCTTGAGACCCTTCGGGCCGTCGTCCTTGGCATCCGCGACGCTCGACAGCGCCGTCGTGATCGTGAGGACCGCGAGAACGGCCAGGACAATCTTCACAGTGCGAACGCTCATCGTTCCATCCCCCCTGGGGCCTGAGCCCTCCGGTCACCTTGCTGCGCTCGTCCCCCGAACACACGGAGACGCGTATGCGCCTCGTGGCTGGCGACACCACCTCTGACACATCCACATCATTGTTATGTGGGGGAACGGCAGTGTCAAGGCCGAGGTTGCCGACGACCCAGATCTCGTCTCTGTATGACATGCTCACGGGCTTTGCGGTTGACTCAGGCCGGAGTACCGGAGCACAATGAATCAACTCCAGCGCCTTCCCCCCACAGACCGGACCCGCACGGGAAGCCCCCGGAAGAGGTCATCTCATGAACAGACCCGATGGAACGAGGGCCGCCAGGCACATCGCCGCGTTCGCGTGCGCAGTCGCACTCGTGTGTCTCTGCGCCTGCGCGACAGTGTTCGCCTCCGTAGCCGCGTTCGCAACAGAACTGACTCACGCGGCCGAACCGGCTCTCGGGGTCGTGCCGACCGTTGAGACCGCCTCAGAGCACGACGCCGCGCGTGCGGCCCGCAGAGCCCGAGCTTCTCACGGCGCGACCGTGCTCTGGTCGGATGACATGGAGGGCGGCACGAACGGCTGGACGCACCGGGACCATGGATGGGGCATCGAACCGCACTTCCACACCGACTCCTATATGGCGTTTGAAGGTGGCACCAGCTGGTGGTGCGGGACTCTCGACCTCGATGCGAACGGCGGCTACGGCAACGGATGGGATGACCGGCTTGAGCTGCCGCCCGTCGACGTCTCCGGCGCCTCGTATCCCGTTCTGACGTTCGCGCACTACTTTCACAGCGAGCCGCAGCGAGATATCACACTCCTCCAGGCGATGCGCGGCGGCGCACTCGATGATCTCAATGCCGGCTTTGACGGACTCATCCCCGGAGGCGCATGGGTCGACATCGGTACATACGGTTACGTCCTGAGCGACCTCGACAACCCGCTCGAGATCAGATTCCAGTTCACGTCCGACGGAACGAACTCAGACGAGGACGGCGGGTTCGACTCCGTCGGCGGCGGGTACATGGTCGACAACATCAAGATCTTCGATTTCTACGGGGGCGAGGTTTTCTTCCTCGACGACGCGGAGAACGGAGGTCTCTGCAATCCGAACGTGCAGGACCTTGCGGGCGACTACTGGCATATCACGGAACGACCGTGCGCGGCGACGAGCGGCGCGCACGTCTGGTGGTGCGGTGACGATGCGGACACATCCCACGTACCCGGACGTCTCGATAACTGGCTCGTCTCCCCTCCCGTCGACATCGGCTCGCTCGACCCCGGCACGCCGTGCACGCTGCGGTACATGCTCCATGCGGAGGTACCGATGGTCGATAACGACTACTGGACCATCTATGCGTCGACCGACCGCGGCGAGACCTGGTACCAGCTCGGCGCGTGGTGGGGCGACTTCGAAGCATGCTCCGGCTGGAGTCAGGCGGGGATCGATGGACTCTCCATCACGCATCTGCTGCCGGGAAGCTCATTCCGCGCGTTGTTCAGGTTCTTGACAACAGAGAATGGATGCGGGCCCGGCGCCGCGGGCGGAGCCGGGATCACGCTGGATGACGTATCACTCGTGGCCGGGACCTCGCCGGTCGAGCGGACCAGCTGGGGACGCATCAAGGCGGTCTACCGCCGTTGACCCCGAAAGGCGCACAACACGTTACCGCGTCTGGCATTGCGAAGAGCGCGGCTCACGGTCGCAAGTCCGGTTTTCGGGTTGACAGAGTGGTGCGCGGTGTCGAGAATGACGCCACCGGGAAAAGAGTCACTCCAGCGGGCCAGACGAATGGAGTGACACAGGTTGTCTTCACGGGAGGTACACAAATGGGACTCCTGCGTACGCTGTCTCTCTGCGCGGTCGTCTGTGCCGCTCTCACTCTCTGTGCGGCCTCGGTCGTCGCGAAGTCGCCGGAGGTCGCCACACCGACACTGGCCGACCCCTATCACGCGTCGCGCGCCACGGTCATATGGGCTGATGACATGGAGAGCGGAACCAACGGATGGACGACCGTCGATCACACGGTGGGCGCCACGCCACACTTCCACGTCGACACGTACATGGCCAACCACGGCACATATCACTACTGGTGTGGGTCGTTCGCTTTCGATGCCGACGGTGGGTACGGCAACGCCTGGGACGATCGGCTGGACATCCCCTCAACAGATGTGACCGGAGCATACTACCCGGTCCTGACCTTCGCGTATCGCTTCGACTCGGAGGCCGGCTACGATTTCACGTACGTGCAGGCCGAGAGCACGGGCGTGTTCAGGAACCTGAACGCAGGATACGACGGAACGAGCGCCGGCTGGCAGGATCTCGGAACGTACGGCTTCGTGCTCAGCGCGTACGACAACCCGTTCGTGGCCAGGTTCCGATTCATCTCCGACGGCGCATGGTCCGACGAGGACGGCAACTATGCGTCGGTCGGCGGCGCATTCATGGTCGACAACATCAAGATCTTCGACTTCTACGGGGGCGCCGAGTACTTCTTCGACGACGTCGAGGACGGCGTCGGGCTCTGCACGCCCTCCGTAATAGGCGCGGTGGGAGACTACTGGCACATCATCGACAGGATGTGCCCCGCGGCCTCCGACCCGCACAGCTGGTGGTGCGGCGATGACGCCGATACCTCGCTGATCCCGGCCAATGTCGACAACTCACTCATCACACCGATGATCAGCCTCCACTCCCTCACCGGAGCATCCACGTGTACGCTTCGCTACGCGATGCACATGGAGGTTCCGACCGTGGACAACGACGGGGTCAACGAGTACCTCTCAACGGACGGCGCAACATGGTATCTGATAGGCGCATACTGGGGCGACTTCGAGCAGTGCGACGGCTGGTCCACATCCGGTCTCGACGGCATCGACGTGACGCCCTTCCTCCCTGCGAGCAATCTGTGGTACCGGTTCCGGTTCACAACGACCGACAACGGCTGCGGTCCCGGCGTTGCGGGCGGAGCGGGGATCATGGTCGACGATCTGTGGGTCGAGGCGACCGAAACACCGGTCGAGCAGTCGAGCTGGGGCAGCATCAAGGCCTTCTACCGATAGCCGACTCGACCCGGTCCGAATGTGCTCGGGCCTGCCGCATCACCGACATATCGTCCTGATAACGCCTCCGGCCTCGCGGTCGGAGGCGTTTCGCGTCTCGAATGCGCTCCTCTGCGTCAGGAGCATCATCCCGTAGCGATACGCGGCCCCGTGTGGCACGCCCATCCGGTCGCCGGGCATCTGCACCGCCTGTCCCGCATCATAGAGAGTAGGCTCGGTACGCCGCGCCACACGCAGGATGACCCCATCGGACCCCGCTCAATAGCGGTCATCCCTTCATCAATCCTTGACGAACAGCCAAAACTAAGGTAAAATGTTATGATAAGCAAAGTTGCACTGATATCACACCCGCTGAGGGAGGACTCGATGCGTCTGTCCGGACTCCGGATCACCGCGTCCGCGGTCGTGCTTCTGCTCGCCGCCCTGTGTCTCGCGCCATCGGCATCTGCCGCGCCGGCGCTGACCACAACCTGCGATTTCGATGAGGATGACGTTGTCATCTCTGAGTATCGCGGACACGACGTGGTCGCGATCGATGGTCTCCGAACGACGCTCGAGCTCGGCCGACCCGAGCTCCCCGTGCGCTACGTCCGCTTCGCGCTCCCCGACGGGATGACGGCGTCCGGCGTGACTGCCGTGGTGGGTGGCACGGTCCGGCTCGACGGTCGATTCCGTGTGCGGCCCGTCCAGCCGCAGCACGCTCTCTCGCTCCCCTACGTCGCCGAATGGCGCGATCCGGATCCCAGCATCTACGGCACATCCGGCCTGTATCCGGCGGCGCCGGCCCGACTGATCGACACCGGGAACATCGGCGGCTATACCGTAGCCACGGTCGCCGTCTATCCCGTTCAGTATGAACCGACGACCGGGACCCTCTCGCTCAACCGGTCGATCGACCTCTCGCTCGAGCTCTCTCCTGCCGATCGTTCGCTGCGGCGCCCGCAGACGCGTTCGGAGCGCGCAGAGACCGCGGTTGCCGCGCGCGTCCGGAACATGGTCGAGAACCCGAACGACGTACGCAATCCCACTACGCTCAGGTCGAGAGACGCGGGGACCGACTACCTCATCATCACAGGCCCGGACTACGTCGATGAGCTCCAGCCGCTCGCCGACTGGAAGACCGACAAGGGCGTGCCGGCCGAGATCGTCACGACCTCGTGGATCTACTCGAACTACGCGGGCGTCGACAACCAGGAGAAGATCCGCAACTGCATCATCGACTATTACACGAGCCAGGGAACAACGTGGATCCTCCTCGCCGGCGACACGGACATCGTGCCGGCGCGGACGGCCTTCGCCAAGGACGTTGGCAGCGCCAACGAGAACGCCCTCCGGTGCGACCTCTACTTCTCCGATCTCGACGGGACCTGGAACGGTGACGGAGATGACACGTGGGGCGAGATCACGCAGGACACTATCGATCTCTATGCCGACGTCTTCGTCGGCCGCGCTCCCGTGAACACGTCCGCCGAAGCCTCGAGGTTCGTCACCAAGGTCCTCACCTATGAAGGCGCCCCGGCCGGCAACACGCTCCCGACCGACTATCAGGAGAACATGCTCTTCCTGGCCGAGGTACTGTGGAGCGAACCCTGGACCGACGGAGGGATCGCCAAGGACATGATCGATGACGACTCCGTCCCATCGACTTTCGATCCGATCACGAAGCTCTATCAGACGAACGGTCAGCTCACGAAGTCACGCACGGTCTCCGAACTCAGCAGCGGACAGAACATCACGAATCACATGGGCCACGCCTACTACAACGTGATGAGCATCGGCAGTTCGTCGCTCTATAACAGCGATATGGACGGGCTCTCGAATTACGACCGTCAGGGCATCTGGTACTCGATCGGATGCTGGCCCGCCGCTATCGACTACAACTGCATCGCCGAGCACTGGATGAACTCGCAGGGCGGCGGCGTCGCCTTCATCGGCAACAGCCGCTACGGCTGGGGCTCGCCGGGCGCGCCCGGCAACGGCACATCCGACCGCTACGACCGCGAGTTCTTCAGACAGCTGTTCAACGAGGGTCAGGACGTCATCGGCGTGGCGCATGCGGCCCACAAGGACGAGTTCGTCAGCGAGGCCAGGAGTGACGGGTACACGCGCTACGTGCTCTACGAACTCAATCTCCTGGGCGACCCGGAGATGCGCATCTGGACGACGACGCCTTCGGCCGCTACCGTGAATCACCCCGATTCCGTGCCGCTCTCCGGCGAGCCGTTCCTCGTCACCGTCCGCGGTTCCGACGGTCGCGCGATTCCGGACGCCGTCCTGTACTTCAGCAATACGGAGATCGCGGAGACCTTCACAACCGGGGCCGACGGCATCGCCACGGTCGATCTCGACCCGACGACGTCCGGATCGGTCATGATGACGATCACCGGCCCGGGGGTGCTTCCCTACTCCGAGTCGCTCCCGATCGCGGATACGCCGCCGGACACGACGCCTCCCGCAGATATCGAGACGCTGAGAGCGGCGGACCCGTTCGACCTCGGAAGCGAGATCCAGCTCGACTGGTCCGGATACGCCGCGCCCGCCGACTTCGCTGCGTATCGTCTGTACCGCAGCACAGAACCGTTCAGTGACATCTCGGGCAGAACACCTGTGGCCAGCGGCATTCTCTCCGCCGGTGCGACGACATGGGACGACACATCGGTCACCGACATGCAGCCGTACTACTACGCCGTTGTCGCGGTCGACCTCTGGGGCAATGTCGACGAGACCGTGACAGCGGTCGGGCCGATCGCGTCGAGCGTCAACGCGCGCATCCTTCTCTGGGATGCCGACGACGGCGACCTGCCCTTCGACGGCGTTGGCGACATGTACGGTGTCACCGACGGAACGGAGGTCGCCTGGGTCGACGCGCTCGACTCGATCGGTGAACTCTACAAGTACACGGAGACGATCCCCACCGACCTCTCGCCCTACGACCTCGTCATCTACCTCGGCGGCGTCGTGAACTTCGGCGGACTCAACGTCCACATGACCGAGGAAGAAGCGGCCGCCCTGCTCGCCTTCACCGATGCGGGCGGCAGTCTCTATATCGAGGAGCCGAACTTCGGCGGGCAGTACAGCGAGAGCGGAAGCGCATCTCAACTGGACCTGTGGGACCGTTTCCACTGCACCTATGCGATGGGCAGCGCGAAGCTGGTCGGCAACGTTCAGACACTGGTCGGTCAGACCGGCGGCCTCACCGACGGGATGAGCTTCCCGTACGACTATCAGAACGACCCGGACCAGTTCATCGGCAAGATCGGCCCGGACGATCCGGGCACGGAGCTCCTCTGGACGGACCAGAGCGCCGAGGACCGCGGAACTGTCTACGTCGATCCGGTCAATGGGGCACACCGCTATATGGTTCCGGTGCTGCTCGGCGGCACGACCGGCGGGAGCTACCCGTCGACCCACGTCGAGTACGTCACGAGGCTTCTGGACGACCTCTCCCTCATCGGAACGACCGGTGTCGAAGACGGACTCGTCGCGGCGTCGCACCGTCTGGATCAGAACAGCCCCAACCCGTTCAATCCGACGACGAGCGTGCACTACTTCGTAGCCTCTGAGAACGCGCAGGTCCGCCTCGCGGTCTACGACGTCCGCGGCCGCAAGGTGACGACGCTGGTCGAGGGCAGATCGGACGCCGGGGAGCATGCCGTCGTCTGGGACGGGACGGACTCGCGCGGACGCAAGGTCTCGTCGGGCATCTACTTCCTCCGTGCCGAGATCGACGGCTGGAGAAACGCGCGGAAAATGGTGCTTCTCAAGTAGCTGCCCGGGGAATCGCTTCGGAAAGCACCAGGAGGCTCCATTGCTCGCACATACGACGGGCGCGCCGAGGCGAAACCTCCTTGACGCGCTCGCGTTATTGTGATAAGATAGATTTGATAGTTGATACCTCACACGTTGCCGCGCATTGGGCGAAACGCATCACAGGAGAGGCATCACACCCCACACTGCTACTGCTCTGAGCGAACCGAGTCGACATCACGAACACGACGCGTGACGCGCGGGCTGTCCGGAGGACCGGACGCGGCGGTGACTGGTGTGTGGGCCCTCGCCCACTGACGTACTGCCATGTACCGGGACCGGGTGCCTGCCGACGACGCCTCGGTCCCTTTCGTGTCTGAAGACCGGCCGGCCCGGAGCGGTCCGTGGTGGACCGGTCGCGCACTCGCATGAATAGAAAGAGAGCGACCCACGCTCGAACAGCAAGCAACTGCAGAAGGAGGACGTGATGACCTCGAGATCCGCGCTGATCTGGCTCGTCGCCGGGTTCACGATGCTCACCGCCTCGGTGGCGGTGGCTGTATCCCCGGCGATCGATGTAGCGATCGACGAATCCCAGATCGAACTCGTGGCCGACGGACGGCTTGTGACACCAGTGATCGACGGATATCGCACGCTCGAAAGCGAGGGCGCTCCGAGCATCCCGGCGCGTGTCGTTCACTTCGTCATCCCGGCGGACATGAGCGTTGCGGACGTTGTCGTATCGCACGGCGATGAGGAGACGCTCGCGGGAACGTACCGGATCGCCCCGATGCAGCCCGAGACCCCGACCGGGGAAGAGAGAACCCCGATCGAGGCCTCCGCTGAGATCTACGGCAGCGATGCGGTCTACCCGAGCGAGAGGGCCGTCTACCTCGGCGACGGATATCTCGGCGGGTATCACGTCGTCTCGGTGGCCCTCTATCCACTGCGGTATCATCCCGAGAGCGGACGGCTCGTCGTGACGAACGACCTCGAGGCGAGACTTGAGCTCACGCCATCGCCGGACCGCTCGGCCCCGCGCCACCGGATGACGGCGGACGCGGCCGCAACGTACCGCAGGGTCGTTGCCGGCATGGTTGAGAACCCCGGTGACATCGACGCCTGCGCGAAGCAGGGTGTCGCCGTCGTCAGCGGCGACTCTCCCGGCGGCTTCGCACCGAGGTATTCCCCGTCGCTCGAGGGCAGCCTCGTCGAGTACGTCATCATCACGAGCGAGGAGTACGAGCCCTACTTCCAGCAGATCGCCGACTGGAAGACGAAGAAGGGCGTGCCCGCGGTCGTACGCACGGTTTCGTGGATCAACGCGAACTACGCGGGCGGTTGCGACACGGCGGAGCGCATCCGTCTGTTCATTCGGGATGCGTTCGCATCGTGGGGCACGACCTACGTGCTGCTCGGTGGTGACACGGGCGTGATCCCGCCCCGCTTCGGCGTATCGGCCTACTACGGTGGCTGGGAGATCTCGACGGACCTCTACTACAGCGACCTCGACGGAAACTGGAACGGAGACGGCGACAGCGTCTTCGGTGAGGGCTACAGCGGCCCGACGGCTGCCGGCGACAGCCTCGACCTCTATCCCGACGTGTTCGTCGGGCGCGCGCCGGTCGCGACGATCATCGAGACCGAGACCTTCGTGGACAAGACGTTCGAGTACGTCATGAATCCCGACCCGGTGTTCGCGGAGCGGAACCTCTATCTGGCCGAGGTGCTCTTCCCCTACGACTGGGAAGAGGGCATGCTGATAAGCACCGACGGCGCCGAGGACGTCGTGGAGCCGACGCTTGCTCTCGTTCCACCGAACGTCCATGTCTCGCTGCTGTATCAGAACTACGATCCATTCCCAATGTCCTGGCCGCTGACCCGCGAGACGGCCATCGACTCGATGAACCAGGGCTACAACATCACGTCGCACATCGGGCACGGCAACAAGGACATCATGCGCTGCAGCCGGAACAACTACGTCACGCTGCAGGACGTCGACGCGCTTACGAACGGCCAGCAGAAGTCCGGCTTCTTCTGGATGCTCAATTGCACCTCGACCGCGATCGAGTACGACTGCATCGCAGAGCATCTGATGAACAACCCTGACGGCGGCGCATCATCGCTGTTCGGCCCGACGCGTTTCTGCTTCCCGACGACCGCGAAGGACTACTACTACTCCTGGTTCGACTATCTCTATGCGCAGGGCACGAGCCGCGCCGGCGTCGTCAGCGCGGCGTGCAAGACGCCGTACGTAGCCGAATCCCAGTACGACAACACGGACCGCTGGACCCAGATGAGCCACACGTATCTCGGTGACCCGGAGATGAGACTGTGGACGGCGCGCCCGAAGAACCTCGTGGTCGTGCATTCGAACACCGTGCCGCTCGGCGACGCTGCTCTGAGCGTGTCGGTATCGAACCCGGCCGCCGTGGACAGCGCACTCGTCTGTGTCGTGAAGGACGACGAGGTCTACGCCCGCGGTTACACGAACGCCTCCGGCCAGGTGATGCTCTCGTTCACTCCGGAGACGACGGGTCAGATGACGATCACGGTGACGGCCCCGAACCACCTCCCGTACGAGGACACGATCGCGGTCACGTCCGCGGCAGCAGGGCACGTATCGTTCAACTCCACGACGATCGAGGACGACGCGCTCGGTCTGAGCGATGGCAACGGCAACGGTCTTGCCGAGGCCGGTGAGACGGTCCAGCTGAGCATGCTCGTCCAGAACGCCGGTCAGATTGCGGCCACGGGTGTCACCGCCACGCTCGCGTCGACCGATCCGCTTCTCACACTCGTGGATGACAGCGAGTATCTCGGTGACCTGAACGCCACGAGCCAGGCGCAGTTCGATACGCTCTTCGCGGTGCAGATCTCGGCGGACTGTGAGAACGAGTACGAGACGGTGCTCGAGGTCCAGTTCGAGGACGCTGTGACAAGAACCACATGGACCGATGAGTACACGCTTCGTGTGCTCCGACCGATCCCGGTGATGCAGCTGACCCAGTCGACCGACGACGGGAACGGAGACGGGATCCCGCATCCCGGCGAGACCGTGACGTTCACCGTCCGACTGCTCAACGAGGGCAACGGCGACTTCGACGCGTTGACCGGTACGCTGCGGTACCCGAACGCCGAGGTCACCCTCGTGGACAGCACGGAGACGTGGGGCGACGTGGCGGCCGGAACAACGGCCGACGGCTCCGACGGGTTCCAGTTCTCGGTCGTCAGCACGGTCACATCCCACTTCCGCCTCCTGCTGGCCGACGAGGACGGCAAGGAATGGACGGTCCTCTTCGATCTCACTCCACCGGACCAGCCGCTCGACCTCGAGGGCAGAGTCGTGGCAACGACGATCTTCCTGACCTGGAACCCCGTGACGAGCGACGATCTCTGGGGGTACAACGTGTACCGCGCCGAGTCCATGTCCGGCCCGTACGCCCAGGTCAACGATGGCGTCGTCGAGCTGATCTCCTACTATGAGGATGCGGGCCTCGATGAGAACGAGCTCTACTACTACAAGGTCGCGGCGATCGATTCATCGGCGAATGAAGGCGAGCACTCGGATATCCTCCAGATCAGCACGAACCCGCCGTCCCAGGAGGGGTGGCCCATCGCCGGCGGCGAGCTCATCTACAACACCCCGGCCGTCTGGGACATCGACCTCGACGGAGACCTCGAACTCCTTGTGGGCGCAGGACACATCCACTGCTGGCACGAGAACGGCGTTGAGTACCGCGACGGCGACGGCGACCCGCGAACGAACGGGGTCTACGAGGTCGACGGTGTCGGCGGATACCGCGCCTCGATCGCGATCGGCGAGCTCGACGGGGATGCCTACCCCGAGATCGTCGCAGCAGCGTGGGGCAACGTGGGCGGGCTCCAGGGCGAGTACGAGATCTACGCATGGAACGCGGAGGACGCATCGGTCCTGCCCGGCTGGCCGGTTACGACTCCCAAGTTCTGCTGGGCCACGCCTGCTCTCGGCGACCTCGATCGCGACGGACTCGACGAGATCGCCATCCCGTGTGCCGACGGCAACCTGTACGTCTGGAGTGGCGACGGCGAGGAACTGATCGACGGTGACGGCAATCCGTCGACGGACGGGATATTCAGGTACCTCGGCAACGCGTGGGCATACGCCTCAGCGAGCATTGCGGACCTCGACGACGACCAGGAGAACGAGATCCTGGCCCCGTCGCGCTCCGACAGCATCTACGTCTTCAACCCGGACGGCACGCGCGTCCCCGGCTGGCCGATCGGACTTCGTGACAGGGTTCTGTCGTCTCCGTGCGTGGCCGACGTGGACGGCGACGGTGACCTCGAAGTCATCGCGTCCTCCGAGGCCGACTCGATCTGGGTCTTCGATCACACCGGCCAGAAGCTGCCGGGGTGGCCGCAGTTCGCGAGCATCGGCGGCGACTTCCCGCCATCTCCCACGGTGGCCGATATCACCGACAACGGGCAGATGGAGATCATCTCGGTCGACAACGTCGGCCAGATCAACATCTTCACGTGGTACGGCACGAAGCTCTCCGGATGGCCGCAGTTCATGAACAGCAGCAGCCACTCGAGTCCCGCGGTGGGCAACATCGACCGCGACTCGGGCTGGGAGATCGTCGTCGGCTCGGACGACGGCCAGGTCTACGCGTACGATGCGGACGGCGGCATTCTTCCCGGATGGCCGATCCAGACCGGCGCTGAGATCTACTGCACGCCGTCACTGGCGGACTTCGACCAGGACGGCGACATCGAGGTCATCGTCTCGAGCTTCGACGCCATGGTCTACGTGTGGGACGTCGAGGGCGACTACGATGACGGCGACGGCGTGCTCTGGGAGACGTTCCGCTGCAACTACCACCGCAACGGTCTCGTCGGATACGAAGAGCCGGTCGGGGTGCCCGAGGACGCACCGGTCAACGTCACGCGCGCGACGCTCGAGCAGAACTACCCGAACCCGTTCAACCCGACGACGACGATCGCCTTCTCGGTTCGCTCTGAAGGCGCGAGTATCGAACTCGGCATCTACAATGTCGCCGGAGAGCTCGTCCGGACGCTCTCATCCGGTGAGGTCCCCGGTGGCCAGCACACGATCGCGTGGAACGGACGCGACGACAGCGATCGTCAGGTCTCCTCGGGCGTCTACTTCGTCAGACTCGAGTGCGACGGACAGGCCGAGACGCGCAAGATCGCGCTTCTCAAGTAGAAGTTCGGACGGAGGCGTCCGGCGCGAGCCGGTGACAGGTTTCTGAACGCTGCGGGCCGGGCTCTGATGAGCCCGGCCCGTTCTGTGTTGGTCATGATCCTGCGTGGTCATGATCCTGCGTGGTCATGATCCTGCGTGGTCATGATCCTGCGTGGCCACAGTGTCCAGGTCGACGCATCTGTGGCAGAGCGGCCCCGCCGGTCAGCGTCAGTCCTCGAGTTCGGCCCAGCGGGCGTAGAGCTCCTCGACCCGCTCCCGGAGCCTCCGCTGCTCGGTCACGAGGAGCTTCGCCTTCTCGCCGTCTGCGTAGACGGCCGGGTCCGCCAGCAGGATGTCGAGCTCCTCCAGCCGCATCTCGCCCGTCTCGATCTCACTCAGCGTCGCCTGCCGCTCGTCGCGCCGCGACCGTTTGCGTCCCGAGCGCTTCTGCCGCTCGCGGGCCTCCTTGCGCTTCTGTTCCTTCGACTTGGGGCCACGTTTCTTCGCGCTCTTCTTCTTCGCGGCCGCCTGCTTCGCGCTCTTCGACCGGCTCTGCCGGGCGGACGCCGCCTCGGCCGCCTCGGCCGCCTCCCGCTCCTTGGCCCAGAGGTAGTCCTTGTACGTGCCGTGGTAGTACCGCAGGCTGCCGGGCTTGACCTCCAGCACCTTCGTTGCGATAGCGTTCATGAAGGCACGGTCGTGCGAGACGAAGATGATGGTGCCCGTGTACTCCGAGAGGGCGCGCTCGAGCACCTCGCGCGACGCCACGTCCAGGTGGTTCGTCGGCTCATCGAGCAAGAGCAGATTCGCCGGGCGAAGGAGCATCTTCGCGAACCCGAGCCGGTTCTTCTCCCCTCCCGAGAGAACCCGGACCTTCTTGTCGATGTCGCTCCCTCGGAAGAGGAAGGCGCCCAGCATCGTCCGGAGCCGGGGTCTCATCGCATCCGATGCGACGGTCTCGAGTTCGCCGAGCACGGTGTTCTCCATATTCAGGTCCTTCGCCGGGTCCTGACTGAAGTACTGGATGGAGACGTTGTGCCCGAGCTTGCGCTCGCCGGCCAGGATCGGGAGCTTCCCGGCGATGACCTTCATGAGGGTGGACTTGCCGGCCCCGTTGAGACCGACCAGCGCGAGACGCTCGCCGCGGAGAACCTCGACATTGACGCCGTCGAGAATCACGCGGGAGCCGTACGCCTGCTTGATCCCGCTCAGCGAGACGGTCACCGCGCCTCCGCGCTCCGGCTGCGGGAAGTCGAAGTGAATCCCCTTCTGCACCGTTGGCACCTCGGTCAGCTCGATCCGCTCGATCATCCTCTGACGGCTTCTGACGAGGTTCGCCTTCTTCTTGTCCCCCTTCCATTTGTAGACGAAGGTCTGAAGGTGCGCGATCCGCCGTTCCTCCTGCTTCCGCGTCGCGATGAGGACATCGCGCTGCTTCTCACGCTGCTCGAGGAAGGACGTGTAGCCGCCTGTGTAGTCGTTGATCCCTACGGACGTCAGATCGCTGATGCGTGTGACGACGCGATCGAGGAATGACCGATCGTGCGACACCAGGACCACGGCGCCGGGATAGCTCTCAAGGTACTCCTCAAGCCAGATGATCGACTCGAGATCGAGGTGGTTCGTCGGCTCGTCGAGAAGCAGCACCGTCGGCTCCTCAAGCAGGAGCTTCGCGAGCGCGATGCGCATCTGCCACCCGCCGCTGAACTCCTCGGTCATCCGGTGCTGGTCCTCGTTGCTGAACCCGAGACCGGCGAGGACCTCGAGAGCCCGCGTCTCGATGACGAACCCGCCCTCGGCCTCAAAACGATGCTGCACGTCGCTGTACTCCGCCATCACACGGGTGCACTCGGCGACGGCCTCCGGTGATTCCGAGGCGCCGAGTTCGCTCATCCGGTGCTCCAGCTCCCGCATACGATTCTCCATGTCGAGCACGTGCTCGAACACGGAGAGGACCTCGTCGAGCAGCGTCCGTCCGGACAGCGTGAGTTCCTCCTGTGGAAGATACCCGTACGTCGTCCCTTTGGTGGCGGTGACCTGTCCCTCATCCAGGTCGATCTCGTTCCGGATGAGCTTGAGCAGCGTGGTCTTGCCGCATCCGTTGGGTCCCACCAGACCGACCCGGTCCCGGTCACCCACGCGCCAGGAGAGCCCCCGGAAGAGCGGATGACCGCCGAAAGAGATACTCACGTTGTCGAGCAGTACCATCGGTGAAGCTCCAGTCGCGATGAAGTGCGTCGTCCGGCACTGACCCGTGCCGAACCAGCTATCAGTATACCCGCGGAACCCCGAGGCGCCAAACGCGACGCGCGCAGCGTTCCACGCGTCCTCGACCTTCGCGCCCGTATCCGGACCGTTTCACCCGCTCCCATCGACGGTTCACGGGTTCTGGAGAGCGTCTGTCGATCGTGCATGGTTCAATGAAACCGTCGGAACTCATCGCGTGTCCAAGTATGCGTGACTCGAGAAGCGCCCGCTGCGCGGGCACTACACGCGGCACGTTGCTGCGGACGTACCCCTCGGAGGATGCCATGAAGAAGCGGATACTGTGGATCGGTGGCGCGGCGGTCGTCGTCATCGTCGTCCTGTTCATCGTACTCGGCGGACGGAACGGTGGTGAGGTCTCGGCCGATACGGGTGGCGAGGCTGGTGGAGCCGTGCGAGGAGCGACCGCGACCGCCGAGATCGGCGATGTGTCGGTCATCCTGACGGAGATCGGCGAGATCCAGCCGGAGACGATGGTGCTGGTCAAGTCGAAGATCAGCGGCAAGGTGATACGACTTCCCGTCGAGGAGGGTGAGCTCGTCCAGCGGGGAGCGCTCGTGGCCACGATCGAGCCCGACATGGCTCAGGCACGTACAGTCGCCAACCTCAAGAGCAGCTACGGCCGCGCACGCGTCAACCTCGAGAGGGCCCGCCAGGACTACGAGCGCGACCTCGCACTCCACGAGGCCGGGCACGTCTCCGACGAGGAACTGCGTCTGTCAAAGGACGACTACGACATCGCCCGCGTCGACTTCCAGTCGGCGCTCGAGCAGATGCAGCTCGCCGAGGCGGACGGCGTCTCGATGGACCTCGACGCCGAGTCCGAGGAGGTCCTGGACGTTCTCGCGCCCGCGACGGGGACGATCATCGACCTCAGCATTGAGGAGGGCGAGATCGTCACGTCCGGCGCCATTTCGTACACGAGCGGCTCGACGCTCATGACGATAGCCGACCTCTCAGTGATGCAGATCGCCGCCGGCGTCAATGAGGTGGATGTGGGCAAGATCAGGAACGGCCAGGATGTCGTCATCGACGTCGACGCCTACCCCTCGACTACCTTCCACGGTATCATCAGCCACATCGCTCCCGCCGCGCGGAACGAGCAGGGGGTGAAGATCTTCGACGTCGAGATCACGATCACCGACAACGACCCCCGTCTCAAGCCGGGCATGACCGCGAATGTCGAGATCCAGGGCGACCACGCGGAGGGCTGCGTCACGATCCCGATCGAGGGAGCGTTCCGCAAGAACGGAGGGTACGTGGCGTACGTGTTCGACGGCAGTGAGACTGAGCCGGTCGAGCGGCACATCGAGGTCGGCATCAGCAACATCTCGAAGGCACAGATCATCTCAGGACTCGAGGAGGGCGAAGAGGTCGCGCTCTACGATCCGCAGCTCGCCGAGACGGAGATGACAGACGACGAACTGAGACGCCAGCGTATGACGGCGCGCGCCGGGAGGTAGAGCATGCTGATAGCCGTCAACCAGCTGACGCGGACCTACGATCTCGGCGAGACGAAGGTACACGCCCTGCGGGGCGTCGACCTCGCGGTCGAGGCGGGAGAGTACCTCGCCATCATGGGACCGTCCGGATCGGGCAAGTCCACACTGATGCACATCCTCGGCTGTCTCGACACCCCGTCGACCGGGCGCTACGTTCTCGGCGGCGAGGAGGTCAGCTCCCTGTCCGGGCGTGAGCTCGCCAGGGTACGAAACCGACGGATCGGGTTCGTCTTCCAGAACTTCAATCTCCTCCCCCGCATCGACCTCGTCGCGAACGTGGCGCTCCCGCTCGTCTATCACGGATCGGTCTCGAAGGCGGAGCGGCTGAAGCGCGCGGCCAGGCAGCTCGAACAGCTCGGACTCGGGCACCGGCTCAAGCATCGACCGAACGAGCTCTCCGGCGGCGAACGCCAACGGGCCGCCATAGCGCGGGCGCTGGTCAATGAGCCGAATATCGTGCTCGCCGACGAGCCGACCGGCAACCTCGACTCCAAGACAGGTCGCGAGATCATGAGTATCCTCGATGGTCTCTCAACCGAGGGCAAGACGGTCTGCCTCGTCACACACGACGCCAACGTCGCCGAGCACGCCAGACGCACCGTTCACATGCAGGACGGCGCGATCGCCCGGGAGGACTTCTCTTGAATCTGTTCGAGAGCGTGGGCGCCGGTCTCCGTGACATGGGATCGAACAAGGGACGGTCGGTCATCACGATGGTCGGTATCGTGATGGGCGTCGCATCGGTCGTCGCCGTGCTCTCGCTCATGCAAGGCGGTCAGGCGCAGACCGAGGCCTTCTTCGAGGAACTCGGAGGCCTGAGGGAGATCCGGATCACCAACCAGCGAACCAACCGCATTTTCATGACCGCAGCCGAGCGGGCATCCGAACGCCTCACCTATCGCGACGCGCAGGCCATCCGGTTCGAATGTCCATCCGTCAGCTACGTCGACCCGGAGATCTCCCGGCATCTCACCGTCAGCTACAAGGACAAATCGTTCCAGATGCGCGTGCTTGGCACGACGGGCGACTATGTCTTCGCTGACGACATGCCTGTTGCGGAAGGCCGCTTCATCACGGACCGCGACCTCGACACCTACGCGAACGTCATCATGATGGGGCCGACGTACCGAGACGACATCTTCGGCGACGAGGACTGGCACGGCAAGCAGGTGCTCGTCGAGGGCATCCCGTTCACGGTCGTCGGCATCATGGAGAAGAAGGAGTTCTATTTCCGCCAGGGAGGCGGCGAGCGAAACGTGCTCGAGTGGTTCAACCGCGGCCACTACATTCCCATCACGACGATGATCAGGCGCTTCACCGTGAGCGACCAGCTGGGCGGACTCGAGATCGCTGCGAAGACGGTAGAACTCGTCCCGACGCTGATGGAGGAAACGCGGACCGTTCTCTCCCGTCGCCACGGGGTCGAGGACTTCGACCTCGAGTCCAAGTCGGAGCAGGTCCAGCAGCAGGCCGAGCAGCAGGCGTTCTTCAATATCGTCTTCTGGGTGGTCGCCTTCATCTCGCTCTTCGTCGGCGGTGTCGTCATCGCCAATATCATGCTCTCATCGATCACCGAGCGGATCAGGGAGATCGGCGTCCGCAAGGCGATCGGCGCGAGTTCGCGCGACGTCTTCATCGAGTTCCTGGTCGAGGCGCTCGTCATTGCCTCGCTCGGCGGAGCGATCGGCCTCGTGGTCGGATACACACTCGTGAAGCTCATGGAGAACGCGCTCGCGATGCCTATGGCGCTCTCGCCTTCCACCCTGGGACTCGCGTTCATGACGTCGGTCGCGGTCGGCATTGTCTTTGGCATGTTCCCGGCGCTTCGCGCCGCTCGTCTCGACCCGGTCGAGGCGCTCAGATACCAGTAGGCGGAGGTCGTTGTGAATCTTCTCGAGAGCGTCGCAAGCGGACTGGCTTCCATCTGGTCGAACAAGCTGCGGTCGGCGCTGACTCTGGTCGGGATTATCGTCGGCGTGGCGTCGGTCATCGCCATGTTCTCGTTCGTCGGCGGCATCGCGTCGCGCGTCCGCGAGGACTTCGAGAAGATCGGGTTCGACAACACCTTCTTCGTCGGCAACATGGACGCGATGAACCCGGAGGGCCGGGCGAGTCTCAAAGCCTCGAAGGGACTGATGCTTCACGAGATAGACATTCTCGAGGCCGAGGTTCCCGAGATCCGAGGAATCACACCGGTCGTTGCGCACTACGGCGTGCTCCGCGGCGGGAATGAGGCGCTCCACGGAGAGGTCTTCGGCATAACACCGGACGGGTTCATTCTCTTCGAGCTCAATCTCGGACCGGGGCGCTACATCAGCGATCTCGACGTGGAGAACCACGCACGCGTCTGTGTCCTCGGCGAGCTCATCAAGAACGATCTCTTCGGAGAGGAAGCGGACGCCATCGGACGACATGTTCTCATAGAGGATGTCAGCTTCGAGGTCGTGGGCGTCCTCGCCATGAAGGACTTCAGCCAGATGTTCGGCAACTCCGGTCAGGAGCAGGAACACCGGCGCATCTACACGCCGACGACGACGATGACGTACTACATTGCGGGCACGAAGCGGATCGACACGTTTGCCGTGAAGCTCTACGAGGACTCCGACATCAGTGCTGCGTACGATCACATCCACGAAACGCTCATCAGAGAACATCGCGGCATCGAGGACTTCCAGATCGAGAACATCGCCGAGCAGCTGGCGGAGGCCAAGATGCAGATGGAGACGATGTCGGCCCAGTGGAGTATGATCCTCGGGAGCATCGCGACGGTCTCTCTCCTGGTCGGCGGCATCGGGCTCCTCTCGGTTCTGATCATCTCCGTCAATGAGCGCCTCCGCGAGATCGGCATCCGCAAGGCGGTTGGCGCTGAGGACCGCACGATCTTCCAGCAGTTCATCATCGAATCCGTGACGATCAGCACGGTCGGCGGGTTCATCGGGGTTGCGCTCGGAGCCGGGCTGTGTAAGCTTATCACGTTCGGCGCGCAGGCCGCCGGACAGGACATCGTCATTCCAGTGTCCGGGATGGGCGTCGTACTCGGGCTCGGCTTCTCGATCATCGTGGGATTCCTCTTCGGGCTCTACCCCGCGGTGAAGGCCTCCCGCCTCGATCCTATCGAGGCTATCTCCCGCTACGCGTAGCGCCTCCCGGACGGATTACACCTGTGCGTGGAGGTATCATGTTCGAGGAATTGGCACGCGACAAGACCTCCGGCGCCACGGCGCTGACCCGCAGGGCCGCAGAGATCCTCTCCGAGGCACTCATTGACTCCAAAGCCGGCGACCCCGGCGAATTCTGGAATGAGCTCCAGGCTCTGTGCCGCAAGCTGATCGCGGCGCAGCGCGAGATGGCGCCCCTGATCAACCTGGCGGGCAAGGCACTCTCGATCACCGAGCGTCTCGTTCTCTCCGGTGTCGGTGCGGAGACCCTCAAGCGCGCGGTCGCGCTCGAGCTGTCGACCTTCGTCAGCGCGATGGACGACGGCGTCGAAGCTCTCGCCAGAGAGGGAGCCGCGGCACTGCCCCCCTGCTCATCCATCGCGACACTGAGCGCCAGCGAGTGCTTCATGGCCGTGCTCACCGGCGCGGTCCGTTCGGGTCGGACGCTTTCCGTGATTGCCGCGGAATCGCGCCCCGCACTCGAGGGAGTGACCCAGGCGGAGCGACTGCGAGCACTGGGCGTGTCTGTCGGCGTTGTCGCTGACGACGCCCTCCCGAAGCTGATCGCCGATGCCGACCTCGTCCTCGTCGGAGCGGACCGCGTCTCGCAGGAGGAGTTCGTCGGAAAGGTCGGCGTCCACGCCGCCGCTGCCGCCGCGCGCGACGCAGGCGTGCCGTTTCTCGCGGCCGCGACGGAGGAGCGCCTCATCTCGGGCGCGCTCGCCCCGAGGGCTGAGGAAGATTCGGACGCGGCCTCTCTCTTTGAGCCTGTCCCACTCACGCTCATCACGGGGATACTGACGGGTGCCGGCCTACAGACTCCCGAGGAGACGGCCGCCCGGATCTCCAGGAAGCCCGTGCCGCCCTCTCTGCTGCGGCTCCTCTTCGACAAGACACCACCGTCGGGCCTTTAGAACGAACTGCGCTCACAGACGCGGGCACACCTGCTTCACAAGTCGGCGCCTGAAGCGCCCCGTCTCAATGCCCTCGTGGGAAGCGCCTGCGCACCCCTGTCTCGACGTTTTCGGGGGAGATTCGGGTGGAACTCGCCTCGCTCGATTGATATGATTGCTATCTTGACCGCGTCGAAGGATACCGGTGCTCCCCTGAACGCGGTCCGGCGCCCGGAGTGCGCCCGCGCAGATGGTCTAATCGCATTGGACAAGATGCGCGTGATTCAGCTACTCAACGACACCGAGCGTCATATGGAGGCGGCAATGGCGGAGAACAAGTTCGTCAGCGCGATCGCACCGGAGAAGGTTCACTCGACGATCGGCAAGCTGATGCTCGCCGACGGTATGGACATCGTCATGGACCTCGAGAACAGCAGAGGTGCGTATCTTCGCGACTCGAAGTCGGGCAAGGACTACCTCGACTTCTTCACGTGCTTCGCATCATCCCCTATCGGGTTCAACCACCCGAGACTCACGGAGCCGGAGTTCATCACGAAGCTGGGTCGGGCTGCGGTCAACAAGCCGTCCAACTCGGACCTCTACACGACCGAGATGGCCGAGTTCGTCGAGACGTTCGGCAGGATCGCCGTCCCCGCCGAGATGAAGCATCTGTTCTTCATCTCCGGTGGTGGTCTCGCGGTTGAGAACGCGCTGAAGACCGCATTCGACTGGAAGGTCCGCAAGAACATCGCGGCGGGCGTCAACAGCGCTGACGCGCCTGACAGTGAGCTCAAGGGAATGAAGGCTATCCACTTCAAGCAGGCCTTCCACGGCAGGACCGGCTACACGCTCACGCTGACCAACACGTTCGACCCGCGGAAGACCCAGTTCTTCCCGAAGTTCGAGTGGCCGCGCGTGAACAACCCGATGGCCAGCTACCCGCTGGAAGGCGAGAATCTCGCAGCGACCGAAAAGCGTGAGGCCGAGGCTCTGGCGCAGATCGAGAAGGCCTTCGCGGACAACCCGAACGACATCGCGTGCATGGTCATCGAGCCGATCCAGGGCGAGGGCGGCGACAACCACTTCCGTCCCGAGTTCATGCAGGCCCTCAGCAAGCTGGCCAAGAAGAATGACGCTCTTCTGGTCTTCGATGAGGTTCAGACCGGTCTGGGTCTCACCGGCACGATGTGGTGCTATCAGCAGCTCGGCATGACGCCGGACATCGTCTGCTTCGGCAAGAAGACGCAGATCTGCGGCATCATGGCGACCGACCGCATCGACGAGGTCAAGGACAACGTGTTCG